>Ga0209874_1000198_pt1 | contig 16466 bp, 14 predicted proteins | sample GWRWN1_20_30_FD_187216 | JGI IMG/M metagenome (GOLD analysis project Ga0209874, IMG submission 187216) | Riverbed sediment microbial communities from areas with no vegetation in Columbia River, Washington, USA - GW-RW N1_20_30 (SPAdes)... | ecosystem: Environmental > Aquatic > Freshwater > River... | reverse complement strand
GCCACCGGTCTGGGTCACGTCAGCGTCCTGCTCGGTCTTGCTCTTGTTCGACGCGTCAGCATCAGCCCTGTTGCTGACATTCTGCGTGGCCGAGCTGGAACCGCCGTTCACGTCTCCTCCGGCAATCCTGACGGGAACGTTGGCGTTGACGGCGTTCTGCTTGGCCGTTGCATCCGCGTCAGCGTCCTGATCGGTCTTCGAGCGCTGATCCACGTCCTGCTCCTGGCCGTTACCGCCACACCCGGACCGACAGTCGCTGCTGCCACCCGTTTGGGTCGCAGTCGCATCCTGATCCGTCTTGCTCCGGTTCGAAGCATCCGCGTCGGCCCTGTTCGTGGCCGTTTGCGTTGCTGAACTCGTACCACCGTTCACGTCGCCTCCGGCGATGCTGACGGGAACGTTTGCGTTCACTACGTTCTGCTTTGCGTCGGCGTCGGCGTCGGCGTCCTGCTTCGTCTTCGCCGACTGGCCGATCACCTGGCTCTGACCCGCACCGCCACAGCCGGACTTGCAGCTTGAGCTGCCGCCCGTCTGCGTTGCGGTCGCGTCCTGATCGGTGGTGCTCTTGTTGTTTGCGGAGGCGTCGGCGGAGTTGTCGGCCGTTTGATCGGCCGAACTCGTGCCGCCGGACACACTCCCGCCCGCGATGTTGATGGGAACGTTGGCGTTGACCGCGTTCTGCTTGGCCTTGGCGTCGGCGTCGGCGTCCTGCTTCGTCTTCGCCGACTGGTCGACTACCTGGCTCTGGCCCGCACCACCACAGCCGGACTTGCAGCTGGAGCTGCCGCCCGTCTGGGTAGCGGTCGCGTCCTGGTCGGTCGAGCTCTTGTTCGACGCATCAGCGTCCGCCGTGTTCGTGGCGTCCTGATTCGCCGAGCTCGAACCGCCCCAAACGCTCCCGCCCGCGATTGTCACGGGGACATTGGCGTTGACCGCATCCTGCTTGGCCGCGGCGTCGGCGTCGGCGTCCTGCTTCGTCAGCGCCGACTGGTCGATCACCTGGCTCTGGCCGGCACCGCCACAGCCGGACGTGCAGCTGGAGCTGCCGCCCGTCTGGGTTGCGGTCGCGTCCTGGTCGGTCGAGCTCTTGTTCGACGCATCAGCGTCCGCCGTGTTCGTGGCGTCCTGATTCGCCGAGCTCGAGCCCCAGCCGGTCGAGACGCTGCCGCTGATGCCCGCCGGCAGACTTGCGTTCGAGGCCGTCTGTCCCGCCGTGCCCGCCGCAGGTGCGCCCTGAAGCGTCCCGGCCAGTTGGCCGAGCGCCTGGTCCGCGCCCCACGGAGGGTCGTCGGCGGCGGTCGCCGTTCCCACCCACGCGGCGAGGGCGATCAAGGTGACGCCCACCGCTATGAGATGGCGTTTCATGGTTGTTTCGATCTCTCCTTTAGTCGTCGTTGCGTCTGTCTCTGCCGGGGCGCGCCGGTGCGCCGCGGCACGGTCCGGCGAGGACCCGGGGGTCCGCCGGGAGCGCAGCGCGAACTAGCCGGGTCGTTCCAGACGCAGCAGGACGTCCATCAGTCGCCGGAGGAGGCCCGATGGACGTTGACGACTGGCCCACCACGGGGCCGTCAAGGCAAACGGAATCAGAAGTGCCGCGAAAATCCACAACGACCCGCCTGTCGACGCGCCCGCGGCTGCGCCCAGCGTGGGTGGCGGATCATGCGGCATCGGCGCGCGGGGATCACGCGGTGCGCGGCTGTCGGACCGGCGCGCAGATCGCGGAGCCGCCGCCGATTTCGATGCACTCGGGTGAAACCATTGTGCGCCTTGACGCTGGAGCGCCAAGTCGAGGCGTGCGCTCTCCCAGCCTGCGTGCCGAGTGGCCTTGCGGTTCTTCTTCCCGGTGGCAATAGCGTCAGAAGACTGGGCGGACGGAGCACTTTGGTGGACGACCTGCACCTGGCTCCCTCCACCCTCTTGAGTCTGGTGCGCGCTCTGCGCTGTCTGGTTCGACTTACCCGCGCCGGCCGTCGACGAAGAGGTGTTCGTCTGGGAGCTGGGGCCCTGGCCGCTCGCATTCGTCGCGCCGCTCTGGTCGGACGTCGCGCTTGCGTTGCCGATCTGGGTGATGGGTGCGTCCTGCTCGATCACCTGGACTTGACTCCCCCCGACCCCCCCGTGCTGGATCTGCTCGGCGGCCTGGGTCGTCTGGTTCGAGTTGTCGGCGAGCGCTGTTGCCGACGAGATGTTCGTCTGATTGGCGGGGCCTCCTGTGCCGAGGTTGGTCGCGCCGGATTGGGTGGAGGTCGCCTGGGCGTTCGCGGTCTGCGCGGTCGGCGCGCTCTGCTGCAAGATCTGGGTCTGGCCGCCTCCCCCCACCTGGGGGGCCCCGCCCGCCGGGCTCCCCCCGGCCGGTCCCGCGTTCTGCTCTTGGTTGGCGTCCTGTGTCACCTGGTTCGTGTTGCCCGCGGATGCGGTTGCTGTGGAATCGTTCAGTTGAGTGGCCGCACCACCCGCCGGCGTGTTCGACGGGACAGACGTCCCCTCCCGCGGGATCCAGATCTGGATCAACGTCCCGAGCGCACCCGAGCCGTTCGGATCCGTCGCGGCCGGGTCGATCGAAATCGACGCGTTCGCGTTGGTCGGCGCGATCTGCGTGGAGCTCGCCGCCGCGTTTGCGTTTTGCGTCGTCGGGGCGCTCTGGCTCGACGTCTGGGACTGGCCGCTCGACGAGCCGCCGCCGCCCTGGGCCTGGCTCGAGCCCTGTCCAACGGCGTTCGCATTTGCGGCGTCGGCCGTCGACTGCGAGGTGTTCGTCTGGGTCACCGCGCCCTCGTCACCCGGGCTCTTGTTTCGAATGACGATGTTCGCGTTCAGAGGATTGACCTGAGTCGAAGTGGCCGCCGCCGTGGCGTTCTGCGTTGTCGGAGCGCTCTGGCTCGACGTCTGGGACTGGCCGCTCGAGGGAGTGCCACCGTTCTGAACCTGCGCCGCATCCTGCGCAAGGTTGCTCGTGTTCGATCCGTCCGCGGCAGCTTGGGAGGTGTTGGTCTGGGTCACAGGGCCGTCGTTGCCGGGGCTGTCGATCCGGACGACGACATTCAGGTTCGTCGGCGCGACCTGGGTCGAGGTCGCTGTGGCGCTCCCGCTCTGCGTGGTGGGGGCGTCCTGGCCCGACTCCTGTGACTGTCCGGCGGCTGCGGCCGGGCCCGCGTGACCGTCGTCCCCGCCGGCCTGATCCTGAGAGCTGTTCTGATGAACGTCGTTGGCGTTGGCCGCGGTGCTCGAGGCTGACGAGGCGTTGCTCTGCTGAGCGGTCCCGCCGGTCGCGACGTTCGTAGCCTTCTGATTCGAGCTTGCGGACGCCCTCGCCTTCTGCTCCGTTGGCGCGCTTTGTACCGTCGATTGCGACTGCCCGCCCCCCGTCCCCGAGCCGGTCTGGGTCTGCGTGCTGCTCTGGGTCGTGCTGTTGTCGTTCTTGGCCGTCGCGGAGGCGCCGTTCGAGCTCGTCTGCGCGGCGGACGAGTCCGCCCAATCTGGATCGGGCTCATCGGAGGCCGCAGCTATGCCCGCATGAACGGCCACGAACAGGGTGCACAGCAGCAAGGCAAAGCAGCACCGCAGCGGCTTGAGCATGACACCCACGATCGGGCACCGGGACCACGCGGGCTAGACCCCGGCTGGCGGGTATTGGATCCCCCCGGCGGGGTGGGCATCACTCTTCGGCCCGCTCGCGCGCGTCCTCCACGGACTTAAGCCCACCCACCCGGCGGGGTCGATCGGCGCAACGACGAACTACCATGGCCAAGGTGAAGGCACGCGTGCTCGTGGTCGAGCCGAGCCGTATCGTTCGGCAGGGAATCCTGGCGCAGCTTTCGGAGGATGGTGTGCTCGTCGTTGCGGAAGTCGCAACCGGCGCAGAGGCCATCGCCGCCGCGGCTCAGCATCAGCCGGATGTCGTGCTGCTGGACCTAAAGCTTCCAGACCGTCCCGGCCCGGAGGTGTGCGGTGCCATTCTGGAGCAACACCCAACCACGGCGATCATCGTTCTTTCTGCGCATGGAGACGAGGCTTCAGTCGGGGTCGCGATCGACGCGGGCGCCCGCGCGTACCTCCTCAAGGACGCCGACGACCTCGACCTCACCGGGGCGATCGAGCGAGTTCTCGCGGGCGAGAGCGTGATCCACCCGCGCGCTGCCGCTGCTCTGCTCGATTCGCGCGGTCGAGCCGAGGAACCGAAGCTCAGCGGCCAGGAGCTCAATGTCCTCCGACTCGTGGCGGAAGGCCTCACGAACCCCGAGATCGGGGCGCGGCTCTACCTGAGCCGACACACCGTCAAGGAGTACCTCAGCCACGCGATGCGCAAGCTGGAAGCGACGAATCGCATCGAGGCCGTGCGCAGGGCGACGGAGCTCGGCCTGATCGAAGGAGTCGGACCGGTGCCGACAGGCGAGACCAGGCGTCCCGACACCCTCGTCTACAACGAGTCCGGCGCGCCGATCCGCACCTCGGACCTCAAGGTCACTCCGCTGAAAATCGACAGGCTGCAAACGTCTTCGGAATCCGAGTAGCGTCGCCGCGCACCGGAGACGCCGCCCGGCGTTTGCCGGGGCTCGTTACTCGCGGTACCTGATGCCGCTCGTCCTGTTCGCGGATCGACGCGCGAGTGCTCCCGCCACGACGCTGCTCGGGGCCGAGAGACCCTTGCTTCCCACACGCGAACGGATCTGCCCGAGCACGCTCCAGTCGGAGCGCACGAGAGGCTCCGCGAGGGCGAGACCGAGCAGGACGACCGCGATGATCATGATCGCGAAGAGGAGGACCCACGGCCCACCTCCGAAGGGCACGTCGTTCGCCGCAGTCGGCGCGGGCGCCTGTCGTGGAAGGGCGACGCGAGGGGCGGGCACCGCCCGGGTCTGCGTCGTTCCTTGGACCGACGCCTGTGTCCGGTGCCGTCGCACGTTCACCGTGGCCGGCGGCGGGCTGACCTGGGGATGGCCCTGACTCTCGAGGTGGATCGCGGCCCCGACAGCGGCAACGGAGCCTTCCCTGTGCGGAGTCGGCGAACGCACGGCGCCTGGATCGGGTCTGCCGATTACAGGAGTCGTTCGCGCGCCAGTCGATGCCGAATCAGGTTGAGGCGCGGAAGGCTTGGGCTTGACACCTGTGGGCCCCTGCGGCTCCGCCTGCGGCGACGCCTCGGCCGCAGGCTGCACGGGTTCGGCGATGTCGCCGGAATCATCTCCCCCGGGCGGCTGCCCGCCGGGGCCGGGAACGACCGGGCTCTCGTCCGTCTCGTCTGCATTGTCTTCATCGCATGGCCCCGAGGTCTTCGCGTCGTCGGTCGGATCGACTTGATCCTCGTTCGTCGAGTCGTCGGCCGGAGGGTCGGGCTGATACTGCGGGCCCGGCGGCTGATACTGCGTCGCGGATCCGCCCGTTTCGTCGCACTCGGCCGGGTCGGACTCCTCGTCCTGCTCAGGCTCGGACGCAGGAGGAGGTTCTTCGCCGAGCGGAATGTCGAAGTTGCACTGGGAGATCCAACGACACTTCCAGATCAACTTCTGACGGGCATCCCAACGCTGGAAATGCCAGCCATCGACGCGATTTACCGCCGGATTCCAAACGCCGTCTTTCACTCCGTTCGTCGTGTTGAACGTCTTGCTCGCAGAGGGACTCTTCGACATCTGCGGCGCCGGCGACGCCCGTAACGAAGGAGCCGCCGCGTCGCTCTCGCGTGCAGCGTCGGACCCCGGCTGATACTGCGCACGGGACGCCTGATACTGCTCTGCGTCCGGCACGGCAGCGTGTCGGACGGGAGTCTCAACTGGTTGGCGCCGCACAACTGCGCGCGTCGGTTTGGGTCGTGATACCACCGCCCGTCGTGTCTGCGGCACGGGGCGCGACCGCTCGGGCGCGACCCAGAGCGACCAGCCGTCATTTGCAGGACTTTCTGTACTGCTCGAGGAGTCGGAAGGGACAATGAGCTCGTCCTGCGAAGCGTCCGTGTCTGCTGGTTCCACCGACGGCGCCGAGGCATCCGAGATCTCCGTTGCGTCGGGCTCGTCCACGACCACGATCACGGAACGGTCGATCGCGGCGGCCGGCGGCGGAGAGGGCGGCGCGATCTGGTCGTCGGCCTGCGCAGGCGTCGCGAACGCCAGGGCCGTCAGCGCGACGGCCGGGAGCACAACGAGCGTGCGCAGGTCGATCCTGCGCGCCACGTTCCTCCTCGGCTCGTTCGTCCCCTCCACAGCCCCTCCCCACAGGTCCGCAAATGGAAGCCCAGAGAAACATCTACCCGGCTGCGGTGTCTACCACCCATCAATTTGTAATTGCCATCGAAAATCTCTAGAGTCCGTTTCGTAAAATGCAGACCGTCGCGGCGGCAGAACGACGTCTCTCACGCGGTTCGTCCGCGGAACTCGTGCGGGCGTACGGCGAGGGCGACCTCGCCGCACGCGAGCGTCTGATCGAGGCGTACCTCCCGCTCGTCGAATCGATCGCAAAGCGGTATGCGCATCGCGGCGAACGTCTCGAGGATCTCGTGCAGGTCGGTTCGATCGGGCTGATCAAGGCCGTCGATCGCTTCGATCCGACGCGCGGGGTTGGGCTGGCCGCCTTCGCTGCACCGAACATCCTTGGCGAGATCAAGAGGCACTTGCGCGACAGGAGCGGCACCATCCGCATACCGCGGCGCTACCAGGAGGTCAGCGCACGGCTCAGAAGCGCGCGAGGCCAATTGACCACGCGACTGCAGCGCAGTCCGACCTCTTCGGAGCTCGCCGCCGCGACCGAGCTCGACGAACGCGAACTCGCCGAGGCGACCCGCGCCGAGCACGCGTCGGCCCCTCTCTCGCTCGCGGATGAGTCGCCGACGGTGAGCGCCGACGAGGTGTTCCACGCCAGTGAGGATCGCCTCCTCGTGTCGAGCGGCCTGCGCTCGCTCCACCGTCGCGAGCGCCAGGTACTCCGCTTCCGCTTCTTCGGCGACATGAGCCAGGACGAGATCGCACGACGCCTCGGGATCTCCCAGACGCAGACGTCGCGCCTGATCGCTTCAGGGCTGGCGAAGCTCCGTGCGGATCTCGAGGGACAATCGGGTTTTACTGCTTCTAGACAGCTACACTCGTGGCATGGCGACTCCAGACGCCGTCGGGGAAGCGCCGCCCGAGGCCGCGCCGAAGCAGCGGCAGCGAACCTCGAGCTATAGCGGACGCCTGCTGCTGCGGATGCCGGCAAGCCTCCACGAGGACCTCGCGCGCGCCTCCGACCGCGACGGGGTCAGTCTCAATCAGTTCATCACGAGCGTGCTGGCGAGCGCCGTCGGGTGGAGGCGCGAAGACGGCGCGGCGGCTCCCACGACAGCTGCACCGGGCGCCCGCCCACGACGGCTCACGATTCTGCTGGCGGTGAACCTCGTGCTGGTGGCTGCGGCTGCGATCGCGGCGATCGTGTTCCTGATCGCCGCCTGGCTCAACTGACTCCGCGCTAAGACGTGGGCCGGCGACGCGGCCAGAAACCCTTCCGCTGCTCCCCGGCTGCCGGCTCCTCGCCGAGCGCTCGGGCCGCCGCCAGAAAGTCCTCGCGGCGAAGCGTCATGAGCTCCGACCGATCCAGGTCAGCCAGCTCTCTGCCTTCGACGCCTGCAAGCCGGAGCGCCTGCGCGTTGAGCGCCTGCTCGAATAGCGTCCGCGAGAAGCGCGCGTTGCCGAAGCCTTCTCCACGCGCCGCACCGCCGAGGATCTGGCGCAGCACTTCCGTCGCCTCCTCGTCGAGCGTGTACTCGTACTCGCCGGCGAGCCTTGCGGTGATCGTGACCAGCTCGTCGGTGGAGTAGTCGGGGAACGTGATCTCGCGCGAGAAGCGGGACCGTAGGCCTGGATTCGACTGTAGGAAGCGATGCATGAGCCTGGGATAGCCGGCGACGATCACGACCAGGCGATGGCGATAGTCCTCCATCCGCTTGAGCAGCGTCTCGATCGCCTCGGGCCCGAAGTCGAGCCGCTCGTCTGGGGGCGCCAGCGAGTACGCCTCGTCGATGAACAGCACGCCGTCGAGCGCCCGTCGGATGGCACGGTCGGTCTTGATCGCCGTCGTGCCAACGTACTGGCCCACGAGACCCGCACGATCGACTTCCACCAGGTGGCCACGCCTGAGCAGTCCCATCGCGCGATACATCTCGGCCAGCAGGCGCGCGACCGTCGTCTTGCCCGTGCCCGGATTGCCGAGGAAGACGAGGTGCTGCGAGGTCGCGACCTCCGGAAGACCGTGCCGCTGGCGCTCGGCCTGCACCTGGAGGAACGCCACCAGCGCCCGCACCTGCTCCTTCACGGTCTGGAGGCCCGTCAGCGAATCGAGCTCCGCCTGGAGCTCATCCATCGTCCGGACCGGCTCGGGCCGCCGCAGCTGGTCGGAGAGCCAGTCGGCGGGATCGGGACCCCCGGTCGTCTGGGAGATGCGCTCTCCCAGCAGCCGCAGACCGCGGGCGACGTCTTCTAGCGGGTTTCTGGCCACGACTCGATTGTGCCCCTCAAACGAGGGTTTATGCTCAAGTCCACGGCAGGTGGCGACGATTAGTTAACCTGGTTAACGAAATGCCCGCCCTCGCCGTCGACACCACCGCAATCGCGAACCGCCTTCGCCCGGTTCTCCTGAAGCTCAACCGCGAGCTCCGCCGGGAGATTCACTCCCTCGGCGTCACAGGCGGTCAGGTGGCGCTCCTCGTCCAGATCAAGGTCAGCCCCGGGATCGGCGTCCGGGAACTTGCGCGCCTCGAGCGGATGTCCGTGCCGGGGATGTCCAAGTTCATCTCGCGCCTCGAGGAGGCAGGGCTCGTCGCGCGCGCTCCGGTCGAGGGCGACCAGCGGCGCGTCGGCCTGAGCCTCACCCCGGCAGGACACAAGGTCCTCCGTTCGGTGAAGTCCAGGCGGACTGCCTGGCTCTCGGCACGTCTGGGCCAGCTCGATCCGCACCAACTCGACGCGATCGACGACGCGATCGAACCGCTCGCCCATCTGCTCGATGAGGACACCGCGTGACCGCGGCGATCCTGCGCGCCGGCGCACAGACGTTCCTCAGCGTTCGCAAGCACCGCAACTACCGGCTCTTCTTCATGGGCCAGGTCATCTCGAACACCGGCACGTGGATGCAGCGCGTCGCGCAGGCGTGGCTCGTGCTCACGCTGACTGGCTCGCCGGTCTCGGTCGGAATCCTGGCGCTCTGCCAGTTCATGCCGTTCACGCTCTTCAGCCTCGTCGCAGGCGTCGTCGTCGACCGCCTCGACGCTTGGCGGACGGTGATCGGGACGCAGTTCACGCAGATGCTGCTCGCAGCGACGATCGCGGTCGTTGCGCTCGCGGGAGTCGCAGAGGCGTGGCACGTCTACGTCATCGCGGCCCTGATGGGCCTCGTGCAGGTGCTCGACGCGCCGTCCCGGCAGTCGCTCACCTTCCGCATGGTCGGCCCGGCCGAGCTGCCGAATGCGATCAGCCTCAACTCCGGCCTGTTCAACGGCGCGCGCATCTTCGGCCCGGCGCTCGGCGGTGTGCTCATCGCCGCCGCGGGCGCCGGAGTCTGCTTCGCGATCAACGCCGGCAGCTACATCGCCGTGCTCGCCGGGCTGCTGCTGATGCGACCGGAGGAATTTCACCCGGTCGGGCGCCGCGACCGCCCACGCATCCTCAACGGCATCAAGGAGGGCTTGCGCTACGCGCGCGCCGACCAGCAGATCTGGCTGATGCTCGGCCTCGTGTTCGTCATGAGCACCTTCTGCCTGAACTTCAACGTCCTGCTGCCAGTCCTGGCGAAGCACACGCTCAACGCCGGTCCCGGGACGTTCGGCGTGCTCTCCGCCGTCTTCGGCATCGGCGCGCTGATCGGCGCGCTCGTGTCGGCGCACGTGAGCCGGGCGACCGTCGGGACGACCGCCGTCGGCAGCGCCGGCTTCGCTCTCTGCGAGCTGCTGATCGCGCCCGTCCAAAGCACGGCCATCGTGGCGGTCTTGCTCTTCATCGCCGGGGTGTGCTTCACGACCTGGGCGTCGAACTCGAACTCTCTGATCCAGCTCGCCTCGCCGGACCACCTGCGAGGCCGGCTGATCGGCATCTACTTCTTCGCGTTTGCCGGCACCGGCACGGCCGGCGGCATCCTGTCCGGCTGGCTCGCGGCCGCGGGGGGAACTGAGCTCGCCTTCACGGTCGCCGGTATCGCCGGGCTCTCGATCTCAGGGTACGTTTGGGTGCGTTCGCGCGCAATCGCCCTGGTGGAAGAGGAGCCAATTCAGGAACCTCGCCTCGCCGCTTAACGAAATCTTTTCGTAGTCCCCACCCGGGACCCATCTAGAGCGGGAATAACGGGATCGACAGTCTCGCGACAGGGGGGAACATGAATCGCAGGCTCGGGCTCGGAATCGTTGCGTTGCTGGCGGTAGCAGCGGGCATGATCGTCGGAGCGCAAGAGCACGGAGACGCCGCGCAGGCGGCAACAACGGCGCCGAAGCCGAACATCGTCGTGATCGAGACCGACGACCAGACGCTCGCGGAGATGGAAGTCCTGCCGAGCGTGAAGCGGCTGATCGGAGACGAAGGCGTCACCTTCGACAGCAACTTCGACTCGTTCTCGCTCTGCTGTCCGTCCCGCGCGACCTTCCTGACGGGCCAGTACCCGCACAACAACGGCGTCCGCGGCAACGCATTGCCGGAGGGCGGGTACGAGAAGCTCAAGTCGGCCAACACGCTTCCCGTCTGGCTGCAGCGTGCCGGCTACTACACCGTCCACCTGGGCAAGTACCTGAACGGCTACGGCCGCCGCAATCCGCTCGAGATCCCGCCTGGCTGGAGCGAGTGGCGTGGCTCGGTCGATCCGTCGACGTACCGCTTCTACGGCTACACCCTCAACGAGAACGGCGTCCTCACGACGTACTGTGCGATTCCGGAGCCGTCCTGCTACCAGACGGACGTCTACCGGGACAAGGCGAACGAGATCATTCGCCGCCGCGCGCCTGAAGGCCCGTTCTTCATGTGGGTCGCGTTCCTCGCCAATCATTCGGGAGGCCCGCGCGAGCCCGGCGATCCGCCGAACCAGGCGACGCCGGATCCGGCGCCGCGACATGCGGAGAAGCTCGAGGGGACGCCGCTGCCTCAGCCGCCGAACTTCAACGAGGCCGACGTCTCGGACAAGCCGCTCGTCATCCGCCGGCGTCCGTTGATCAACGCGAGACAGCGGGCCGCGATCGAGGAGAACTGGCAGCAACGCCGCGAGACGCTGATGGCGGTGGACGAAGCGGTCGCGTCGATCATCGAGACGCTTCGCTCGACCGGCGAGCTCGACAACACGCTGGTGATCTTCACCACGGACAACGGCTTCTTCCACGGTGAGCACCGAATCCGGAACGGCAAGGTCCAGCACTACGAGCCGTCCATCCATTTGCCGCTGCTCATGCGGTGGACGGGCAACCGCTCACTGCCACGCGGCGTGCACGCGCAACAACTGGTCTCGAACGTCGACGACGCGGCCACGATCGTCGCCGCGGCCGGCGCGAAGCCGGGCCTCGTGCTCGACGGCACCTCTCTCCTCGCGCTCTGGCGCGACAACCGGAAGGAGCTCGGCCGCGACCTGCTCGTCGACAACATGCCGGGCGTCACCCACTTCGACGCGATCCGCTCACGGAACCTCAAGTACGTCGAGCACCAGAACGGCGACCGCGAGCTCTACGACCTCGCCCGGGATCCGTACGAGCTCGAGAGCCAGCACCTGAATCCGGCCTACGACGCGATCAAGGCTTCGCTGGCCGCACGGTTGAAGAGCCTCGTCAGCTGCGCAGGCGCCAGTTGCCGTGCGGGCCCCGCGGTCCGCTTCGCGGCCGCACGGAACGGACGCTGCGGAAACGTCCGCGCGACGCTCTCGGGCCCGGACATCGAGGTCGCCGCCTTCACGGTCAACGGCGTCCCGAAGGCCAAAGACGGCCGGTCGCCTTTCCGGGTGAACTTGCGCTTCAAGCAGCGGGCGGTCGTTGGAGTCCGAGTGACGCTCGCGTTCGACCGGGTGGTCACGCTCGATCGGGTCGTGCGCGCCTGCCGCTAACCAGTTCGGTCAGAGGGGGCCGAAAATGGAGCCCGCCTTCGGCGGGCTCCTGTCTTGCCGGAGCGGAGAGGCGCCGCGCGATGCGCGTACGCGAACGGGTGCAGGTACACCTCGGTCGCCTCGTCCTCGCTCACGGGGATGGCGACCTCCTCATTGGTCAGGACGTCGTGTGCGAACACGACCAGCGTCCTCTCGTCGCGGTCCCAGATGAGTGCGACCTCGATCCCGCCTGCGCGCCTAGTTGCCAGGTCGACCAGATTGCCCATGCTTGGACTTTGTCCCGAAGAGCATCGCTCGGGACCAGCCAAGCAGGGAGAAGCGGCTAGACCCTGGTCGAGTGCTCCCGAGCGCCGGGGTCGGGACAATTCGGAAGAGCGATGCCTCTGCACGTCCTCATCAGCGAGCCTGCGCTGCTGCCTGAGCTCATGGCCCTCTTCCTTCGGAACGAGTGCGTCGCTCACCCGGTCGCGCGGAACTCATTGCTCCTTGTCCACGTAAACGCCAACCATGGCGACGAGGCCCGGCTCGAGGTGGCTTTCCTCCTTCGTGCCTGGCAGCTCCACCACCCGGGCGTCACTGCTCTCGTATCGCCCTGAGCTACGCCAGCGATCCGGCAGCCTGGAGTACCGGGGTTTCCAGCAGCCCAGAGCGGTACGCGGCGTTGATGGCTTCCGTTCGCGTCGACACGCCGAGCTTCCGGTAGACGTTCGTCAGGTGGAACTTGACCGTCTGCTCGGCGAGCCAAAGCTGCTTTGCGATCTGCTTGTTCGACAAGCCTTCCCCAACCGCGGCCAAGATCGAGAGCTCACGGTCGCTCAGCCCCAGGTCTCTCGCCGTCGATGAGTCGCTCTCATTCGATTCGCCGAAGGTCGGGTGAGTGACCGTCCCGTCCAGCGACTGCCGAATGGCAGACGGCAGGTCGCGAGGATCGATGTGCTTTCGCACGAAGGCGAGCGCGCCGCGCTCGAAGGCACTCCGGATCACATGTGGTTCGTCTACCCCCGACAGGACGATCGCCTTGACCTTGGGGTGCCGCTGTCGCAGCAGCTCCAAGCAAGTGAGCCCATCCATCCCTGGCATCCGCAGATCCAGTAGGACGAGATCTGGCTGATTCTGTGCAACGAGTGGCAGCACCTGCGTGCCTCGACTCGTCATGGCAACGATCTCGAACTCGTCGTCCGCCTGCGTAAGCGCGAGTCGAACCGCCTCGAGCATCAACTCATGGTCGTCCGCAACAAGAACCCTCAGCCGCCGCATGGCCGTCCCCCCTCAATTGTCCCCACTCCCGGTCCACATGTTGCGCTCGAAACGGCTGCGGCTCTATCCCTCGAACTGACCATTCTGCCGCCCGGGACCGATGTCTAGACCAACGTCTAGCCTCGAGAGCGCAGCTCTCAGCCGAGCCCGTTCAGGAACGAGTAGACGATCGGCCAGACCGCGACGATGAACATCGCGGGAAGGATCAGCAGAACCAAGGGAAAGATGATCTTGACCGGAGCCTTCTGCGCTCGTTCCTCGGCGTTCTGCCGGCGCCGCTTCCTCATGTCGACGGCCAGGTCGCGCAGGATCTTCCCGATCGACACGCCCAGTGTGTCGCCCTGGATGATCGCCTGTACGAACATCCGCAGCGCCGGGCTGTTCGCACGCGAGAGCATGTTCTTCAGCGCTTCCTGGATCGTCAGGCCCATGCTCTGCTCGCTGAGGGCCACGCGGAGCTCCTGGCCGAGCGGTCCCTCGACCCTCCGAGCGGTGATCTGAAGCGCTGACGCGAAGCCGACGCCGGCCTCGACGGTCGTTACCAGCAGATCGACGAGCTCCGGGACTTCGCGATCGATCTGCTCTAGCCGTTGAGCTGCGCGCTTCCTGAGGACGAACATCGGCGCGATCCAGCCGAGCAAAGCAAAGGAGACGACGACGAAGAGCATCGCCACGCCGCCACCGCCCATGGCGCTGATCAACCAGAGCAAGAAGAGCGACGTACCAAACGTCGCCAGGACGCGATACCCGAGAAAGGTCGTGACCCGCATTCGGTAGAGCCCTGCCGAGCGCAGCAATTCCCGAATCTCACGTTCGCGATCGGTCCGCGAGTAGCGGCTGTAGATGTTGCCCACCATTGTCGCGAGTGCCGAAAGGCGCGCACGAGCCTCCGGCCGAGCGGCATCGACTGCCTCGGCGTTGAATCCATAGGCACCGATGTGGGCGAGCGCCTGCCGGCGCTGCGGATCCGCAGCACCCGCTGCGCGCAGAACGAGCAGGGCGGAGCCTGTGATGAGTGCCAGTGCGAGAAAGAGAACAAGGATCATGGTCAGACCTCGATGTCGACGATTCGCTGGATGACGATGGAGCCGGCTACGACCATCAGCGCCGCGAGGGTGAGCGCCAGCTGTCCTGCCGTCGTCGTGTAGAGCGGCTTCATCACGTCGGGCTGGATCAGCGTGAGCAGGCCTGCGACGGCAACCGGAAGCGCGGTCAAGATCCAACGCGCCATTCGCCCTTGCGCGGTCAGGGTTCGCAGCAGGCGGCGCACTTCGGACCTCTCCCGGATGGTCTCGACGACGGTGTCGAGGACCTCGGCCGCGTTGCCGCCAGACGTCCGCTGCAGCTCCGAGAGCAGAGCGACCTGGTGCAGCTCGCGGTTGGACATCCGCTCGGCTACCCGGCGAAGTGCCTCGTCCGCCGGAATCCCCAGCTGGTCGTCGTTGACCGCCCGCCTCAGCTCGCGGCGTGAGGGCTCGTCCGCGTTGTCGACCATCACCGCGAGCGAGCCGCTGAAGCTGTGACCGGCGCGCAACGCGGAGGCCAGCACCTGGAGGTTTGGCGGCAGTTGATCCGAGAAGTCGTCCCGAACCGCCTTGACCTTGCGCTTGACCCAACCGCGGGCAAGGAGTGGTGTCAGTAGCCCGAGCAGAAGCAGCACCGGCGACATCGAAGCGAGCAGGACGCTCACCAAGAGGGTTCCCGCCGCGGTTACAGCGACGAGCTTCCCGGCCGTGACCTGACTGTCGGCGATCTCGAGGTCGTGCTCGATCTTGCCCAGCCAAGCTTGCGCCCGCGGCGACCCCTGGAGCGCCGACCGCACCTGGCGTCCTTTTGACGCCAGCTCCGCACCGGGCGCCCGAACGCCGTGAAGGAACTCCTCGACCCGACCGACCATGTTGCTGCGGCCACGAGCGAGGAGGATGGCCAGAAGCCCGCCGATCAGCGCTGCGATCACCAGGCTCACGACCACGGTCGCGACCGGCGACAAGAGGAAGCGCTTGAGTGGCGAGCGGTGGAACGGTGCGACGTCCGCGGGCCGCGGGGCGGTGTAGTCGGCGATACCGGAGCCGACCCCGGCGATGGCGAGCCGGAGCGTGACCTCGGATGTCGGGAGCGCCTCAGACCTGTAGCGCAGCAGGTACTGACTCGCGAGCCTGTGCCCGAGCGTCGCGTAGATGTCCGTGAGCTCCACCGCCGACACGGCCTCGTAGTACGAGCCGCCGGTCGCGAGCGCTAGCGCGCGCAGCGGCTCCGGATCGTACGAGGTGCTTCGCAATCCGACCGTAAAGACGCGCACGCGCTGATTCGAGGCGGCCGTGATCGCGTCCTGAAGGCTGGCAACGCTCCCAACGTCGGCTCCATCTGACAGGACCACGATCGCGCCGGTCGAGGCCCGTGCCTCAGATAGGAGCTCGACCGAGCGGATCACCGCGTCGTAGATCTGCGTCCCGAAGGCCAACGCGCGGGGACGATCAAGTGATGAGTTGAGCTCCTGAGCGTCCGCCGTCGGCCGCTGGACGACGTGCACGTCCCCGTTGAAGGCCACCACTCCGATTCGGGCCGCGCTCGTCCGGTTGGCACCGAAGGCGCGGGCGGCCGTAAGAGCCGAGGTGTAGGCCCGTCCCTTCATGCTGTTGCTGGCGTCGATCGCCAGGATCACTGCGGAGTCGACCGAGCTCCCGGCCAGTGGTCGGATCGTGAAGCGACCCACCGGGGCGCCGTTCTCGTAGACCCGCATCCGGTCGCGCGTCAGATCCGCGTCGCGGCCGACGTCGACGATGTACGCGCGATTGGGAAAAGACAACCTCTTCACCGGCGTCAGCTGGATCTCGGCGGCCGCCGCAGCCGGCGCGACGGTGAGTGCGATCGCGCCGATCAGGGCCACCAGTTTTGTTCGCCCCCTCACCGCGGCCACGCTGCTCCATTGCCGTTCCCCTGGACGCCGAACACCGCGGCCTCGGCATCTCCGAAGAGCGTCGAAGACAGCTCGATCCCGTGGCGCTCGAACTTGCCCAGGAAGCTCGGCCGCAGACCGGTCGGCTCGAGCTGTCCGACCACCGTGCGGTCCGCCTCGATCCGCTGGAGCTTGAACTCGAACAGCGACTGGAGCGTGATCATGTCCTCTTCCATCCGCTGAACCTCGGTGATCTGAGTCACATGACGTGAGCCGTCGTCGAGGCGGT
>Ga0209874_1000194_pt1 | contig 16564 bp, 17 predicted proteins | sample GWRWN1_20_30_FD_187216 | JGI IMG/M metagenome (GOLD analysis project Ga0209874, IMG submission 187216) | Riverbed sediment microbial communities from areas with no vegetation in Columbia River, Washington, USA - GW-RW N1_20_30 (SPAdes)... | ecosystem: Environmental > Aquatic > Freshwater > River... | reverse complement strand
CTGTGGAAAGACTTCGAAGACGTGCTCGCGCATCTCGCCGCGCGCGGTATCGCGCTGCCTCCCGAGGCGTTCAAGCCGTTCGTCGAGCTGCGTTGCCCGCAGCCAGCCGCCGATCGCGGTCGTCTCCCGTCGTGTCCGGCTGACGAGCTCCTCTCCGAGATACGGGCCGAGACGATCCTCTGCGCCCTGCCGTAGCGTCCGGAACTTGAGCATGTAGAAGACGCGCCCACCGCGGCCGACGCGACCGCCGCGGTAGAAGAGCGGCCGACCGCTCGTGAGCAGGATCGTCAGCGCGATCGGAACCGTCAGCGGCAGCGAGACGAGCAGGAAGAGGGACGAGAGCGAGAGGTCGAGTGCGCGCAGTACGAGGTCGCGTGCCCGCGGCGGGCTCGCCTCGGTCAGATCGGAGAAGCCCAGGATGAACGAGTCACTCGGCCGCGGCGGCGAGGAGGCCACAGGGTGATCGTAGAGCCTCCGCCGAACGGCTCAGCGGGCACGCCGGTCGGGACAGGCTCACGTTCTTGCATAATCAACACTTATGGACACGCGTCAGCTGGCAGCGTTCTGCGCGGTGGTCGAGCGGAAGAGCTTCTCCCAGGCGGCCGAGCGGCTCGGCGTGACCCAGCCGGCCGTCAGTCTGCAGATCCGCTCGCTCGAGCAGCGGCTCGGCCGGCAGCTGCTCGACCGGTCGGGTCGTCGCGTCGAGCCGACCGAGGCTGGTCTTCGCCTCTACGCGTCCGCGCAGCGCCTGCTCGCCGCCGAGGAAAGCCTGCTCGAGGAGCTCGCCGGCGACGACGAGGGCGTGGTGACCGGCACGCTCGAGCTCGGCGCCTCGACGGGCCCCGGCGGCACCGTCGTCCCGCTGCTGCTGTGCGAGTTCCAGCAGCGCCAGCCGGACGTTCGCGTCCGGCTCTCGGTCTCGGACACCCAGACGGTCGTCGACCAGGTCGCCGAGCGGGAGCTCGAGCTCGGCATCGTCGGCGCGGGCCGGCGCCACCGCGGCGTCACGTTCGAGCCCTTCTTCCGCGACGAGGTCGTGCTCGCCTGTTCAGCGGGCCACGCCTTCGGGGGCAAGACGATTTCGCTCGAGCAGCTCAAAGGGGAGCCGCTGATCGTCATGCAGGAGGGCGCGGGGGTCCGGCAGGTGATCGAGGACGAGCTGCGCAAGGCGGGCGCGCGCCTGCGCGATCTCGACGTCCGCATGGAGCTGGGGCTGCAGGAGTCCGTGCGCAGCGCCGTGCTGGCCGGCCACGGCGTCACGTTCATCTCCAGGCTGGCGATCGAGGCTGATCTCGAGGCCGGCAGCATCGCGACCGCTCGCGTTCGGGGCCTCGACCCGGTGCGGGAGATCTTCCTCGCGCGCGCGAGCGGGCGAAGCGAGACGCGTGCCGCGCGAGCGTTTCTCGCGTTTGCGCGCGAGAACATGCCTGCGTGATCGTCCGCTGGGGACTCGGGGAGCTCCCGGGGCTCCTCGACGAGCTGAACGTCCACAAGCCGCTTCTCGTCGCGAGCGAGCGCTGGGCGAAGACCGGGCTCGGAGTGCGGACCGCCGCACGCTGGACCGAAGTGCCCTCCGAGCTGATCGCGGAAGCAGCCGGACATGCCGGTGACGGCGTCATCGCGCTCGGGGGTGGCAGCGCGATCGACCTCGGGAAGGCCATCTCGGCGGAGGCAGGGGTCCCGGTTATCTCCCTGCCGACGACGTACGCGGGAGCGGAGTGGACGCCGTTCTTCGGGATCCGCGGCCCGGACCGCAAGCTGCGCGGTGGAGGCGCCGGTGCGCAGCTCGGCGGCGTGGTGTACGAACCGAAGCTGACGCTGTCGCTTCCCCGCCAGGAGACTGTCGGCACCGCGCTCAACGCGCTCGCGCACTCCGCGGAAGCGCTGTACGTGCAGGGCCACAACCCGGAAGCCGACGAGCACGCTCTCACCGGCGCGAAACTGATCGGGAAGTGGCTGCCGCGCGTTGTCGAGTCGCCTCAGGACCTCGAGGCGCGCACGAAGCTGCTGAAGGGTGCGATGCACTCGGGGATGGCGCTCGGCGGCTCGATGCTGGCGCTCGGCCACGCGATAGCGCAGGCGCTAGGCGGGCGTTACGGACTGCCCCACGGCGCGATGAACGCGCTGGCCCTGCCGGCTGCGCTTCGCTTCAACGCCGAGGTCGCACCGGAGGCCGTGGGCCGCCTCGGTGAGGCGCTCGAGACGGACGACCCGGCGGTCCGCGTCGAAGGGCTTGCTCGGCTCGGCGGCTTCGAGCGGCTACGCGACTTCGGCGTGCCCGCAGAAGATCTGCCGGAGATCGCGGCGGCCACGGTGCAACGGGCGGGCGCGAAAGCCAATCCGCGCCCTGCGAGCGCCGCCGAGGTCGAAGAGCTGTTGCGCTCGATCTGGTGAGCTACGGCGTCGCTTGCGATGCCAACCATAGGAGGCCGTGCCGGCTTTGCCGGCGCGGCCGTTAAGTGCAGGCGCCCTTGACGGCGCCCCAGTTCCAGGTGTTGTCCTGCTGAGCCGTGCCGTCGAGGTGGTACAGCCAGCTGCTCTCACCGGCCTCAACGCAGAAGGTCGCCGCGTCCGCTCGAGGCAGGCGTGTTCCCGGGACGGCCGACAGATCCGCGCCGATGAAGGTCCCGTGCCTGGTGTGATGGTCGGAGAGAACCTGGGCGGCCTGCACGAGCGCGGCGTTGGACTGCAGCTCCGCTACCTGTGCCCCGCGGCTCCCGGGCGGCGGCGTGCCGCCACCGCCGCTGTTCAGGTACGCCATCATGAACCAGCCCGGCACCACGAGAACGCCGGCGATTGCGAAGCGGATGAGGATCGCCTTCGCCACAGCCTCGGAGCTATCGGCACGGCGAAGACTCAGCTTGAAAGATAATAACGACAACTAATACATCGAATTAGCGGAATCGTGGTAAGGTCTGTGAGTCGTGGCGGACCCCTCCTTTGACGTGCTCGTGATCGGAAGCGGTGCCTCCGGCCTGGCGGCAGCGGTCTCGGCGGCCCGAGCGGGCGCGAAGGTCGGGCTGGCCACGAAAGGCTCGCTCCCGTCGTGCAACTCCGCCAAGGCTCAGGGCGGCATCCAGGCCGCGTTCGGCGATGATGACTCCCCTGAGCAGCACGCCGAGGACGTCTGGAACTCCTCCCACGAGACGGCCGACCGGCACCTCGTGGAGATCCTGACTTCGGAAGCCCCATCGGCGATCCACTGGCTCGAGGAGCTCGGCGTCGAGTTCACGCGCGAGAACGGCAGTTACCGGCTGGCGCGTTGCGGCGGGGCTTCCCGGAAGCGGCTGCTGCAGGTCGGCGACCGCACCGGTCATGCAATCACGACGGCTCTCCGCGAGGCTGTCGAAGCCTCGGACATCCACACTTTTCCCAAGTCACCGCTCGCCGAGCTCGCGCGGAACGAGAACGGCTGGCGCGCGCGCTGCGGGGACCACACGATCGACGCCACGACGGTGGTCCTCGCAGCGGGCGGGCGGTGCTACCGCCTCGCCGAGGAGCGCGGTGAGCTCTCCACCAATCATCCGGGCGCGACGGGCGAGGTGACGCAGATGGCCGTTGACCTCGGCGCCGAGCTGCGCGACTTCGACGCGCTGCAGTACCACCCGAACGGCGGTGCCTGGCCCGCGAACATGCAGGGCTACTCGATTCCCGAGACGACGCGCGCGTACGGTGCGGTTCTGCTCAACGCCGACGGCGAGGAGTTCACGGACTCTCTCGGCCCACGCGACGCCGTCAGCCAAGCGATCTTCGACGAGGTGGATAAAGGGAAGGGCGTCGAGACGCCCGACGGACGACCCGCCGTCTACCTCGACACCACGCGCATCTCCGAGGCCGACGCAAACGTCTCGTTGCCGTACATGTTGCGGCGCTACCGCGCGGGCGGAATCGATCCGCTGCGCGAGCGCATCTTCACGTACCCAGTCCTTCACTACCAGAACGGCGGCCTTGTTATCGACGCGAATGCCGAGACGACGCTGGAAGGGCTCTATGCGTGCGGTGAGATCGCCGGCGGCACGCACGGCCGCAACCGCATGATGGGAAATTCCCTCCTGGAGTGTTCTGTGTTCGGACGACGGGCGGGCAAGGCCGCCGCCGAGCGAGCGAAGGCATGAGCACTGTCATCACAGATCTGGAAGCTGTCGTCGAGGACGCTGCGGCGTACCTGTACGTCTGGGCGCTGAAGGACATACCGCAGGACCTGCGCGACGCGCTCGCGGACGCCGCGACGAAAGAGACGTCCGTGCCCGGGCAGCGCGTGCTGCAAACGATCCTCAAGAACGTAACGGTTGCCGAAACGGAGAAGAACCTCGTCTGCCAGGACACCGGGATCGCCGTCTACACGTGCCGCGTCGGCGAGCATTTTCCCCTGCATCCGGCCAGGATTTACGCCGCGCTGAAGACTGGCACGGAGCGGGCGACCGTCGAGCATCCCTTGCGCTCGAACGCGGTGCACACGATCACGCGCGAGAACACCGGACCGAATACGGGGTACCGCCTGCCGATCGTCCACTGGGAGTTCATCCCCGACTGGGACGGTCTCGACGTCAAATGCATTCCGAAGGGAAGCGGCAGCGAGAACATGAGCTTCCTGAAGATGTGCGTTCCCGCCGACGGCGTGAAGGGCGTGAAGCAGTTCGTGCTCGAGTCGATCGTCGGCGCGGGCGGCAAGCCATGTCCGCCCGGGATCGTCGGCGTCGGTATCGGTGGCAGTGCGGACTACGCGATGTACCTGGCGAAGGAAGCGATCGCACGCCCGGTTGGCACGCGCAATCCCGACCCGCACGTGGCGAAGCTCGAGGACGAGCTGTTCGAGCTGTTAAACGAGACCGGCATCGGCCCGATGGGCCTCGGCGGCGACGTGACGGTCCTGCAATGCCACGTCGAGCACGCGGACACCCACATGACCCTCAATCCTGTCGCCGTCAACTACCAGTGCTGGGCCGCGCGTCGCGCGAGCGCGCACATCGGCGCCGACGGACAGGTCGACTACGACCGGGAGGCATAACACCTGTGGATAGTTCGTCACACTCTCGTCACCATGTCCGACACCGGGACGGTGGCCGCGCGGGACGATCCGTCACCGGCCTGAAGAGTGCGGTTGCTCCATTTGCGTCACGCCGTGGTGACACCCACGACACGGTGTCCGACACCAGGACGGGGGTTTAGGGGACATGGCGTTCCACGAGGTGACATTTCCGATCACCGACCCCGCCGAGATCGCGAAGCTCCGCGCGGGGGACGAGGTTGCCGTCCAGGGCCACATCATCGGCATTCGCGACCGCACGCAGATGCGGATCTTCGATGAGGGCGTCGAGCCGCCGCTCGACCTCAACGGCGCCTTTCTACTGCACACCGCGCCGGGCGTACGCAAGGTCGGCGAGGGGCGCTACGAGAAGGTCTGCATCGGCACGACGACGTCGGCGCGCATGGTGCGCTTCACCGAGCCGCTGGGCCGCGAGCACGGCGTGCGTGCGATCTGCGGCAAGGGCGGATTGCCGGACGAGGCGATCGAGCCGATGCGGAAGTACGGGATGGTCTACTTCGCGATCGTCGGCGGGGCCGCGGCGCTCGAGACGACGCAGATCGAGGAGATCGAGGAGGTCTACTGGGAGGAGCTCATGCCCGAGTGCCTCTGGAAGTTTCGCGTCAAGGATTTCGGACCGCTGACCGTCGGGATCGACGCGCACGGCAACTCGCTCTTCCACGACGTGCAGGAGCGTGCAAAGGCGAAACTGGAGGAGCTCTATGAGCGGCTTTGACGGATTCCTCGACCTGCCGGCCCGGCCCGGCAAGCCCAGAACGGACGGGCTCACCCATGTCATCGACAAGGGCATGAACCTGCGCGAGATCGAAGGGCTCTTCGACACTGCCGGCCGGTACGTCGACATCGTCAAGCTGGGCTGGGGCACGAGCTACGTCACGAACAACCTGGAGAAGAAGATTGCGCTCTATCGCTCCTTCGACACGCCCGTCGTCTGCGGAGGCACGCTCTTCGAGGTGGTCTACGCGCGCGGGAAGCTCGACGAGTTCAAGCGCTGGCTCGTCGACCAACGCTTCTCGCATGTCGAGATCTCCGACGGTACGCTCGAGATCCCGCGCGAGCGCAAGCTCGAGCTGATCGCTGAGTTCGCGGCCGACTTCACCGTTCTGTCCGAGGTCGGGTCGAAGGACGCGGAGGTCAACTACGCGCCCTACCTCTGGGTGGAGTGGATCAAGGAAGAGCTCGGCGCCGGCGCGTGGAAGGTGATCGCGGAGGGCCGCGAGGGTGGCACCGCCGGCATCTATCGCCCGACCGGGGAGATGCGCACGGGTCTCGTCGACGAGATCGTCCACGAGATCGACATCGGCGAGCTGATCTTCGAGGCGCCGACGAAGGCCTCGCAGGCCTGGTTCGTCAAGCACTTCGGCCCGAACGTGAACCTCGGGAACATCCCGCCCGAGGAAGTCATTCCGCTCGAGACGCTGCGGCTCGGGCTGCGAGGCGACACGCTGAAGGAGGTCCTGCTTGGCGACAGCGCCGGCACTCCGGCTTCCTGACGTCGAGTCGATGGGCGCGGAGGACGTGCTCCTCTGGGCGTACGAGCAGTTCGGCGAGCGCATGTGCCTAACCTGCTCGTGGCAGCGGCAGTCCTCGGTGCTCGTTCACATGCTCAGCGAGCTCGAGCTCAACGTCCCGATCGTCGAGCTTGACACGCTCGTTCTCTTCCCCGAAACGTACGAGACGCGGGAGCGACTCGTCGAGCGCTACGGGCTCGAGCTCAAGTCGTTCCGGCCGATCGAACCCCCAGACAGACTGTGGGAAACCGAACCGGATCGCTGCTGCCACATCCGAAAGGTCGAGCCGCTCGAGCGCGCCCTCGCGTCGTACGACGGATGGATCACCGGCATCCGCCGCGAGCAGTCGCCGACGCGGGCGGCCGCGCAGAAGATCGAGTGGTCCGAACGCTATGGCGTCTGGAAAGTGCAGCCGCTCGTCGACTGGAACGCGAAGCGCGTGCAGGCGTACATCCACGTGAACGAGATCCCGTACAACCCGCTGCACGACGAGGGCTACCCGTCGGTTGGCTGCATTCCGTGCACACGTCCGGTCGGTGTTGGCGAGGACGAGCGCTCGGGGCGCTGGGCGGGGAGCGACAAGCTCGAGTGCGGCATTCACATCAACGCACCTCTGATCAAGGAGTCGAATGACTAAGGGATTCACGCTCTGGTTCACAGGGCTCAGTGGCGCCGGCAAGACGACCATCGCGGAGCTCGTCCGCCCCGAACTCGAGCGCCGGGGACTGCTCGTCGAGTGGCTCGACGGCGACGAGGTGCGCGAGCATCTCTCCAAGGGACTCGGCTTCTCGAAGGAGGACCGGGACACGAATATCGACCGCATCGGCTGGGTCGCGTCGCGTCTGACGCGTCATGGCGCGGCCGTGATCGTCTCGGCGATCTCGCCGTACGCGGAGGCGCGCGTCAAGGCCCGAGCGATGGTCGAGGAGCACGGCACGTTCGTCGAGGTCTTCGTCGACGCGTCGGTCGAGGAGTGCGCCCGCCGCGACGTGAAGGGCCTCTACGAGAAGGCGTTCCGCGGCGAGATCAAGGAATTCACCGGCGTCTCCGATCCGTACGAGGCACCGAGGAATCCCGAGATCCGGATCGAGTCCGAGCACGAGGAACCGGAAGAGAGCGCCCGGCGGATCGTCCAGCTGCTCGAGCAGCGCGGGCTCGTCGCGTCGGCGGTGGCAGCGTGATCGTCGACACCGAGACTCGCCTGATCGCGCCGCACGGCGGCGAACTGGTCGACCGCACGGGCGATCGTCCCAGCGGGGTCGACGCGCTCGAGACTTTGACGCTTACCTCCCGCGAGCTCTCCGACCTCGACATGCTGGCGTCGGGCGCGCTTTCCCCGCTGGAGGGCTTCATGGGGCGCGAGGACTACGAGTCGGTGCTCGAGTCGATGCGGCTGAGCAGCGGCCTCCCGTGGGCGTTGCCGGTCTGCCTCGCGGTTGACGCGGCGCCGAGCGGTGACCAGGTCGCGCTCGCCGACCAGAGCGGAATGCTCTACGCCGTCCTCGAGGTCGAGGGGACGTACGAGTACGACCAGGAGCGCGAGGCGCAGGCGGCGTTCCGCACGACCGACCACGCCCACCCCGGGGTCGCGCGGCTCTACGAGCAGAAGCCGCTCTACCTCGCCGGCCGCGTGACGGTGTTCGAACGGACAGTGCCGCCGTTCCCGGAGCTGGCGAAGGACCCCGCGGAGACTCGGGCCGAGTTCGCGGAACGAGGCTGGCGCCGAGTCGTCGGCTTCCAGACACGGAATCCGATCCACCGCGCGCACGAGTACCTGACGAAGGTCGCGCTCGAGACGGTCGACGGGCTGCTGATCCACCCGCTGGTCGGCGACACGAAGTCCGACGACGTGCCGGCGGCGACGCGGGTGGAGTGCTACCGCGCTCTACTCGACGGCTACTACCCCGCCGATCGGGTCGTCCTCTCCGCTTTCCCGGCAGCGATGCGCTACGCGGGGCCGCGCGAGGCGATCTGGCACGCGATCTGCCGGAAGAACTACGGCTGCTCGCACTTCATCGTCGGCCGCGATCACGCCGGTGTCGGCGACTACTACGGCACCTACGACGCGCAGCTGATCTTCGACGAGTTCGAGCCGCACGAGCTCGACATCGAGCCGATGTTCTTCGAGCACTCGTTCTGGTGCCGGGCCTGCGGCTCGATGGCCTCGGCGAAGACGTGCCCGCACGACTCCGACCAGCACGTCTTCCTCTCGGGCACGAAGGTGAGAGAGATGCTCGGCGCAGGCGAGCTCCCGCCCGAGGAGTTCTCACGGCCCGAGGTCGCCGAGGTGCTGATCGAGGCCTACCACCGTTGACTGAATGACCTGGCAGTTCACCCTTACGGGCCTGCTCATCGGAGTTCTCGTCGGCCTCACCGGCATGGGCGGCGGCGCGCTGCTGACGCCGATCCTCGTGATCCTGTTCGGCTTCAAGCCGACGTACGCTGTCGGGACCGACATCCTTCACGGTGCTGTTTTCAAGACGTTCGGCGCCGTGCGACACCGTCGGCTCGGCACCGTGCACGCACGGCTGACGTTCTGGATGTTCCTCGGCTCCGGCGTGATGTCGTTGCTCGGCGTGTTCGCCGCGAGCCGACTCGAGGACGCATACGGCAACGGCGTGCAGTCTGCGGAGGCCTACGCGATCGGAGCGGCGCTCGTCCTCGGCGCGGTGGGCCTCGTCGCAAAGACATTCATCAAACGCGGCGTCCAGCCGAGCGACGCGCCCTTCATCCTGCAGCGCAAGGATCGGATCAGGGCCGTCCTGATCGGCGCGGTCTTCGGCTTCATCGTCGGCCTGACCTCTGTAGGCAGTGGCACGTTCTTCGGGCTCGTGATGGTGATGATCTATCCGCTCACGGTCGCGAAGATCGTGGGGACCGATATCTTCCACGCCGCTGCATTGCTGTGGGTCGCCGGAATCGGTCACCTCGCGCAGGGAAATGTCGACTTGCATGCGATGTTCTGGCTGTTGCTCGGCTCGGTGCCCGGAATCTGGATCGCCAGCCGGTTCACCGTTCGTTTGCCGGATGACGCACTCCGACTTGCACTCGCCGGTGTGCTGGCCCTCAGCGGCATCAAACTCTTGAACGTGCCCGAGTCGAGCTGGGTGATCGCCGTCGGCTTGGCGCTCGGTCTAGCACTGTTCATTCCGTGGCTGTTCCGCACGTATTTCGCGCAGCCCCGGCCCGTGCCGGCGCGCGGCTTCGACTAGGACTTTGTGCCGCCGCCGCTGCTGATCCTCGGAGTCAGCCGCTCGGGCACCACGTTGCTGCGGGTGATGCTCGACCGCAACTCGCAGCTCGCGGTGCCCGACGAGTCGTTCTTCGTGCCGTTACTGGCCGACCGTCACCTCCTGCACGTCGACGCGGACGAGTTCCTCGACGACGTGCGCAGGCTCAAGACCGTGCAGGAGTGGGGCGTGCCGCTCGACAGGCTGCGGTCCCGGCTCAGCGGCAGGATGCCGATCGCCCGGGCGATCGCAGCGGTCTACGAGGTGTACGCGGAGGAGCAGGGCAAGCCCAGATGGGGCGACAAGACGCCCATGTACATGCGGCATCTGCGCCTGCTGCGGCGGCTGTTTCCCGGGGCGCAGTACGTGCACCTGATCCGCGACGGTCGCGATGCCGCGGTCTCCTTCCTGTCCATGCCGGAGGGAGTGGCGTTCGAGACGTGGGCGCATCCGCGCAAGCCAGCAGACTTCGCGGCTCTGTGGCAGACCGAAGTCGCGGCGGCGCGGCGGCTCGGGCGGCGCCTGGGGCCCGAGCGCTATCTGGAGGTTCGGTACGAGGAGCTCGTGTCCGAGCCCGAGGCGGTGCTCGCGCGGATCTGCTCGTTCGCCAGGCTCCCATTTGAGCCGGAAATGACGGACTACGCAGGCTCCGTGTCGGAGGGCAAGCCACATCAGCAAAGCCTCAAGCGCCCGCTGACGGCAGGTCTCCGTGACTGGCACGCGCAGATGGACCCTCGCGAAGTAGGCGCGTTCGAGGGGGTTGCAGGCGACCTCCTGCGCAAGCTCGGCTACGAGACGAGCTCCGGCGCCGACGCCCGCGGCCGGCTCAAGCGAGCCTCCTACCGCGCGCAGATGGGCGCCTGGCGCACGGCGACGTTCGCCTACCGCCGCTCGCCGCTCTGGCGACGGCGGCACCCCCCTCTTCGGTGAGAATTGTCCTTGTGCGCCGCCATGCAGCCACAGCCGTCGTGCTCCTGCTCCTGGTGGGGACCGCGGTCGCGTTTGCCGAGACGGAACGGCTGAAGCTCAAGCCGACGCCGATCGAGGAGTCGTTCGTGCAGCCCGCCTTCTCGCCGGTCTGCGACTGCGAGACGGCGAAAGCCGAGATTCGGATCCGCCTGCACCGGGCGGACACGGTGACGATCCGGATTCTCGACGAATCCCGCGAGACCGTTCGCGTCCTTGTCGACGACAAGCGACTGCCGCGCGGCCGGACCGAGCTCGCGTGGAACGGACGCGACGGCGGCGGCGACCCCGCACCCGACGGCCTCTATGCCGTCGAGGTGCGCCTCGACCGCGCCGATCGCACGTTCAGGCTGCCGCGTGACATCACCCTCGACACGGTCCCTCCGAGCGTCCGGCTCGTCTCGTACACGGACACGGCTCGGCCGCGGCAGTGGGCGCACATCCTTTACACCGTGAGTGAGCCCGCCCACGGGGCCTTGTTCGTGAACGGAAAGCGGAAAGTAGTCACGCACACCAAGAGTCGCTCAGCGAAGTTGCGGTGGAAGCCGAACACGCCGGGGCATTACAACCTGCAGCTCGCGGCGCTCGACCTCGCGGGCAACCTCGGACCACGCTCGCCGGTCTTCGTGGTCGAGGTCACTCGTTAGGCTCGAACCCGTAGACCTTGGCATACCCGACGAGGTACGCCCGCTCCCGGTCGGCGACTAACGGTGCGTACCGTCCGTCGCCGAAGGACCAGACCTGTTTCCCGGTCCGCGCGTCGAGCCCGTACGTGCGTCCCTCGAGCGTGGCGAAGTACACGACGCCGTCGATGACGGTCGCCGACCCCGAGATCGGGCCGTTCGCCTTGAAGGTCCACCTCTCGTCGCCGGTCGCCGCGTCGAGCGCGTAGAAGCGGCCGCTGTACGAGCCGACGAGCACGTGCTTCTGCCAGATCGCGGGCGACCCGTACACGTAGCCGCCGGTGCCGTGTGACCACCGCAGCTTGCCGCTGTGCGCGCCGAACGAGTACACCTTGCCGTCGGTGGAGCCGACGTAGACGCGGCCGTAGGCGACGGCCGGTGTCGAGTAGAACGTCCCTTGGTTGCCGAGGCGCTGCTGCGCGGCGGCCTTCCAGAGCACACGCCCCGTGCGTGCGCTCAGCGCGTAGACGTGGTGGTCGTACGAGCCGACGAAGACCCGGCCGGTGAGATAGCTCAACCCGCCCTTGACACGTCCGCCGGTGTGGACGCGCCACCGGGTCCTGCCGGTACGGGCGTCGAGGGCGTAGACGTCGCCGCGCCAGTCGCCCACGTAGACGCTGTTGCCGACGATGAGCGGTGACGACTCGGTCGGTCCGATCCGCTTCCGCCACCGCAGCTGACCCCAGTTGTGCGCGAGGGCGATCACCTCCCCGTCCGTGACGTTGCCGGTCGCGCAGTCGCCGCGGTTGAGGAGAGAGACGTAGACCGTGCCGCGCATGATCCGCGAGACCGCTGGCGAGGAAGCAGCACAGCGACGCCCTCTGAACCGCCACGCACGCTTCCCGGTCCGACCGTTCAGCGCGAGGACGTCGCCGTACGCGTTCACGACGTAGAGCCGCCCGTATGCGATCGCCGGCTGGAACTCGAGGAGCGTCGAGCCGCCCGACGACCAGAGGCGGCGGAACGGCGGACGCACGTGGATGCCGTCGGCGAAGCGGATGCCCGTGACCGCATAGCCGAACATCGGCCACGGGATGATCTTGAGCTCGCGCGGCGTTCGCTTCACCGCCTGCCGGGTCGTAACGAACTCGACCGTGGACGAGCCTCGGACGTTGCGGCTCTGGTGCTTGCGGTAGAGCACGAAGGCGCCGAGCGCGCCACCGCCGATGATGAGCAGGATGATGAGCGCGACCGCGGCGCGCTTCATCGCGGGCGTGGCTCGACGGCCCAGATCCGCGAGTAGCCGTGCAGGAGCAGGCGGCCGCCGTTGCCCGAGACCGGGACGTACTGGCCGTGTGGGAACCGGAAGATCACACGCCCGGTCCGTACGTCGACACCGACGGTTCGGTTCCCGAAGCTCGCGGCATACGCGACGCCGTCGACGATCACGGGCGCCCCGGAGATCGAGCCGCCGATCGGCACCGTCCACAGCACGCCGCCCGTCCGTGCGGAGACGCAGTAGAGCACGCCGTTGTACGAGCCGAAGACGACGCGGCCGGCCCAGCTGACCGGCGAGGAGTAGACGTAGGAGCCTGTGTAGAACGACCACAGCCGCGTTCCGCGTGTCGAGAACGCGGTCACCGAGCCGCCGGTGGAGGAGGGGACGAAGAGGCGTCCCCCGGCTACGGGTGACGTGCCGTAGACGCGCCCGTTCACCGAGCTCGACCAGCGCAGCCGCCCGGTGCGGGTGTCGAGGGCCGTCACCCGCCCACCGTAGTTCCCGACGTACGCGGTTCTGCCGGCGAGGGCCACGCTCGCCGTGATCTTGGCGCCCGAGGAGTAGACCCAGCGCACCCGGCGCGTGCGCAGGTTGAGGGCGTAGACGCGGCCGTCGCGTGTCCCGAAGTAGTCGACGTCGAAACGAACGACGGGCGACGACTCGATCGCCGAGCCGATGCGCTTGCTCCAGAGCACACGCCCGTTCTTGCGGTCGAGCACGCGCACGCGGCCGTCGCCCATGCCATGGACCACGAGCTTGTCTCGCCAGACCGCGAGCGACGACGCCATGATCGTGTGGGTCTCGCGACGCCAGGCCAGCGTGCCGCGGCGCATCGAGAACGCCTGCACCGTTCCCCGGCCGTTCGCGATGTACGCAAAGCCGTCGGAGACGACCGCCGGAAACTCGATCAGATCGCCGTGGGCGATCGACCAGACGATCCGGAAGGGCGGGCGAAGACGGGCGCCGGGGTGCACGCCGGTGCGAGCCGGGTCGGCGCCGTACATCGTCCACTGCAGGCGGGGCTGGTAGACACGGAAGGTGAAGGTCGAGTAGCGCCGGAAGTCGAACCGGCGGGAACTCGACGAATAGCCGGGCTTCCGCACGCGGACGAGCGCGGGGCGGGGAACGAGCCGCATCGACGCGGCCCCCCGGCCGTCGGTTCGGAGCCGATGTCGCCCGATCCAGACGGTCGCGTTCGGCACTCCGCGCTTGAGGTCACCGTCGAAGACGACCACCTTGACGCGCACTCCCCTTGGCTGGGAAGCCTGCGGCCCATGCGCCGGTGCAGTCGCTTGCTCTTCGCCGAGCAGCACGGCGCAGCCGGCCACTGTCCCGGCGATGAGCAGGAACGCGAGTGCGGCAATCAGGACTCGACGCGGTCCACGGCGAGCGGTGCTGAGCGGTCGGCTGGCGACCTGCCGAGAGTAGCGATGTCCTCGGCGGTGCCGGGGCCGTCGACCTCGGCTCTTCGCTCCCTGCTTGCGTAGGCCGCAAGCGCAGCGACGGCGACCGCGAGCACACCCCAGGTGATCGGATCCTCGAAGAAGCCCGCGTAGAAGAGCGAGTGAACGAGCAGAGTGACGAAGACAGCAGCGAGACCGGCGCCGAGTGCGCGGTCGCGCCTGGTGACGTCGAGTAACACGCGTGCCGCTCCGGCCAGGAACGCGAGATACGCCAGGATGCCGAGTACACCAAGCTCCGCCGCCACGGTCAGCGGCGTGGTGTGCGAGCGGTTGCGGCTTGCGGCGAGGCGTTGCGCGGCCTCCTCGCGGCTCGCCTTTGGCTGTCCGCCGACGCCAACGCCGACGACCGGGTGGTTCTTGAACACCTTCCACGTCACCCCGACGAGTCGGGACCGGTCACTCGTGAACTTCCGGGCCGAGTCGTTACGAACGTGCACCGCGACGACCGCGCTCGCCGTCAGTACGACCGCCGCGGCCACTGCGAGGACGACCTGGCGCGTCGCGCGCGATCCCGCGACGAGCGCGAGTCCGGCGACGACGACGAAGATCGTCACCATGCTCGACTGCGAGTACGAGAACCACAGCGCTGCGAACGAGATCGCGAGCAGGGGCGCTGCGACCGCCAGCCGCACGCGACCGTAGAGGTACGCCGCCAGCAGCACGGCGATGCCGAGCGCGAGGTAGCGGCCGAAGAGGCTCGGGTCCTTGAAGACCGAGCTGACCCGGAAGTACGAGGTGAACGCGTTCTCGACCTCGAGCGACGGCGCGTAGAACAGCGTCTCAGTGGCGCGCTGATACAGGCCGATCAGCGCGAACACCGTCGTCAGTCCGACGAGCGTGATGCCTAGGGCACGTGGCAGCCAGTTCGGGAAGGGCGTGCGGGCGACGATTCCGAGCAGCGCCGCGAACGGGAACAGGAAGAAGACGAGCTCGATGCTTCCCTGCTCCAGGTCGCGCGACCACAGGAGCGAGAGCCCGCTTAGCGCGATGAAGGCCGCAGTCGGTACGGAGAGCCACGGCGTGACCGGGCGAGGCTGGGCCGTCGCCGCGCGCCAGCAGAACGCGAGGACCGCCGAGGCCAGCACGCCGTAGAGGGGCAGCAGCAGGAACGCGTGTTGCGAACCGAGGTCGACCGAGATGCGAAACGGAGCCGCGAGCAGCAGCGCAATCGGCGTGAACGTCGGCCAGCGAACGAACACGGCTGCGAGCGCGAGCGCACACGCGGCGATGAAAACGAGCCCGGCGAGCACGAGGGGGCGGTGCAGCCGCTCGAGGTCCGACCGCGGAATGAGCGCAACCGCGAGCAGCGCCTCGGCCGTGGCGACCACACCGAAGCCGGCCAGCAGCGGCCCGCGCTGCCGCGGCAAGAGCACGAGGATGGAACCGACCGCGCCGAGAATCGCAGCGAGCTGGGCGAGGTCTCCATGGGGCATGGAAACCGAAGCCTAGGCTGTCCGTGATAGGAAAGGCCGCGTGATCGGGGCCTGGGAACGCGTGCTGGTGCTCGCGCCGCACACCGACGACGGCGAGTTCGGCGCCGGCGGGGCGATGGCCCGCCTCGTCGAGGAGGGATCAGAGGTCAGCTACGTCGCCTTCTCGATCGCCACGCGCTCGTTGCCCGAAGGCTTTCCGCCCGACACGTTGGCCCGGGAGGTCAAGGAGGCGACTGCCGAGCTTGGCATCTCGCCCGACAACCTGACCGTGCACGACTTCGATGTGCGCACCTTCCCGGAGCACCGGCAGGACATCCTCGAGCTGCTTGTCGCACTCTGGGAGGACTGGCGCCCGGACGCGGTCTTCCAGCCGAGCCTGCACGACATCCACCAGGACCACCAGGTGATCGCAGCCGAGAGCCTGCGCGCGTTCAAGCGCACGACGATCCTCGGCTACGAGATCCCCTGGAACAACTTCGACTTCGCATATCAGGCGTACGTCGCGCTCCAGCAGACGCACGTAGACAAGAAGGTCGCCGCGCTGTCCAAGTACGCGTCTCAGCAGCACCGGCGCTACAGCGATCCCGAGTACATCCGCAACGTCGCCCGCACGCACGGCATCAACGTCAACCGTGACTTCGCGGAGGTCTTCGAGGTCTATCGCGTCGTTGCCTGAGGTGGTCTACGGGTGGTACTGCTGGTCGAGCGAGCGGACCGTGTCGATGTTGACCAGGATCCAGAAGCCCGTCGTGATCGGCTCGAACAGGGGGCGTTGGAACGGGTTCTTGCCGTTGACGAGCTGAGCCAGCTGGGAGACCGTGATCGGCGTTCCGGTGACTCCCTTGGTGAGGGCGGTGACGCGCGCGTTTGCCGCCACCCGGTACGTCAGCAGACGATGTCCTTCATTCACGACGTAGTTGTCGTTCGGAACAGGCTGACCCGGGTCGACGGCGCCATCCTCGGCGGCGGCGACATTCGCCGTCATTCCACTGAGAAGCCACGCGGGGTCGAA
>Ga0209874_1000192_pt1 | contig 16662 bp, 16 predicted proteins | sample GWRWN1_20_30_FD_187216 | JGI IMG/M metagenome (GOLD analysis project Ga0209874, IMG submission 187216) | Riverbed sediment microbial communities from areas with no vegetation in Columbia River, Washington, USA - GW-RW N1_20_30 (SPAdes)... | ecosystem: Environmental > Aquatic > Freshwater > River... | reverse complement strand
CCTTGCCGGCTGCAAGCAGAAGATGGCTGATCAACCCCGCTACGAGCCCCTCGCTCGCAGCACCTTTTTCGACGACGGTCGCGCCGCGCGACCGCTTGTGGAAGGCACCGTGGCCCGAGGCCAGTTGCGCGGCGATGAACACTCATACGTAGGAAAGGAGGGAGGAAGGCCGGTCGATAGGTTTCCTTCTCCGGTGACTCTCGCCGTGCTCACGCGCGGACAGCAGCGCTTCAATATTTTTTGCTCGCCCTGCCATGATCGGGTTGGCACGGGGCAGGGGATGATCGTGCGGCGCGGGTATCGCGCGCCTCCTTCGTTTCATATCGATCGGCTAAGGCAGGCGCCCGCCGGCTATTTCTTCGACGTCATGACCAACGGCTTCGGCGTAATGCCGGATTATGCCCAGCAGGTCCAGCCTGAAGATCGCTGGGCGATTGTGGCCTACATCCGCGCGCTACAGTTGAGCCAGCACGCGACGTTGGCCGACGTGCCGGAGGATCAACGTCATCAACTCGGGATCAAACCATGAACGGTGATCGGCCCATCCCCTGGGATCTCATGCAGAAGCGGTCGCTGGCAGTTGGGCTGATTGCCGCGGTGCTGTGTGCCGGTGGAGCGCTGATCTTTCCGCCGTCGTTTTTCCGCGCTTACCTGGTGGCCTATTTTTTTTGGCTTGGGATTCCGGTGGGCTGCTTGGCGCTGCTCATGCTGCATCACCTCGTCGGTGGCCGATGGGGTTTTATGATCCAGCGGGTGTTGGAAGCGGCGATTCAAACCTTGCCGCTGATGGCCCTGCTGTTTATTCCCTTGTTCTTCGGGTTGCCGGATCTGTATCCCTGGGCGCGAACCGAAATGGTTGCGGCCGATCCGTTGCTGCAACAGAAAGCCGCCTATCTCAACATTCCGTTCTTTGTTGCACGCACGGTGGCCTATTTCGCCGTGTGGATCGTCCTGGGACGCTTGCTCGTCACCTGGTCGCTGCAACAGGACCGCAGCGCCGACGACACCTTGACCCTGAGACTACAGCGGCTCAGCGGGCCCGGTCTCGTGCTCTTTGGCTTGACTGTAAGCTTTGCCGCCATCGATTGGATAATGTCCCTGGAGCCCAAGTGGTACTCGACCATCTTTGGAATGATTTTTATGGTGAGCTTTGGGCTGGCGGCCTTAGCCCTGGCGATCCTGGCTACGCGATTCTTGGCAAGCGAGAAGCCCCTGGCCCAAGTGGTATTGCCGGACCGTTGGCACGATCTCGGCAATCTCTTGCTCGCTCTGGTAATGTTTTGGGCGTACCTGAATTTTTCTCAGTTCCTATTGATCTGGTCGGCAAATCTCGCCGAAGAAATCCCGTGGTATTTGCACCGCGTCGGCGGAGGGTGGGAGTGGGTTGCCATCGCCTTGATCCTCTTCCAGTTTGCGCTGCCTTTCGTCTTGCTGCTGTCCCGTAACACCAAACGCAAATCGCAGACACTGGCGGTAGTCGCCGGGGCGATCCTTTTCATGCACTGGCTGGACACGCTCTGGATGGTCGCGCCGTCTTTTTATCCGGCCCGATTCCACCTCCACTGGCTGGATGTCGCGGCGCCGGTGGGCATCGGTGGCCTCTGGCTCGCCGCATTCATTGGCTATCTAAAAGCGCGCTCGTTGCTGCCGCTGCATGATCCGCGTTTTACCGAACTCTTGGAGCAAGCTCAGGAAGCCTGAACATGCCGGAATCCGATCTTGATCGCGACCGAGGAACTGATGTGCAACGGGGTTACGAGCTCAGCGACCTCAATCCCGGATTCATCGCGCTTTTCGGTATCGGGCTCGTCGTTGCAGTCGCTCTGGCGGTGATCGTAACATCCTTGTTCATGCATTACAGAGCGCTCCAGCATGCCAGACAAGAAACCCCGGTTTCACGTCTGGCGCGCGAGCGTGAAATCACTCCGGAGCCGCGCTTGCAAGTCGATGCATCGAAGGAGCTGCGCCAGATGCGAGCCGCCGAGGACGCCGCGCTCAGCAGTTATGGTTGGGTGGATAAGGACGCCGGCATCCTGAAGATCCCCGTAGATCGCGCGATGGAGATTCTGGCCAAAAAAGGATTGCCAGCGCGGAAGCAGGAGCAAAAAACCCGATGATGTGGTTTCGATCGTCATTTTCGCGAGGAGACTGTGTCGCAATTGATGAAAATGCCGCGTCCGTCATTCTGAACGAAGTGAAGAATCTCATGCATTCAATGCATGACAGAACACAGATTCTTCGGCTAACGCCTCAGAATGACATTACGACACAGTCTCGGGAAGGGAATCCAGAACCCCCACTAAATCTCTCCCTTGTTAAGGGGGAGACAAAGAGGGGGTCTCTCCTTGCGCTTTTTTTTGCGCTGAGTTTCTTTTGGGCCTGGCCGTTGTCGGCCCATGACGAACGGCCGGTGGCGCTCCGAGGCGTGGAGCTGGAACAGAAACTGGGAAGCCAGATGCCGCTGGACCTGGAGTTTCGCGATGCGGCGGGTAAGACGATCAAGCTTGGTGAATATTTTGGCCGCCGGGCGGTGATTCTATCCCTCGTCTATTATAGCTGCGAGGACCTTTGTCCGTTGGTGCTCGAGGGTCTGGTCCGAAGCCTGCGCCCGCTGACTTTCAATATCGGCGATCAATTCGATGTGGTTACGTTGAGCTTCGATGCTCGCGACACGGCCCCCTTGGCAGCGGCAAAAAAGAGTGATGCTCTGAAACAGTACGCGCGGCCGGGGGCGGCAGAGGGCTGGCATTTTCTCACGGGAGACGAAACCTCGATCCGGCGCCTAACCGAAGCCGTGGGCTTTCGCTATAACTACGAGAGCGACAAAGACCGTTTTGGCCACGCCAGTGGTATTATTCTGCTCACGCTGGAAGGTAAGGTTGCGCGCTATTTCTACGGCATTGAGTTTGCGCCGCGGGATTTGCGTCTGGGCTTGATCGAAGCTTCTGCCAACAAGATCGGCTCGCCCATCGATCAGCTTTTGCTCTTTTGCTATCACTACGACCCCGCCACGGGAAAGTACAGCCTGCTGATCACGAACCTGATCCGCCTCGGCGCGGCGGCTACTGTGCTCGCACTCGCCACTTTCATTGCTGTGATGCTCCGGCGGGATCGAAATCGCGGGTTGCAGCCCAGGGAGAGCCTCTGAAACCATGGACCTTGGTTTTCCGCTATTTCCCGAGCAAGCATCCACGATGGCGTCACGGGTGGACGCGCTGTTCTTTTTTCTCGTGGCGGTATCGGTCTTTTTCGTTGGGCTGATTTTTTTGGCCATTCTCGTCTTCGCGGTCAAATATCGCCGTCGCGCCGAGGATGAGCGGCCCGAACCCATCGAGGGAAAGCTCTGGCTCGAGGTCGCGTGGTCGGTGATCCCGTTCGGTTTGACCATGGTGATGTTTGTTTGGGGCGCGATCATTTTTTTTGACATTTATAATCCGCCGGACGATGCCCTGGAGATCAGCATCGTCGGCAGGCAGTGGATGTGGAAGGCGCAGCATCCGACGGGGCAGAGCGAAATAAACGAGCTGCATGTGCCGGTGGGGCAGCCGGTCAAGTTGATGATGACGTCGGAGGATGTGATCCATGATTTTTATCTGCCGGCGTTTCGCATCAAGCAAGACGTGCTTCCCGGACGTTATACGAGTGTGTGGTTCGAGGCTTCGAAGGCGGGCGTCTATCAACTATTTTGCGCCGAATATTGCGGCACGCAGCATTCGGGGATGATCGGGCGGGTGGTGGCGCTGGAACCGGCCCAGTTTGAAAAATGGCTCAGCGGGGGGGCGACCGGCATGTCCATGGTCGATCAAGGAGCCAGTCTTTTCAAAAGATTCGGTTGTGAAACCTGTCATCGCGCCGGCGGCACAAGCCGAGGTCCCGCTCTCGCGGGCCTCTTTGGGAAACCCGTGAAGCTCCAAGGGGGGAGCACGGTGACCGCAGACGAGGATTACATCCGTGAGTCCATCCTCGACCCGCGGGCCAAAATCGTCGACGGTTACCAGCCGATCATGCCGACTTTCAAGGGCCTGGTGAGCGAAGAGGGACTGCTCCAGCTGATTGCCTACATCAAATCCTTGGACGGGGCAGAAAGGAAAGCAGCGCAAAGATGAACGTCTCTGCAATCGAGCGGCGCGAGCATTATCTGAACGTCAACTACGGCATTCGATCGTGGCTTTTTACCACGGATCACAAACGCATCGCCTGGCTCTATCTCCTATCCGTGACTGTGTTTTTTTTCATCGGCGGTTTGTTCGCCACGTTGATGCGGGTCGAGCTGATGACACCCCAGGGCGACTTGGTTCAGGCGGAGACCTATAACAAATTATTTACCATGCACGGCGTGACGATGGTCTTTTTCTTCCTGATCCCGTCTATTCCGGCGGTGTTGGGCAATTTTTTAGTGCCGATGATGATCGGCGCGCGGGATCTGGCTTTTCCCCGGCTCAATCTGGCGAGCTGGTATATTTTTATTCTTGGCGGAGCGTTCACTCTCATGGCGGCGGCCGCCGGCGGCGTGGACACGGGATGGACTTTCTACACGCCTTACAGCAGCATTTATTCCAATACTCACGTGGTGCTCACGGTGGTCGGGGTCTTTATCACCGGCTTCTCGTCGATTCTCACCGGGCTCAACTTCATTGTCACGATCCACAAAATGCGCGCCCCCGGCATGACCTGGTTTCGCCTGCCGCTTTTCATCTGGGCTCATTACGCGACCAGCATTATTTTCATTTTGGGTACGCCGGTCATCGCCATCACCCTGGTGCTGGTGGGACTGGAGCGGATTTTTCGCCTGGGGATCTTCGATCCCTCCTTAGGCGGAGATCCGGTGTTGTTTCAGCATCTGTTCTGGTTCTATTCACATCCCGCGGTGTACATCATGATTCTGCCGGCCATGGGTGTCGTCAGCGAGCTCATCGCCTGTTTTTCGCGCAAGCGGATATTCGGCTACGGCGTCGTTGCCTTCGCCAGCCTGGCCATCGCAGTGATCGGGTTCCTGGTCTGGGGCCATCACATGTTCGTCGCCGGACAGTCGGTTCATGCCAGCATGATCTTTTCGTTGCTGAGCTTTTTGGTTGCGGTTCCGTCGGCGATCAAGGTTTTTAATTGGACGGCCACCCTTTACAAGGGGTCCATTTCCTACGATGCTCCCATGCTCTACGCCTTGGGCTTTATCGGTCTCTTCACCATCGGCGGCCTGACCGGTTTGTTTCTCGCCACTCTCGGCATCGATGTCCATGTCCACGATACCTATTTCGTCGTCGCCCATTTTCATTACATCATGGTCGGAGGAGCGGTGATGGGCTATCTGGGCGGCATTCATTTCTGGTGGCCCAAGATGACCGGGCGAATCTATCCGGAAATCTGGGCTAGGCTTGCCGCGCTGATTATTTTTATCGGCTTCAATCTCACTTTTTTCCCGCAATTTGTTCTTGGCTATATCGGGATGCCGCGTCGCTACCACGTCTATCCGCCGGAGTTTCAAGTGTTGAACGTCATGTCGACGGCCGGTGCCTCGATCCTGGCGGTGGGCTATTTGCTGCCGTTAGTGTATCTGATCTGGTCTTTACGGTACGGCGCTGTCGCCGGAGCCAATCCGTGGCGCGCCCGTGGGCTCGAATGGCAAACTGCCTCGCCGCCTCCCACGGAAAACTTTGACCGGACGCCGGTAGTTACGGAAGGCGCCTACGCCTACGAAAAAGAGCCCGAAGAGATTTATGCGCTGCGAAAGCCGGCCCATGTCTAAGGTAGAAGCATTTCGCCAGCATCACTTCGAGGATGTCGAGCAGCAGCACGAGGCCTCGTGGCTCGGCATGTGGGTGTTTCTTGCAACCGAGGTGATGTTTTTCGGCGGAATGTTCGCATGCTACTTCGTGTATAGGCACTGGTACCTGCAGGCCTTCGCCAGCGCGAGTAACCACCTGAATCTGTGGCTTGGAGCCATCAACACGGCGGTGCTGATTTGCAGTAGCTTCACCATGGCTCTGGCAGTTCACAGCGCGGAAACGAACCGGCGGAAACCATTGATCACCTACTTACTTCTCACCACCGTTTTGGGGTTGGTATTCCTTGGCATCAAGCTGTTCGAATATTACTCAAAGTTCGAAGAACATCTGGTGCCGGGCAGTTCTTTTAGGTTTGAAGAATCGCTAGCGCGCCCGGCGGAGATCTTCTTTTCTTTTTACTTTGCCATGACGGGAATGCACGCCGTGCACATGATTGTCGGTATCGGCCTGCTGACCGCGTTGATCTTGCAAGCGCGGCGGAGCCGGTTCTCGGCGGCTTATCACACTCCCGTCGAGCTGACGGGTCTTTATTGGCATTTCGTCGACATCGTGTGGATTTTTCTGTTCCCGTTACTTTATTTATTGGGGCGGCATGTATGAACGCCAAGCCTGTGGTTTCCGTAACAATCTACGTCCTCGTTTTCTTCACTTTGCTCGTGCTTACGGCGGTTACAACCGCCATTGCGTTTGTCGACCTCGGCGGGGGAATAAACAATGCCGCCGCCATCACCATCGCGGTTTGTAAAGCGCTGTTGGTCATCCTCTATTTCATGCATGTCCGCTATAGCGACAAACTTACCTGGGTGTTCGCAGCCGCAGGATTTTTTTGGTTGCTGATCCTCATCGGCGGCACCATGGACGATGTGCTGACGCGTCCATCGCTCTCTCCGGGTACGGCATCGGCACCCACGCAAGCTAATCCAAGGTGATCGAGGGATAGCGCGAGGTTCGGGGCGCGATTCGTCCTTGATTCCGATCCGCGCCGAGTGGGGATCGCCAGTCAAGCGGATGTGATACTACAAGTCAGGCCCGGCACTGACGGCGCGCTAGCGTCGGATTTGATCGACGTAGGGATCAAACAGAAACTTTATGACGAAGCCTTTGTGCGCCAGTGGACCAACGGTTCTTTCCTCGTTCGAGCAGAATACCGGGATGGCGCTAACGGAAGCCGACATTGCAACATGACGCCGACGGCGCAGTTGGTGCCGGGGCGCGCAGCTCAGTGCAGCGCCGGCAAAATTTCTTTGCCCCAGAGATCGAGCACTTCGGGAATATCGGGTCCGAGAGGAACGCCAAGCGTAATCTGCGTGAATTCATCGCGGGCCGCCAGTGAAAATAGTTCGGCGATCCGCTCGGTACACTGCGCGGGCGTGCCGGCGATGATCAGCCGGTCTACCGCTTCGTCCGGAGTCAGAGAGACGGCGTAATCAACGCCGCGATTTTCCGCATAGGCTTGCCGCACCGCTTGAATCGCCTGCGGGTCGATACCTTTCGCCTTGAGAACTTCGTCCGGCCAGCCGGACGCAATGTGCGAGACGAATCGCTTGGCGTGTTGTCTGGCCGCCTGTCCATCTTGCGAAATCGAAGCGTTAAGCAGCATGACTTTGCGCAGCGGCTCACCCAGCGGGGATCGCGCCCGCGCTTCTTGAAGACGCGCCAGCGATGCTTCCATGTCCGCGATGCCGTAGAGAGTTTGCAGGATCACACCATCGAAGTGGCCCGCGATGAGATCCAGCACCACGGGCTTGAGAAGACTCGGACCGTAATAGAGGCGGATCGGCGATTGGGTTTTGAAGCGGAGCGCGTACTGTTCCGCGTTCATATGAAAATAGGACGCCAGAACAGGAATCTCGCTGCTCCTAAGCGCTTCGCCGGAAAATAATTTTCGCAATGCAGTCGCCAACTCTGCCATGATGATGAGCGGCTTAACCCGTTCCACTTGATGCGCGAGTATGGCTCGCGATCCAGGCCCTAAGCCGAGAGAAATCTCGCGCCCGTTCGTGAGCTCGGATATCGTCGCAAAAGCCATGGCCAGATCGACCGGGTTACGAAAATAGGGAACGGTGACCGCAGTCCCAAGCTTCACCGGTAACCGTGCCACGATGGCCGCTGAGCTCGCCAACACGCTACGATATTCCAAATTGTCGTTGGTCCAAACCTGGCTGAAGCCAAATCTTTCCATCGTCTGCCATGCAGTCTCAGCCAGCCCGATCAACTCCGACAAAGAGTAACGATTGAGAACATGAAGAGGATAGTGGATGCCGATTTCTCCGGTAAACTGTTTCGTTGGTTTTGACATAGCGCCCAGCTATCACAGCCAGCTAAACTAAGTCAAAGATCTTGCCATGACTTAGAGAACTCCCTTTAATGATCCCGGGAACCGGCCATCCATATAAAACCTACCGAAGCCAAGGTCATCGCCTGGGCGACACAGAAGGCCCAATAATAATTGCCGGTCCAATCATGAATCACGCCGCCGAGCCAAGGCCCGATTCCCGCTCCCGCGCCGATAAATAGCGCGATGGCGCCGATGATTGAACCGAAGGCCTTGCCGTGAAACAGGTCCGCTGCGATGGTGGGATAAAGTGACTGCCGGGACGAAAAACCGAAGGCGATAAAAGGCGGGAAAGCATAGAACAGCCAACTTCTGCTCGCGTCGGTGATCATCATCAACAGGAAGATGCCTAACATCAGTGCTGCCGAGCCGAGCAAGTAGGACCATTGGCGGCCGATCCGGTCGGCTAACAGACCCATAAAGATCATTGCCGGTGCGGTGAAGAGTCCGATCAATCCCAAGCCAAATGCCGCCAGTTCTTTAGAGAACCCGGCGTCGCTTACCGCGGCCACCTGATGAATCAACACCATATGCAACGGAATCGCCCCGGCCAACACACCGACAGCGAAGGCCCAAAAGCGCCAGGTTCGAAGCGCCTCTTTTAAGCTCGGACCGTCGCTACGCGCAGCCTTCATAGATCCTACCGATGGCCGTGCCGGCGGGTCGCCAAAATCGGCCTTGAGATTCATCTCCTCCGGTCTTTGGCGTTGAAAGAAATAATTCAAAGGAGCCACCACTATCGCCAACACACCCGCAAGGATGAAAAACGCCGCGCGCCAGCCGTACATGGCGATCAGCCACTGTGTCAAAGGCACGACGATAAGGATCCCCAAACCGATTCCGGAAGCGGCCGTTCCGATCGCCATGCCGCGTTTGCGAATGAACCAGTTGGATAAGAACGTGGCTTGAGAGGTCATTGGCAGCGCCGCGAATCCAATACCCATAAAGACTCCCATGCCGATATAGAACTCGGCGACGCTATGAGCCATCCCGCTGATGACGAAGCCAAGCGCCATAATGATCGAGCCGCCGGGTAATACGATCCGCGGGCCGAGTCGATCAAGAAGAATCCCGATGCCCGGCGCGGCGAGAGTCCACATAACCGAACCAAGCATGAGCGCGCCGGATGCCAATCCGCGGCTCCAGTGAAACTCTTCGATGACTGCGATCAAAAAGACGGCGAACGCATTGCGCATGCCAAAAGCTACACCGACGGTCAGAAAAGCGATGCCGATGACAACCCACGGATAGTAGCGCTGGAGCGTACGACTCGGGGTGCTTTCAAATTCGACTACGGACACGTGGTCTCCTCGAGAACTATTTGTCCCAGCCGTCCGGCAATGGAACTCCTGGCCGCCCTGTCATCGGATAGATGTAGATCACGAACCGACCTGGTAGCGAGGCCAGTTCAACGTTCGTTCCATCCGTCGATGACAGTGCGATCTTCACAAGGCTCATGTCTTTCAAGTGGGCGGCAGCGCCCTCGTCTACAGGAACCGGCAGGTCTTTTGGCAGTCCAGTTAGGTTGCCGCTCATCATTGAATCGCTTCTGTGATGTGACTGGATTGAATATCTTTCGATGCGGCGAGATCAGCAGCACCGCGACTGGCTTCGAGCGCGCGAGACTTTGGCCTAAGGGAATTTGAAGACTAGAGTGCAATAACTGCCCAGCTTCGTCAATGGGCGCTTCCCAGGGGTATATATGGTAGATAGCCACGTTCACGCCAGAAACGCTCGGCGGCGGGATGCAAGGGAATATTGAGAGGTCCTTCCGGCGTGTCGCGACACATGCGGTCCAGAGGCAGGGGACCTTCTTCTTGCCAGGGGATTTTTTCCTTCCTTGCTTCTAGGGCGGAACAAATCGAAGTAACGATGGCATCCGGCACGTTCACGTGGGTGTACACAGGGAAGCCGCTGAAATCGAGAGTGAGCACATCCTCTTTCAATTTGGCGTAACGCGCCTTCGAGATCACTGCCCGGCGGAAGCCGAGTTCTTCCAGCCGCTCTAATAGTTGCTCGTCCAACGGCAGAACACGCATCTCCGATTCCAGGGCGGCGTCCACCCACGAGCGCACCGCTTCGTCAATGAGCATATCCACCTCGCCTCGTTGTACGGCGCCGAGCCGCGTTGGACTGTTGGGCAGGCCCGCGTCGTAGCGAATCTGTCCGCCCCAAGAAACAACGTCGTCTAGTGAAAAACCTGCCGCGGAAAGAACCTCTTTGACGACCAGATGAAGTGAGTGATCCATCTGCCCGCGTATGGAGACCCGTAGGGGAAACCGGCGGTCACGGATGTCTTGCAAAGACTTCAAACCGGTGCGTTGGGTCACCGCAAAGGCAAGCTGATCCGGCGACGGAATCACCGTTATGGCCCGAAGTGGAATGGGGCTCTTGAAAGGTCCTTTCCCGCGCAACGCTAGAGCTAGAGGCCCAGCCGGATTGATAATCGCGACCTGAACTTCACCGCGGGCCACTTGGTCGATAGCCGCAGGACTGTCGCTACCGAACAGACAGACTGGCCAGTCGTCCCCGCCCTGTTCTCTTAGGTTGATCCGGGCTTGGCGATACGGCCACTCAGGACGGTCGACGAGCTCCGAGGCTACCTCTACGACTAGATGAGACCGAATGGTATCTCTGCCGATGGTGCGGCGTTTTGTTGGATTTGATTCTTCCACCGAGGCCTCCTTAGATAAGTATCAGTTGCGGGTTTCGGGTCCAAAGTTTCGGGTTCCAGCCCGCGATCTCCCAAGACTCGAAGCCGATTGGTTTACGCAATGGGCATCAGCTACAGACCTATACGCTTGCAAAATCCCCCTTGATCCCCCTTTAAAAAAGGGAGAAAGGTCTTACACGTGCAAGTTCTCAATTCCTAAGGTCTCATAGCATACCCCTCTTTGAAAAAGAGGGGCAGGGGAGATTTGCTTGGTACGACACGAGTAGAGAACTCCGTTCACGCGCTGCCGGCGCCGCGCACTCTGTCGATAAGAGCACTCGCATTATCGGGACATGCATCCTCGCGCCATGCTACGTGACCGTCCGGACGGACCAGAACCAGCTTGCGCTCGTACAACGCGGCGATGTCGCGATTATCGATATCCACAACTTTAAGCGGGACACCGCGATCCGCAGCAGCAGCGACAAGAGACGACGCATCGATGTTTCGACCGAAGCGCAATAGCACAAAACCATCGCCAAACAAATCAAGCGTGGAAGTATTTTCGCTCAGCCATGCATGGGGCGCGCGCGATCCAGAGCGGCACGAGAGCGTAAATTTACCGTCCTTCACCGTCTGCGCTTTTGTTTCGTCAGGCCAGATGATCGGTGAGCCCTCGTAGCCGTAGCCCAGTTTCACGCTCTCGTGAATCCGTTCGTTACCTTGCCCGCGTCTACCGCGCAAGGCTTCGGCGAATTGCCGGCGCGCCCGTTCACCTTCTCCGGAGTTTTCCGCAATCGCTGGATTGGCTGGAAGCGACGTTTCATGCACGTAGGTCTCACTGGAAACGGTTACGCTGCTAACGGCGACGGGCTTGCGCTCAATCTCGTAGGACGCTAACAAATGCGGTCCGCCCCAGCCCTGCAGCACCGCAGCGAGTTTCCAGCCGATATCGACAGCGTCGCCGATACCGGTGTTCATCCCGATGCCTCCGGTAGGGGACATCTGATGGGCGGCGTCGCCGGCGATAAAAACGTGGCCGCGCCCATAGCTCGTGGCGACCAACTCGCGGCGCTTCCAAGGTAAAACCGAAAGAACTTCATGTGGAAACGCGGTGCCTGCGGCTCTAGTTAGCAAGGCCTCGACATCAAGAGAGTCCATGTCCGTCTCGGGATCGACGTGAAAGCACGTGAGACGCCATAGCTCGTGCCCGTCGATGGCGATGAGATCGGACCAATGACCGGAAGCATCCACCAGCCGGTAAAACCTTCCCCAACCTTTATTATGCAAAGCGCCGAGTGACTTTGATCTAAAAAAAATACTTGCGCTGTAGCTCAATATCCCGGATCCCTCGTACGCGATTTTCAAAGCTTTGCGCACGTGACCGTCAAACCCATCGCAGCCGACGAGATAATCTGCATTGACCCTCTGGCTTCGGCCGGTTTCTAGGGACGTCAACTTCGCGTGAGCCCCGTTGGCATCCGCTTCAAAAGACTCCAACCGGGTATGATAACGCAGGGTCACGGAGGGCAGTGAGGCTGCGTGTCGAAGCAGGATGGGATCAAAAAAAATTTGCGGGCATTGGCGCGGCCCTTCCGGTGTGTAGCCCAGGTCTCCCTGCTTCGCGTAGGGAGCGAATTTTTGGCGGAAGAGTTCATAACCGATCATGTTCGTGACGTATATAAAATCGGCGGGGTGCTCTTCCGGCCAGCCCGCTTTCTTGGTCTGGTCCGCGATGCCCCAGCGGCGACAGAATTCCATGGTTCGAGTGGAGAGCTGGCTCATCTTGGGCACAGGAACGGTGCCATCGCCCTGCTCGACGAGCACGCATTCAACGCCACGCGATCCAAGCTCTATAGCCAATGCCAAGCCAACGGGGCCACCGCCGCAGATCAGCACCGGCACCTCGGATTCTTCTGTCATAACGTTGCCCGTAGGTTGATGCACGGAAGGAGCTTCTAGCAAACCTCACTCGCCGCTCTGTTCGCGAAAGATTCCAAGGTATTTTAGGAGCGGTTCATCCGTAAACGAAATCAGGTAGGCGTCCTCAGTCGTTGAGCCGTTGGCGTGGGCGTGCCAGTGCCAACCGGGCAGAGCCAGCACGTCGCCCTGACACCATTCAAAGCGCTTTCCTTCGATCGTGGTATAGCCCGACCCACGGCAGACATAATAGACCGCGCTGGCGTTGTGACGGTGAGATCGCGTTTGAACGCCGGGTCTGAGCCGTTGGGCATAACAGCCCATGGAAGGCATGACCGCCGCACCGGTTAAGGGGTTTACATATTCTAAGTACAGGTCATCAAAAGGGGTCGCTTCTTTCTCGATCATCGCTTGCAGGGCCTGCTCGGTTCGCTCCCAAGGATAACGAGTCAGGGGAGAGTAGGGCTTGTCCCATTTGAAGGCGGCCGGCCTTAAGCCCGCAGAAGCGAAACGCCTCGTCGAAGCGCTGTCCGGTTGCGTCAGCGCCTGCTGTCTTTGGCCTGGATAGCGTTCGAAAAAATTGCTGTCGATCGATCTGATCAGCGGCACGTCGAGTCCATCCAACCAGATCATGGGACCTTCTCCCTCGTGCTTGTGATCATGAAAAGTCCAGGCAGGCGTGAGAATAAGATCACCCGGTTCCATCCAACAGCGCTCGCCGTCCACCGCCGTGTACGCCCCTTTGCCCTCCATGATGACGCGCAAAGCTGCCGGCGTGTGGTGATGGGAAACTGCTACTTCCCCCGGCATGATGAGCTGCACCGCGGCTGTCAAGGTCGGCGTGGCGCCGCGACGCCCCAGTTCTCGTAACCTCGGATTGATAAGGCCTATCGCGCGGCGCTCGACATCTTCAGGAGTGACGAGACTGACGGTCCTCAGGATATTTGGCCTGACTTCAGACCACTTCCAGAGCCAGGGAACCGCCGCTGCATGCGGACCGTGAGCGACCTGACTCTCGGCTTCCCTCGCCCAGTTGGGGAGTAAATAGAGCTGTTCAAGCCCTGCATAGAAGTCTGCTTGAGCTTTCCTTTGATCTTCCGCACCGGGGGAACTCATAATAAGCCTCCTTTGTCTCTAGCTACAATGAATTATATTATTGAGGAGTTCATAAGTATCTAGACACGACTTCCATTATTCAGGAACTAAGGGACGAGCCCTTCCAAGCGCGGGCAATGGATCTGTGCCTTGTCGGCCACCACCCGATCCACTCCCAGGCGGTTATTCCGACGGTCCGGGCCTGAACGCTTCCTTTCGGTTGGGGTGCCCGCGCTCTCCACGACTCGCCCCTTAGTTCTCATACTCTAGTAACCAATGAATTACTTAGTAAAGTCGCATCACAGTTACAGTTGAAAAATTTTGGCTGCGTTGCCCCGGTAAATCATATCCTTTTGCTCGGGAGAGAGGTCTGCCCCTTCAATACACTCAAGCGCGCGCTCCACGTAGTCTCCGTCTTCGCCAAACGGCAGATCGGTGCCGAATAAAATGTGATCGATGCCCACCGTGTAGACCGCGCCCATCACCGCACCCGGATGGGAAGGGCCTGCGGTGTCATAGTAGAATGATTTGAGATACTCCGCGGGCGATTTTTGCGCTGCGCTCTGGCGGCGGGCGCGGTCGATTCGCGCCAAAAGGGTGTGAATCGGGCCGCCCATGTGGCTCACCAGCCAGGTGATATTCTGACAATGGTCCAACATTCCGCTGCAGATCATTTTGCCCAGGCAAAAGGCCGTATCCACCGGCCAGCCGATGTAATGATCGAGCTCAAAGGAGCGCCACGCTGCCGGAAAATCGTTCCGTTCAGCCGGATGGATGAAAACCGGGAGTTTCATCTCATCGATTTTGGCAAAGGTCTCCTGAAATTCCGGCTCGTCGAGCGTGCGCCCAGCGACGTTCGACAGGACAGTGACTCCGCGTAATTCTAGCTCATGAACCGCACGTTCCAATTCCCCCAACGCTTCGGTCCCACGCTGCAACGGCAGTGTGCAGAATCCGATAAATCGATCCGGATGTTTTCGACAAATGGCGGCGATGCCATCGTTGAGAACCCGTGCAAGCGTGACGCTCAATTCCGGGCGGTCATACAATCGTTGAGCAGGGAAGGTCAACACCTGCCAGTCGATTTGTCCCTGATCCATGGATTCGAGACGCTCTTTTTCGTTCCATAGACTCTGTCTTCGGAATTTGGCTCCCGCCTTTTCTTCAAGAGCCGCCGTGTATTCGGCGGGCGCGGCGTGGGCGTGACAATCAATCCTCATTGGGAGAACCTCCTATCCTGGATTATTCATGGCAGAGTGACCGAGGAGCGGTCGCGGCAAGCTACTGTTTCGAGTTCCGAGTTTAAAGTTTCGGGTTCTCACTCGAAACGCGAGACTCGAAACCCGAAACTCTGAAGTGGATACTCCCATGGCTCCAAGACCTCAATGGGTCGGCAGCGGGCCGGCGCCGGCGATTTTTTTAAAAAGTTCCACATCCTCTCGGTCGCGTGGCAATTGTTTCATGACCTTGTCGAACTCTTCGGGCATAAGCGGAGAAGGTTCTTCGCCTACCATCTTCGTATAGGCTTTGTAGAACTCGGGGTCTTTAAAGACTTTGCCGATTGCCTCGCGAAGGATCTGGACTCGTCCCTCGGGAACACCTGGAGGGGTGATGAAGGTGGCGCCGGTCATCATGAAGGCACGATTTATCTCGAGCAATCTCCGCTCTTTGTCCGATTTGGCAAAGGATTCGATTTCTGGCACATGAGCGAAGCGCGGATGTTTAGCCTCTTTAGGAATCTGTAAGATCGCCTGAAAGTCCACCATCTTCTTCTCAACCCACTCCGGGTTGCGCTGTAATATTGTCGCGACCCGGCCTACCCTGGCGTCCAGTTCACCCCGCTGGACGGCTGCGTACAGCTCCGGTCCGGAGTAGCCGGTGATGAATTTTGGCTCTCGCAGCCGCAGGAGATATGCGAACATTCGCCCCAGTGTATATATGGTGTGGCCAACCGAGTGCCCTCCAACTCTAACCCCGCTGGCACTCTGAAGCTTATCGATACTGTTCAGATTAGCTTCCCGTCGGGTTAGAAAGACGTAGTGATCATTGGACTCTGGACTGCCAAAAAAGCTGAATTTGTCGAGATCATAGTCAACCCCGGTTTCACCCAGAACGGCAAACATGATGAACCCGCCCGGAGGGAATCCTAGGGTCAGTCCGTCAGCGCGAGCTGTCCGGTAAATATAGTTTGCCGCCTTTCGACCTCCGCCACCGGGCATATATTCAGGCACAAGATTTGGCTGACCAGGGATGTGTTTCTTGAGATAGGGCAAGAGCGCCTTCAGCCTCATGTCTCCCGTTCCTCCCGGTTCCTGGCCGCTAATGACCGTGATAGTTTTCCCTTGATAAAATGGAACCTGGGAAAAAACCCAACTGGGCTGGAGCAATAGATAGCCGAACCACAGGTGAATAACAGCCTCAACGGAGACTCTGAACCTACATTTTCTTGTTTTCATCCTGAGCACCTCCATTCCACGACCTTCGTTTCGTGTAAGAAGCTTGAAAGAAGCGTCGCTGTGGCCAAATGCGGCTTGATTACGACGATGCGCATATCCAGTTCTTCTTGCTTGAAGAAACCGCGCTGCTCGCCATAAGCACATACCTGCTGGACATTAACGCTGGGCACTTGGAAAATCACCGAGATCACTCGTTCTTGAGAGTGGAGCATCGATGTGTTCGCGAGCAGTACGACAGCGAGCGCCGATGATCTCCTGAACCAAAGCATTGGCGCCCAGATACTACGCACCTCGCACAAGCAAATCCATGCTGCCGATCTTTTCTATCTCCCCTCTAAGCTTTTCGCCGGCGACAAGCTTGCGTTGAAAGGCTTGCCATCGTTGACGGCGGCGAGATCATTTGGTTTTACCGACGGGATA
>Ga0209874_1000191_pt1 | contig 16673 bp, 20 predicted proteins | sample GWRWN1_20_30_FD_187216 | JGI IMG/M metagenome (GOLD analysis project Ga0209874, IMG submission 187216) | Riverbed sediment microbial communities from areas with no vegetation in Columbia River, Washington, USA - GW-RW N1_20_30 (SPAdes)... | ecosystem: Environmental > Aquatic > Freshwater > River... | reverse complement strand
GCGGCCGGCTACGCCTGCCTCTGTTTCGACTATCGAGGCTGGGGCGACAGCGAAGGCAACGAGCGCGGTTGGGTCGTGCCTAAGTGGCAGGCCGAAGACATCCGTAGCGCCATCACATACATGCAAACCCGCGCGGAAATCGATCCTGACCGGATCGCCACTTACGGTTCCGGCGGCACTGGCGGCGGCAATGCCGTCTATGTCGCGGCTATCGATGCGCGCGTCAAGTGCTGCGTCAGCTATCTCGGCGTCAGCAGCGGGAGAGATTGGCTCCACTCCATGCGACGCGAGTATGAATGGGTCGATTACCTCAAAAGCATCGACGAAGACCGCAAAAAACGGGCGCTTACCGGTTCAGGCGCAATCGTCAGCGCGCGCGAGGGGGGTATCATGGTGCAAACCCCGGAGCGCCAGACAACGACGATTAAGAAAGACGTCGCGGACAAGATCCCGGACGCCATGCCGCTGGCCTGCGCCGAAGCGATTCTGGAGTACAGCCCCATCGATGTTGTCCACAAGATTTCGCCACGCGGCGTGCTTTTCATCGCTGTCGAAGGCGATGCCGTCACGCCGGAGCAGCAGTCGTTTGATTTATACGAAAAAGCCCTAGAGCCGAAAAAGCTGGTGCTGTACAAGAAAACTACCCACTACGGTATCTACAATGATTATTTCGACGATGTCGCGGCGAATGTCGTCGACTGGTACAACCGCCATCTCAAGTACCACAAGGTCGAAGTCACTGAAAAGAAATAGGAGTAAGCCATGAACAAGATTTCTTTCGGCGTGAGAGTGCCGAATTCCGGCCCACTTTCCAGCATTGAAAATATCGTCAACGCCGCTAAGTCAGCCGAAGAATTTGGATTCGATGCGATCTGGGTTCACGACCATGTGGTCTGGAGCTCGGAGATGCACCGACACCTATTTCTTCCGGCGCCGCGGAAGCGCTGAGCGATACGCAGGATGCCAATTTCTTCGAAGCCACCACGATCTTGTCCTACCTGGCGGCGGAGACCAAGAAGATCGTTCTAGGGGTGGCGTGTTTGGTCATGCCCTGCCGGAACCCGATTTACGCCGCGAAACAGTACTCTACGCTTGATCATCTCGCCAATGGTCGTTTGCTGATCGGCGTCGGCCTCGGTTCCAAAGCTACCCGGGAGTCCGACGAGTTCGGCGTCTTTGGCGTGCCTTATGAGCGGCGCGGCGACCGTACGGATGAATATATTGAAGCGATGAAAGCGATTTGGACCCAGCCTCTTGCCTCCTACAAAGGTGATTTCATCCAGTTCAAAGGCGCCGAAGTTTTTCCAAAGCCATTCCAGCAACCCCATCCGCCCGTTTGGGTCGGCGGCTGGATGAAGCTCGCCGCGAAGCGCGCCGGAAAATACGGCGAAGGCTGGATACCCGGTTGGCTTTCGCCGAAGGAAATGAAAGTCGGCTGCGATATCCTAGCCCAAACCGCGCGGGACAACGGGCGCGATCCATCGAAGATTACGATCGCCGTCGAAAAGCTCGCGACCATCGCCAAGACGCGCGAGGAGGGTCTCAATCTCGCCATGCCGACGCTTAAGACCAGCAGTGAGAGCTACGAACGCGATATCGATAGCATGCAATTCGCTCTCGACCGCCACATTTTCGGCTCCGTGGACGACGTGCGCCGGCGCCTCGATGAATTTATCGAGAACGGCGTGCAGCACTTCGAGCTCAAGGTTATCTATCCCACAATGGACAGCTTGCAGCAGCAGATGGAGCTCTGGGCGGAGAATATTCTGCCGCGGTACAACTAAAAAGTTTCGAGTTTCGGGTTTAGAGTCTCGCGTTGATTCGCCAAGAACCCGAGACTCAAGACTCGGGACCCGAGACCGTTTGATTGGAGGCCACGTTGAACTTGCGATTTACTTTGAACGGCAAACCCTGGCAAGTAGACTGCGAGCCGCAGGAAACGCTTGCCGAAGTTCTGCGCAACACGCTGAACCTCAACGGCACCAAAGTTTCCTGCGAAGTCCAGGTTTGCGGCGCCTGCACCGTTTTGGTTGACGGCGTGCCCGTCAGCGCCTGTACCTATTTGGCCTATGAAGCGCGCGGCAAAAGTGTCACGACCATCGAAGGACTGGAAAAGCCCGACGGCACGCTCCATCCGCTGCAGCAAGCGTTCATCGATGAGTTTGCCTTCCAATGCGGCTATTGCACGCCCGGCATGATCATGTCGGCAAAAGCGCTGCTGGACGAGAATCCCCAACCGACGCGCGATGAGATTATCCACTATATGGACGGCAACATCTGCCGTTGCACCGGCTATGTGCCGATCGTCGCCGCGATTCAGCGTGCCTCCGAAGTGATGTCGAAGGAGACTAAGAAGTGAGCGCTGAAAAGAAAACCGACTTTCACGTGGTCAATCATTCTCTGCCCCGCCGCGACGGTCGGGTCAAAGTTACCGGCAAAGCCCAATACGTCGCCGACCTCAGGCTCATCGGCATGGCTTACGCCAAAGTGCTGCGCAGCACCTATGCCCACGCGAAGATTATTTCTATCGATAAATCGCGGGCTGAAGCGCGTCCCGGTGTTTATTGCGTCGTCACCGGTTATGACCTCGAAGGGCTCAGTCCCTACTATGGCCACGCCGTCAAAGATCACCCGCTCCTCGCCATCGACAAGGTCCGTTACGCCGGCGAACCGGTGGCCGCCGTCGTGGCAGTGGATGAGCGGACGGCGTTTGAAGCGCTGGAGTTCATCGACGTTAAGTATGAAGAACTGAAAGCCGTTTTTACGCCGGCGGAAGCGCTGGCGGAAGACGCGCCGCTGTTGCATGAGCGCCAGTTTGAAGCCGGCGCCCTGCGCGGCTTCGAAGGCGAAGTGAGTGCCGGGAAAGGCACGAATATCTGCCAAACCCATAAAATCCGGTGGGGCGACGTCGACAAGGCATTCAAAGAAGCCGCGGCAGTGGTGGAGGGCAACTACTATTTTCCGATGACCTATGCCTACGCCATGGAACCCTACGTCGCCATCGCCGAAGTCAACGACCAAGGCGTGACTATTTACTCTTCGGCGCAGCACCCGTTCATGGTGCGCCATGATCTGAAATCCGTCTTCAATCTGCCGGTCAGCTCGGTTCGTTTAATTGTTCCCTTTGTCGGCGGCGGATACGGCAGCAAGTCCTATACCAAGATCGAGCCGTTGGTTGCGGCCTGTTCTTGGAAAGCGAAGCGGCCGGTGAAGCTCCAGCTCACCGTGGAAGAAGCCATGCTCACTACGCGAAGCGACGATGCCTACACGTGGATGCGCACTGCGGCGGACGCCAACGGCAAGATCATTGCTCGTCAAGCGAAGATCGTCATGAACACCGGCGCCTACGCGGAGAATAGCCCGCTGGTGGTCGAGAAATCGACCAACCGATGCGTCGGACCCTACGCGATTCCCAATGTTCTGATCGAAAATTCCTCCCTCTACACGAACACCGTGCCCGCCAGTTCTTATCGCGGCTTCGGTTGCGCTCAGGTAACCTTGCCTGGGGAATCGCAAATCGATGAGCTGGCCGCCAAGATCGGCAAAGATCCCTACGAATTTCGCCTCGCGAACGCGGCGAAGCCGGGCGAAGAATTTTTCCCTGGCATGCGTCCCTTCGACGGCACGTTGAAACAAGATTTGGAGACCGCTGCGAAGGCGATCGGTTGGGATAAACCGTTGCCGAAGGGGCATGGCCGCACCGTCGCTTGCTCAGGTAGCGACGCCGGCGCCTATCCGCTTACGTCAACCGCCATCCGGGTCCATGCCGACGGTTCCGTGACAATCATGACCGGCAGCACAGAGTTGGGTCAGGGGAGCCATACGGTTCTGCCGCAGATCGCCGCCGAGGAATTAGGCATACCGTTCGAGCAAGTCCGGGTGGTCTCTTCCGACACCGCCATCACGCCTTATGACCGTTCCACTGGCGCGAGCCGCACAACCACGTTAATGGGCACTGCCGTTCTCGAAGCGAGCCGCGAAGCGATTCAGCAAATGGTCGTCATGGCCGCCGACGTGCTTAAAGTGAAAATCGAACAGGTCCGGGTCGTCCGCGGCGGCGTGCGTTGTGGCGAAGCCCAGTTGAAATGGTCGGAAGTCATCAGCAAGTTCTATGCTTTGCCTGATGGCGAAGTGATCGGCCGCGCCTATATTCGCAAGTCCGGCAAGTTTTCCGCGCTGCCGGTTTTTTGGGAAACCGCTGCCACTGGCGTAGAAATCTCTGTCGATGAAGAGACTGGAAAAATCACCATGGAAAAACTTGCCACCGTCGGGGACGTGGGCCTCGCGATTAACCCGGCTCTGGCCGAAGGCCAAGACATCGGCGCCGCCACCATGGGCATGGGTATCGGTCTTTTTGAAGAACTTGTTTACGAAGGTTCGCAGCTCGTCAATGGATCGATTCTCGACTATCGCTTGCCGCGCTTTTCCGACTTGCCCAAGGAAGTGGAGCTTCATCTCGTGCAAAACCAGGACGGCGTCGGTCCCTACGGCGCCAAAGGCGGTGGCGAAGCGTCGTTGAATTCCATGGCGGCCAATATTGCCAACGCGGTGGACCGCGCCGTCGGCGTGCGCATTCGCCAAGCACCGCTCACGCCGGAGCGAATCTGGCGCGCAATGAAAGAAAAAAGGGATAAAGGATAAGGGATGAAGAATGAAAGGGAAGGGTTCATCCTTCCGCCTTCCGACGACTGGAACGATTGGAACTGCTTGAACGACTGGAACACTTTTAATTTATGATGCCCTTAAGACGTTTCACAATTCACCAACCCAAGAGCGTTTCTGAGGCGTCTCAAATGCTTGGTGAGTTGGGCGACAAGGCACGTCTCTACGCCGGCGGGACGGAGCTCCTCTTGGCGATGAAGCATGATCTCCTGCGCTACGAGCACCTCATCGACGTGAAGACGATTTCTGACCTGAATAAGATCGAATTGAAAAACGGTTCTCTGATGATCGGCAGCACCGTAACACACCGGGCACTCGAGCGGTCACCGGTGGTTAAGGAAAATTTGCCGGTGCTCGCTCAGATGGAAACCAACGTCGCCAACGTGCGCGTGCGCGCAAGCGGCACTCTGGGGGGCAACCTGTGTTTTGCCGAACCGCACTCCGATCCGGCGACTCTGCTACTCGCTCTCGGCGCCAGAGCGCATGTGCAAGGAAAAGCCGGATCGAAGACCGTAGGGATCGACAAGCTCATCACCGGCGCCTACGAAACTTCGCTGGCCTCGGATGAACTCTTGGTTGGTGTCGAGATTCCAATACCGACAAAATCCAAACAGGCCGCCTATCTCAAATTCCAGCTTCACGAACGCCCGACTCTGGGCTTGGCGCTGGTGTTGGATGTTGATGGTGATAACGTCACGACAGCCACCGCGGTCGTCGGAAGCGTTAGTACGGTCCCTACCCAGTCCGGCAAGGCTAATTCAATCTTGGTTGGTTCCAAAGCACAAATCGAAAAGCAGCTGCCGGACGCGGCGGAGGCTCTGGCCGAAGCTGCCGATCCGGTGGATGATCTGGAAGGCAGTGCCGAATACAAGTGCCACTTGATCCGCGTCTTCTTGAAACGGGCATTTTCCCAAGCACTGTCGTAATTTCCCACCATACAGGTGAGCGAATTTGGATTCTCTTGACTGTAGTAAAGAGAAGACCCTCCATCACAGCTTGCGCCAAAAACATCTGAGGCGTCCAGATTTCCCTTCATCTAACTTGAATGCTCACCAATTGACAGGACCGATAACGAATTTGTTCGCCCGTATAGAAATGGGAACGGCGTAAAACCGCTTTTTCTGAAGATTCCTTCGCTTGCACACCTTGCACGATTCTTGCTCCTCTATCGCTCCAGTTGACTACACCGTAGCTGATCCCCGACAGAAACTTTTGCCCGTGGGAGATGTTATGGATCTTTTTAGGGAATTTGTCCGAGGATTATCAGCCGAGCTTAGCCCATTTTGGAAATGGGCCATTAAACATTGGCCCGTCGTCCTGATCTGTCTCGTCGCCGCCTTCTTGCTCGTGAAATACCGGAACAAACGGAAATCGTAAGAACTATACAACGCAGGATACTCTCCACAACGCTTGTTTCCCGTCTTTAGCTGCTCGATCTGATTCTAGTTCTAGCGCATTCGGATTCTTGACCCTTAACCGCGTCCTGAGATAGATTCTCGGGGGCCATAAGGGTGATCGACTAATTGTAGGGGGAGCCCATGAGCGGCGAAAAAACCGTAGACAACGTAACTTTTCGGATTCGGCACACGATGATGCTGGTGAGCGACCTCGACCGGAGCATCGACTTCTACACCCGCCTTCTTGGGATGGACATCCAGCGCATACGGCCTAACCCAGAGAAACACGAGCGTGTCGGTTACATCGGTTACGGCACTGAGGATGAGTACCCGGGACTCGAATTGATCGAAACGGGCGGCCCGGGCCACGTCAAAGAAATGCGACCCTGGTATGGCCATGTCGCTCTCTACGTTTCGGACCTATACAAATTGAGTGAAACGCTGAAGGCGGAGGGCGTGAAGTTTACTCTGGATCCGCAGCCCAATCGGCCCGGCAGCCAGGATCACGTGGCATTCATCCAGGACCCTGACGGTTACACCTTGGAGCTAACTGAACGGCACTCCAAAAGTGGACCGCCTTTACAGCGGTCTTGATCTCCATCACCGGATAGCTTCAACGAACAAACAATTCACGGTATCGCCGGTTGTAATCTCCTAGCTTCTCAGCGAGCTGTACCCGGCTCGGAACGACGTTGAGATGCTCGGGGTAGCCTTCAGGCTTCAGCCCCGGCTTAGCCGACTTCCTGCCCCTCTGAACAAGAATCTTTTGTCCTTCGTCGGAATGGCAAAGTCGATAAACAGTTTCGCCGCGCTGACACGCGGTGCGTGATTAACGACGCTAAGTGCGATTAGGGTACTCGCGCGGTAGAATGTAAATCGCGGGGAGTGTTAAAAAATTTGGAGCCACCCGCCGGAGTCGAACCGGCGACCTGCTGATTACGAATCAGCTGCTCTGCCGACTGAGCTAGGGTGGCTCACATAGGTTTGATGAAATGGATAATCGCTGCCACGATGAAAGAACCGACATAGGCAGCGAGGAAATCGAAGAGTACGCGAAACTCGGGTAGCTTCTCCAGATATTCCTGCAGTCCAAAGAAAAGTATCATGAACTGACTCAAGAATAAACCGAACAGCCCGATCAGCAAGTAAAGGAAAAATCCCGCTCTCCCTTCGTGGGCGACGGTTTTGCTCCCGGCAAGGCCGGCGATAAAAGCAACCCCAAGGTAGACAACCGGATTGCCCAGCAGATAATGAAAAACCACCTGTGCCGTTTCCTGCATACGCTTAGCTGCGAAGCTGCCCCAGTATCTTCACAGCCGCCTCCTTTGGACTCTCCGCGCTCACTATGGCGGAGATCAATGCCACACCCCGAACGCCGATATTCTTGGTGGGCTCGATGTTCTCCGGCTTGATGCCTCCTATAGCATAAACGGGTAGAGAAATATTATCCACTATGGTTTTGAGAGCGGGTAAGCCTTGAGGAGACCCGTAAACTGCTTTTGAAGCGGTAAAATAAACCGGACCGAACAAAACAAAATCCGCCCCGTTTTGTTCCGCTTCTTTGGCTTCTTGAAGCGAATGCGTCGATACACCTATGATCTTTTGCGGTCCCAGTAGCGCTCTTGTTGTTACTACTGGCAACGATGCCTTACTGAGCTGGACGCCGGCGGCATTAACGGCGAGAGCAACGTCGACGCGATCGTTAATGAAAAGAGCTGCATGGTAGGCCTGACAGAGTTTACAAGTCTTTTCCGCCAGCCAGAACAAGTCTCTGCCGGATAAGTCTTTTTCTCTTAGTTGGACGGCTTTGACGCCGCCGTCGAGGGCCTGCTCTAGAACCCAAAGGAGATCTCGGCCGCATGTTTGGTTGCGGTCGGTGACGAGGTAAAGATCAAAATCGACTGCGTTCACGCGTCAGGCTTCAAGCCAAGATACCGTCTAGGGGACTCGAGGCCGTAGCGTAGAGTTTTTTCGGTATGCGCCCGGCCAAATAAGCCTTTCGGCCCGATTCCACCCCCAGGCGCATCGCCTCGGCCATCAAAATTGGATCTTTCGCGCTGGCAATGGCGGTATTCATTAAAACGCCATCACAGCCCATCTCCATGGCAATCGCGGCATCCGACGCGGTTCCGACACCGGCGTCGACGATAACCGGAACAGTTGCCTGTTCCAGGATGATACGAATGTTGAACGGATTGCGAATTCCCAGGCCGGAACCGATGGGCGCTGCCAGCGGCATCACGGCGGCACAACCGATATCCTGAAGTTTCTTTGCCGTGATGGGATCATCGGTGATGTAGGGCAGAACCACGAATCCTTCTTTGACTAGTATTCTCGCTGCATCAAGGGTGGCCGGAATGTCCGGGAATAGAGTCTTGTCGTCGCCGATCACTTCCAACTTGATCATTTTGCCGACGCCGGCCTCGCGGGCCAGCCGACAGGTCCGAACCGCATCATCCGCCGTGTAACAACCCGCGGTGTTGGGCAGGATCGTGTACTTTTTTGGATCCAGGTAGTCGAGGAGATTCTCTTTGTTGGGGTCGGTGATGTTGACGCGACGCACCGCCACCGTTACGATCTCCGCGCCCGAGACTTCGATAGCCTTTTTCGTCTCCTGAAAATCTTTGTACTTCCCTGTCCCGACGATAAGCCGCGAGCGATAGCTGGTACCAGCCAAATTTAATACGTCTTCCATGTTTGATTATCCTCCGCCGACAAAATGAACGATCTCGAGGGCATCTCCCTCTTTCAAGAGGGTCGAACCGTGCGCGTCACGGGAAACGATATCGCGATTGAGCTCGACCACGACCCGACCGGGGCGGATCTGCAATTCCTCAAGCAATCGAGCTAGGCTGAGCCCGTCCGCAATTTCCTTCTCTTCTCCGTTGACGCGAATTTTCATCTAAACAAAAAAAACCGTCTCCACAGTAACCACCTAACGGTGGCCAGGGAATACGGTTTCAAGTTCGTCCCATTCGCTCTGCCGAGCGGTCGCGGGACTGTGACTTTCACGCTTCCCTACGCCGGTGCTATCCGGATCAGGTTCGAAGGGTTACCTGGTTATTCATCAGGCTCTCAGTCCGCCTTAGGCAGACACCCCTAGCATTCAAAGATTCTTAACAAAGGGGCGGAGTCAAGTCAAATTAGCCGTTACAACTCGAGTGCTACGGTGGCGTAGCCGACGACCTTACGCATGGGAGTTACGTCACCGGAATGGCAGTGTTTGAGTAGACATGCTTGCTTTACATCGAGACAGTTGGCGGCAAAAAGCAATACCGCCGTGGGAAGCAAGCCGCACATGGTGATATTTTCCCGCTCCGCGGCCGCGATCAATGCACGGGGGTTCAGCGCCAGTACTTGTTCGAGAGCGATACCGTCCAATTCATTGGTCTCTTTGGGTGAGAGATAGTGGCTTAGATCGCTGCTTGCCATCATGACGGTTCTGGTTCCCGGCTGTCTATTGTTCCGCAAAAGATCTGCGACAGCCGTTCCCAGTTCGAAGCATTCTTCGATCGAGATATGAGCGAGTGATATGGGAATCAAGGAGAAGTCGCCGAGGACACGTTGCAAAAAAGGTAGCTGGACCTCGATGCTGTGCTCACGGGCGTGGGCGGCTTCATCCTGCTTTAGAAAATGCACCGCATCTTGCAGCAGATGGTTTAGCTCTTGATCGATCCTTACTGTGCCCAGCGGCGTCTGCCAAAAGTCCGCCGGGCTAAGCGCCGCCCGATGGCCCCTAGCCTGATGGTTGACGCCCAGTAAGATGACGCGCCGGATGGAATTGTCTAGAAGCGCATAGAAATGCGCCGCGCAAGCGCCGGAATAGACATAGCCCGCGTGGGGAACCAATCCCCCGATCAAAGATGATGAGGGCGACTTATCGCCTTGGGGTCCCAACGGGTTCGACTCGAAGCATTCATCGATGAGTCGGCCAAGTTCTTCAGCTTCTGAAGGATAAAATGAACCGGCTACTGCAGCAGGTCTGATTCGGTCCATGACCCCCGAAAATTTGCGTTAGGGCTCGACGATCTCAACTTGGAGAATGCCAATGCCTTCAACTTCACCTTCCACTTTGTCACCGGGTTTGAGATACACAGGCGGCACGCGAGCGAAGCCAACGCCGGAAGGAGTGCCGGTGCTGATAATGTCGCCGGGCTCCAATGTCAGTCCACTCGACAAGCTTTCGATGATCGTCGGGATATCAAAGATCATGTCGCGGGTGTTGCCGTCCTGCATAACCTCACCGTTGACCCGGCAAATGAGCCGCACCTGCTGGGGATCCGGCAAGGCGCTTTTGTGGACGATCCATGGTCCCAACGGACAGAAAGTATCCAGCGATTTTCCCTTGAACCATTGTCCGTGTTGACGCTGGAGCTCGCGGGCGGTCATATCGAGGCACACCGTGTAACCGAACACGTAGTCGTAGGCTTTGTCTTTTGGGATGTCCCGACCTTTCTTTCCCATAACGACGGCCAATTCGATTTCCCAGTCGAGTTTGTCAGTGACCTTGTGATGGACAACCTTGCCCATGTGACCGATCACCGACGTAGCAGGCTTGGTGAAAAACACCGGCCATTCAGGGTATTTGATGTCCAGCGCACGTGCCCTTGCCCCTTCATCGACATGTTCGCGGTAATTGATGCCGAGCATCACCACGTTTTTTCTCGGCCAGGGAATGGGAGAGAGCAGCTTGGCTTGGCTCGATTTCAGCAGCGCATCGGCGCGTGCGAGTTTTTTTTGCTCCTCCGCATTTTTCCCTGCCACATACTTCTCCGCCTTCTTCGCAGCTTGGAGCGCTTTGCTACCTGCCTCGATAAAGGCTTGCATACTCGCCAAATAAGGCGGATTGCCACCCCTCAAGTAGCGACGGGTTGTCTCCGCCACATCGATGATCTGATCCTGGGGGCCCATGAGACCGATTCGTTGCTGATTCTTCCGGCCGAAAGTGATAAACCGCATTGTCTCCTCCTGCGACAGCTATAGGAAAGGGCCGGTTGATTGTCAAGCTAGACGACCCAGTGACGCTAGGGCATCGAAGCCGGTTTCCGATACTCAGCGTGCATTTGCCTGCAAAAATCGGCAATGGTACTTTTGCTCATGAAGAGCAAGGGCAAAAGAGAACCCCGAGTCTCAATGCGCGAGGGAGATCGCATTCTGATTAACAAAGGGATTTCAAAAAAAGTCTTTATCGTTGCGCGGGTCGAGGTGCCGCACTCCAGCGAGAGAGTCTTCGTTTCCAAATCCGGCGGGAAGTACACCATCGGCCTTAAGGTTTGGAAATCGGATTATGCCTGGAGTGAGAAGAACCAAATGTGGGTGCCGAAACACTAGCCGGCTTTACAGATTGGAGTACTGGAGGGATGGAGTATTGGGGTGATGCCTTTACTCCCTCCAGCATTTCGGGGAATGGAGAGGTATTTGCCTTGAGCGAGGCCGAAGGATCGATTTTCCCACCCGTGTGAGATCTTTTGACAAACAGCGGGAAAAGTCTTTTCCAGGATAATCATCGCTCAAAATCAAAGAGGTTGCGCCGCTTGATATGAAACCGGACTTGGAACAAATCGTCGCTGATATCAAAAACAGCAGGGGTCCACCGTTACTGCTTTTGTATGGCGACGATCTGCAAGTGCAAGGGGCTTGCAAAACCCTCCTTGACAACCTGGTTCCGGAAAGCCAGCGGGGATTCAATCTCGAACGCTTCGACGGTCGATCAGTGCCGTGGGACGAGATCGAAGTCTCATTGAATACGCCGCCGTTTTTTCCCGGGAAAAAGGTGGTCTGGATTGAGAACGCAGTTTATTTCATTTCACGGGAACAAAGAGGCGAGTTGGGGGAGAAGGTTCGTCAGGCTTGGAGCGAAGGCAAGAAAGACGAAGCCGTTAGGTTACTGCTGGATTTGCTGGCGGTGGAGGGTTGGACGCAGGAACAATTGGAGCAGGCGCAATCCGCCTCTTCTTCGGGACCGCTGAATGAGCTTCTGGAAGTCGACGGCGCCGAGGCGAATGCAGATACCCAAGCTCTTTTGGCGTATTCTCGTAGTCAGGGAATGGATCTAAGCCGGCGTCGAGGTTCAGAGGAACAGCGACTTGCAGAAATGCTCGAGCGCGGATTGCCGCCGTGGGACTTTCTCTTGATGACGGCGGTGCAGGTTGATCGTCGGACGCGTCTTTTTAAACGGCTCGAAGAGATGGGCGCGGTTTTGCAACTCGTCATAGAGCGCGATCGTAGCGGAAGGATCAGTCGGGAAAGTCTGGCGCTGTTTGTCAACCAACGGCTGCGACAAGCCGGGAAGACAATCGAACCCCAAGCCAGAGAAATGATCTTGCTGCGCGCTGGCGATGAGTTGCGGGGCTTGCAACAAGAACTGGAAAAGCTGTTTCTTTATGTGGGCGATCAGCCGACGATTCGGCCCCAGGATGTGGATGCGATTTTTGTGGATCGGAGCGACGGTTGGGTTTTCGACTTGACACGATGCATTGCAGAGCGAAATGCCGTTGCGGCGCTTGCCCATTTAGCCCGGCTGCTGGCGCAGGGAGAACATCCGCTGAAACTCCTGGGTACCATCGCAGCGGAGGTACGAAGGCTACTAGCAGCACGCCAGTTGATGGACGGGGAAGTACGCGGGCGGTGGAAGCGAGGGTTGACCTATCAGCAGTTCCAGCAGAACGTCCTCAAGCAAGGAGCGCCAATCCTGACGCGCAACCCATACGCGGATTACATGTGCTTCCAGCGAGCGGATCAGTTTTCTCTGGGTGAGCTGCGCGCTTGTTTGACCGGCTGCTATGAGGCGGATCTCCGTTTGAAGTCCACCGGTAACAACCCCCGGCTCATAATGGAAAAGTTAATTCTCAACATGTGTCTGGGCTCACGAAAAGAAAACAGGCTTGTCGGAGGCCGGATTAGGATATGAAGAGTAGAGGGCGAGAACTTGCGATTTGTTGCGGTCTCCTACTCTGGTTTGCTGTCACCTCTTGGGCCGAGATGGCGGTGCAAACCTGTTTTAGTCCGCAGGGAAGATGTTCTGCGCATATTATTCGTGAGATTGAGAAGGCGCAAAAAGAACTGCTGATCGCGGTGTACGCATTCACCAACGACGAGCTCGCGCGCGCGGTGGCGCAAGCGAAAAAACGCGGCGTTTCGGTCCAGATCGTGTTAGACCGAGAATTCAATGCGGCGAACGAAAAATCCCAGGGAAGATTTTTGGAGGAGCAAAAAATTCCTCTAAGGCGCATCTCCGGCATGAAACCGGCGGCGCCAGAGAAAGAGCCCGGACTCATGCACCAAAAGTTCGCCGTGATCGATCGAAAGATAGTTTTCACCGGTTCTTACAACTGGACCCGTTCCGCGGACAACGCCAACGACGAGAACCTTCTTTGGTTTCGCGACGCCGGACCGCTGGCAGAAGAGTATCGCAAGGTGTTTTTTCAGCTCTGGGAGAGAAAAGGGTGAAACAATTCTCGCCGGCCATAACGCTCGGTCTCTTGATCGCATTTCTAGCGGGTTTTGTCTCGCATTTGCTCTATCAACGGTGGAATCCCTCCTTTCCGGCAACCGCCGCGAATCCTGGGAAAAATTCTGAGTTCCACCTTGACGTTGAGCCGCCAAGCTTTCGCGTGACCTTCCTGCCCACGCCGCCTGCCCAAATCCAGGCCGATATGCCATTGGTGCAGGCCCGTGAGGTAGAAAAAATCCGCAGGCTGACGGGAAATCAGGCCCGCATCCGCGGTAGAGTTTTCCGCGTCGGCCATTCCGCCAAGAGTAATACCTATTTCTTGAATTTTGGTCCTTCCCGTGAGGCGCTCACCGCAGTTATCTTTGCATCGGCTGTGGAACTGTTCGAGAAAAACCAGCTTCAACCGAAAGCGTTCGAAGGCAAAGAGGTTGAAATGCATGGAGAAATCAAAGATCATCCCCAGTACGGACTGGAGCTAGTCCTTGAGAATCCCGCACAGATCAAATTGCTGGATTAAACCCAGCGGAGGAGCTCCCTGGAGCAGAATAGTCGGCTATGAGTGAAGAAAAGAAAAAGTGCATGGTTTGTGGAAAAGTGGCGGCGGGTCTCAAAGGCGGTATCTGTGAACCTTGTCAGGATCGTATTCGCAGGGAGGCCATGGGCGAGCAGGCCGGCATCAGTGACCGGGCCGATCGCGAATTTGCCAGGCATGGGGTTACGCCGACTAAAAAATAGCACCGTGACTCGGCGTTGGATCCTCCTGACGCCTAACTAGCCGCAAAACCTTTAGAAAATATCCGGTCCTTTGCTTCAGGCTATTCAACAATTCTCAAATATGATATAAACCAGTTTTATTCGGGCACTGTTCTGAGGCGGTTAGAGGCTTCAGCAGGCAACATGCAACAAGGAGGTCTGGAACGCTGAACCTTCGTAAACCTTTTTCCATTGGCCCAATTCTGACCGTCTTACTGATAATCTTGCCGCTTAATTCGGTTTGGTCCTTTTCTCCTGACGCAGACTTGACTGCACGCGCCGCTGTTCTCATGGATGCGGCCACGGGAAAAATTCTCTATCAAAAAGATTCGGAGCTTCGACTGCCCCCGGCGAGTACGACTAAAGTCGTTACGGCGGTTCTGGCTTTGGAAAGCGGGCGAAAGCTTAGCGAATCGATCACCGTATCGAAGGCGGCTACTCGGGTGCCGGCATCGAAGCTCTATCTTCGCCCGGGCCAAACCATCACCATCGAGCATTTGCTCTATGGCATCCTACTATCCTCGGCCAACGATGCGAGCATGGTGTTGGCCGAGGGTATAGCAGGTTCGGTGGAACGTTATACCGAGCTTATGACGAAGAAGGCCCACGACATCGGTGCTCTGAACAGCAATTTCACCAATCCCCACGGGCTGACGGCTCCGGATCATTATTCCACCGCTCGCGATCTCGCGATTCTTTTCAGATATGCGATGAAGAATGCTACCTTTCGCGAGATCGTCCAGACCAAGATCAGTTCGGTGAGCTCCAACGCCATAGTCAGGAAGCGGACCGTCGCCCGGCGCATCTCGGTTAGAAATCACAATCGGCTGCTGTGGAATTTTGATGGCGCGATCGGTGGCAAGACCGGTTACACCTACGCGGCGCAAAAGTGTTTTGTCGGAGCGGTGGCGCGCAACGGCGTGACGTTGATCGTATCGATTCTCGGCGCTCGGGATCAGTGGGGAGACACTAAAAAACTGCTGGAATACGGGTTCGATAATTACCAAACCTTGGAGACCCAGCCAGCCGGCAAAACCTCAACGAGTGAACAGGTCAATATTCGCGCAGACCGTATTTCGGCGAGTATCATTGCGCCGCAAGAAGATAACAAATCGAAATCCTCCGACGGCTATCTGCTTCAGGTAGGATCGTTTCGCGAGCGTGACCGAGCCGAGTCTCTGGTGAAACAATTTTCCGCGGACGGCTTTGAGGCGTTTGTCGAGACGATTTCATTGACTGGAGGCCAAACAACTTATCGAGTACGGGTCGGCCCCTATGCCGAGCTACTGGAGGCGCAAGAAATAGCCCAGGAGATTTCACATAAGAGTGGTCTTCGGGTGCTCATTCTTCCGGCGCCCGCTGCGCGGCAGACCGCGGACAATCCGAGCTGAGCGCGCTCCAGTTTCAATTTTTCTTTCTCACAATTCGATCACCATTCCGTCTTCCGCACAGGTCGCTTCCAGTTCCCCCCGCCGCCTGAGCATTTCGTCACCGAGATGGGTGAGCACCAGCTTCTGGCATTCCAAACGCGTGAGGTTTTCCCGCAGTGTCTTGTAGTTTAAATGATTGGCACTGTCCTGTTCATAGAATGAGCACTCGCAGAGGAAGAGGTCCACTCCACGAGCATGCGAGAGAAAAAGATCCGTCCAAGCCGAGTCGCCCGAGAAGAGAATCTGTTTTTCCTCGTAACTGATTTTTAGACCGAGTGATATCGCGTGAACCTGGTGGGGGACACGAAAAGGGAGCACATGGATTCCCAGGATCAGGTCGGCTCTGTCGGGTTGGAGGATGTGAAAGCGAGTAGGTGGGAGGTCGCCCCCATACATGAGCCGGTATAGTTCACCTACCTTCCCCTCTGACCCGGGTGGGCCAGCTATGTGCAATGGTTTGTCCCGAGGATTCTCGTATAGATAACTGATGAAAAAGAACGGGAGACCGCCAAAGTGATCGCCATGGAGATGGCTGAGAAAAACGACATCCAACCGTCGCGGATCAAAACCAGCCCTTTTCATCGCCAGCAGCGTCGTCGGCCCACAGTCCATGAGAAAGAGCCGGTCGGCGGCTTCGACGAGATAGCCACTCTGGTTGCGGCCGCCGTTGCCGAACGCATCTCCACAGCCGAGAATATGAAGTTTCATGATTTCATCCAGCGTCTCATTTAGCGTTGCTTGTCGGTCAAATTTATACTTCGCCTATTTCTAATATTCCACCATTGGCCAACTTTTGGCCGTCCCTGCTGATTTGACTCGACGAGATCGCTCTCTTGAGAGGTGGAGACAAAAAACCTGATTGCTTTTTACTGGCTCTGCGAATAGAGTCATGCACGTGGTCGTTTTTAAACGTCCTTTTTTTTCATCCTACACTACGGGTTTATGGGTCAGGTTTCTCCGTTTTAGCCTCCTCTCCCA
>Ga0209874_1000190_pt1 | contig 16698 bp, 20 predicted proteins | sample GWRWN1_20_30_FD_187216 | JGI IMG/M metagenome (GOLD analysis project Ga0209874, IMG submission 187216) | Riverbed sediment microbial communities from areas with no vegetation in Columbia River, Washington, USA - GW-RW N1_20_30 (SPAdes)... | ecosystem: Environmental > Aquatic > Freshwater > River... | reverse complement strand
GGAGGAGCTTCGTGTTGTACGAGTCGCGGCGCAGGCTCCCCGAGACCGCGAGAACCTTCATGGGGATTACGCCTCCCTCACGAAGTAGAGCTCGGCCGCGAGCTTGACCTCGTCGGCGAGCGCCGGCTTACCGTCCGGCAGCGGCATATTCCAGCTGACGCCGAAGCCGGTCCGGTCGATCGTCGTCTCGAGCCGAAGGCCGATCCGCTCGCGCCCGTAGGCGTCGGTGATCGGGTCGGTGAGCGAGCCGGTCAACTCGACGGGCTTCTCGACACCCTTGATCGTGATCCCGCCGCGGACGATCACTTCGTCGCCCGACCCGTCGATCCCGCTCGACTCGAAGGTGAGCTCGGGATGCCGCTCTGCGTCGAAGAAGTCGGGCGACTGCAAATGGGTGCTGAGGTTCTCATCCTTGACCTCGATGCTCCCCACGCGCGCCGAGCCGGCGAGGCTGATCCCGTCGCCGTCATTGGCGAGCGTCGCCTCTACGTCGTTGAACTGTCCTCGGAACGCGCCCACGAGGTACTCGACCTCGAAGCCGATCGTCGAGTGGACCTGATCGAGGGTCCAGGTGCCGGTCGGCAGAACCTCCCGGGTTTCCGTCGTGATGCTCATTTACACTCCTCCCTTGAGTGCGCTATAGTTGACTCCGCAAGCAACTCTACAGGAGAAAGATTGCCTCGTCAAGTATTGACTCAGCAAGCATCCGCCCTCGACGCCTGGGTGCGGCTGCTGCGCGGCCACGCCTCGGTGACCCGAGCCATGAGCGCCGAGCTAGTGGCGGAGCACGGGCTGACCATCAACGACTACGAGGCGCTCCTTCACCTCTCCCGCGCCGAGGAGGGCCGGATGCGCCGGGTCGACCTCGCGGAGAAGCTCATCCTTACTGCCTCGGGAGTCACACGGCTCCTCGACGGTCTGGAGCGGGCCGGGCTGGTCGAGCGCGCTGCGTGCGCGAACGATCGACGTGTGACATACGCGGTCCTCACGGACGCGGGTCGAGCGCGCCTCGAGGCGGCCTCCGACTCGCACGTCGCATCCGTCCGCGCCTTCTTCGAGGAGCGGTTCAGCGACGCCGAGCTCGATCGGCTCGCCGCGCTGCTCGGGCGCCTGCCGGGCGCTGCCGGCGTCGTAGAAGACTGCACGGCCTAGTTCCCTCGCCGCATTCGCTCCAGCTTCTCGCGCGTCTCGGGATCGAGGGTGTCGCGCAGATGGTGTGGCCGCTCCTCGCTGTGTGAGACCGCTTCGAGGTCGCTCAGGAAGGTGGCCGACGAGCGCTTCTGGACCTCCTGTCCCGACGTGCCGCGCACCGCGACATCGGAGGAGACGAGACACACCACCTCGGTGTCCCGATGCTCAGCGGCCAGGCGCTCCAGCACTGCATCCGCGTTCTTCGAGTAGCGCACCTCGAGTGGTCCCAAGGACTCGTCGGCACCGGAGCCGTCGAAGACGAGGAAGCCTCGCGCTCCCTTGAGGGCGACGAAGCTCGCGAGCTCGTCACGGAGTTGGCGAAGGTTCCTGTAGTTCGCCGCGTGGAAGAGGTTGTGGCCGTCGAACAGGTAAAGCGTCGGCTCAGCCACGCTGGCGCCTCGCTTCGTAGAGCAGTAGCGCGGCAGCAACGCTGACGTTGAGCGATTCGACGTTGCCGTGCAGCGGAATCGAGACCGCGTCGTCGCACGTGCGCCGTACGAGCGGGCGAAGACCCTTTCCTTCCGCGCCGAACACGAACGCAACGCCGCCGCTCAAGTCCGTCTCCCACATCGTGCGCTCCGCGTCTCCGGAGGCAGCGTAGATCCAGAGGTCGCCGCGCTTCAACTCGCCGAGGTAGCGCGCGAGGTTCGGGACGACCGCGACGGGCAGATGCTCGACGGCGCCCGCCGATGCGCGCGCCACGGCCGGGGTCACGGTTGCCGAGCCGTGCGCGGGCACCACGACGCCGGTTGCGCCCGCTCCTTCTGCACTCCGGATGACCGCGCCGAGGTTGTGTGGATCGGTGACCTGGTCGAGGCAGGCGAGCAACGGACGGCTGCCGGCGGCGAGCGCCCAGGCGTCGGCGTACTTGTACGGCTCGCACCACGCGAGCACGCCCTGATGGTCGCGCGTCCCTGCCGCCTCGCTGAGCTCACGCTCCGCCTTGAGCTGGAGTCGCGGTCGCTCCACCTCTCGCAGCCACGGCTCGGCCTTGACCGCCCGCTCGGTCGCCCAGAGCTCGAGCACCTCGCGCCGGCCACGCAGCGCCTCGCGCGCCGGGCGCCGGCCGTAGACCTGGTCGCGCGTCACTTCGGAACGAGCTGGAAGCCTTCGGCCACATCGCGGGCGACCCAGCCGGAGGCCTCGATCTCGGCACGAAGGCGATCGGCCTCGTCGAAGTCGCGCGCGGCACGCGCCTGCTGCCGGCGTTCGGCGAGCTCGACGACGTCGGGCGGCGCCGCCTGCTCCTCCGCGAGCGAGCCCAGCCCGAAGATCGTCAGCGCGCGGCGCAACAGCTCGTGATCCCGCCAGCCGTGCATCACCGCGAGCGCGTCGGGAGTGTTGAAGTCATCTTCGAGCGCCGCCTCGAAGCGTTCCCACTCCCCCACTCCGGCCGGCTCGGACGGGCCGCGGAAGACGTCGCGGAACCGATCCACCCGCGCCGCGGCAGCAGTCATCGTCTCGTCGGAGAAATCGATCGGCTTCGACCAGTGCCCGGTCAGGAAGAAAGCAAGCGCCGTCTCACTGCCCCAGCGCTCGATCGCGTCGCGGATCGTCACGATGTTTCCCTCGGACTTCGACATCTTCGAGCCGGTGAAGCGGAGCAGTCCGTTGTGGGTCCAGATCTGCGCGAAGTCGTGGCCGAGTGCACGCGATTGCGCGAGCTCGTTCTCGTGGTGCGGGAAGACGAGGTCCAGTCCTCCACCGTGGATCTCGAACGCCGGCCCGAGCAGTTCCTCGGCCATCACGGAGCACTCGATGTGCCACCCCGGCCGGCCGCGACCCCAGGGGGAGTCCCACCAGGTGTCCTCGTCCGGCTTGTTCGCCTTCCACAGCGCGAAATCGCGTGGGTCCTCCTTGCGAGGGTTCGGCTCCTGCTCTTCCACCTGATCGGGCCGCTGGCCGGACAGCCGGCCGTATTCGGGATAGCGCGAGACCCGGAAGTAAACGTCTCCCTCGACCTCATAGGCGCAGTCGCGCCCGATCAGCTCGGAGATGAACCGGATGATCTGCGGGATCACCTCGCTGGCCTTGGGCAAAGCATCCGGGCGCCCGAGTCCGAGTGCGTCCGTGTCGTCGAGGTACCACTGTGTTGCGCGCTGCGCGAGCTCTGCGCTCGCTCCCGGCGCGGCCTCGTAGATGCGGTCGCTGATGTCCGTGATGTTGTGGACGAGCGTCACGTCGTAGCCCTGCGACCTCAGCCAGGTTCGAAACCACATGCCGAGGACGAACGGCCTGGCGTTCCCGATGTGCGCGCGTTGGTAGACCGTCGGGCCGCAGAAGTACATGCGGATCGGGCCGGGTTGAGGCGGGAGTTCCTGCTTCCGCCGTGTCAGCGTGTCATAGAGCTGCATCGATCCTGCGCAGGGTCTCGTCTCGTGGGAGCGCGGCGATGACGGCCCAGAGCTCGGGACCACGCTCTTGCCCCGTCAGCGCCAGGCGAAGCGCGCGCAGGTTGCCTCCGATCGCTTTGAGCTCGCGCACGAGCGCACGTGAATCGACGCCGCCGTTGGAACGCTCGAACAGCTCGCGGAAACGCTCCAGCGTCTCCGGCGCGTCCACCTTCACCGGCTGAGGGGGAGTAAGAATCGACTCGGCGTAGGCCCTGGCTTCGTTGAGATCGCGGGCTCCGCGCAGAGCCGGAACGACTTCGGTGGTCGCACCCGCTTGCTCGGCAAGCTCGTCGTCGCTCATTGCCTCGATCGCCTCGATCGCGAGCCGCCGGATCCGTGCGAGGTCGTAGTGGACGTCGTGCTGTGGCACGCCGAGCTCTTCGAGATACCGGCGGACGGCCTCCCCCGGAATGCCGTCCTCGCGCAAGGACGCGACGGTGGCGCCGGGTGCACGCTTGGCGAGCTTCTTGCCGTCCTCGCCGAGGATCAACCCATGATGGATGAACTCGGGCGGTGTTGCGCCCAGTGCTTCGAACAGGCGGCGATGCAAGTCCTCGTTCGGGCGATGGTCGAAACCGCGGACGATGTGCGTGATCCCGTGGTCGGCATCGTCGACGACGCTCGCCAGATGGTAGGTCGCGGTGCCGTCCTCGCGGAGGAGCGTGATCCCGTCGAACCGGTCTCCGAGTGGCGCAGCGGCCTCGCGGTAACGCTCCTGACGCTCGCTCTGCCGGACCGGGCCCTCGTCCCACGCGACCCCCAGCCACTCGAGGTCGCGGATGATCTCCTGCTCTCCGCCGGGAACGTTTCGAGTGGGGTCGGTGTCGTCGATCCGGAGCAGCATCCGGTCGCCGAGCGTGCGGTTGGCGACCGCGCTCAGGGCATTCCCGACGTGCAGAGAGCCCGTCGGACTCGGTGCAAAGCGAACCCTCTTCATCTGCGGCCCAGTCTAGAGTCCGGACCCGTGGAGACAGCCCTGCTCGCCTGGTTCGCGGAGCACGGACGCGACCTGCCGTGGCGTCGGACGCGCGACCCGTACGCGATCCTCGTCTCTGAGGTGATGCTGCAGCAGACGCAGGTGGAGCGGGTCGTTCCACGCTACCTCGCCTGGCTCGAGCGCTGGCCGACGGTCGAGACGCTCGCGGCCGCGTCGCCGGCGGATGTGATCCGGGAGTGGCAGGGGCTCGGCTACAACCGGCGCGGTCTCAACTTGCACCGCGCGGCGCAGCGGATCGCCGGCGAAGGCTGGCCGGAGGATCTGACAGCGCTTCCCGGGATCGGCCCTTACACGGCCGCCGCCCTCGGAAACTTCGCGTTTGGCCGCGACGTGCTGCCGATTGACACGAACGTCCAACGGATCAGAGACCGGACCGGCACCCACTTCTCCGCTGCGGCCGGCCAGGCATTGATGGATCTCGGCGCGACGGTCTGCCTGGCACGGATTCCCCGGTGCGCGTCGTGCCCCCTGGCCTACGGCTGTCCATCACGCGGTCGCCGCTTCGAGCCGGCGCGGAAGCAATCCCGCTTCGAAGGCTCGTTCCGCCAGCGTCGTGCACACACCCTCCGACTGGTCACCGAGGCGGAACGTCCTTTGCATGAGCTCGACCCGGATGCGGTGCAATCCCTCGCCCGCGACGGCCTTGTCGAAGTCGAAGCCGATGTAGTGACTCTCCCAGCCGGGTAAGTTCGGTGCAGCTGTGCAAAGAAAGTCACACTGCCGTCACCATGTCCGACACCGGGACGATGGCTACGCCGGACAGGGGGCATCTGGCTTGAGCAGCGCCTTTGCGCGCCTGTTGTCACACCGCGGTCGCAGCGACGGCACTGTGTCCGACACCGGGACGGTGGCCGCCGGGGACGTGGGCTAAAACGGTGGCGTCCCGGTACGACGACCTCCTCCGCAAGCTGCACGTGGCGGCACAGCCCGACCGTCCTGCGCCGCCGGCGATGCGCAGTTACCTCGACAAGGTACGCCTGCACGCCTACAGGGTCACCGACCGCGACGTCGAGGAGTTGAAGGGCGCGGGCCTCAGTGAGGACGAGATCTTCGAGCACACAGTGTCGGCCGCGGTCGCCGCGGGGCTCGAGCGGATCGACGCGGGCCTAAGGACGCTGCGATGAGACTCGCCGTCGTCGACGCGGGAGCGGACGAGCTGCGCGAGCAGCTCGGGCGGGAGCCGAGCGGTGTCTTGCGCACGCTCCACTACCGCCCCGAGATCTTCGGCAGGCCGTTCTCGGATGCACTCGACCAGGCGATGCGCGGACCGTCCGACTGGGCGGCCGGCGAGCGCGAGCTCTTCGCCGCATTCGTCTCCTCGCTCAACCAGTGCCCCTTCTGAACGAACGCCCACGGCGCGGTCGCGTCGTACGCGCTCGGCAAGGAGGTATGGGAAGCGGTCGAGCGTGACTGGGGCTCGGCGCCGGTGGACGAACGGCTCCGGGCGATGCTCGGGTTCATCGAAAAGCTGACGCTCCGTCCCGCCGAGCTGACGCCAGACGATGCCGCCGCCGTTCGTGCGGCCGGAGTCGGCGAGGAGGCGCTCGTCGACGCGATTCATGTCGCCGGGCTCTTCAACATGATCGTCCGGCTCGCCGACTCGCTCGGCTGGGACGTACCGGAGTTCGAGCAATTCCACGCCCGTGCGGAGGCAATGCTGACGGGCGGCTACGCCCTCGACTGACTGGGTTAGAGTCCTGGGCGTGCTGATCGCTGACATCTGGTTCTACCTCCTCCCGCTCTTCATCCTGGGCGGCCTGCTGCTCCTGCTCGGAGCGTTCGCCCTGCTCGGGCGGATCCAGGGCGGCCGCTATCTGAAGCCGATCGTGACGGGGCTGATGAAGGTCCCGCTCCTCGGACGCGGCATGAGGAAGATGTCTCAAGCCGCACTCGAGCGGCAGAATCCGGAGCTCGCCAGCGCGGTGAAGAAGCTCGAGCGCTCGGGGGTCGCGAAGGATCCGCAACGCGCCCAGCAGGCGCTCTCCCGGCTCAGCGCCTCTGAACGCCAGGCCTACCTCGACGCGACCGCCAACCAGACGGAGGAGATCGCGCAGAACCGCGCGCAACGACGCCAGCTCGAGCGGGCCCGCAAGGGCCGGCGCCGCTAGCCGGACAGGAGCGCCACTGCCTGCGCGGCCAGGCCCTCGCCGCGGCCGGTGAAACCGAGCCGATCGGTCGTGGTCGCGCGCACGCTGACCGGAGCGCCGACAAGGTCGGACAGCGTCGTCTCCATCTCGCCGCGCCGCTCAGCGATGCGCGGTTCTTCGCCGATGAGAATGCAGTCGGCGTTCACGATGGAGTAACCCGCGTCGCGAGCGCGGGCCAAGGCCTCACGAAGCAGCTCGAGCGAGGACACACCCTGAGGTGTCGAGCCGTCAGATGGGAACAGCGAGCCGATGTCGCCGAGCCCGGCGGCGCCGAGCACGGCGTCGATGAGCGCATGCGTGATGACGTCGCCGTCCGAGTGCCCGGCGAGGCCGCGGTCATGCTCGAACCGCACGCCGCCGAGGACGAGCGGGGCGCCTTCCTCGAACGCATGCGCATCGACACCGATCCCGACCCGGAAGCTCACCCGAGCGGCTCTTGCCGGCCCTGGCGCCGCTCGAACACCGTCACCGTCTCGTAGCCAACCGACCGCAACAACTCTCGCGCGCGATCGAAGTCCCTGCCGACGACGTCGGGCGAGTGCGCGTCCGACCCTGTCGTCACCGGGACACCTCGAGCCCGGCAGGCGGCCAGGAAGTCCGGATGTGGATACAGCTCCCCCACGGGCTTCCGCAACCCGGCGGTCGACACTTCGACCGCGACTCCCGACTCCGCAATCGCGGCCACCACTGGCTCGTAGTCGAACGCGCGAGCACGCTCGCCGAAGATCTTCACGAGATCCGGATGCGAGAGCGAATCGAACAGCCCGCTGCGCGCCGCGCTCGCCAATGTCTCGAAGTAGCGCCGCCAGGCCTCCTCGACCCCCACCGCGTCCAGCAGCCGCGGCTCCCCGTCGACCCCGAGCCCGTCGATGAAGTGGACGGACCCGAGCAGGTAGTCCCACGGATAGGGCGCCAGCAGCTCGCGGGTCTCCTCTTCGCGGCCCGGCACGTAGTCCACCTCGAGGCCGAGCTTCACGGGCAGTCCGCGACCACGCGCCTGAACGACGGCGTCTACATACGGCTCGAGGTCGTAGACGCAACGCTCCGTCTGGTACGGAACCGTCCAGAGCGAACGCGTCTGACGGAAGTAGTAGACGTGCTCGGTGAAGCCGATCTCGTCGACGCCGGCCGCGCGCGCAGCCTCGACGAACGGCTCCACGGCCGACGTCTCGTGCGCGATCTCCCCGCGCCCGTTTCGGAGATGCATGTGGTAGTCGACGATCACTAGAGAGCGCCGACGCGCTCGAGATCCTCGGCGTCCGTGATCTTCGCCAGCCGCGGATCTCCGGGGACGACCTTGACACGGCCGCCACCGGCCTCGACGAGCGACGCGCAGTCGCTCGCCGCCGAGACGTCGCCCTCGTACGCGCGGCGGAGAACCTCAGCGACGAAGGCCTGCGGGGTCTGCACTGCCCGCAGCGACTCACGGTCGATCGTCTCGACCACGCGCTCCCTCTCGACTCGCTTGATCGTGTCCGGAACCAGCAGCCCGGGGACGGCTCCGTCCCAGCCCTCGTTCAGGGCCGCGAGGACGCGCTCGATCACGGCATCGTCGACGAACGGCCTCGCCGCGTCGTGCACGACCACGACCGCGGCGTCCTTTGGTACCTCGGCGAGCGCGAGCTTCACGGACTCACCCCGCGTCGCACCGCCGGTGACGCAGGAGCTGACCTTGCTGCAGCCGAGCTCCTCCGCGAGCAGAATCGCGGGCTCCTCCCACCCGGGCGGTGCAGCGACGACGATCGCGTCGATCCAGCCGGACTCGTCCAGCCGCCGCAGGCTCTCGCCCAGCAGCGGCTGGTCGCCGAGTCGGACGAACGCTTTGGGCCGATCGGCGCCGAGCCGGTCCCCGCTACCTGCTGCAGCGAGGATGGCCCAGACGCTCACCTCGAGGTTGCGCGCGCCTTCGTCTTGGGCCTGGCCTTCGCTGCGGGCGTGGCCTTTGCGGCCGTCTTCCGAGCGGCAGGCTTCGCCGAGGTCTTCGACGCGACCTTCGCCGGCTTCACGGCCGTGCTCTTCTTACGTCCGTTCGCGGTTCCGTTGTTGCTCGCGCCGACGAGGACGCCGTCGAGCCATTCGGCGGCCTCCTCCTCATCCATGTCCTTCGCGTACATGAGCTCGCTGGCCAGGATCTTCTTCGCCTTGACGAACATCTGCTTCTCACCCGTTGAGAGGCCCTTCTCGCTGTCGCGCAGCGAGAGGTTCCGGACGACCTCGGCCAACTCGAGGATGTCGCCCGTCTTCATCTTGTCGCGGTTGTGCTTGAAGCGGCGGTTCCAGTTCTTCGGCATCTGCGTGCCGCCACCGGTCAAAGCCTTGACGACGACCTTCACCATGTCCTCCCCGATCACCTTCCGAAGCCCGACCGCCTCGGCGTTCTCGGAGGGAACGTTGACCGTCATGTCGTTGTGCAGGATCTTGATCGTGAGGTACTCGCGCTTTTCGCCGAGGACCTCGCGCTTTTCCTTCTTCACGACTGTTCCTGCGCCGTGGTGTGGATACACCACCTTGTCGCCGACCTTGTACAAGCCCGCCCCTTTCAGTTCCTTATCGCCTTAAGTGACCGCGAAGCCGGCGGGAGGATTCCGCCGGCCAAGATGGACAAGTCTACCAAAAGCCGCTGGAAATCGCCACTTTTTGGCCAAAGTCCCTGCTAAGCGGCAGTTTCACCCGCCGACCGGCGGAGAACCGGGGCACAGGCTGCCAGGAGGAGGGCGACCACCCCGAGGAAGACGAAGCTGCCGCGCAGATTGGTCGCGCCGGCTACCGCCCCCATGAGCGGCGGGCCGGCCAGAAAGCCCAGGTAGCCGAGGATCGCGACCGTCGAGACCGCGGCCCCGCGCCCGCCCTCTCCGCCGACCCGTCCCGCCAAGCCGAAGAGGGTTGGAGCCGACAGCGACAAGCCTCCCCCCGCGATGACGAAGCCAAGCAGGGCGAGTGCCGCCTGCGGGGCTGAGGCGGCAAGCGCGAGGCCGCCCGCTGCAGACACGCCCGCGAAGACCATGCGGGTGGCGACGGACGGCTCCGCAAGCCGTTGTGCGAGCAAGCGGCCGGCCGCCATCGCCGCAGCGAAGAGCCCCGGCCCGAGCCCGCTCACCGCCGGGCTCGAGTCGAACGTGCGCTCGAGGAAGAGCGCGCTCCACGCCTCCAGACTGTTCTCGACGAGGAACGCGAGTGCAAGCACTCCCCCGACGACGAGGAGGCCTTTGCCCAGCCGGGCGCGACGGGGAGCCGGCGTCGGAGTCGGACCCGAACCGCGATTGACCGCCGCGCACACCACGATGACGACGCCGATCCCGGCGAGGATCCAGGAGGGATGTGCGCCGGCCCGGCGCAAGAAGCCCGCGCCGGCGCCACCGATCAGCACGCCCACCGAGAACATCGCGTGCAATCCGTCCATGACGCGCACGCGATGCGTAGCCTCGATCCTCGCTGCCTCCGCGTTGATCGCAATGTCGAGCATCCCCGTCGTCACGCCAACGGCCACGAGGAGTCCCGCGAGTGCAAGAACGGAGTGTGCGAGCGCAGGGAGCGCGGACGCAAGACCGAACGTGACAAGGCCAACCGGGACGAGGCGGGCGCCGAAGATATCCGCCAGGCGGCCGGCGGCGAGCATTGCCGGCAGGGCCGCGAGCGCGACGGCCAGCAGGGCCAAACCGAGCTGCGCCTCGCTCGCACCGGTCTGATCCTGAATCGCAGGGAGGCAGGCGGCCCACCCACCCCAGAACAGCCCGAAGACCGCGAAGGCCGCGGCAAGGCCCTTCGCCTTGCTCAGGGCTGCAGATACCTGTCGACGAGATTGTGCTCTTGCAGGCGGCGAAGACCCTCGCGGATCTCTCGGGCTCGGACGGCGCCGACGCCGCTGATCGCCTCGAGGTCGCGTTGCGACGCACGGACGATCGATTCCAGATCGCCGAGATCGGCAACCACCTTCTTGATCACGGCCTCGGGGATGCGCCGGATGTGCGAGAGGATGCGAAAGCCCCGAGGCGAGACCACATGGTCCAGTGGATTGACGTCACGCGAGTAGCCGAGCAGCTCGACGAGCCGCTCCGACGCGATCAGCTGGCGGTAGGGAAGTGAGCGCAGTCCTTCGAGCGCGAGTTCCGCCCGCGCGCCGGAACCGTCCGCATGGTAATCGCGAACGACCGCGGCGCGCTCCGCGGGAACGTCGCCGATCAGCTCGTGCAGCTGCATCCGAATCAGACGTGCCTCTGCCCCGAGCTCGATGCAATCGCGGTCGATCTCAGCGGCCATGCGCTTGGTCATCTCTGCGCGCTGGAGCACCACGAGCACGTCGTCCAGCACGACGGCGTTCTGAAACTCGAGCGCGGTCAGACGCGTCAGAACCTGGTCGAGACGCTGCCCGTACGTCTCGAGTGTGGCGAGCGCCTGGTTCGTCTTCGCGAGCACGTCGGGCACCGACTCGAGCTGGTAGCGCGACGGTCCGACGTACACCGAGATGGTCGAGCGCTGCTGCGAGATCGAGATCACGAGCGCGCCCGTCTGCTTGGCGACACGCTCGGCGGTCCGGTGCCGCGTGCCCGTTTCGCTCGACGGGATCGTCGGATCCGGCATCAGTTGCACGTTCGCGTACGCGATCTTCGTCAGCGTCGGGTTGACGATGATCGCGCCGTCCATCTTCGCGAGCTCGTAGAGGAACTGGGAGGTGAACGGCTGGTCGAGCCGCATCCCGCCGGAGAAGAGAAACGAGAGCTCCCCGGGGTCGCCGATCACGATCAGTGCGCCCTCGCGGGAACGGATGATGTCGTCGATCGCCTGGCGAAGGTCGGTGCCGGGGGCGATGCGCTCGAGTGCGGTGAGCAGTTCCGGATCTCGGCGCGGGTCGTCCTCGGAGGGCGTCCGCGTGAAGCCGAGGGCGGCGTGTGCTTCCTGCATCACGCGCAGTTTGCCAGGTCAGCCAGCCAGCTCAGGCTCGGCGGCTGGAGCCGCGCGACGGCCGACCGTCGCGGTGACGAGCCCGGCGAGGATGCACGCTGCGCCCGCGAGCTGGAGGGCCGAGGGCGACTCGTCGACGAGTACCGCCGCGAACGCCACCGAGCAGACGGGCTGGAGTGTGAGCAGGATCGACGTCACGACCGCAGGCAGGCGCGGCAGTGACGCGGAGATCAGCAGCCAGCCGACCACTTGAGTCGAGAGCGCCAGCAGCACCAGCCATCCGGTCGCCTCCCAGGAGGGCGTCAAATCGAGATCGCCGACGACGAGTCCGATTGCGGCGCAACCGATGGCCGAAGCGAGGGTCGCTGAGAACAGCGGGCCGGCGAAGCGCCGCAGGTCGCGGCTGCCCTGCCGCAGCGTGAGCAGGAAGCCCGCGTACGCAATCCCGGTGAGCACGCCGTAGGCCGCGCCGAGACGCGGGTTCGACCCGTAGGCGCCTTGCTCGAGCGCGCCGGAGATCAGGACCACGCCGACACCGACGATTGGGATCGCCAGCAGCGACGAGCGGTGCGGCCGCTCGCCGAGCAGTGCCCAGGCGAGCACGCCGACGAGCACGACCTGCGTGTTGCCGAGCACGGTCGCGAGGCCGGCGCCGACCTGATCGATCGCGTTGTGCCAGAGCACCAGGTCGGCGGCGAAGAAGATGCCGGCGACCCACGCGAGTAGGACCGCACGCCGGTCACGCGGGCCGTGGCGGCGGTCTTCCAGCCGCGCGAGCACCCAGAGCGGCGGGAGTGCGAAGACGCACCGGTAGAACGCGCCCGTCGAAGCCGAGACGTGCGCGAGCCGGAAGATGATCCCCGAGAACGCGATCGCGACCGCGCCGACGAGCACGGCCGGCACGGGCCTCTGGCCGACGCCGCGCAGCACCCCTTGAAGCTAGCCGGTCTTCTTGTCGAGACCCGCGGCGATCGCCTTCGGAAGCGTGTCGGCCGGGAGAACCTCCAGCTTGCCTCCTGATGACGGTGTCTCACTGGGCACCACCACCGTCTTGAGCCCGAGCTTCGCGCACTCCTCGAGCCTGCGTTCGGCCTGCGCGGCGGGACGCAGCTTGCCGGTGAGCCCGATCTCGCCGAAGGCGGCGAGGCCTGCACCGGTCGGAACGCCCTTCGCGGCCGAGGCGATCGCGAGGGCGACCGCAAGATCCGCACCCGGCTCGTCGATGCGGACCCCGCCCGCGACGTTGACGAACACGTCGCTGCTGCCAAGCGCGACACGGGCGTGGCGGCCGAGTACCGCAACGATCATCGCGAGGCGCTTCGGGTCTACGCCGGTGGCGACGCGTCGCGGCATGGCGAGGTCGGTCGGCGCGACGAGCGCCTGGATCTCCAGCAGGATCGGCCGCGTGCCTTCGAGCGCGCACGCGACCGCCGAGCCGACCTCCTGGCCGCTCGTTCGACCGAAGAGCTCGGACGGATCCGGTACGCCCGCGAGCCCGGTTCCCGTCATCTCGAACACGCCCAGCTCGTTCGTCGAGCCGAACCGGTTTTTGGTGGCACGCAGGACGCGATGCGCGTGGTAACGGTCGCCCTCGAACTGGAGCACGCAGTCGACGAGGTGCTCCAGCACGCGCGGGCCCGCGACCGAGCCGTCCTTCGTCACGTGCCCGACGAGGATGGTCGCAACGCCGAGCTCCTTCGCAGCGCGCATCAGCCGCCCCGCGGCCTCCCGCACCTGTGCGACCGACCCCGGCGCGGAGCCGACCTCAGCCGAGTAGAGCGTCTGCACCGAGTCGATCACGCAGACGTCGGGACGCTCGGCCTCGAGCGTCGCACAGACCGTCTCCAACTCGGTCGCGGCCAGGATCTCGACCCGCTCTGCCCCGCCGAGCCGCTCGGCTCGGAGCTTGACCTGAGCGACCGATTCCTCCCCCGTCACGAGTAGAGCCCGCCGCTGCTTCGAGACCGCCGCGAGCGCCGTGAGCAGCAGCGTCGACTTCCCGACCCCTGGCTCGCCGCCGACGAGCACGAGGGAGGCGGGCACGAGCCCGCCACCCAGCACGCGATCGAGCTCGGGAACGCCGGTCGGGATCCGCTCCGCCTCGGCCGCCTCGACGTCCACGAGCCGAAGGAGTGGCTGCGACGCCTTGGCCGCGGCCCCACCGACCACGTCCTCGACGAGCGTCCCGAAGGCGCCGCAGCCGGGACACTTCCCGAACCAGCGCCCCGCCGAGTAGCCGCAGTCGGTGCACGCGTAGTTGACGGCAGGCCTGGCCACGCGTTCCATGCTAGGCGGCGGTCCTGACGGGGACCGTGCCGAAACCGTGCCAGAGGGGGAACTACGGCTCGGTAGGTAGCGACCGCTCGGCCAGCCCTTCGCCACGCGCGATCTGCTCGAAGATCATCCGGTCGGTAAGCCACTCGACCGGCGCACGATCGTCCGTGAGCGGCCGCCCATACGGTCGCGCGAGCTTCAGCTCCTGACGAAGGAGCGGTAAGAGCAGTCGGATCCGCCCACGCACGAGCTCCGCGCGCGCGACGAGCTCCGAACGTGGCAGCGGCCGCTCGAGCGCGAACACGAGGTCGTTGAACCTGAGCGGGCTCCACCGCCAGACCTGCGGGAACGCGGTGAGCAGAGTCGTGTCGATCGCGTCCGACAGCCTGCGGTCGCCGGGCGTGGCGGCAACGTTCAGGGCGATCGCGCCGCCGGGCCTCAGACGGTCGCGGGCAAGCTGGAAGAACTCCTGCGTCGCGAGCTGGAAGGGAACGTACGGCTGACGGTACGCGTCCACGACGATCAGGTCGTAACGACGGTCGGTGGCTTTCAGGAACGGACGGCCGTCGGCGGCGATGAGCCTCAGGCGCGGGTTGTCATCCGTCCCGAAGTAACGTCGAGCGACGTCGTTCAGCTTGGGATCGATCTCGACTCCGTCGACGTCGATCTCCGGGTAATACCGGCCGTACGCGCGCCCGATCGTGCCGCCGGCGTTGCCGATCACGAGCATCCGCTCGGGTACTCGGTCGAGCAGCGGCGGGAGCATCAGGAACAAATCCCAGTAGCCGCCCGTGAGGACCGAGTCGTGCCGCCATTGGGAGTGGGCGACGATACCTTCGTTCAGTTGGAGCTCTCGCACGCCGTCCTCGTTCTCGAGCACCCGGATGAACTGGTACTGGGACTCCGTCTCGTAGAGACTCCGTTTGACGTGTCCGGCCGGGATGGCGAGCAGCGCCGCCGCGACAGCCGGCGCCACGAGCCAGCGCGGGCCGGCAAGGATCGCGGCCGCCAGTGCGAGGACGGCCGCCGTGCCGACGATCGTGCGTTGGGTTCCGACGAAGGGAATCGACACGAGGGCGGCGGCGAAGGTCCCGACGAGGCTGCCAACCGTCGAGTACGCGTACAGACGCCCGGCAACCTTGCCGGCGTCGGCGACGTTCGACAGCGCCAAGCGGACGGCAAACGGCGCCACCGCGCCGAGAGCCGTGACCGGCACCGCGAAGAGCGCGAGTGCCGCGAAGAACGAGCCCACGACCGAGCCAATCGAAAGCGCGTCGAGACCACGGACGGCAAGGTCGAGGATGGGCCGTGCTGCAAACGGCGTAATCGCCAGCGCGACCGCCGCCAGAAGCAGGATGCGCGCGAGCAAGCGAGGATCCGGATGGCGGTCAGCGACGCGGCCGCCAAGCCAGTATCCGAGCGCCAGGTACGCGAGCGTCAGCCCGATGATGTTGGCCCAGACGACGGTCGAGCTGCCGAAGTAGGGAGCGAGCAGCCGCGAGGCCGCGATCTCGATGGCAAGCGTCCCGGCACCGGCGAGGAAGGCGACCAGCTCGATCCGGCGAGCGAAGACCACGCTCGGGTTGTACCGCTAGCGCGAAGGCGGGGCTACCCTGATCCAGCTTCCGCCCGACCGCCTCAGGTGATCCCTCCTCAGATCACTCATTCGAGGGAGCAAGCTTCCTTGCCGCCATTGGTCTTAGCTTGCGATGCCTGTTTTGGGATGGATCGCGGTCGTCGCTGGAGCGTGGCTGATCGCGTCCGTGATCTTCGGCTTCGGGCTCGCGCGAGTGTTCGCGTTGTTCGATGCGCAGAGTCGGGCCTTTGTGCTCGTTGAGCGCTCCGAGGGCCTGGAGTTCGACGCCTGGGCCTCCACAGCCGCTCACCCGCGCAGTCGCAGCGCAGGGGACGAGCCGCAGGTCCAATGCGAGGCAGCGTCAGGTCGTTCGGGCGGAGCCGAGAGACCAGTGACCGCGGTCGGCGCTATTCCTCGACGGGCTCGGGCTCGTCTGCTGCCGCCGTAGGCTCGTCCGGCGGAACCGTGATCTTCTCGGGCGTCACTTCGCCCGGGATGAACGTCATGTCGACCTCGTCGGTCTCGCCCTTCCGCGTAACGAGAATCGTGGAGCCGGGCTCGAGCGTGCGGCCGAGGACGAAGTCGGCGAGCGGGTCCTCGATCACGCGCTGGATCGCACGGCGCAGAGGCCGGGCACCCATGGCCGGGTCGTAGCCCTTCTCGACGAGCAGCTCCTTGGCCTCGTCGGTGAGCTCGATCGCGACGTCGTGCGTGGCCATCTGCTCGCGCACCCGCTTCATCTGGATGTCGACGATGGTGAGGATCTCTTCCTTCGACAGCTTGTGGAAGACGATCACTTCGTCGATTCGGTTCAGGAGCTCGGGCCGGAAGACCTTCTTCAGCTCGCCCATGACCTTGTTCTTCATGTCCTCGTACGTCATCCCGGTGTCGTCGCCCATCGTGAAGCCGAGGGACTGGTTCTTGGAGATCTGGCCGGCGCCGATGTTCGACGTCATGACGATGATCGTGTTGCGGAAGTCGACGCGGCGGCCCTGCGCGTCCGTGAGCTTCCCCTCCTCCAGGATCTGGAGCAGGATGTTGAACACGTCCGGATGTGCCTTCTCGATCTCGTCGAGGAGCAACACGGAGTACGGCTTGCGACGGACGGCCTCGGTGAGCTGTCCGCCTTCGTCGTACCCGATGTAGCCGGGCGGCGAGCCGACGAGCCGGGACACGGAGTGCTTCTCCATGTACTCCGACATGTCGACCTGGATCATCGCG
>Ga0209874_1000189_pt1 | contig 16767 bp, 13 predicted proteins | sample GWRWN1_20_30_FD_187216 | JGI IMG/M metagenome (GOLD analysis project Ga0209874, IMG submission 187216) | Riverbed sediment microbial communities from areas with no vegetation in Columbia River, Washington, USA - GW-RW N1_20_30 (SPAdes)... | ecosystem: Environmental > Aquatic > Freshwater > River... | reverse complement strand
CGACGCCGATGTCGACGGCGCGCATATCGCCTCGCTCCTCATCACCTTCTTCTTCCAGGAGATGCGCGGGCTCATCGACGGCGGCCATCTCTATCTCGCCGTGCCACCGCTGTATCGCCTGAGCCAAGGCGCCAAGACCTTCTACGCGCGGGACGACGCGCATAAGGAGGTGCTCATGCGCAAGGAGTTCAACGGCAAGGGCAAGGTCGACGTTTCACGTTTCAAAGGCTTGGGTGAGATGCTTCCGAGGCAACTCAAGGAGACGACCATGGACCCAAAGGCGCGCACGCTGCTGAGGGTCGAGATCGCCAAGGACGATAAGAGCACCGGCAAGCTGGTCGATCAGCTCATGGGCAACAAGCCCGAGGCGCGCTTCCGCTTCATCCAGGAGCGCGCCGCGTTCGCACGCGCCGACGAGCTGGACATTTGAGTGCCTTCCCCGAGATGGTTGACAACCGTCAATTGACACATTACGCTAATCTATGGCGATCCAAACCTTTCACCACAAGGGTTTGAAGCGACTTTTCGAGAACGATGACGCGCGGGGCATGCAAGCGAAATTCGCCGACAAGCTCCGCGACATGCTTGTTGCCATCGACACGGCAAATGCTGTGGAGGAAATTGGCCTCTTTCCAGGCTGGCGACTGCATAGGCTGAAAGGCAATCTCGCGGACTATTGGAGCCTCACTGTCAGCAGCAACTGGCGAGTGGTTTTTCGTTTCGAACAAGGCGAGGCCTACGATCTCGACCTCGTGGACTATCATTGAGGAAGTACGACGATGCCTATGAAGACCCCTCCTCATCTCGGTGGTTTCATCCGCCGCGAGATTGTTCAGCCTCTCGGCCTCTCGGTGACCGAGGCCGCGTCGGTGCTCGGTGTCACGCGGCAAGCGCTATCCAATCTATTGAACGAGCGGACAGGGCTTTCCCCCGACATGGCCCTCAGAATCGAAAAGGCGTTCGGACCCAAGATGGACCATTTGATGCGTATGCAGCTGGCCTTCGATCTCGCTGCGGCGCGGCGCCGAGAGACAACGATTAAGGTCAAACGCTTCGTGAAGCGGTCGACCGCCTAGGCCCTCGCTGTCTTACAGCCAGCGCGGCACGCGTGCCTTGTATTTGCGGTAGGCCTCGCCGAATTGCTGCTGGAGATAGTCCTCCTCGGGCTTAACGACGCCGCGCAGCAAGATGATCAGCACTGGGATCAGCAGCAGAAGCACCCACACACTCGTCAGCACGACGGCAAGGCCGAAATAGGCGAGCACGAACCCGATATAGATCGGGTTGCGCGTGACGCGGTAAGGCCCCTCGACCACCAGCGCCGTCGACGGTTGCCCTGGCACGACGCTGGTGCCGGCAAGGCGGAAGCGGCGGACCGATAGCGCCGCAAGGGCAAAGCCGATCGCCACGAAGGTCAAGCCGACGGAGAGCGCGAGCCCGTTCGCCGACCCAAGCCTCGATCCGACCGGAAGGATGAGGCTTAGGAGACAGCCGAGCGCGAGCGCGCCAAGAAACAGGAAAGGCGGCTTGATCGCCACGTCGGCATGGTCGGTCATAGTCATGGCTGTGCGGCCTTTCGTCCCTCTCCCTGCGAATTTTCGGCGCGAAGACGAGGAGTGTAGCATGCCCCCAAGGGTGCCGAGGACGGCGAGAGAAGCGGCCCGGGAGGCCAAGGTCCTGGTGAGGACGCCGCTTCGGGCGAAGAGGATTAACGCTGCGCTCCCTTGCTGCTAGAGCCCACCGTGCATTTGCCTCTTGCGCCGATAGGTCAAGCGCCCTATTTGAGGGGCAGGCAATGCAGGGCATATTCACCTCACTGCTTCCGTCGAGTCTTGCGCAAGGCTGCGAATCGTTGCAGCAAATATTTGCGCCTAAAGAAAGAAGATACGCGTGGCGCTTCGGGCCCCGCGGAATTTTTGCTAACGCATGAGCTTTTCACATCTTGGCTTAAGTCCGAAAGTGCTGACTGCCGTCACCGCGGCAGGCTTTGAAACTCCCACCCCCATACAAGACAAAGCCATCCCCCACGTCGTCACCGGCCGCGACGTGCTCGGCATCGCCCAGACCGGAACCGGCAAGACCGCCTCTTTCGTGCTTCCGATGCTGACGCGGCTGGAGCGCGGGCGCGCGCGAGCGCGCATGCCGCGCTCGCTGATCCTGGAGCCCACCCGCGAGCTCGCCGCTCAAGTCGCCGAGCATTTCGAGATCCTCGGCAAGAGCCATAAGCTCACCGTGGCGCTGCTGATCGGCGGCGTGTCCTATGACGATCAGGACCGCAAGCTCGATCGCGGCGCCGATGTGGTGATCGCGACCCCCGGCCGGCTGCTCGACCATTTCGAGCGCGGCAAGCTGCTGCTGAACGGCATCGAGATCCTGGTGGTCGACGAGGCCGACCGCATGCTCGACATGGGCTTCATTCCCGACATCGAGCGCATCTGCAAGAAACTCCCCTTCACGCGGCAGACGCTGTTCTTCTCGGCCACCATGCCGGCGGAAATCCAGCGCCTCGCCGACAACTTCCTGCACAACCCGGAGCGCATCGAGGTGGCCCCGCAGGCAACCGCCGCGGCGACCATCGTGCAAAGGCTGAAAAAGGCGCCCGACGACCAGGCAGGAAAGCGCGAGGCGCTTAGAGCCTTGATGCGCGAGATCGACGTCAAGAACGCCATCATCTTCTGCAATCGCAAGAAGGACGTCGGCATCCTTTACCGCTCCCTCCAGCGCCATGGCTTCAGTGTCGGCGCGCTGCACGGGGACCTGGACCAGCATCAGCGCACGGCGACGCTCGACGCCTTCCGCAACGGCACGATCGCCTTCCTTGCCGCCAGCGACGTGGCGGCGCGCGGCCTCGACATTCCCGAGGTGAGCCACATCTTCAATTACGACGTGCCCATTCATCCTGAAGACTATATCCACCGCATCGGACGCACAGGGCGCGCGGGCCGCGAAGGTTTCGCCGCCATGCTGGTGACGCCGAAAGACTTCAAGGCGCTCAAGGCGATCGAGAAGCTGCTCCGCCAAGAGATCCCGTGGATCGATGGAGCGCCCAGCGAAGCGGAGCAGAGAGAAGCCTCCGAGTCCCGGCCGAGCGAAAATGGCCGGCATCGCCGCGGCGATCGCTCACGCCGCCATAACCGCCCCAAGGGGGCGGGTGCACCGACCAACCGCGAAAGCCATCCGCCAAGACATCAAAAGCCGAGCCCCCAACGGAGCGCGCCCCCGCAGAACGGCAACGGCGCCGGCAAGAGGGATGAGCGCCGCAGCGATGTCCGGCACGACCAGCACAAGCCTCAGCACCAGGGCGAGCGGAAAGGCGGCCACGTCGTTCACGGCGCCCCTGCCGAGCGGCCTCAAGGCAACGCGCCTCAGGCCGGCCGTTCCAAGCAACAGGGCATGGGCGATCACGTCCCCGCCTTCATGATGCGCCCGGTGCGGGTGCCTTAGGCTTAGCAGCCACCCCCCACACACCATCGTCATGCCCGGACTTGATCCGGGCATCCATGTCGTTCCTTCTCAGCGAGCTGAAGCGCCAGTGGAATGGATTGCCGGGTCAAGCCGGCAATGACGAGTGGCTTATGACTCGGAAGCCTAGGACGCCTTCTCGGGGACTTCAGTCGCGGGCTTGAGCGTGACTGACTCGCCGCAGCCGCAGGCACTCGTCTGGTTCGGATTGTTGAACACGAAGCCAGAACGCATGCGGTCGGCGCGGTAATCCATCTCGGTGCCGAGCAGGAACATCACCGCGGTCGGGTCGATCAGGAGCTTGACCCCTTTGTCCTCGACCACCTCGTCGTGCGGTCCGCGCGTTCCCGCATATTCCATGGTGTATTCCATGCCGGCGCAGCCGCCGTTCTTCACGCCGATGCGGACGCCTTCGATTTCCCTCCCGGAGGTGGCCGTCAAGGCGCGGATGCGCTCGGCGGCAGCCTCGGTCAGGCGCATCACTTGGGGTCGGGTTTGGATCGTCATGGCTTGAAAGTGGGGCAAATCACGGGGTGGTTCAAGTGTCGCCCTCAGAACATATTGAGCGCAAGGCGCGCCTCGTCGCTCATGCGGCTCATGTCCCAGGGCGGATCGAACACGAGCTTGACCTTCACCTGGCCGACGCCCGGCACCGCCGAGATCGCATTTTCCACCCAGCCCGGCATGTCGCCGGCCACCGGGCAGCCCGGCGCCGTCAAGGTCATGTCCACCTCGATGTTGCGGTCGTCGTCGACCTCAAGGCGATAGATGAGGCCGAGCTCGTAGATATCGACGGGGATCTCGGGGTCGAACACAGTCTTGAGCGCCGCCACGAGATCCGAATGAAGCCGCTCGAGCTCGTCAGGCGGGATGGCCGAAACCGACCCCTCCCCGCCGCCGGTGGCGCCGACGCAGGCCTTGATCTCGGCCGGCTCCTCGACCGAAGCGGCCTCAGGCTCGGCCTCGTGCGCCCTATCATCTTTCTGAGTCTTCTCAACCATCTCAGCCACGACCTTAAACAAACATCTCACGCGTCTTGTGCAGCGCCTCGACCAGGATGTCGACCTCCTCGAACGTATTATACATGGCGAAGGAAGCGCGGCATGTCGAGGTCACCCCATAGCGGGCAAGCAGAGGCTCGGCGCAATGGGTGCCCGCCCTGACCGCCACCCCATAGCGGTCGAGGATGGTGCTGACGTCGTGAGGGTGGGCGCCTTCCATGTTGAAGGAGACGATACTCCCCTTGTTCTTGGCGCGGCCGAAAATACGCAGCCAATTCAGCTCTCCCAAGCGCTGCATGGCGTATGCCAGCAAAGCATCCTCGTGGGCTTTGATGCGCTCGCGGCCGACGCTTTCGACATAGTCGATTGCCGAGCCGAGCCCGATGGCCTGCACGATGGCCGGCGTTCCCGCCTCGAATCTATGGGGCGGCTTGCCGTAGGCGACGTCCTCGGTGGTGACATAGGCGATCATCTCGCCGCCGCCCTGATAAGGCCGCATCCGCTCCAAGTGCTCCTTCTTGCCGTAGAGCACGCCGATGCCGGTCGGCCCATAGAGCTTGTGGCCGGTGAAGGCATAGAAATCGACGTCGAGGTCCTGAACATCGACGGGAAGATGCACTGCCCCTTGCGCGCCGTCGGCAAGCACGGGAATGCCGCGCTCGTGCGCGATCCGCACCACCTCCTTCAACGGCACGATGGTGCCGAGCACGTTGGACATATGGGTGATGGCGATCATCTTGGTGCGGGGCGAGATCAGCTTCTCGAACTCCTCGAGCAGAAACTCGCCGTTGTCGGACACCGGCGCCCATTTCAAGACCGCGCCGTGGCGCTCACGCAGGAAATGCCAAGGCACGATGTTGGAGTGGTGCTCCATGATGGTGAGCAGGATCTCGTCCCCCTCCCCGATATGCGGGACACCGTAGGACGACGCGACGAGGTTGATCGCCTCGGTGGCGTTGCGGGTGAAGATGATCTCCTCGTCGGAGCGCGCATTGACGAAGCGGCGCACCGTACCCCGCGCCTTCTCGAAATTGGCGGTGGCGATATTGCTCAGGTAATGCAGCCCGCGATGGACATTGGCGTATTCGTCGCTATAGGCGCGCTGGATGGTGTCGAGCACCTGCTTCGGCTTCTGCGCCGAGGCGCCGTTGTCGAGATAGACCAGCTTCTTGCCGTTCACCTCGCGGGAGAGGATGGGGAAGTCGGCGCGGATCGCCTCCACGTCGAAGGGCACCCCTACCGCTCGCAAGTCCTTGGCCGACGGTGTGAGCACGGTCATCGGCGGCTCCTTCAGTCGAACTCGACGCCGAGCCACGCGGCCGAGGCGCGTGCCAAGGCATCACGCAGCCCCTCGTCCTCGACGCGCTCGAGCGCCTCGCCGACAAAGGCCTGGATCAGGAGCGCGCGGGCTTCTGCTTCCGGGATGCCGCGCGCCTCGAGATAGAACAGCAGGTCCTCGTCGATCTGGCCCGAGGTCGAGCCGTGGCCGCAGATCACGTCGTCGGCGAAGATCTCAAGCTCGGGCTTCGAATCGAACTCGGCCGCCTCCGACAGGAGGAGGGCTCCCGCCATCTGCTTGCCGTCGGTCTTCTGCGCGCCGGGCGAGACGATGATCTTGCCTTGAAAGATGCCGCGCGCCTCGCCGTCGAGCACCCCCTTGAAGAACTCCCGGCTCGTGCAGCGCGGGACGCGGTGCTCAACCAGGAGTGACGTGTCGCAATGCTGCCGGTCGCGCAGGAGGAAGGCGCCGGAAATGTCGAGCACCGAACCCTCGCCGGCGAAACGCGCATAGATCTGGTTGCGGGCGAGGCTCGCACCGGTCGAGAACTGGAAGGCGTCGTAACGGGCGTCGGCGCCAAGCTCGACGAGCCAGGTCGAGAGATGGAGTGCGTCCTCCTCCTCACGCTGTAGCTTCACATGCTTGATTGCGGCCTTGTCGCCGATCCTGACCTCGGTCACCGCGTTGCGCTGAAGGCCGCGGAGGCCAAGGCTGCCAAAGCTCTCTACCAGCATGGCTGAGCTTCCGGGCTCCGCCATCACGACGTTACGGGTGACGGTCGAGGCAGGCTCGCCGCTGCCATCGAGCTGGATGACATGGATAGGCTTATCGAGGGTCACGCCCTCGCCGATGCGCAAGGTCACACCGCCCGTCATCAGAGCGGTATTGAGGGCGAGTACCGGATCGTCCTCGCGGGGATTGACCTGAGCGAGAGCGCTCTTGAGCCAGGAAGGAGGCTTCTCCAGAGCGTGGGCGAGCGAAACCGCCTCGACGCCTGCCTCCTTCAGTCCGGCGATATCCGAGAGATCGGCCCTGAGATCGCCCTCGACGACAATGAGGCGATAGGCGGGAAGTTTCGCCACCTCAGTGCCAAGCGCGTGCTTTAGCTCGGCCTCGCCCACGGCCACGCCTTCCGCCTTCAACAGCGGGTTGACGTCGGCAAGTCGCGCGCGGAGGTCGGTATATTTCCAGGCCTCGATGCGGCGATGCGGCAGCCCGAGGCGGGCGTAAGCCTCAATAGAATTGGACCTCAGTTCCGAGACCCATTTGTTGCGGGCGCCAGGAAGAGCCTTCTCGGCGCTCGTGAACAGGTCGAGAAGCTCCTGCTCGGCCTTGGTCCTGAACTGCTGGACTGGCAGGTCCATCCTCGCGTCTTTCCCCTAGGCGGCCGCGCCGCTCGCGGCCTCGCCGAATTCGGCATAACCCGACTCTTCGAGATCGAGCGCAAGCTCAGGCCCGCCGGAGCGCGCCACCCTGCCGTCGGACAGCACATGCACCCGGTCCGGCACGATGTAGTTCAGGAGCCGCTGATAATGGGTGATGACGAGCATGGCGCGCTTTGGCGACCGCAGTGCATTCACGCCTTCGGCCACGATGCGCACGGCATCGATGTCGAGCCCGGAGTCGGTCTCGTCGAGCACGCAGAGCGCCGGCTCGAGCAAAGCCATTTGAAGGATTTCATTGCGCTTCTTCTCGCCACCGGAGAAACCGACATTGAGCGGGCGTTTCAGCATCTCGATGTCGATCTTGAGCAGCTTCGCCTTCGCGCGCACGAACCTGAGGAAGTCTGGGGTGGAGAGCTCCGCCTCGCCGCGGGCCTTGCGCACGGCATTCACCGCCGTGCGCAGGAAGGTCATGGTGGCGACGCCGGGAATCTCCATGGGGTATTGGAAGGCCAGGAACACGCCCGAGGCGGCGCGCTCGCTCGGGCTCATGGCGAGCAGGTCCTCACCCTTCCAGGTGACGGAGCCCGCCGTGACCTCGTAGTCGTCCTTGCCGGCCAGCACATAAGCGAGCGTGGACTTGCCTGAGCCGTTGGGCCCCATGACGGCATGCACCTCGCCCTGCGGCAAGGTGAGGTCGAGGCCCTTCAGGATCTCGCGGCCATCGACATTGACGTGCAAATTCTTGATCTCAAGCATTACGGTTCTTTTCTAACCCCTTGGCACTGAGTCTCAATTCTAACTCTATCGTTTCCCTTGCTCGTCATTGCCGGGCTTGACCCGGCAATCCATTCCACTATCGCGTCAACTCGCTGAGACGGAACGGCATGGATGCCCGGATCAAGTCCGGGCATGACGGAGTGTGTGGTTGGCGATGAACTACCCGACGCTCCCCTCCAGCGAGATGCCGATGAGCTTCTGCGTCTCGGCCATGAATTCCATGGGGAGCTGCTGGAGCACGTCGCGCACGAAGCCGTTGACGATCAGCGCCACGGCCTCCTCCGCCGAAAGCCCGCGGCTCAGGCAGTAGAATAGCTGGTCATCGGAGATCTTCGAGGTGGTCGCCTCGTGCTCGAAGGTCGCGCTCGCGTTCTTCGCCTCGATATAGGGCACGGTGTGCGCGCCGCATTTGTCGCCAATCAGCAGCGAATCGCAGCAGGTGAAGTTCCGCGCATTGGCGGCCCGGCGATGCGCCGACACGAGGCCGCGATAGGTGTTGTTGGAATGGCCGGCGGCGATGCCCTTGGAGATGATGCGGCTCGAGGTGTCCTTGCCGAGATGGATCATCTTGGTGCCGGAATCGACCTGCTGATAGCCGTTGGAGATGGCGATCGAGTAGAACTCCCCTCTGGAGCCGTCGCCGCGCAGGATGCAGGAGGGGTACTTCCAGGTGATGGCGGAGCCGGTCTCGACCTGCGTCCAGGAGATGTGCGCGTTCTTGCCCCGGCAATCGCCGCGCTTGGTGACGAAATTGTAGATGCCGCCCTTGCCTTCCTTGTCGCCAGGATACCAGTTCTGCACCGTGGAATATTTGATCTCGGCATCGTCGAGCGCGACGAGCTCGACCACGGCGGCATGCAACTGTTTTTCGTCGCGCATAGGCGCGGTGCAGCCTTCGAGATAGCTCACGTAAGAGCCCTTGTCGGCGATGATGAGCGTGCGCTCGAACTGGCCGGTCTGCTCCGCATTGATGCGGAAATAGGTGGACAGCTCCATGGGGCAGCGCACGCCCGGCGGCACATAGACGAATGAGCCGTCGGAGAACACCGCCGAGTTGAGGGTGGCGTAGAAATTGTCGGTGATGGGCACCACAGAGCCCAGATATTTGCGCACTAGTTCGGGATGGGTCTTCACCGCCTCGGAGACGGAAGAGAAGATCACGCCGGCTTTGGCCAGCTCCTCCTTAAAGGTCGTGACCACCGAGACGGAATCGAACACGGCATCGACCGCGACACGGCCTTCGACCCGCGCGCCCTCGACGCCGGCGAGCACCTTCTGTTCGGAAAGCGGGATGCCCAGGCGCTCGTAAGTCCGAAGCAGCTCGGGGTCGACGTCGGCGAGGCTCTTGGGCCCTTCGGTGCTCTTGGGCGCCGAGTAGTAATAGAGGTCTTGGAAGTCGATCTTGGGGTGAACGACATTAGCCCAGGTCGGCTCCTGCATGGTGAGCCAGCGGCGATAGGCCTCGAGGCGCCACTCGAGCAGCCAGTCGGGCTCGCCCTTCTTCGCCGAGATGAAACGGACCACGTCCTCGTTGAGGCCCTTAGGGGCCTTGACCGACTCGATGTCGGTGAAGAAGCCGTATTTGTACTTGTCGACGTCGATCTCTTTGACGCGAGCGACGGTTTCTTGCACTGCCGGCATGGCTCTACTCCAAATCCTTATCCTTGTTTGAGCAAGATCTTGTCGGAAAACCGGTTCCCACTTTTCCGGATCATGCTCTCGCGGCTCCTTAGGCCGCCACCCTAGGCCTGAGCCGCTTGATAAGCTCGGCAAAGGCCTTAAGGAAGTTCTCGATATCGGCACGCTTGGTCGCAAAACCAAGGCTTACGCGGATCGCGCTTTGGGCAATTTCCTCAGGCACGCCCATGGCGCTCAGCACATGCGAGGCCTCGACCTTGCCCGAGGAGCAGGCGCTTCCTGAGCTTACGGCGACGCCGGCAAGATCGAGCCCGATCACCAAGGTCTCGGCCTTGGCGCCCGGCACGGCGATGCACGTCGTGTTGGGCAGGCGCTTGACGCGCGCCGCAAGCACCACGGCACCCGGCGCGATTGCTAGCGCGCCCTTCTCCAGCTCGTCTCTCAGCGTCGCAATCGCTGCCACCTTTGCGAGATCGGCAGCGGCAAGCTCCGCCGCAACACCAAACCCGACAATGCCGGCGACATTCTCCGTGCCGGCGCGCCGGCGCCGCTCCTGGGTGCCGCCCTTGATGAGGGGCTCGACCGACGCCCCATTGCCGAGGACCAGGGCGCCCACGCCCTTCGGACCGCCGATCTTGTGAGCTGAGAGGCTCAGCATGTCGGCGCCGAGCGCGGCCATTTCGAGCTCGATCCTCCCTGCCGCCTGGACGGCGTCGGTATGGAAAAGCCCGCCTGCGCTGTGGACGATCTTTGAAGTTTCCGCGACCGGCTGAATGGCGCCGGTTTCATTGTTGGCGGCCATCAGGGAAACGAAAGGCCTCCAACCCCCTAAATGGTGTTTCTCAAGCTCTTTCGCAAGGATTTCGAGGTCGACGACGCCATCGGGCGTGACGGGAATCTTCGTCGTGGTTTCCGGATAGAAACGTCCGCCGGAGAGCACTGAAGGATGCTCCACCGCCGACATGTAGCAATGCCAGGCTCCGCCCGATTGCGCAGCGAGCGCGAGAGCGTTTGCCTCGGTGCCGCCGCTGGTGAAGATCACGTCCTCGGGCCGCGCGCCGACGAGGGCCGCCACCTTCGTCCGTGCCGCCTCGATGGCCGCGCGCGCCGCCCTCCCCTCGGCATGAACCGAGGAGGGATTGCCATAAAGAGAGAGTGCCGCGGCAAAGGCCTCGCGCACTTCGGCGCGAAGCGGTGCGGTGGCGTTGTAGTCGAGATAGGAGCGCTGGTTCATGCTGTGACGAAGCTCGCGGCCGATGGCCGCCGGTTAACGCTTGCACGAGCCCCCGTCGCGCGTGCTATGAAGCGCGGCCGAAGTTCGCACCGCTCCAAGTGCCCAGCTATCCCGGAGCGGCTTGTTTGGAACAATTCTAATCTTTAACTTTATAGGTTTCCGGAGCGGCAGAGTCAAGTTTTGCGGCGGCGGTTCGCGCTTCCCATTTAACTGGCGTGGAAGCCGCCGAAGCGGTCAGTTCCCCTGTGACGTAACGTGTCTCGAGGCCAATAAAATTCATGCCTGAAGTGAATATCAGCGGTCCGGCCGGAAGGATCGAGGCCCGCTACCATCATGAGCGCGGGCCGAACGCCCCCGTCGCGCTCATCCTCCACCCCCACCCGCAATTCGGTGGAACGATGAATAATCAGGTGGTGTATCACCTGTATTACGCGTTCCAGAAACGTGGCTTCTCGGTCTTGCGCTTCAACTTCCGGGGTGTGGGGCGAAGCGAGGGCTTATTCGACAACGGGCCTGGAGAGCTCGCCGACGCCGCCACCGCGCTCGACTGGCTGCAAGCCTACAATGCCGATGCCCAGACCTGCTGGATCGCCGGCGTCTCGTTCGGCGCCTGGATCGCCATGCAGCTCCTGATGCGCCGCCCCGAGCTCGAAGGCTTCATCTCGGTGGCGCCCCCCGCCAATCTCTACGACTTCACCTTCCTTGCCCCCTGCCCCTCATCGGGCCTGATGGTCAACGGGGCGAAAGATCGAGTCGTGCCAACGGAATCCGTGCGCGGGCTCGTGGACCGTCTCAAGACCCAGAAGGGCATCGTGATCGATCACTCGACCGTGCCGGACGCCAACCACTTCTTCGAGGGCCGCATGGACGGGCTCATGGAGGTGGTCGATGCTTACCTCGACAAGCGCCTCGGCAAGGGGAAGAAACGCAAAGAGTCCGCCGCCTAGGGAAGGCAACAACCTCCCACGCCTATGAGCACCGTCAAATCGGACTTCCTGCACGAGCTTGAAGCCCGCGGCTACGTCCATCAAGCGACGGACGAGGCGGGATTGAACAAGCTCGCGCGGAGCGAGCTTCTGACCGGCTATATCGGCTTCGACTGCACCGCGCCGAGCCTGCATGTCGGCAACCTGCTCAGCATCATGATGCTGCGCAAGCTGCAGCAGACCGGGCACCGCCCGATCGTCTTGATCGGCGGCGGCACCACCAAGGTGGGCGATCCCTCCGGCAAGGACGAGGCGCGCAAGCTCTTGAGCGATGCCGAGATCGCCGCGAACGTCGCCGGCATCGAGCAGGTGTTCACGAAATTCCTGAGCTTCGGCCAAGGCCAGAGCGACGCTCTGATGGTCAACAACGCCGACTGGCTCGACACGCTGAACTACATCGACTTCTTGCGCGACTACGGCCGGCATTTCAGCGTCAACCGCATGCTGACCTACGAGTCGGTGAAGCTCAGGCTCGAGCGGGAGCAGCCGTTAAGCTTCATCGAGTTCAACTACATGGTGCTGCAGGCTTACGACTTCGTCGAGCTCTACCGGCGCTATGGCTGCCGCCTACAGATGGGCGGCTCCGACCAGTGGGGCAACATCGTGAGCGGCATCGAGCTCGGACGCCGGACCGATGGGGTCGAGCTGTTCGGTGTCACCTCCCCGCTTCTGACCACCTCGTCGGGCGCCAAGATGGGAAAGACCGCTCATGGCGCCGTGTGGCTCAATCCCGACATGCTCTCTCCATACGACTATTGGCAATATTGGCGGAACAGCGAGGACGACGACGTCGAGCGCTTCCTCAAGCTGTTCACCGAGCTCCCGCTCAAAGAGATCGGCAAGCTCGCCAAGCTCAAGGGCGCGGAGCTCAACGAAGCGAAGAAGATCCTCGCCACTGAGGCGACGGCGCTCGTCCACGGCCGTGACGCCGCGGATCGAGCGGGCGAGACGGCGCGGGCGACCTTCGAACAAGGCCGTATCGACGCGAGCCTTCCCACCGTCGAGGTATCGCGCGCCGAGCTCGAAAAAGGCCTCGGCATCTTGAATGCGAGTCTGCTTGCGGGCTTCGTCCAGTCGACCGGCGAGGCCAGGCGCCAGATCAAGGGCGGCGGGCTCAAGGTAAACGACAAGGCCGTTTCCGACGAGAGACGGCTCCTCACCCCCTCCGATCTCACCGAAGACGGCGTGATCAAGCTCTCGCTCGGCAAGAAGCGGCACGCTTTGATCCGGCCGGTGTGAGGCTTGCGCCCTATTGCGGGTCCGTCCCCGTGTAATGCGCGCCAGGCTCCATGAAGAAGGACGGTGAGGACGGTGCGGTCTGATCCGGGACCGAGCCGGTGAATTCGAAGATCTGCCTGAAGATGCCGGGCGTCATCACCGACATAGGATTGACGAGCACAGAGGGGTCGTCGAGCTTGCCTTTGATGGCGAAGGTGATGCCGACCACCCCCTCCCCCTGACGGCCAACGAGCACCCTGCCAAGAATAGGAATCGCTCCGAGTGCCGAGTTCAAACCATAGAGGGGCACATAGGTGCCGCCGAGATCCACCGTCTGGGCCTTGAAGTCGACCGTGCCGCGCATGGTGGCGCCGAGCATGGGTCCGTTCATATAGGCATCCTTAAGCCGGAATTTGCCGGCGCCGACCGAGAAGGGTGCGCGCAATTGATTGAAGGCAATGCGCTGCCGCGTGACCTGCTGCTTGCGCTCCCCCAAGACCGCCGTTGAGTTCGGATCGGTGAGGACGTCGTTCACCACCGAATCCCCGAGTACGGTGAACTCGCGTGCCCACAGCGTCCCGGTCTTGGTACCCACTCCGCCGGCATCGAGATTGACCTGCAGCGACGCTTCGCCGCCCTCGACGCTCGGATAAAAGCCCACAAGGCGGAACGCGGCGCCGGCATCGCGCGCTTCAGCCTTGATCAGGCGCTCGTCTCCGCTCTGCTCGAGGTTGACCGCTACAGGGGCGTTGCCGTTCAGCTGCGCTTTGGCATCGAGCGCTATGAGCCGGCCGCTGCGCTTCTTCATGGTAACCTGCACGTCCTTCGCGGTCGTGTCGTAGAAACCCGCGACCGTGTCGATCTGGGCGGTGAAATCGACGCCGAACGGCTCGGCCGGTTCTGCCCCCCCAGCGAACTGCCCGGCCGCGAACAGGGACTGGAAGAACTGCCTGCCGTCATAGCTCGGCCCCTCCGCCTTGATATCGAGCACCTGGTCGTCGCGGACCGTGGCCGTGATCTCGACATGGGTCAGGTGGTTGACCGAAAAATCGGAGAAATAGAACTCCTTGAGACTCTGATCGGGGGCGAGCGCAATCCCGCCCTGGATGTCGATTTCGTCGCCGAGGATCTTGAGGTTTTCGAGATCGGTCGAGCCGTCCGCCTTCGGTACGATGTCGAGCTGGATGGTTGCGGCGCGGCCGATCGGCTTGGTCCAGCCCAAGCCGCTGAAGAGGAGCTGCGCGTCGGTGAGATCGGCCTGCACACTCATGACCGACGGCGCGCCTTCCCCAAGCCGCGCGATCTGTAGCGTGATGGGCGTCGGCCCCTGCACCAGATGGTTGATCTTCATCCCGAGCTTGTCACGCGCTTCCGCATCGAGGCGAGCCGTCACCCGGATCGGCGGCTGGCGCTCGTCAGGCTCATCGAAGATGCGCTGCCAGGCAAGCTCCGCCGGGACGCCCCTGATGCTGATCTCGCCCTTGGCTTCGACGGCCTCTTCGGTGAGGTTCACATCGAGCGTGCCGCCCGCCACGTCGACATTGCCGAGAAGGTTCGCGGCAATGGCGTCGTTAAGCCGCGCCGCACCCCTAATCTTGATCTGATTGAACTCGAGATTGGCCAACAACGGCATGGTGAGCGTGAAGCCGCCCTCTGCCGTACCGCCCAGGAAGTCGGGCTTCAAGCCGACGCTCTGGATATAGCCGAGCGGCTCATGGTCGAGCAGCTCAAGCACGGTTGGGGTGGTACCGGCCGCCGTGAACGTGATCTCGCCTTGCTGGGGGTCCTTGCGGAGATCGGGAATGAAAAAGCGGCCTTGGCTGAGCGCGATCTCCTGTCCGGAGGGGACGGCGATCTTGCCCTCAGGAATATCGACGGCGAACTCCGTCCCGGCCACGGTCAGCTTGGCCTCGCTGGCGAGGACCGGCGGCATTCCGGAAATGTAGGCGATGCTCATGCCGGAAATATTGAGCTCGACACTCACCGCTTCGGGAGGAATCTCCTCTCCCGCTTCGATTTTGGCGAGTTCGCCGGGGCCGAGATTCACCGAAAACTTGCCGCCCAGGATCTGTCCGCCGCTGACCCGCTCCAAGGCCCAGCCGCGCGCCTTGCCGGCAAGGAATTTCGGCCAGAACCGCTTCAGGACGTCGACCGGCATCGGGCTCACCTCGCCGGTTAAATGAACTTCTTCCGCGCCCGGGGTATCGACGAAGCTGCCGGAAAGCTGGATCGAGGCGTCGCCTGAGCGGATGGCGAAGCGCGAGATCGTCACGCGCCCCTCTTGCGGCACAAGGCTCCCCGCGACCTGCCATTCATCGACCGGCATGGGAGAAAGCTCAAACTCCTCGACGGCGAGCACCGCCTGGTCGGCCTTGAGGACAAAGTCCCAAGAGGCCGGCGCGCCGTTAGCGTCGCGCACCGCACGAAACTCGCCGCTGATGATGGCCTTGCTTTTTCCCCAGGTAAGCGTCGAGGGCGCGATCTCGACCTTCTCTTTCAGATAACGCACATCGAGCTTGCCGCTGTCGATGCGGAGCGGGCTGTCAGGGTCCCAAGGCGGGGTGATCTGGCCAGACTCCAAATCGAACTTCGCCGCGCCGGACACGAACTCGCCTGAGTTTGAGAGCTCGACCGTGGTTTCGCCGTTCACCACCATGTCGAGAGCCTTGAGCGCACCGAGCGAGGAGAAGTTGCCGGCAATCCCCGAGGGAACGAGATTCTGAATCAGCGCAGTGATGGCGAGGCTTTGCCGCCTGGCTTTCTGCGCGGTGCGGAGCTCGAGCTGCCAGTCGCCTTTGGTCGAGGCGATATTGGCTTGGCCGATGAGAATGCTCCGCTGGTTCCGGTGCTCAAGATCGATGGAGAAATCCGGTACTCGCCACGAGGTCTGCGTGCCGTTCTGACTGAGCACGACCAGCGCGTCCTTGACGCCGAACCTCGTCAAGTATGACGTGTTGCCGCTTCGCGCGCGTTCGAACATCTCGGCAACCATGCGCGTCACGTCGAGAGCTTGGCCCCCTACAATATGTTCTTCCTGTCGCTTGGCGATGGTGGTTCCTGGGGAAATGGACGGCGCCGCTTGCTCGGTGAGCTCTCCCGCCGGCAGCGAGCCGCGGATCGGCGCCTCATTGTCACCGGCTGCGGGGCGCGAGAAGCTGAGCGACAGACCTCGGTTTGAATCGTAGAAAAGCAACAAGCGTGGGCCGATGAAGTCGACGCTTCCCGGCGCGAGGCGTCCTGACAGAAGGGCGCTTCCGCTCATCCCGATGGCGGCAAGCGGCGCCTGGGCGAGGATGGCGCCGTCCTTGTCGAGCAGCCGGAGGTTACGTAAGCGGAACAGGACGCCTGGCCCGTCAGGCGCGCGCTGCAAGATCGCGTCGTCGATCTTCACATGCAGATCGGTAAGCTCGCCGTTGATCGCCGCCTCGATGGTGGGAACGAGGCTCGCGAGGGAAACCGGGCCGCGGCCGAGCCGCCCATAGCCGAGAACGATGGCGACCAGTCCCAGCACGAGAATGCCGGCGAAGATTTCGCGGCAGACATGGGCGCCGCCCGCGGACAGTTTCTTGAGCTCGATCTGAACCGGCTGGGGAACCAGCTTTACCAGCGCCCGGCCCCGCTCGGGCAACGCCAGGATCGCCTTGCCACCCTCGGCGGTCAGTTTGACGAGAGCGCCGGAAATCGGCTCGTTCGTTTCACCACCGCCGCCAAAGTCGGCTCTAGCTCGCACCCATCGGCGCCCCTGCGCCAATGCGCGTAACGCCAGGGCTCGGGCTTGCTCGTGGAA
>Ga0209874_1000185_pt1 | contig 16844 bp, 14 predicted proteins | sample GWRWN1_20_30_FD_187216 | JGI IMG/M metagenome (GOLD analysis project Ga0209874, IMG submission 187216) | Riverbed sediment microbial communities from areas with no vegetation in Columbia River, Washington, USA - GW-RW N1_20_30 (SPAdes)... | ecosystem: Environmental > Aquatic > Freshwater > River... | reverse complement strand
AGGCTCGCCATCAGGGGATCAAATGCAGTCACTTTGCTGCCGGGGAAAAGGTCAACCGCGGCTCGATAGGCGGCGAAGCTGATCGCTTCGTTCTTGTTCGCCAGCGATCGCTCGCGTGCCTGGCGCCGCAGGGAACTCCCGAGTCGCGTGCCGGTGGCGACCCGGTCATACGCGGCCCACGCGTCAAAGATGCACGTGTGCACGATCGCCAGCGCGCGCGAGACCATCGACGGTCCCAGGCGCGACTCGCGTACTCCTTGAAGCACGGCGCTGTTCCATCGCAGCACGACGTTCTCGGGCGCACGTGCACGCACGGCCGCCCGCGCCACGCCGGGAACAAAGAGAGTCAGCCCGCCGACCCCACCGAGCCGGAGGAGTGCTCGTCGCGACATCGGGCGGTCGAGGATCAGATCTCTACCTTCGGACACTGCCCTAAGGGCTACCTAAGAACCTCGTAAAGAGTTCCGAGCCATGGTAAGCCCGGCGAGCGCCCACAGGGAGTACGCCATCCAGGGGTCTCCGATCACGTCCGTCTGGATTGCGAGGACGAGCGACGCGGCGAAGGCAGCTGCCACCCCGGTTGCCGCCCACCATCTGGTGCTGCGGGCCGTGTGCGCGAGCGCGAGTAAGACCGCGAGCCCCCACGCCGTCCAGACGAGCGAGCCGAACAGGCCGGTCTCGACGCCGATCTCCGTGTAGTTCGATTCGCCTGCCTTGATCGGCGTCTCCGTGCGTGAAGCCGTCTGACCCGCGTTGCCGAGGCCGTAACCCTGCGGGTGATGGACGACCGTGCGCACTCCTTCCCGCAGGCTGACCCAGTGGCTGCGGATCGACGGCTCGTCGATGCTGCCGGCGCTGCCGCTCGCGCCGGGCTTCTCCTTGGCGATGTTGCGCTGCTGCACAATGTCCTGCTTCGTCCACTTCCCCTCGGGCGCGACGTGCGGGAACACGTGCACCCACGCCGCGCTGACGCCGAGCGTCGCTGCGGCGACCGCGACCGGCCACCAGCGGCGAGCGACGAACGCGAGGACGACGAACCCGACCGCAAGCGCGAGCAGCGACGAGCGCGAGAACGTGAACAGCAATGCGACGGCGACGACGAGCGCGCACAGCGCTGCCACGAGCCGCAGCTTCCGCCAGGACGCAGCGCCGAGCAGCAGCGCGACGACGAACATGTATGCACTCGCGAGCGGCCCGAGGAACACCGACACGAGGCGGCGCAGGAAGTGGTCCTCCGAGCCCGTGTTGTAGATGAAGTTCTCCGGCAGTCCGCCCGTGCCCTGGTAGTCGTAGCCGAGGTGGTTGTGGAAGTAGTCGACGACCGCTGAGTCGCGCCACCACGAGATCGGGATCAGGAACGCGTCGATGAGCCCGAGCGCCGCAACCACGACTGCGGCGCCGATCAGCGTCCACACGAGCCGCACGAGCTCGCCGGCGCTCACGATCAGTGAGCGCCCGAGGAAGTACGCGCCGACCGGGATGAGGTCGTGCTTGAGCGCGAGCCCGACCGCCTCGCGGTCGGCCGAGCCGCCGAGCCAGTCCTGCGGGATCACTGCGTACACGCAGACGAGCGCGGCGAACAAAACTGCCAGCACGTCGGCGATGTGGACGCGGAACGGGAGGCGCCGCGCGCGCAGCGCGCCGAACGTGACGCACGCGAGCGCCACCGCAAGGAGGATTTCCTTCCAGGCCTGGAGGGCGGTCAGAGCGCCCCCGCGAACCCCCGCACCGTACAGCGCGGCCATGACCGCGTTGTGCGCGGCCAAGCCGACGACCCACGCGTAGAGCGCACGGACCGGCCTTCGCCAGATGAGGACCACGCCGGGCACGAGGAGGAGCCCGTAGACCGCGAGCGCGAGCCCCGAAGCCATCAGGCGAGAGTAAAGCGGGCGAGAACGCTGTAGCGCCTCGCCCTAATGGCAATCAGCTGCCCCAGGGATGCATGTGCCCTCCCTTCCCCAAAGATCCGCAGTTCGAAGGCTAATGTTGCCATGAGGAAGCGCCGATTGACTATTTGACTTATGTACGAGGCCATTTCATGATCCCGAACAGCGTGTCCGAGGGCAGTGCGACAGAGGGCGTAGGCGCGCGGCTCAAGCGTCTGCGACTCCGAAAAGGGCTCTCCCAGCGGGATCTTTCATCCCCAGGGGTTTCGTATGCCTACATCTCGCGAATCGAGGCAGGTGCCCGCACACCCTCCGTGAAGGCGCTCCGCAAGCTCGCACAGAAGCTCGAGGTCTCGGTCGAGTACCTCGAGACCGGCCAGGACATGCGGGAGGTCGACGATCGCGAACTGCGCCTCGCAGACGCCGAGCTCGAGCTGCGCCTTGCCGAGACGCCAGACGAGCCTGAGCAGAAGCTCAGGGCAATCCTCCAGGAAGCTGAGGGGGCGGGCGACATTGCTTCGGCTCAACGTGCTCGCATTGCTCTTGGCCTCGCTGCTGCGCAGCGCGGCAGTCATCTCGAAGCGGTCGAACGGCTCGAGGCCGTGGTCGCTGCAGAGGAATACGCACCCGCACCGCACATGCGCCCCGACCTCTACACGACTCTTGGACAGTCCTATGCCGCGCTCGGTGCGCCTGACCGCGCCGTGAAACTCTTCGAGCGCTGTCTAGAGCGCGTTCACGAAAGTGTCCCGGAGGATTCCGCCGCCGACATCCGTTACGCGACGTTCCTGAGCTACGCCCTGACCGACGCCGGGGACTACGAGCGCGCAACCGAGGTAGTACGCGCTGCCCTCTCACGGGCAGGCGGAGAGAGTGACCCCTACACCCGCGTCCGGCTTTACTGGTCACTCGCGCGCGTCGCTGCAATCGAAGGACGGTCGGCCGAGGCTCTGGTGCAGATACGCAGGGCGATCGGCCTGCTCGAAGTGACCGAGGACACATTGACGCTCGCTCGCGGCTACCTCCTCTCCGCTGGTATCGAATCGGAGGAAGGTCGAGCGGCAGAAACACGCCAGCATCTCGAGAATGCAGAGCGGTTGCTTGGTGCGACCCCGGAACCGGTCGATCTCGCGATGCTTCGGATCGGTAAGTCTCGGTTGGCTGCACTCGAAGGCAATGGCGAACGAGCAGTCGAGTGCGCGAGGGACGCCATTGCCCTACTCGGCGACACTCATGGAGCCGAGCTAGGTCAGGCCTGCTGGGCGCTCGCTCGCGGACTCAGTCTCGGTGGAGAAAACGAAGCCGCGGTCGACAGCTATCGCCGATCAGTCGATCTTCTTACGGTCCACGGTCGAAGACACAACGCCGGGCTCGCCTCGCTCGAATGGGCGTCGCTCCTGCAGCAGCTGGGCCGCGACGAGGAGGCAGAACCGATCCTCCGCCGCGCGTACGATCTCGGCGTGGACGCCGAGGCTGCAGCCCACCGCAAGAGTTGACTCTCGAGCGGATCGTCCGTCCCGCCGGCCCATACACGCTCGCCCTCTGCACCAAGCATGCTAGCGATGCGACGCGCCATCTCCGCGACGGCACGTTGACGACGACGCTGCGGGTCGGCGACCGCGTCGAGGTCGGCTCCGCTCGGCAGACCGTGGACGGCCGAGTCGTGCTGCGCGCCGAGAGCGAAGAGGGCTTCGAGCGCCTCCGGTTCCTCATCGCCGTGGACGCCGATCACACGGAGTTCCTGCGCCGCTTTGCCCGCGACCCGCTGATCGGCGAGACGGCGTCCCGCTTCCAGGGCATGCGGCAGTTGCGCCTTCCGACCGTGGCGCAGACGCTCCTCCGCGCCTTCTGCGGACAGCTGATCGACTCGCGGCGGGCCCGGCAGCTGGAGTGCATCATCGTGCGCGCGGTCGAGCCTCGCGTTCAGGGAACGGATCTGCACGCGCCGCCGACCTGCGCGTCCCTTGGACGAGCCGCGCCCGTCCGTCTGCGGCAGCTCGGGCTTCACGCGCGGCGAGGCGCAGCGCTCGTCCGCATCTGCCGATCGGTCGAGCTCGAACGACTGCACGATCTCCCGACGGCGAAGGTTGTGGCGTTCATCGAGCGGGAACGCGGCCTCGGCCCGTGGTCGGCGGGCGTCGTCTGCACGGAAGGCCTGGGCCGCTACGAGCGCGGGCTCGTCGGCGACCTCACCCTCGTCAAGCTCATGTCGCGTCTGCGCGGCCGCTGGGTGGAAGGTCACGAGACAGCGGAGCTCCTGGCCCCGTACGGCGAGTGGGCCGGGCTCGCGAGCCTCTATCTGGCGATGGGCTTCAAGCACGGGCTCATCCCGCTGCCCGCCGCCGCGTGATCGCGCTCGTCATCGGCGACATCACCGAGCAGGACGTCGACGCGATCGTGAACGCGGCGAATCCGAGCTTGCTCGGCGGCGGCGGCGTCGACGGCGCAATCCACCGCGCGGGCGGGCCCACGATCCTGGAGGAGTGTAAACGGCTTGGGGGTTGCGAACCCGGTGACGCGAAGGCAACGGGCGGCGGCAACTTGCCCGCGCGCCACGTCATCCATGCGGTCGGTCCGATCTGGCGCGGAGGCGGCGAAGGCGAGGCGGAGCTGCTGGCGTCCTGCCATCGCCGCGCGATCGAGCTCGCCGCCGAGCGCGGCTGCTCCTCCGTCGCGTTCCCGGCGATCTCGACGGGCGCCTACGGCTATCCGGTCAGCCTCGCGGCGCCGGTGGCGATCGCAGCGGCGAAGGAGGCGCTCGAGGCCCACCCCCCAGTCGAGCTCGTTCGCTTCGTCTTCCGCGACGAGGGAACGCTTGCGAGCTACCGGGATGCACTCGCTTCTTCCTAGACTGCGTCCGTGGCCGCGAATCGGCGAATCGCAATCCTGGGCGCGGGGAAGATCGGCGAGTCGCTGCTCGCCGGCCTCCTGAGCTCGGGCTGGCGGAAACCCGGCGACATCATCGTCACGGGCCGGCGCGAAGAGCACCTGCAGGAACTGGCGGAACGTCACGGCGTCGAGGCGACTCTCTCCAACGCCGACGCGGTCACCGACTCCGGGCTCGTCGTGATCGCCGTGAAGCCGCAGGACTTCGACGTCCTGCTGGGCGAGATCGGCGGCCTGCTCACGACCGAGCAGACGGTGCTCTCGGTCGCGGCCGCGATTCCGACCGCGCAGATCGAAGCGCGCCTCGCACCGGGGGTACCGGTCGTGCGCGCGATGCCGAACGCGCCGGCGCTGGTGCACGAGGGCATGGCGGGCATCTGCGCGGGGGCCCATGCAGCCGACGAGCACCTCGATCTCGCCGAGGACGTCCTCTCGCACCTCGGCGCCGTTGTGCGCGTGCCCGAGCCCTACATGGACGCGGTCACCGCAGTCTCCGGATCCGGCCCGGCGTACTTCGCGCTCCTCGCAGAGGCGATGATCGAGGCGGGCATTCTGCTCGGCCTCGCACGCGAGACCTCCACGCAGCTCGTCGTGCAGACCATGCTTGGCACCGCGAAGCTGCTCCGCGACGAGAAGATGCATCCCGTCGAGCTCCGCGAGGCGGTGACGTCACCGGGCGGCACGACGATTCGCGCGATCCGCGAGCTCGAGCAAGCCGGCGTGCGCGCGGCGTTCCTCAACGCAATACAGGCAGCGATGGAACGCTCGCGGGAGTTGGCAGCCGGCGAGTCGTGAGCGACGTCGAGCTCGTCATCGTCGACGACGAGCGGGAAGCTGCCGCCGCTGCGGCCGAGCGACTCGGCCACAGGGCGCGCGAAGGCGGCAGCGTCGTTCTCACCGGCGGGAACACACCGAAGCTTGCGTATCGGGAAGTGGCAAAGCTCGAGCCCGACTGGAGCAAGGTCGAGCTCTGGTGGAGCGACGAGCGCTGCGTCGCGCCCGAACACGAGCTTTCGAACTACGGAATGGCGAAGCGTGCGCTGCTCGAACGCCTTGAGCACGCCCCTGGCGGTGTGCACCGAATCAAGGGCGAGCTCGGCAAGGAGGAAGCCGCCGCGGAGTACGACCGCGAGCTCGACGCCCACGCACTCGACCTGCTCCTGCTCGGCATCGGTTCCGACGGGCACGTCGCGTCGCTGTTTCCGAACGCACCAACACTTCGTGAGCAAAAGCGCGTCCTACCGGCGGAGGCTGCCCTCGAGCCGTTCGTGGACCGCGTGACGATGAGCCTTCCCACGCTCCGGAGCGGGCGGGAGATCCTCTTCCTGCTCACCGGCGAGTCGAAGGCGGACGCGGCGCGCCGAGCGTTCGCCGAACAGCCCAGCCCAGAGACTCCTGCCAGCCTCATCCGCGGCCGAGAACGGACGACTGCAATCCTCGATCGCGCTGCCGCAGCCAAGCTCCCGGCTTGACAGGCCCGCGCCTATATGTAGAAGTGCCTTGGGGCAGAACAAAGGGGCTGCGGTTTGCTGGAAACGCTGGTACTCGACAAGCCTGAACAGCTGAAGGCACTCGGGCACCCGCTACGGGTGCGCGTTCTGGAGATGCTCGGTCAGGACAGCGAGTGGCAGCTCACGAACCGTGAGCTTGCGCAGAGGCTCGGCGTCGATCCCGGCCACCTCCACTTCCACGTTCGCATGCTCCTCAAGGCCGGCCTGATCGAGCTGGTGGACGAGGACGGCCGGGGGCGAGAGAAGCCGTACCGGGCGGTCGCGAAGATCTTCCGCGTCGCGCCCGAGCTGCTCGCAGCCGGCGGCGCGAGCGATCTACAGGCCGCGATGATCGACCAGGTTCAGCGCGCTCACTCGCTCTACTCCGCAGACGGCAACTTCCGCGGCGCGCAGCTCGAGGTGAAGCTGACGCTCGAACGCGCGCTCGAATTAATGTCGACCTCTCTGGGCGCGGCACGCGACCTCGAGGACCGCGACGCGGACAAGATCGTGCTGACGATGTTCGCGCACCCGCCGGCGCAACAGGACTAGTAGGCGGGGAGCAACTCCGAGCTGAGGTCGGCCGCCATGTCGCGCCGGCCGGCGAGCGCCTGCAGCACGATCACCGTATCCGCGACGGGAATGTCTTCGAGGTACTCGTCACGCGTCTCGAACGAATCGAGCACGGCTTCGATCGCCTCGACGTAGCCGACGGGATCCTGCGCCGCGATGAACGCGAGCGAGTCGCCCACCGCGGCGGGAAACTCTTCGTCGGTCCGCAAACCGTCGGCGAGCACGCGCGCCTCGTCGTCGCGTCCGAGCACGAGCAGCGCCAGGCAGCCGGCGTAGCGTCCGATCGGCGAGTCGGCCCCTGCGGCGCCTTGCTCGAGCGTCCACCTTGCGTCCGCCTCCGCTCCCGACCAGTCATCCGACAGGATCCGTGACTTGACCATCCCGATCGGCCGGCCCCAGCTCCCCGGCGGCGCGAGCGGGAAGCTCTCGCGGTACCGCTCGACGGCTCGACCGAACCACTCCCGCGCGGCCTCCGTATCCCCAGCCATGAGATGTGAGAGGCCTGCACCGCCCGCAGCATTGCCCATCCTCGTCAACTGGCGCTGGCGGGCGTCCTGATCCTCCGCGTCCGGCAGACGTGCCTCGCCGTCGCGGTAGCGTTCGTCCTCCCGCGCTGCGTGGCTCGCCCAGTCCGGCACAGGTAAGACCTTACGGGCGCCGGTCACTAATGAGTCGACTGGAAGATCTGCGCTCTGCACTAGAGCATGCTGCGTAGTATCGACGGCGTGGAACGTCGGGAGGTCGTGTTCGTCGACGGCGTGCGCACGGCCTTCGGCCGCGCCGGGCCGCAGGGCATCTTCTGGAAGACACGCGCCGACGACATGGCGGTCAAGGTCGTCCGCGAGCTGCTCCGCCGGAACCCGAAGATCGCGCCCGAGCGGATCGGAGATGTGATCTTCGCCGCGACCGCGCAGGTCGGCGACCAGGGCCTGACCCTCGGTCGCGACGTCGCGCTGCTCGCCGGCATCCCCCAGTCCGTTCCGGGCTTCGCGCTCGACCGCATGTGTGCGGGCGCACTGACGGCGGTGACCGCTGGCGCCGGTGAGATCGCGCTTGGGGCGTGCGACATCGTGCTCGCAGGCGGTGTGGAGCACATGGGCCACCATCCGATGGCCGAGGAGGTCGACTTCAACCCACGCTTCGTTGCCGAGCGGCTCGTCGACACGTCCGCCGTCAACATGGGCGCGACGGCGGAGAACTTGCACGACCACTTTCCGCACATCACGAAGCAGGACGCAGACGAGTTCGCCGTGCGCTCGCAGCGGCGAGCGACGTCAGCCTGGGCGGACGGCGTCATGCGCGAGACCGTCGTCCCGATGACGGTCTTCACGGAAGCGGGCTGGAAGGTTGCCGACCGCGACGAGTTCCTGCGGCCGGACACCTCGCTGGAAGGGCTGGCCGGGTTGCGCACGCCGTTCCGTCACGGTGGCCGCGTCACCGCCGGCAACTCGGCCGGGCTGACGGACGGCGCGACCGCGTGCTTCCTCGCCTCAGCGGAGAGCGCGACCGAGCTCGGCCTCGAGCCGAAGATGCGCCTCGTTGCCTTCGCGTTCGCCGGCGTCGAGCCGGAGTTGATGGGTGTGGGCCCGATTCCCGCGACGGAGCGGGTGCTCGAGCAGGCCGGGCTGACGCTGGACGACGTCGGGCTCTTCGAGCTGAACGAGCCGTTCGCCGTGCAGGTGCTGAGCTGGTGTGACGGGATGGGCATCGATCCCGAGGATCCGCGGCTCAATCCATACGGAGGTGCGATCGCGTGCGGACACCCGCTGGCGGCGACGGGCGTTCGGCTGATGGCGCAGCTGGCGTACGGCTTTCGCGAACGGCCCGATGTTCGCTACGGGCTGACGGCTCTCTGCGTCGGGATGGGCATGGGCGCTGCGCTCCTTTGGGAGGCGGTGAAGCCGCCTGTCCGCGCAAGCGGACCAGTGGAGGGGGTTCGGGGGAACCGGGAGGTTCCCCCGACGACCGAGCAAGATGTCCGTCACTGAGTTCAAGCTCGCGCGCGCCGGCGACGTCGCGCTCGTGACGATCGACAACGGCGAGGACTGGACGAAGCCGACGTTCTTCGGCGAGCAGGCGCTCGAGTCGCTCAGCCGCCTGCTCGATCAGCTCGAAGGCGGCGACTTCCGCGCGGCCGTGATCACCGGCAAGCCGTTCTTCTTCGCCGCCGGCGCGGACATCACGGAGTTCCCTGGAATCACGCGTGAGCGCGCGGTCGAGGGTGCGCGCGCCGGGCACGAGCTGTTCGGGCGTCTGCGCGCACTGCCGTTCCCGACCGTGGCGGCAATCAACGGGGCGTGCCTCGGCGGCGGGGTCGAGCTCGCGCTGCATTGCAGTGCACGCACCGTTTCCACCGCGGTCCGTCACTTCGCCTTTCCTGAGGTCTTCCTCGGCCTCTTTCCGGCCTGGGGCGGCACGCAGCTGCTGCCGCGGCTCGTCGGGCCAGAGACCGCGATCAAAGTGATCGTCGCGAACCCGCTGCGGCAGAACCGAATGCTCGACGGCGCGCAGGTGGCGGAGCTCGGCATCGCAGACCGTCTGCTCGAGCCCGCCGAGTTCGTCGACGAGTCGCTCGCGTTCGCGCGCGTTCTCGCCGACCGGTCCCTCGAGCGCGGCGAGCCCGACTGGTCCGAAGCAGAGACGATCCTCCGGCGTGCGCGCACGAACGTCGACGACACGGTCCACGGAGCGGCGCCGGCGCCGTACACCGCGCTCGAACTGATCGAGGGCGCGCACGGGTGGAGCGTCGAAGAGGGCTACCGTCGCGAGCGGGAAGCGATCGGCGAGCTGCTCCCCGGGCCGCAGGCGCAGGCGTCCATCTACGCGTTCCACCTCGTCGAGCAGCGCGCGAGGAAGCATCCGGCACGCCCGGCAGCGACGCCGGTGGACGTGCGCAAGGTCGGCATCGTGGGCGCCGGGATGATGGCACGGCAGATCGCGACGCTCTTCCTGCGCCGGCTCGAGGTACCGATCGTGATCCGCGACGTCAAGCAGGAGATCGTCGAGGACGCGCTGGCCGACATCCGCGCAGAGATCGACCGGCAGGTCACGAAGGGACGGTACGACGAAGGCAAAGGACGGTTTCTCTCCTCGCTGGTGTCGGGCGACACGAGCTACGACGCGTTCGCGGACTGCGATCTCGTCCTCGAGGCCGTCTTCGAGGAACTCGAGGTGAAGAAGCGGGTGTTTGCGGAGCTGGAGCAGGTCGTCTGCGACGAGTGCATCCTCGCGACGAACACATCGGCGCTCTCGATCAGCGTCATGGCCTCCGACCTGCACCGCCCGGAGCGCGTCGCCGGCATGCACTTCTTCAATCCCGTCGCGCTGATGCCGCTGCTCGAGGTCGTGCGCGCCGCGGAGACAGATGACGTCGCGCTCGCGACCGTCTGGACCGTCGGCGAGAAGCTGCGCAAGCGGCCCATCCTGGTGGGCGACGCGCCCGGCTTCGTCGTCAACCGCGTCCTGACGCGGATGACGCGAGTGATCATGGACGCCGTCGAGCACGGCACACCGGTCGACGAAGTGGACGAGGCGGTGATGTCATTGGGCATGCCGATGGCGCCGTCGGTCCTCTTGCAGATGGTCGGTCCGCGCGTCGCGAACCACGTGCTCGAGCGGATGCACGACGCGTTCCCCGAGCGCTTCCCCCTCTCGCCCGCGCTGGCGTCGATCGCGGAGGGCGGCGAGCCGGTGGTGGTCGAGAACGCGCCGCGCACGCGCGAGCAGATCGTCGAGGACGTCCTCGAGGCTGTCGCCTTCGAGATCCACCTCCTGCTGGAGGAAGGCGTCGTCGCCGAAGCCGCCGACGTCGACACGGGTCTGCTCCTGGGCGCCGGCTGGCCGTTCTTCCTGGGCGGCATCACGAAGCACCTCGATCAGATCGGCATGTCAGAGCGGCTCTTCGGCCACACCTTCGCCGACCTCCGCGCGCCGGCCGCTGCGTGAGCGCAACGTGGCCGGGGTCAGACGCGAAGACCAGTCTGGACGGTGCAAAGCGGCTGGAAATCAGGATGGTGACCCGGGTGACGGACATGTCTCTCGGACACGTCCCGGTTAGGCTTGGCCGCGATGGCACGCGACGACTGGCGGATCCGGATCGAGCTGCCCGACGAGGAAGGCGCACGCGGCCTGCTCGAGCGACTCGGCCTCGTGCGGAGCGACGCGAGCGAGCTCGCGGACGAGTTGCGGGCGCACCGGCTTGCCGTCTCGCAGGACGGCGACACGGTGTTCGTCTACGCGGCCACAGGAATGCAGGCCGAACAGGCGAGCCGCATCGTCGAGGAGGAGCTCGCCGAGGAAGCCATCACCCCTTCGCGCTTCGTCACGGAGCGCTGGCTCCACGAGGAGGACCGCTGGAACGACGACCCAGACCAGGGCGACATCGAGGAGGATCTGCTCGAGCGCGGCTACGCCCCGTGGGAAGTCCGGGTCGAGGCCGGGAGCCTCGAGGAGGCCCACGACCTCGCCGAGCAGCTCAGGGCCGAGGGCTACGACGTCTCGCGGACCTTCAGGTACGTCATAGCCGGGGCGGAGACCCGCGATCAAGCCGTCGAGCTGGCCCGCCGGGTCCACGGCCAGGTCGAACCGGGCGGGGAGCTCGTCTACGAGGTTCAGCCGCGGAACCCCTTTGCCGTCTTCGGGGGTCTCGGCACCTAGCCCTCGGGCCGATAGGGCCGATATACTGTTTCTACGACTCCCGCCAAGGGGAATTCGCGGGGTCGTCCTTTCTTGACAGTTGCAGCGCCGAAGAGCGCTGCGTTCATGCAGGAGATCACAGAGCAGCCGACTACCGCGTCGGAGGCAACGGACGGCCTGGCGGCCGCCGCCCTCCGAGCAGAAGCCTGGGCGGGTGAGCCCTTCCTGCGGGAGGGCGAGGATCCCGCCAGAGTCCTCGCGCCCGGCACGTCGCGCCGGCGTGCGCTCGACGACGCCCTCGCCGAGATCGAGCGAGGTCAGCGCACGCCCACGTCCGACTGGAAGGTCGAGTACGGCCTCATGCTCGGGCTCGAGCGCGTGCTCGCGGAAGAGCGACCGCACCTCGCCTCGGGCACCGAGCTCCGAAGGCACCAGGTCGACGCACTCGCCGGGATGCTCACCGAGCTGATCGCCTCCCACGAGCAGGAAGCCGGGCCGAACGGCAACGGCAACGGTGCCGCGGCCGAGGCTGTCGAGGAAGAGGAGGAGCCCGCCGAGGACTCCGCCGAAGACGTCCTCGACGAGGAGTCCGAGACCGAAGAGGCACAGGGCGAGTTCACCGGGCCCGACCCGGGCGCAGCGCGCCGCTACCGCTTCCGGCACCCGACCGCGTCGGGCAAGACGATCGCCGCGGCCGGCTTCGTCGAGGCTGCGCGTACGCTCGGCGTGCTCATCCTCACGCACAGGCGCCTGCTCGTCTCCCAATTCCAGCGCGACCTCACGGACGAGGGCTACGGCGACCGCTTCACACCCGCGATCGAGCGCGGCAAGGAGCCGTTGCGCGGCGGCAATCCGTTGACGATCCAGACCTACGCCTGGTTCGCACGTCACCAGGGATCGATCTCACGCGACGCCTACCAGCTCGTCATCTGCGACGAGGCACACACGGCGCTCGGCGAGAAGACGAGCAGCGCGATCCGCTCGTTCCCGGAACCGATCTACATCGGCATGACGGCGACCGAACAGCTGATCGCGAAGCAGGTGTCCGACGTGTTCCCGGCATCCGTCGACGACCTGCCGCTGCAGGACGCCGCCCGACGCGGACTGATCGCGCCGCTGCGCGACCTGCGGGTGCCGCCGGTGGCCGCAATCAACCAGGTGCCGATCGTCGGCGGCGACTTCGACCAGGAGATCCTGGCCAAGACCCTCGACCACCAGGCGTTGAACCAGGCGGCCGCCTCGCTCTACCGCGACCGGTTCGACAACACGCCCGGCATCGTCTACGCGGCCGGGGTCGACCACGCCTACAACCTCGCCAAGGAGTTTCGCGCGGTCGGACTCAAAGCGGAGGCCGTCTCGGGACGCACACCTCCGGTGCGACTCGCCGAGACCTTGGCGGCATACGAGCGTGGCGAGATCAACGTCCTGATCAACGCCATGCTGCTCGCGGAAGGCTGGAACTCACCGCGTGCGACGGTCTGCATGCACCTCGCACCGACGGCTTCCCGCCGCGTGTACCAGCAGCGCATCGGCCGCATCATGCAAACGCATCCGCGCAAGGAGGCCGGCGTCGTCGTCGACTTCGTGCCGAAGGCGGCGACGCACAACGAGCGCGTCGTCTCCCTGCACTCGCTGCTCGACGCCGATTTCTACCGCGAGGGCGCCCGCGTCACGCCCGCACCGCGGCGTCGGATCCAGCGCCGGGCACGCAGGAAGCTGACACCGGCGCCGTGGCTCGTTCCGGTCACGCCCGACGTGCGCCGCCGGCTCGCTGTGATCACACGCGAGTGGCAGCGCATCGACCCGAAGTATCTGGACGAGGACGAGCAGCGCTACTGGGCGACGATCGCGGGACGCCAGATCCGCTTCGACGAGCGCGCGGCGTTCGTCGAGAAGCTAACGGCGCGCGGCGCGTCGAAGGCGTGCCTCGAGCAGTTCCTCGCGACCTGCGCAGCGGAGAACCCGAACCGGCGGCTTCGAATGATCGCGCTCTCAGACCGCGTCTCCATGACCGTCGAGCGTGCGGACTTCGACGACCTCGTCACGCTCGTGACCCAGGCACCGACCTGGGAGAAGGACCGCATGGGCGGCGTCCGCATCCTTCTCCGCGCGATCGCCGAGGGGAAGGCGGACGCGCCGGAGCAGATTCTCGCCCGCTGGACGTGGCGGCTCGCACGCGCGTCGCGCAAGCTGCAAGACCGGCGCGCGAGCGCGGAGTTCCCGGAGGCGAAGCGCCTGCTCGGCGCGCTGGCGAACTCGCGCGGCCACCGGCACGAGGAGAACGCCGCGAAGCTCGTGAATGCGGCGCTGGAGCTGCCGCTGTCGGTCGGCGCGGCGTTGCTCGCATCCGCAGAGGGCTACACCCCGCGGGCGACGCAGCTAATCGAGGCCGCGCGCGAGCGGCTCGGATCGGTCCAGGAGGTAGCCGGCGCGCTCGCGGAGAACCTCCCGCAGCCGAAGCTGACGTCGGGGCGGTCACGGCGCCGGAAGCGGCGCAAGCGGAAGAAGAGCCAGGCCGGCCGGCCGCAGGCGCAGGGGGAAGAGCAGGCCCAGAGGCAGGAGCAGCGCCAGGAGGAACAACCCAACGAGGCGAAGCCGGCCAAGGCCAAGCCCCGGGCCAAGCGCACTCCCAAGACCGAGTCTGCCCCGGCTGAAACGCCGGCCTCCTAAGCTCGACTACAGAAGGTGCTCGTCCTCGTCCCGATCGCCTTCGCGGCGGGCGTCATCACGGCGTTCACCCCGTGCATCCTCCCGGTGCTACCGATCGTGCTCGCCGGGGGCAGCGCCGGAACGAAGCGACGGCCGTACGCGATCGCAGCGGGGCTCGTAACGACGTTCACGGCCTTCCTGCTTGCAGGCGCCTGGCTCTGGGGCCTGATCGGGATCGACGAGAAGCACCAGATTCAGATCGGTGCCGCGCTCCTGCTCGCGCTCGCGGTGACGCTGATCGTGCCGCAGGTGGGCGAGCTCGTCGAACGGCCGTTCCGAATCCTGACGCGGCGACGGGCCGGCGATCTCGGCGGCGGCTTCCTGCTGGGGGCAAGCCTCGGGCTCGTGTTCGTGCCGTGCGGCGGCCCGGTGCTTGCGACGCTGACGGTCAACGCAGCGACCGACCGCGTCGGTGGCTGGATCGTCGCCGTTGCAATCGCTTACGCCGTCGGCGCAGCACTGCCGATGCTTGCAATGGCGAAAGGCAGCCGCCGGCTGACGACGAGCTTCCGGCGGAACGCGCAGACAATCCGGATTGCCGGCGGCGTCCTGATGGCGGGAGCTGCGCTCGTCATCTACAAGGGGTGGGCGGAGGATCTCCAGACGAAGGTGCCCGGCTATGCCTCGTGGGCCCAGGATCTGATCGAGGGCAACTCGAAAGCCGACAGCGAGCTCGCGCACCTACGAGGCGAGGAGAAACCAGTCTTCGTCGCCCGCGGAGAGCGGCTGGCGTCGCGACTCGACGACGTGCCTTTGCAGGACTACGGGGCCGCACCCGACGTGAGAGAGATCTCGGCGTGGATCAACAGCCCGCCGCTTGGGCTCCGCGACCTCCGCGGCAGGGTCGTGCTGCTCGATTTCTGGACGTACTCGTGCATCAACTGCCTCCGCACGCTTCCCTACCTGAAGAAGTGGGACGAGCGCTATCGCTCCAAGGGCTTCGTCATCGTCGGTGTGCACACACCCGAGTTTGCGTTCGAGCACGACCTCGGCAACGTGCGCGCCGCCGTCAAGAGGCTGGGTGTTCGCTACCCGGTCGCGCTCGACAACGACTACGGCACCTGGCAGGCGTACGGCAACAACTACTGGCCGGCGCACTACCTGATCGATCAGGCCGGGCGCGTCCGGGAGCTTCACATCGGCGAGGGCGGCTACGACGAGACCGAGCACAACATCCGTCTGCTGCTCCGGGCCGGCAAGAGCGGACCGCTTCCGAGAGACGTCCGCGATCCCGATCGAACACCGAGGTCGCTGCGAACGCCGGAGTCCTACCTCGGCTATCTCCGCATCGGCAACTACGCCGGCTCGGTCCTACGCACCGACGCGCCTGCGAAATACACGTTCCCTGCCAGGCTTGCCGGCGACACGTACGCGTACGCAGGCACCTGGACGGTCGAGGGCGAGCGCATCGTGGCGGGGCCGAGTGCGCGCCTCCGGCTGCGCTACCTCGCGCGGAACGTCTACCTCGTTCTCGCCGGCCACGGCACCGTGCGGTTGAGGGTCGACGGCAAGATGCGCGGGACGGTGCACGTCGACGGAGATCGCCTCTACACGCTCGTGTCCGGGACGACCACACGCGACGGGCTCCTCGAGCTCCGCTTCTCTCCCGGCCTCTCGGCCTACGCCTTCACCTTCGGCTAGCCGCAGAGATCTCGCGCTAAGGCTGGTCGGACGGACCGCGTTCGCCGCGCTCTGGCCCGCCGTTCCCGCGCTCGCGGTCTCGTAGAAAACGCGTCAGCTCGGCGGCGAGCGACTCGCCGGAGGGAAGCTCCTCTTCGTCACCGAGGATCTCCGCACGCTCCTCCAGCTCCTGGACGTACGCCGAGGTCTCGTCGTCGGAAGCAACGGCCTCGCTCACCTGCTCGCTGTAGCGCTCGGCCGCCTCGTCGAGCTCCTCCGTGTCGATCGTCGTGCCGAGAATGTCGCCGAGACGCTGGCAGAGCGCGAGCGCAGCACGCGGGCTCGGTGCGAGCGATACGTAGTGCGGCACCGCCGCCCACAGGCTCACTGACGGCACGTTCGCGTGGTTGCACGCATCGTGGAGGACGCCGACGATCCCCGTCGGGCCCTCGTAGCGCGAGCGCTGGAGGCCGAGACGCTCGATCAGCTCGGGATCGGTGGCGCCGCCGGTCACGGGGGAAGGTCGCGTGTGCGGGACATCGGCGAGCAGCGATCCGAGCGTGATCATCAACTCGACGCCGAGGTCGCGCGCGAGGTCGACGATCATCCCTGTGAACGTGCGCCAGCGGAGGTTCGGCTCGATCCCGAGCAGGAGGACCGCATCGCGCTCGAGGCCCGGAATCGGCGCGTGGTAGAAGGCGTTCTCGGGCCACTCGATGTGGCGCGTGCGCCCGTCCACGAGGGAGACGTGCGGACGCGTTGCCTGGAAGTCGAAGAAGTTCTCGGGCTCGATGTCTGCGAACCGCTCGGCCTCCCACGTCTTGGCGAGATAGCCGCCGGCGAGCGACGCGCCCTGGCCGCCGTCGTTCCAGCCGCGGAACGCGGCGATCAGAACCGGCTCACGCAGGCTCGGGCGTGTCGAGATCCGGAGTTCCTCGGCGATCGGCGAAGTCTACGTTCGGGCGGAAGAACAGGGTCGCCATGGCAACGATTCCGACCCAAACCGCCGCCGCGACGAAGACGTGCACGAGCACGAGGCCCCACG
>Ga0209874_1000184_pt1 | contig 16919 bp, 9 predicted proteins | sample GWRWN1_20_30_FD_187216 | JGI IMG/M metagenome (GOLD analysis project Ga0209874, IMG submission 187216) | Riverbed sediment microbial communities from areas with no vegetation in Columbia River, Washington, USA - GW-RW N1_20_30 (SPAdes)... | ecosystem: Environmental > Aquatic > Freshwater > River... | reverse complement strand
GCCGAGAGATCCGTTCCTCCCCGCCCGAGCGTGGTCAGCTCCCCGTGGGCTCCGATCCCCTGGAAACCGGCCACCACCGGCACCAGTCCCTCTGCCACCGCAGTCCGAAGAGGACGCGAGTAGACGCGACGAACGGCTGCTCCCAGGTGAGCGGCCGCGGTCCGGATCCCTGCCTCGGCGCCGCTGAACGATCGGGCGGGTATGCCGCGGGCCTCGAGCCCCAGCGCGAACAGGGCTGCCGACAGCGCCTCTCCAGTGGCCAATGCGCGGTCCGTCTCGCGGGCGAGCGCTGAATCGGGCGCATGAGCGGCATCGCCCCGCAGGCTCGCGCCGCCGTCGGGCAGCAGGACCGAGGCCGACGACAGGATGGCATCGGTCACGCCCTCGAATGCGGAGACGACCACCACCGGGCGCAGACCCGCAGCCCGCTGGCGGACGACCACGTCCACGGCGGCCGCCACGTCCTCCGGCCGCGTCAGCACCGAGCCGCCGAACTTGTCGACTACCATCGGGCCGGTCATGTGCCCGATGCCTAGCTCCAAGCCCGGATGAGCTCCCGCGTGCGGTTGACCAGCGGCACTACGCCCTTCTCCTCGAACAGGGCGAGGGCGCGCTGAGCCGCAGCCACCGCATCGACGTCTCGGCCAGCCGAGTGCAGGACCCGGCCGTGGTCAAGCTCGGTCGACCCCCGCTCATCCAGCCAGTCGGTCCGCGCCGCCAGCTCGACGGCCTCGCGGGAAAGGTGCTCCGCTTCGGGGTGATGGCCGCCGCTGGCAAGGGCGCGGGCGCGGGCCCGCCGCCCGAGGATCTGGGAAATCAGGTCGTCACGTGCCGAAGTCTCCAGGGCGATTCTGGCGTACCGCTCGGCATCCTCGAAGCGACCCAGCTCCGCCGACGCTATGGCCAGCAGCCCGGCGGCGGTGGAGGACGTCGAGAGGTCGCCCATTCCCCTCATGGCTTCGTAGGCACTACGAACAACGTCGGCGGCCTCTTCGTGCCGCCCCTCTAGGATCAGTAGCGGCCCAAGGTAGTCGGCGTCGGTACCCGCGAGAGCGAACAGCCAGCCGCGGTCCTTTAACTGCTCACGCCCCACCTCGAGCAGGCGATGTGCCTCGTCAAACTTCCCTAACATTCCCAGCAGGGCGCCCTGCTGGCGGACAAATCTGGTCTCAGGTGGCCCGTATTCCTGAGTGCGGGACGCTAATTCGTGGAGCTGCGCCAAGGCGTCGGCGGCCGGTGTTGACCCGCGGTAGATGATCGCGCCGAGCCAGCCGAAATACCAGGCGGGCAAGCCTTCGAACCGGTCCAGCAGAGCGGCGAGCCGAGACTGGGCTTCGGCGGAATGGCCGATGTGGTGAAGGTTCCTGGCGGCCTCAAAGTAGGCGATCACGATGTACCGCTCGTCACCGAACTCCTCGAACACAGTAAGCAGACGCTCGGCTTCGGCAATCACATCCGCCCCAGCCAGGCTGGCGATGCCCTGGCGGATCGGCAGCCGCATCATGGCGGCTCGGGCCTCGGTCAACCGATCGCCCGCGCCTTGAGCCAGTGCGATCGCTTCGGCCAGGAGAGCGTCGGCGGACAGCATCTTGCCTTCGGCGCCCAGGGCTTCCCCGAGGTTGGGGGCGATGGACAGCCACGCGCTGCTCCCTCGTTCAACCAGGTCGGCTGCCCGCCCCAACAGGTCCGCGGCGGCGCGGGCGTCGCCGCGATCCAAGGACCGCCTGCCGGCAGCCGCGAGCCGATGGGCGGCACGCACCCCTAGGGCCCGGGCGGCGGCGTCGGGCGGACTCAGTTCGAGTCGGTACCGATGGGCCTGCTCGAGGTGGTAGGCGATGATCTCCTCGGACTCCGCCAGCCGCTCACCGGCCGCTCGTTCCAGCCAGTCGGCAAAGCGCTCGTGCAGGTCCGCTCGGTCGTGCTTGGAGAGAGCCTGGTAGGCCGCATCGCGAATGAGCAGGTGTCGGAATCGGTAGGCCTCTTGGCCCTCGAACACCGCCGGCGTCGGCCGAAGCAGCTCCGTCCGGCTCATGGCCGCGACGCGGGCGGGGACTTCCTCCCGGAGGCGGTCGGGGACCATCGCGGCCACCGCAGCTAGGTGGAAGACCTTACCCTCGACCGAGGCCCGCTCGATGACGATGCGGTCGTCGGTCGTGAGTCCGTCCAGGCGCGTTGCGAGCAGGGCGCTGATGGTGGATGGCACAGCGAGCTGCCCGATGTCACCAGTTGCGGTCCAACTCCCATTGTTCCGGACCAGCAGGCCGTGGTCGATGAGCATGGCCAGCAGCTCTTCGACGAACAGCGGGTTTCCCTCCGCCATCTCCGCGACGCGCATGGGCAGAGCCGAGGCGATCGCGTAGCGACCGAGGAGCAGGCCCACCAGTTCTTCGCTCTCGTCGGCGCTCAGAGGTTCGAGCTGGATGGTTGTCGACCATCGCTTCCCACCACCCCAGGCAGGGCGAAGCGTGAGCAGCTCCGAGCGTCCGATGCAGACGAGGAGAATCGGCGCGTCGCGGGTCCACTCGGCCAGGTGCTCGACCAGATCGAGGAACGCCGGCTCTCCCCAGTGGACATCGTCAAGGACGAGAATGAGCGGTCTGTCGGTGCGGGCCACCGATTCGAACACCTTCCGCGCGGCCCAGAACGCCTCGTCGGGCGCGTGGACCCGACTCTCCAGACCCAGCAGCTCGCCGACCACTGCCGCGATCCGATCCGCCTCGGCCTCCCCGGTCAGGAGCTCGGAGAGTCGTGCGAGGGCACGCTCCGCTGAATCGGTCTCGGACAGCGACGCGGCGCTCCGCAGAGCCTCGGTCACCGGCCAGAACGTGATGCCACGACCGTAGGCGAGGCAGCGGCCGTAGGCCGACCGCGCCTCGTCGCCGAGCGTGGCCCGAAACTCGTCGACCAATCGCGACTTCCCCACACCAGCTGGGCCGAGCAAGGTGAAGAGGTGGCAGACGCGCTCGTCGACCGCCTGTCGGTAGGCTTCGGTCAGCAGGCGGAGCTGGCGTTGGCGACCGACGAGCGGCGCCTCGAGAGGACGCACCTCCCTTCCCGTTACCGTCGTGACCTCCAGAAGCCGATAGGCCGAAACAGGCTCCGCCTTGCCCCTGACGGCGATTGCCGCCATCGGCTCCGCCACGACGGACTCGCGCACCAACCGACGTGTCTCGGCCCCGAGCAGGATCTCGCCCGGCTGGGCGGCCTGCTCAAGGCGCGCGGCCACGTTCACCGCGTCGCCGGTCACCAGGCGCTGCCCCGCCGCGTCGTTACTGGCGACAACCTCACCGGTGTTGACCCCCATCCGCCATGCGATCGTCGCCCCCCGCGCGCGACGCATCCGCTCGTCGAGGATCTTGAGCCGCTCGCGGATCTCCGCCGCGGCGCGGACCGCCCGCAGGGCGTCGTCCTCGTGGACCGCGGGTACACCAAACACCGCCATTGCCGCGTCGCCGATGAACTTCTCCACATTCCCGCCATGGAACTCGACGACGGCCCGGATCTCGTCGAAGTACGCCGTCATCAACCCGCGGAGAGCCTCTGCGTCCAGTTCCTCCCCAAGCCTGGTCGAGCTCGTTGCGTCGCAGAACAGGATGGTGACTGTCTTGCGGACTTCGCGGGCCTGGTCGGCGCCGCCCAAAGGAGAACCGCACGCCGAGCAGAAGCGGAATTGGGCAACGTTCTCCGCTCCGCATGAGGCGCAACGGACCGTGGCGCGAGCACGGCGCGGCATCGGTCAGACTCTAGACCATGCGTGCCATCCGTAGACGCATCCTGACCTGGTACGCAGCAGAGCAGCGAGACCTCCCATTTCGGCGGTCACGCGAGCCGTGGCCGGTGCTGGTGGCGGAGGTCATGCTCCAGCAGACCCAGGCCTCGCGGGTCGCGGAGCGGTTCGACGCCTTCCTGGATCGATATCCGTCGCCGGCTGTCATGGCCGATGCGACGCAGGCGCAGGTCCTGGCCGATTGGAGCGGCCTCGGCTACAACCGCCGCGCAGTCCTTCTGTACCGCACCGCCAAATCACTCGCCGCTCAGGGTTGGCCGGACACAGTCGAAGGGCTGGAGCGGCTGCCGGGGATCGGCTCGTACTCGGCCCGCGCGGTGGCATCCATCGCCTTCGACCAGCCGGTCGGCGCGGTGGACACCAACGTCCGACGCTGGATCGTCCGCCGGTTTGCGGCGGACCCGGCCGATCGCAGGGCTCTCCAAATCATGGCCGACCGCCTGGCCGAGGCGGCCGCTTTACCCGATCCGCAAGAAGCGGGCACGTGGACCCACGCCACGATGGAGTTCGGGGCTCGGATATGCACCGCCCGCGCGCCGCGCTGCGACATCTGCCCGGTGTCCCGGGGCTGCCCGTCCCGATCGAACCCGCGCCGCGTCCCCGTCCCCCGCCAATCGGCTGCGACCACGGCATCCCGCGCGGCGCGCGGCGCGCTCCTGCGGGCGCTGGCCACGGCGCCCGCGCATCGGTTAGGCGGGACGAAGGCGAGTCAGGTCGTGAAAGGCGGGGCGATCGGCGTCAATTACCGGGAAATTACCAAGGGGTTAGAGCGGGACGGGCTTCTCCATCGGTCTGGAGGAAATCTCGTCCTGGGTCCGCGCTAGGTTGACGTCAGGGCTGTCGTCACGGCGACAGTATCGGTCGCCGATCTCAAATATCTTGACGTGCATGTTCGGACTGACCGCCACGACAGCTTGGGAGCTCGAAGCCGAGCGCCGGGTTGAGTTGGCGCAACGCGGGAGGTACGGATCCGGCCCAGTGGCCCGCGATGGGCGCGAGAACGGGCTGTTCGCCGCCTTGCGCCGCCTGGCCGGGTCGCTGCGACAGGCACCTGCGGCTGGCCTGAAGGACGTGCGAACCTGAAGGCCACCCGGCAGGCACAGAGCCGCCTGCCGGCCCGGATACAATCGGTTCGTGAGCCAAACCACCGCCAGCCTGAGCGTGCAGGTGGGGGACCCGATCCCGTCCATCGGCCTGCGCGCCACCGACGGGTATCTCCTGAATTTGCGCTCGTGGGTGAGCAAGTCGCCGGTGGCCCATGTGTTCTTCGCCGGGCCGAGCCTGAGTGGAGCCGCCCGCGCCGAGGCGGACGTCCTGGCCAGCGAGCTGGCCGCCGCCGTCCCTCGCCTGGACGCGGCCGGGATCACATTGACCGGGATCACCACCGACAACGAGCGTCAGCAGAAGGACTACGCGACGGAGTTGAACCTGCCATTCCTGCTGCTCAGCGACGAACGGTTGATCGCGTCCCAGGCGCTGGGTGTGCCGGTAGCCGAGAAGCGAGGGAACACGAACGTGGCGCAGCCACTGCTGATCGGCGTCGATGAAACCGGGCTGGTGCGAAGCGTCTACCACAAGCCGGATCCGCGCCTGGTGGCGGCCATAATTCTCGAAACCTTCCGAGAGCTCCTCCCGGCCTGAACCGATGCTGGCCGTCCGGACGTACGCAGCCGGCGAGCCACTGCGACTTGAGGAGCTGCCCGCCCCCGTTCCTCACGGCACCGAAGTGCTGGTCCGAGTGGCCGGAGCGGGGGTTTGCCATACCGACCTGCACATCGCCCGGACCGATCTGATCAAGGTCGAACGGCCGATCACGCTGGGCCACGAGGTGGCCGGCACGCTGGCGGCAGTGGGACCGGGTGCGGCGCCGCTGCTGCGGCGGGTCAAGGTCCGGGAAGGGGATGCAGTGGCCGTGTTCGGCGGCTGGGGTTGCGGGGAGTGCCGGGAGTGCCGCCGGGGCGAGGAACAGCGTTGCGCGAGCGGCCGCTCCCCGGGATTCCAGGTGGACGGCGGGTACGCCGAGTACCTCCTGGTCCCCCATCCTCGCCACCTCGTTGCGCTGGGCCAACTCGACCCGGTTGAGGCCGCTCCGCTGGCGGACGCGGGAGTGACCTCGTTCCGCGCGGTGCGGCGCGCCGTTCCGTGGCTGGCGGACGGGTCGCGCGCGCTGCTCATCGGTCTGGGCGGGCTGGGCCAGTTCGCGCTCCAGTTCCTGCGACGGCTGCCGGAGGTGGTGGTCGGCGTGCGGGAGATCGACCCCGACAAGATCCAGATCGCATCCCGCCTGGGCGCGGACGTGGGGTTCCTGGCCGGAGACGAGGAGCTCGTGTTTGCGGGGATGGGCGGGCCGGCGGACGTGGTGTTCGACTTCGTGGGATCCGATGAAACGCTCGCTCTCGCCGCGCGGTTCGTGGCTCCCGGCGGGCTGGTGTCACTCGTCGGCGAGGCGGGCGGGCAGATGACGTTCTCGTTCGCGGCACTTCCCGTGGAGGCGTCGCTGACCACCACGTCCTGGGGATCGCCGGATGACCTCCGCGACGTGGTGCAGCTCGCCCGCCGCGGCCGGCTGCGCTGGACAGTGGAACGAATGCCACTCCGTGACGCTGTGGCAGCCCACGACCGTTTGGCGGCCGGCCAGGTCCCCGGAAGGCTGGTCCTGGTCCCCTAGCCCGAGGCGCGGGTCCCTGGATCCGACAGCTCCGCCAGCCGACCTCGCGTCTTCTCGGCACCCACCAGGTGACCCTTGCGCTCGTACAACTCGAGGGCGACGCGCAGCTCGGCAATGGCTTGCCCGGGCTTGCCGGCTGCGACGAGCACGCTGGCCAGATCGGCGTGCGCGTCAGCGACGAGAAAGAGCTGATCCGTTGCGTCCATGACCGCAACCGACTCTCGAGCCAACCGCTCGCCTGCCTCGTAATCGCCCCGACGAGCCGAGACGAGTGCCAGGACCCCCAGCGCCGGCCCCTGGGTGGAGAAGTCGTCCTTGGTCGTCATCTCCTGCCCTCGATGGGCCCACTCCTCCGCCTCCGCGTCGCGACCAAGCTCCAGCAGCGCACGCGCGACATTCACCGCCGATGTCGACGCGAAACCCCGGTCGCCACGCGCGGTGAGCATCTCGTAGCCGGCACTCCCCATCTCAGCGGCGAGAGCAGCGTCGCCGGCCAGCAGCTCGGCCGGCCCCGCATGATGGCTCAGCATTGACCCCAACATGTGCCGGGAGCCCAGCTCTTCGTACAGGACACGTTGCTCCTCGAACTTGACCCGCGCCTCATCGAAGTTGCCCTGCATCGCCAGGAGGGCACCGATCTGCCGCGCGGTCCGGTTGGCACCGGATCGGGGGTCGCGCATCTCGGATGCCATGCGCTGTGCGAGGTCGATCCCTTCCGGCGCCGGCGTGGGGCCCCAGTAGGCGAAGCCCACCATCCAGCCTCGAATATCGTCGGCGAGGCGCCCTGTTCCGACGGCCGGAAGTAATTCCTGGGCCAGGTCCAGCCCACTCTGGACGCGCCCGTTCCAGAAGCGAAGCTTCGCGACCTCCAGCCCGGCCCGAGCCGCGCCTTCCTGATCGCCCAACTCGGTCAGCGCCTGGTGGAGGCGGCTGGCCTCCTCCTCGAGCGCGCTCATCGGCTCAAGTCCCAGCGAAACGCGGGTATGGAGACGAAGGGTCTCCGCCCGAGCGGCGGATCGAGCGTCGCCCAGCCGCTCGGCAATGGCGCGCGTCTCCTGGAGGAAGGTGTCCATCGACTGAATCTCGCCTTCCCAGGCCAAGGCCTCGCCGAGGGTCAGGCGCATGGCGAGGGCTTGAGGATCATCGGTATCAAGCAGCGCAACTGCCCTGCCCAGCAGGTTGGCACTGGCGATGAAGTCGCCCCGGTCGAGCGCTCCCTCGCCTGCCGCGGCGAGCTGGCCCGCGGCCCGGTGGGCGAGTCCCGACAGGCTGGGGTCGGTCGCATCCAGCTCCCGCCGGTAGCGCGCGGCCTGCTCCAGGTGGTAGGCGAGGATGGGCAGGTACTCGTCGAGCCGATCGCCTAGGGCGGTCTCCAGCCAGTCGGCGAAGCGCTCATGAAGGTCCGACCGGCTGTGCTTGGCGATCGCCTGGTACGCGGCGTCGCGAATGAGTTGGTGGCGGAAGCGGAATGCCTCCCGGCCGGTCAGCTCGGCGCGGTCGGGGACCACGAACTCACGACGAGTCAGCGTCTGGAGGCTCGCACCCACCGTCGCTCGCAGCCCCTCTGGGGCGAGCGCGGCCACCGCGTCGCGGTGGAAGACGGTCCCCTCGACCGCTCCCCGCTCGAGGACGGCGCGCTCGGTCCCGGCCAGGCCGTCGAGGCGGGCCGAGAGGAGAGCCTGAATCGTCGGCGGAACCGCCAGGCTGGCGAGGTCGCGGCTGGCCGTCCAGTTGCCGTTGGTGCGTGCAAGCGCTCCATCGTCGATGAGCATCTCCAGCAGCTCCTCGACGAACAGCGGATTCCCCTCGGCGGCGGACCGGATCCGATCGAAAATCGTCTCTGGCAGCTGAGCCTGGCCCAGCAGGTTGTCGATGAGCTGGGCTGTCTCCTCGGCGTTCAGCGGCTCGAGGGAGATGATGGTTGCCGAGCGTTTCCCGCCGCCCCAGGCTGGGCGCAGCTCAAGCAGCTCCTGGCGCGCAAGCACGATGAGCAGGATTGGGGCATCACGAGACCAGTCGGCGATGTGCTCGACCAGGTCCAGCAGCAGGGGCTGGCCCCACTGGAGGTCTTCCAGAACGACGACCAGTGGTTGGTCTCTGGCCAGGCCCTCGAGGAACGAGCGGATAGCCCACGGGGTCTCGTCCGGCACGGGCTCGCCGCGGGTCAGACCGATGGCCTCGCCGACCCGCTCGGCAATCCGGTCGCGGTCGTCGTTCTCGCCCAGGACTTCCGCGATGCGAGCAAGGTCAGCCGCCGGATCCCCTCCCGCGGTCTGACCGATGCCGGTCGCCGCGCGCACGATCTCGGCGATCGGCCAGTAGGTGATCCCCTCGCCGTACGACAGGCATCGACCGCGCATGACACGAGCGCTGTCGCCCAGGGAGGTGACGAATTCGTTGACCAGTCGCGTCTTGCCCACGCCGGCGGACCCGAGAATGGTGAACAGGTGGCAGACCCGGTCGTCGCGGACTTCCGTAAATGCCTCGTCGAGTAGGCGGCGCGGCCGTTCACGCCCGACCATCGGCGAGTCAAGGCGTCGCTCGTGGCCGGCGGCAGATCGGTCCACGACAAGGAGTCGGAAGGCCTCGATGGGTGCCTGCCGACCCTTGACCGCCACCTCGCCCAGGGCCTCGACGTGCACCGCATCGCGCACAAGCTGATGCGTCTCGGCCGTGATCAGGATCTCGCCCGGATGCGCGGCCTGCTGGAGACGAGCTGCGACATTCACCGCGTCACCGGTGACGAGCCGGGAGCCGGCCCCGGCGTCGCCTGCCACCACCTCCCCGGTGGCGATTCCGGTCCGCCATGCCACCTTGGCGCCGCCGCCCACGCCAGCCACGGCCTGCAGGGCTTCGCGGATCTCGGCCGCCGCCCGAACCGCGCGCAACGCGTCGTCCTCGTGGACGCGGGGAATGCCGAACACAGCCATGGCTGCGTCGCCGATGAATTTCTCGACCACGCCCCCGTGGCTTTCCACGATGGCGCTGACCCGGTCGAAGGACCGGCTGAGCAGATTCCGCAGCGTTTCCGGATCTATCTGTTCGCCCATTGCAGTCGAGCCCACGAGGTCGCAGAACAGGACCGTCACCGTCTTGCGCGTCTCAGTGGACGGAGCTGCCGCGATCTCGAGAGCTGCCCCGCAGGAGAAACAAAACCTGGCCTGGGCGGGATTCGCCGTCCCACAGTTCGCGCAGACGCGGCCGACATCGGTCATGAGGCGCTCCACGCCTCAATCAGGTGCCGTGTCTGATTCGCGGGCACCGTTGCGCCCTTTTGCTCGTAAAGGGCAAGCGCCTGGCGCGCGTTTTCCAAGGCCTCATGACTCTTTCCAGCTGCGCGAAGCACGTGGGCCAGGTGGACGAGCACATCCCCATGCGAGAGGAGGTAGTCGGTCGGGCCCATGACGCCCGCCGCCTCGCGGGCGACGTCCTCTGCCTCCGCGTGCTGCCCACGGGCGGACAGAACGCGCGCCTGCACGGCGCGCCCTCCCGCCTGCGACAAGATGTCGTCGCTGGCGGACGTTTCGCGAGCGACGGTTGCGTAGCGCCAAGCCTCGTCTATGTCGCCATCCGCCAAGAGGGCGGTGGACAACCCGACGGCAGTGGTTGAGGCATAGCCCCGGTCGCCCAGGCCGATCTTCCGCTCGTACGACTCGCGATAGTGTCGGACGGCCGCCGCCGCATCTCCCGACAGAAGGGCTACCTGGCCCAGAGCCGCGTCCGTCTCGGTCAGGAAGAAGCGATCGCCGAGCTCCTCCAGACTTCTCGCGGCTCGCTCGATCCGCTCGCGTGCATCTTCGAAGGCGCCCTGTACGGTAAGCAGCCGACCGACCCCCAGGTCGGCGCCAGGGCTGTAGTCGTTGCCGACCAGGTCTCCGATCAGCCGAATCCCCTCGTCGGCCGGCGTAGGCCCGTATACCGCCGCTGCTCCGATCTGGATCTTCGCCTCGCGCAGCCAGGGTCCGACACCCCCCGGTCGGTCGAGAGCATCCCGCGCTCGCGTCGACGCTTCGCCGGCTCGACCCATCGAGTACAGGGCCCAGGTCGCGACCAGCTCGGCCAGGCTGGCCCCGACGTCATCACCCAGGCCGGCGAGCACATCTCGGAGGCGCTCGGCTTCGCGCATCGATTCGGACGTCGACGCCGACTGGGTGGATCCGCGCAGCTCGATCAACGCCAGTTCGGCCCACGCGCGCGCCCTCTCGTCGCCTGCCTGCGTCGCGGCAGCCACCGCCTCCACGAGCAGACCGTCTGCGCGAGCCGCCTCGCCGACGGCCGGCAGACGTCGTGCCAGCAACACCATGATCACGCCACGGTCGGGAGCATCTACCGGCATCAGGTCGATGGCCCGACCCAACAGGTCCGCCGCAGCGGCGGCGTCGGCACGGAGGTCGGCTCGACGTCCGGCAGCCGCCAGCAGGCCGCTGGCACGGACGGCCAGCTCGCGCGCGAGGGCATCGGGGGGCCCCAGCTCGGCCCGATATCGGTATGCCTGCTCCAGGTGGTAGGCCACGATTTCTTCGTACTCGACCACCCTCTCCGCGGCGATGCGTTCCAGCCAGTCGGCAAAGCGCTCGTGAAGCTCGGAGCGGGTCTGCTTGGCGAGGGCCTGATAGGCCGCATCGCGGATGAGCAGATGGCGGAATCGATAGGCCTCCTCACCCGCGAACGAGGCCTGGTCGGGTCGGACCAGCTCCATGCGCAGGAGGGCCGTCAGACGGTCGCGCACTCGGATCTTGATCGGCTCGGGCGCCAGCTCGATGACTGCACCTCGATGGAACGTGTTGCCCTCGACCGAGGCGCGCTCGATGACGGTCCTCTCTTCGCTGTCCAGACCGTCCAGCCGGGCCGACAGCAGAGCCTGAATGGTCGGCGGGATGGCCAGCTCTCCGAGATCTCGGGTTGCGAGCCAGCTGCCATCGGCCTTGGTCAGGAAGCCGTCGTCAATGAGCTTGGCGAGCAGCTCCTCCACGAACAGTGGATTGCCCTCGGCGGCGTGGCTCACCCGACGTCGCACGTCGGGCGGGAGGTGCGCCTGCCCGAGCAGGCTGGTCAGCAGCTCGTCGCTCTCACCCTCGGACAGAGGCTCGAGCTGAACGGTCGTCGACCAGCGCTTCCCGCCACCCCACGCTGGCCGCTTCTCGATCAGCTCCGATCTGGCCATCACGATGAGCAGAATCGGGGCGTCTCGGGTCCAGTCGGCGATGTGCTCCACCAGATCCAGGAACGTCGGCTCGCCCCACTGGACGTCGTCGAACACGAGCACCAACGGACGCTGCCGGGCGAGACGCTCGAACGTCTTCCGAATGGCCCAGAAGATTTGCTCGGGCGGCGGGCTGGCAGCCTCCAGGCCGATGATGCCGGCCACGATTTCGACGATTCGCGCGGCCTCGGGTTCATCGGCCAGGAGGTCGTTCAGCCGGTCACGGGCAGCCTCCGCTCCGTCCTCCTCGCGGATGCCGGCCCCGTCCCGGATGGCCTCTGCCACGGGCCAATAGGTGATCCCGTGGCCATACGCGATGCATCGGCCGATCGCCAACTGCGCCTGCTCGCCCAACGAGCCGATGAACTCGTCCACCAGCCGTGACTTTCCGACTCCGGCAACGCCCAGGATCGTGAACAGGTGGCAGATATGCTCCTCAATCGCCTCGCGGAACGCCTCGTCCAGCAGGCGCAGTGGTCGCAGCCGCCCGACCAGCGGTGCCTCGAGCGGGCGAGTGTGGCGGCCGACAGTGTCGACGACGCCCAACAGCCGCCACGCGGCGACGGGCTCCGCCTTCCCCTTCAGCGACAGGGGCTCGACTGCCTCCGCCGATACGGCCGAGCGCACCAGGGCGTACGTGTCCGCACCCATCAGGATCTCGCCCGGCGCGGCCGCACCCTCCATCCGGGCCGCGACATTCACCGCGTCCCCGGTCACGATCCGCTGCGTCGCGCTCCCGTCGCCCGCGACCACCTCTCCGGTGTTGATCCCCATCCGCCACTCCACGGTTGCGCCGCGCTCGGAGTTGATCCCGGCATCCAAACCCGCCAGCCGCTCGCGGATCTCCACCGCCGCCCGACAGGCGCGCAGGGCGTCATCCTCGTGGACCGTGGGCACCCCGAACACGGCCATGACGGCGTCACCAATGAATTTCTCGACCACGCCGCCATGGAACTCAATGACCTCCCGCATGACGTCGAAATAACGGGTCATGAGCGACCGGAGCGACTCGGGATCGATCCGCTCCCCGAGCGCCGTGGAGGAGATGGCGTCGCAGTACAGGATGGTGACTGTCTTTCGCGTCTCGCCCTGGGGAGCAGCCGCCTCGAACGGGGTCGCGCATGACGAGCAGAAGCGCGAACCGGGCAGGTTCGCGGCTCCGCATGACGGACACGCGACTGTCGCGGTCACGCCGGCGGCGCCTTCATGCCGGGGCCCCGGCCCGCAACCGCTCCAGCGCGGCATCCAGGCGCGCCAGCGTCCGTTCGCGGCCCAGCAGGACCATGGAACCGAAGAGGGGCGGCGAGACGGCCTTCCCGGTCACCGCCAGCCGGAGGGGGCGGAAGAAGTCGCCGGCCTTCCAGCCCAGCGCATCGGCAGCGCCACGCGCCGCCGCCTCCAGCACCTCGGCCGACCACTCCCCGCAGGCCACCAGCGCGTCGCGTGCGACCCCCACCGCGCCGGCCACCTCGGTGGCGTCCCGGCCCTTGGGCACGAGGTCGTCCACGCTCCACCAGCCGGCCACCACATCGTCGGGCTCGGCCAGGAACCCGGATAGCTCAACGGCATCGGTCAGTCGCACCATGCGCTCGCGCACCAGCAGCACCAGCCCGGCCAGCGTCGCGTCCGAGATCGCCTCCGGCAGCAGCGGCCGCAGCCGTAACGCGAGATCCGCATCGGTCAGGGAGCGGATGTAGACCCCGTTGAGGTGGTCGAGCCGGTCGCGATCGAAGACCGCTCCCGCTTTGTGGACCTCCCCGATCTCGAACCGCGCGGCCAGCTCGTCCAGGCTGAAGATCTCCTCCTCGGTCCCCGGCGACCAGCCCAGGAAGGCCAGGAAGTTGACCATCGCCTCGGGCAGGTAGCCCTCGGCCCGGTAGTCGCTGATCGCGGTCTGCGACTTCCGCTTGCTCATCTTCGAGCGATCCGGGTTCAGGATGAGCGGGATGTGCCCAAAGACCGGCTCGCGATACCCCAGAGCTCGGATGAGCGCGATGTGCTTGGGCGTGTTGGAGAGGTGGTCCTCGCCCCGGATCACGTGGCTGATCTCCATCTGCTCGTCGTCGATCACCACCACGAAGTGGTACAGCGGCGCGCCATCGGCCCGCACGATCACGAAGTCGCCCAGCAGGGCGTTGTCGAACTCCACCTCGCCCCTGATCAGGTCGTCGAAGCGGATGGTCTCCGGCGGGACACGGAAGCGGAGGGCCGGGCGGCGTCCCTCGGCCTCGAATGCAGCCCGATCGGCATCGGTCAGGCGCAGGCAGCGCCCGTTGTAGCGCGGGGGTTCCCGCTTGGCCTCCTGCTCGCGGCGGACGGCATCCAGCTCCTCGGGCGTGCACCAGCAGCGGTAGGCGGCCCGGCTCTCGAGGAGCCGATCCGCCTCGCGGGCATATCGGTCCATGCGCAGGCTCTGACGGTAGGGTCCGAATGGACCGATGTCCTCGCCGCCTGCCGTTTGCGGCCCCTCGTCCCAGGTGATGCCCAACCAATGCAGGTTGTCGAGGATGTCGTGCTCGAATTCCGGCGTGCTTCGGGCCTGGTCGGTGTCCTCGATGCGAAGCACGTAAGTCCCGCCGGTCGCGCGCGCGAACAGGTAGTTGTACAGGCCGGTGCGCGCGGTACCGATATGCAGCGGTCCGGTGGGGCTGGGCGCCATCCGAACCCGGATCGGCCGCTCGTCAGGGCTGGGGCTGCGTTGGGCGCTCATGGGCTCCGCGATGGTACCGCCCGGCCCGCCGCAATAGACACATGCGTGGCGACCCGGTGCCCGGCGGCCAAGCAGCCTGCCGGGCCAGAGCAGTCGTATCACAGTCATTCGTGCTATCGCGTTGCACGATGTCACGAACGGTTGTGACAGCGCGCCGACAGCCTCGAGCGACCGCCCTCAAGGTTACGGCCTTGCCAGCAACTCCTCAGCCACCGGCAGGATGGCATCGACCCATAGGGCGTACTGCGCTCCGCTGGGATGGAGCCCGTCGCCAGCCACGAGCGAGGGATCCGAGGCGGCCCGGCGCGAGATCTCAAAGACGTCTCCCACGAAGGCGATGCCCCGCGCCTCGGCCGTAGAGCGGAGGACCTCGTTGAAGCGGGCGATCTCCGCGCTCTGCTGGGCCGGGTCGCCGAACGAGGAGCCCGCCGGCGTCAGGGTGTAGTCCGGCGTGGCCATGGCCAGGATGCGCCCAGGCGTCAGCCGCTCGAGCAGGGCATCCAGGATGAGCTCGATGTTTGCCGAATATGTCGACTGTGGAACCCCGCGCACGACGTCGTTGACGCCGATCTGGACGGTCACGAACTCCGGATCAAGGTCGTCGAGGGCTGGCAGCTCGTCGGCGATCAGGTCAGCGGTGCTGTAGCCGTTGACTCCCAGGTTGGCGACCAGCTCCAGGCGTCCGTCCAGGCGGTCTACCAGCTGGCTGGGCCAGCTGTCGGTCGCAGAGAGTGCCGTGCCGATGGTGTACGAGTCTCCGAGCGCGACGTAACTCATGCTCATCGACGACGGGGTCGGCTGGACTGTCACGGTGCAGGCGGCGCCGAGGAGCAGCGCGGCGCCCAGCGCGACGAGGTCATGTCGGCTCATCCAGGGCGTCAGCGGGCCAGCGTGAAGGCGACCCGCACCTCCCCGACGACCTCGCCACGGGGCAGGTCGAGGATCGGCGGAGCGGCATACGCGGCCAGCTGAGACAGCTCGACCTCTCCCAGGAAGCCGATCTGGCGCAGCGTCTCGCAGGTCGTGGCGGCGCCTGCCCGGCGGGCCGCATCGCCATCCTCGATCTTCACCGCCACGCCGGCCGCAGGGGCATCGGCGCCCATCCCACCCGGTAGCACGCCCACGCAACGCAGCCCTTCCGCACCGCCTTTGGCCACCAGCCGGCCGGGCGCGGCGCGCATCAGGTCGGTGTCGAATTGGCGCCGTTCGCCGGACACCAGCTCGGGATGGGCCAGCATGGCGTCGCGAATCCGGGTCAACGCCTCGCGCAGGGGCGCATCGGTCAGGCCGGTCGGATCGGCGAGGCGCGCGTAAGCGCGCGCGATGGCGTGCAGGGGTATGGCGAAGCTCACCACGCCGCAGCCGTCGGTCGCGGTCCCGATTCGGCGGGCCGGGACGCCGGAGACCGCCGCCACGGTCTCCAGAGCCAGTTGCTGGACCGGGTGGTCGGGCTGCCAGTAGGTATCGACGTCCCAGCCCCCGGCCTTGGCATGCAGGGCCATGGCGGCGTGCTTGCCGGAGCAGTTGTGGCGCAGCTCGTTCGGCGGCTCGCCGTCACGGGCCAGGCGCTGGGCAGTCTCCGCATCGAACGGGGTGTGCGTTCCGCACTGGAGTGCCGATCGGGTCAGCCCGCCCGCACGCAGCGCGCCCTGGACCAGGCGTACGTGGCGGTCCTCGCCAGCGTGGCTGGCTGCCATGACGGCCAGGGTCTGGACCGGATCCGGGAAGTTGTAGGCGTCGAAGCGCCCGGACGCGACGAACGGCGCCAGCTGGAACGGCTTGGCCGAGGAGCGGAGGAAGGTTGGCTCGTCCGGCTCGCCCAGATGGGCGACGCGCGCGCCGTCCGCGTTGACGACGGCGATGGACCCGCGATGCCGGGACTCGACCCGTTCTCCGCGAGTGACCTCGACGGTGAGTGCGGGGCTACTTGTCGGCGTCGCCGGGACCGGTGGGCTGCCGGGCGCTGCCGGCCCCGGCTCGAGCCGGTTCGCCAATGACCTCCTTGGAGAACAGGGCGTCGGCATCGGCTGATTCGGCAGGGATTGCGGAGCCGGCGGAGGCCGATGAGGCTGCCCCGCCGCTCCCCGACTTCGCCGTTGCCGACCCACGCTCGGCGCTTGAGCCCGCGCCGGAACCCGGAGCACCCTCGGCCGGCGACTGGCGGGCCATGATGACCGACCCCTCGAAGAAGGCGCCTTCCTTGATGACCAGGACCTGGGTCTTGACCTCGCCCTTGACCCTCCCGGTCGAGCCGATCTCGACGCGCCCACCGGAGTCCACGTTGCCCTCGTAGTCACCATTGATCACGACGTTGTGGGCCTTGATGCTGGCGCGCACCCGGGCTTGGGGACTGAGGACCAGGGTTCCCTGGCACTCGATCTCGCCCTGCGCCTCGCCGTCGATGCGCAGGTCACGGTCGCTGACGAACTTGCCGTTGAAGCGCGCGTGAGAGTCGAGGATGCCCTCGCTCGGGTCCCGACGGGCATCGGGTGGAGAGCCCGTCGACGGCTCGCCCGGGACGTCTGAGTACAGCGATCCGATCAACTCTTCC
>Ga0209874_1000183_pt1 | contig 17117 bp, 18 predicted proteins | sample GWRWN1_20_30_FD_187216 | JGI IMG/M metagenome (GOLD analysis project Ga0209874, IMG submission 187216) | Riverbed sediment microbial communities from areas with no vegetation in Columbia River, Washington, USA - GW-RW N1_20_30 (SPAdes)... | ecosystem: Environmental > Aquatic > Freshwater > River... | reverse complement strand
CTCGCCCCGGCCGGTGAGGACGAGGGTCGTGGTTACGCGGGTGAATTCGCTCGCGACGTCGACAGAGCGGCGCTCGGTAGCGAACCCCTCGACGGCAAGATCGAGGTCGCGCAAGGGATCCCAGAGCGCCACGCATGTCACCCTACCGTCCATGCGGTTCACGACTCTCGCCGTGCTGGCCCTCCTGGTCGCCCCGTCCGCACAGGCCCTGCCCCTCCGCGGGCTGGTCGTCGAAGGACGAAGTCTCGGCGGTGTGGAGCTCGGCGTCAGCCCGCAAGCGCTGACGGCGAAATGGGGACGCGCGCATGGAATCTGCCGCAGCTGCCGGTTCGACACGTGGTACTTCAACTACGTCCGCTTCCAACCGCAAGGACTGGGCGCGGTGTTCAGCGGCGGCCGGGTCGTTGCGCTGTTCACGCACTGGTCGCCGACCGGGTGGCACACCGCAAGGGGAGTGCGCACGGGCGATCCGGAGCGGCGCGTGACTGAGCTTTACCCGCGGCTGACGCGCCACAGTTGCGGCAAGTACGACGTGCTCGTGCATGCGCGCGGCGCGAAGCGCACGCAGTTCTACGTCTACGACGGCAAGGTGTGGGGTCTCGGCATCAGCCGAGCGTCGGTTCCGCCTTGCCGGTAGGTTCGATGCGCATCATCCGGTAGACGATCGGGATTGCGGCCAGGACCGGGATCGCGCAGACGGGCCAGAGGATCTGGTAGCCGTCCGTCGCGTCGAGGTAAGGACGAGCGATGTCGATCGCCGCGCCGGCGATGGGCGCGCCGAGGAGTAGACCCAAGCCTTTCGTCGTCGTCGCGAGGCCGGACACCGCTCCACGATGTTCCTCGGGCATCAGCTTGAAGAGGAGCCCCCAGGCGAGCGTCATCACGAGGCCGCCGGCAACCGAAACGGGAACGATCAGCGCGAAGTACCAGTCGTGCCAGGTTGTGGCGAGGCCCGCGACGAGAAACCCGCCCCCGTAGATGAACGAGGACCAGAAGATCACGCGCGCGATGCCGAAGCGGTCGCCGAGCCTGCTCGCAAGGAGCGCGGCGATCACGTAGCCGGTGGCGACGGCGCCGAGCAGCGCCGACGAGATCGCCTTGGACTGATCCAAGCCGTCTATGACGTAGAGCACGACGAACGTGCGGGCAGCGGCAAACGTCCCCTCCCAGGCGGCATTCGCAAGCAGGAAGCGCCGGACCTCTCCTTCCTGTTTCAGGATCGCCCAGCTCCGCTTGAAGTACGCGCGCACGCCTTCGAACACGCGGCCGTGCCCGCCGTCCTCCCGGATGAACAGGATCGGCGCGGCGCACGCGGCCGTCGTGACGAATGCCGCCAGCACGAAGGGTGCGGCGTGCCACACTTTCAGCAGGAAGCCGCCGCCGACGAGTGCGGCGCCGAGCGCGATCCCACGCAGCACGTGCTGGACTCCCTGCGCGCGCCCGTACGTCTCGCGCGGCAACAGGTCCGGATAGAGCCCGCGGTACGGCGGCTCGTAGACGTAGTAGGCGAAGAAGAACGCGAGCACGATCAGCGTCGTCGTCCACAGGTTCGGCATGAACGCCATCAGCAGCAGGCAGAAGCCCATCGGGCCGAGCGCGGCGAGCATGAACGGCCGCCGCCGGCCGAGCGGCGTGTGGAAGCTGTCGCTCCAGGGTCCGATCACGGGTGAGAGCAGCAATGCGAACACCCCTTCGGCGCCGAGCACGAGCCCGATCAACGTTCCCGACTCCGTGAAGCGATGGAGGAGCGGCGGCAGGTACGCCGCGGTCGTCGTGATCGAGAACGCGAGGCCGAACGCGCCGAATCCCAGGATCCAGAAGAGCCTGCGCTGGACGGTCGGCGTCCGTGCCGCCGCCTCGGCCGTCACTTGGGTCACAGGGTTAGACCTTGGCGGTTGCGCGGTCGCTTGCGAGCCCGCCGCAGACGACCTCGACGACCGTCTGCTCGGCGCGCGTGACCGCCTCGTCGTCGTCATCGAGCTGACCGAGCACCCATCCGGTCAGGATCTCCTCGAGCGCGCCGTAGAAGACGTAGCTGGCCATGCGCGGGTCGACGTCCGAGCGGAACTCCCCTTCTTCCTGCCCGCGCGAGATGATGCGCTCGAGCCCGGCGAAGGCGAGGTCGATCTCGGCGATGCGCTGCTGCAGGTGTGAGCTGCGCGTCACCTCGCGCACGAGCACGCGCACGAGATCGGGATCGCGCTGCCACGCGCGCAGGAGGATCTTGGTGATGCCGGCCAGACGGTCGCGCGCGCTCTCGTCCGTCTCCTCAACTGAGCGGACCGCGTCGAGGACGTCACGCCACGTCTCCCGGAAGATCGTCTCGAGCAGCTCTTCCTTGGAACGGAAGTAGTGGTACAGCAGTCCGTGCGCGACCCCCGCCTCTTCGGCGATGTCGCCGACGCGGCACGTGTGGTAGCCCTTGCGTGCAAACACCCGCACGGCCGCATCCAGGATCAGGCGCCGCTTGTCCTCCTGGCCTGTTGAACGGTCAGTCAACGCACTGAGTGTAGTGCCCCTGCCAGTGATGCTGCCGAGTTTCCGGGTCGGGAGCACCAAGCCAGAGGCTGCACTCGTCCGCAGCCAAGGCTCTACTGCCTTGGTAAGGACGAGGGTGGACTCTGGCGCCGCGTGATCGCGGGCCGGAAGCCGGCGTGCATTGCTGGCAGGGGCACGGGTGCTAGCGTCGGGGTTGTGGTGCTGCGCGGGCTCCTGGTGGTCGATTTCACGCGCTACCTGCCGGGGCCGTTCGCCAGTCGCGAGCTCCTGCAGCGGGGAGCACGTGTTGTGCGGGTCGAGACCCCGGAGGGGGACCCCCTGCGGTCGTTCGAACCCGGCTGGGACGCTGCGATCAACGGCGGCAAGGAGTCGGTGGTCTGGGACCTCGAGCGTGACCCCGACCTCGGACCGGCGTTGTGCGCGCGGGCCGACGTCGTGCTGGAGGGATTCCGTCCCGGCGTCGCCGAGCGGCTCGGCATCGGACCGCTCGACGTGCCCGACTCCGTCGTCTACGTCTCAGTCTCCGGCTTTGGCGCGGAGGACCGGCGCGCCGGACACGACCTCAACTACCTCGGCTGGGCGGGACTGCTCGCAGACACGGCGCCTGCCCTGCCGCCCGTGCAGATCGCGGACCTGGCGGGCGGTTCCCTTTATGCCGTCATCGAGATCCTCGCCGCGCTGCTGGAGCGCGAGCGCACGGGGCGCGGCGCAGTCATCAACGTGTCGATGACGCACAACGCTCACCGGCTCGCCGCACACCGGTTGCAGGGCGAGCCGGAACGGACGCTGACCGGTGGCCTGGCCTGCTATCGCACGTACGAGACCGCCGACGACCGGTTTCTCACCATCACTCCCGTCGAGCCGAAGTTCTGGGCGCGCCTCTGCGAGCTCATCGACCGCCCCGAGCTCGTCGAGAGACAGTACGCCGAGGACCAGGAATCGCTGGCCCGCGAGCTGGCCGCCCTCTTCCGCGCCCGGAGGCTGGACGAGTGGCTCGAGCTGTTCGAAGGCGAGGACGTCATGGTCGGCCCGGTGTTCACTCTCCAGGAAGCTGCCGGGCGGTTCGGCGAGCCTGCTCCGGGCGCGTCGCCGCCCGCTCTCGGAGAGCACACGGAGCGGTGGCGCGCCACGCTCGCCCCTTTCGGGGGATAGCGCGCCTCTACACGCGAGACGATCTGGCAACTGGATGAGTCTGCGCCGTCTCCCCTCCCTGTTCTGCCTCGCTCTCTGCGCCACGGCACTCGTCGGCTGCGCCGGCGGAGACGCGCTCGCTCTCGACCCGGTTGCCAACGCCGCGACCAAGACCGCGAAGAGCGACTCCGCGCGCATCGCGTTCTCGGCCACCGTGAACGCCGGCAGCGTCGGCACGATGACGATGAAGGGCCGAGGCATCTTCGACGGCCGCTCGAAGACCGGGTGGATGAACATGGGCTTCTCGCTTCCGGAGGGCGCGCAGGCGCAGATCGGCGGCAGCTCGTCGTCGATGGAGATGATCTTCGACGGCCATGACGGTTTCGTGATGTACATGCGCTCGCCCCTCTTCGAGCAGCAGCTCGGCTCCAACAAGTGGGTGAAGATGGACATGGAGGAGTTGGCGAAGAAAGCGGGCGTTGACCTCGGGTCGCTCATGAACGCGAACCAGGCCGATCCGAATCAGGCGCTGCAGATGCTGATGGCATCGAGCAATGCGCGCGTGAGCGGCTCGGACACGATTCGCGGCGTGCGCACGACGCGCTACTCGTTCCGCGTCGATCTCAGGCGGCTCGCAGAGGAGAACAAGGCCTTGCGCGATTCGCTTGAAAGCGTGATCAAAGTGATGGGCGTCGACGCCTATCCCGCCGAGGCGTGGATCGACGCGCAGGGACGTGTTCGCCGGCTGAAGATCGCGATGTCGTTCAACACACCCCAGGGCGCGATGGCGATGACCATGGTCGAAGACCTCTACGACTTCGGCGCTCGCGCCGAGATCTTCCCGCCGGCAGACGACGAGGTCGTCGACCTCTCGTCCCTGATGGGCTAGCGGGGCCTCGGCAGCCCCAGAGCTGCCGGCAGTCCGTAGAGATCGGTCAGACGCGCCTCGACGTCGGGATGGCGCTCCTCCCTGTCGATCAGGATCGCGCGCATCCCGAGTGCACGCGCGCCCTCGATGTCCTCCTCGAGCGAGTCTCCGACCATCACCGCGTCTGCCGCGGCGACGCCGAGCTGATCGAGGGCAGCCTGGAAGATCGTCGGGTGTGGCTTCACGCGGCCGTGACTGCGGGAGTCGACGATCGCGTCCACATCGAGCCGATGATGTGCGACGAAGGCGTGCAGATCGCGGATCCCATTCGACACGACCCCGATGCGCAGCCCAGCGTCCCGCAGCTCTTCGAGGACGGGGAACACGTCTTCGAAGAGCTCGAAGTTCTCGGACCTGCCCCACCCTTCCTCGACCTCCGTTGCGCACTCGTCCGCGATCTCCTCGGGCCCACCCATCCCGATGAAGATCTCCTGCGTGAAACGATGCCAGATCGATTCGTCGTGGAGGAGCTCAGGATGGCGCTTGAGGTTGAGGACCGCGGCCTCACGCGCATCGTCGTAGCGGCTCACGTCGAGGGTGACACCGTGGCGCTCGGCAATCCGGGCGTAGCGCTCCGCCGACAGCTCCGGACCGGGGCGGCAGAGCGTGAAGTCCACGTCGAACAGGACGGCGCGCAGGCTCACTCGGCTTCCTCCATGAGCCACCGCACGACCTCGATGTGCCCGGGGTAAAGAGAGGTGTCCGTTGACCAGGCGAGCGTCTGTCCGATCGTCCACCAGCGCGCACGCTCCCGGTCGAGCCCGAGCTCGGCTGTCAAGACGTCGAGACGGTGAAGCGCGTCCTCTCGAGTTTCCCCGAGCTCCGCCGAGCGCACGATCGGCGCGAGTGCGAACTCGCGCTCGCCGATCAGCGGCTTGGGGTCGATCAGAAGCCATGGCTCTCTCTGGGCCGCGAGCACGTTGTCGCCGTGCAAATCCTGATTCACGAGAACCTGTTCGCCCTGCGTGGTCGACAACTCGCGCAGCGCGCCGATCGCGGCATCGAGGATGCGCAGCTCGAAGGGACGACCAAGCCGTTCCCATTCAGCGGGGAGGTATCCCACCCACCACGCTGCCTCTTCTTCAAGCGTGCGGAAAGGTGACGTGGCAGGCTGCCAGAGCCTCGGCAGGAGCTCGAGCATGACCTCCAGGGCGGCCTCGGCGCCGATCTCCGCTAGCGGGGTCCCGGGCTCGCAGCGTTCGATGAGCAAGGCCCAGCGCTCGTCGTGACGCGCCAGTAGGCGGACGGCGCCCTCACCGTCCCAGTGCGCGAGCGCATCGGCCTCGTGCTCGGCCTCACGGTGCGGATTGATCAGCTTCAAAACGGCGGGCGTCCCGTCGGGGAGATCGGCGCGCACCGCGTAGCCCGCGGCACCGAGTTGATAGGGCTCGCCAAGCTTCAGCCCCCACTCCTCGGCGCATTCGGCAACGAGTTCTGGAACGCGCTCGAGCCAGACGCCGTGCGTCAGACTCGCGTCGGCCACCGGTACGCGTTCGCCTGTCTGTTGGCGAGCGAGGGCAGCTTCGCGCGGATGTTCTGCAGGTGCGTGCGGTCGAGCTCCGCCGAGATCACCGTCTCCTCGTCGGGGGCCTGCGCAAGGACGATCCCCCACGGGTCGGAAATGAGCGAGCGGCCGTACGCAGGCTTGCCCGGCAGCGTCTCGCCGATCTGCGCCGCCGCCACCACGTAGAGCTGGTTCTCGATCGCCCGGGCGCGCAAGAGCACGTGCCAGTGATCCTTGCCCGTCGGCGTGGTGAAGTGCGCCGGGACGGTGACGAGCTCCGAGCCCTCGAGCGCGAGGATCCTGTACAGCTCGGGAAAGCGGATGTCGTAACAGACGGTCAGGCCGATCTTCCAGTCTTCCGCCTCGGCGACGACCGGCTCCTCACCCGGCTCTTCAGCCTCGGACTCGCGATAGACGACCCCGCCGACCTCGACGTCGAAGAGGTGGATCTTGCGGTACACCGCTACGACTTGGCCTTCGGGATCGAACACGACGCTCGTGTTGGAGAGCTTCTCGCGTCCCTCGCGCCGCTCCGCGATCGATCCGCCGACGAGCGTGATCCCGTGCTGCCGCGCCCAGTCGGACATGGCCGCCACCGACGGGCCACCCTCGAGCGGTTCCGCCGTCGCGTGATACACGGCCGCATCGCCGATCGCGTTCCACTTCTCGGGGAGGACGACGACGTCGGCGCCTGTCGAGGCAGCTTGCGCGACGAGCCGTTCGGCCGTTTCAAGGTTTGCCGACTTGTCAGCACGACTCGTCATCTGCACGCACGCGACGCGGATTCGATCGGGCATGAGCGCAGGATAGCTTTGCGCCGGTGAGCGCCCCGCCGCGACTCCGCGTCCTCGAGGCGCTGCAGCACCGTGATTTCCGGTTCCTCTGGGCCGGCCAGACCGTGTCGCAGATCGGCGACGCGGCGTTCATCGTCGCGCTCAGCTGGCGTGCGTTCACGCTCACGGGCAAGACCAGCTCGCTCGGCATCGTCCTAATGGTGGAAGCGCTCGGGCTCGTGGCGACGCTGCTGATCGGAGGCGTTCTCGCCGACCGCTACTCCCGGAAGCTCCTGTTGATCGGCTCCGACCTCGCCCGCGCACTGGTCATCGCAGTGCTCGCCTTCGTGGACGCGACCGGACACCTTCGGTTCGGAGTGCTCATCGCATTCGTGGCTTTGCACGGTCTCGGCAGCGGGTTGTTCCAGCCTGCCTTTGGCGGAATCCTGCCGCTGCTCGTCCCCGAGCCGAGCCTCGGCTCGGCAAATGCGCTGGTCGGCGTCTCGCGTCAGACGGCATTCGTGATCGGGCCCGCCTTCGCGGGCTTGATCTACGGCGCCGCGGGATCGAGTGCGATCTTCGCGGTCGACGCTGCGTCCTTCCTGGCCTCTGCGGCGTTCCTGACGTTTGCACGACCCCGCGCGTACGAACCGGGACCGACAGAGGGATTACGCCGCGAGCTGACAACGGGCTTTCGTTACGTCATTCAGGTGCCCTGGCTCTGGATCACGATCGCGACGTTCGCACTCGTGCTGACGGTGAGCTTCGCAGCGTTCCAGGTGCTACTCCCGAAGCTGGTGGAACAGGAATGGAACGGTGGAGTTGGCGCGTACGGCCTGCTCTTCACTCTTCAGGGAGCAGGAATGCTCATCGGCTCCATCGTGCTTGCACAGGTTTCGCCGACCCGCCGGCGCGGCCCGCTGATCTACGCCCTCTTCCTCGTCAGCAGCATCTTCGGTGTCCTCATGGGACTGTCGCCTTGGTACGAGGGCGCCGCCGCCTTGCAAGTCGGCCGTGGCTTCTGCATCGGCTTCGGCATCACCCTGTGGGACACGATGCTCATGCAGCGGGTGCCGCAGCACATGCTGTCGCGTGTAATCAGCATGGATTGGTTCGGGGCGGTCGGCCTGCTGCCGGCCGGACTCGGGCTCTGGGCTCTGCTCTCGGGACTTGGCCCACCGGGAACGCTCATTGCCGCAAGCATGGCCTTCTCGGCGTTCCTGTTCCTCCTCGGGCTCACCGACCGCCGCATCCGCAGCGTGGACTGACTGCGGGGGAACCGCGGTTCCCCCGCATCCAGTCGGGGTGCCCAGATTTGAACTGGGGACCTCTCCGACCCGAACGGAGCGCGCTACCAGGCTGCGCCACACCCCGAGGCGGCACACAGGTTAGCCGCTCTCGTTACACGTCGGGCACACCTCTGCGGCTACGTTGCCTTCACCGACAACTGGAGGTTCGAAGGACATGAACGTGGTCAATCTCATCGGCAACCTTGCCACCGACGTCGAGCTGCGAGAGTTCGGTGAGGAGAAGCGCCTCGCGACATTCAGGCTCGCCGTCCACCGAGGCGGCAATGACGACGAGGCCGACTTCTTCACCATCTCCGCTTGGGACCGCCAGGCTCAGCTTTGCGCCGAGTATTTGGCCAAAGGACGCAAGGTCGCGGTCGAGGGCCGCCTGAAGCAGCGCTCCTGGGAGGACGAGGGGCAGAAGAAGAGCATGGTCGAGGTCGTGGCGAGGCGCGTGGAGTTTCTTTCGCCGCCGCCGGCCGCGTCAGGCGCGGAGGTGGTGCCCTTCGAAGCGGCCGTCGCCTCTTAGGCGTCGCTTGCGATGCCGTCTAGGAGGGCACGCGGGCCGCGACCGCGTGCCCGTTTAGAAAGTCGGCGATTGCCCTGTCACACGCGTCCGGGCGCTCGCCGATCGAGAGATGACCGCAGCCCGCAATCACGCGAAGGCGCGCGCGCAGCCTGCGCGTGTACTCGAACGCATCGTCGAGCGGTAGCTGAGCGTCCTCCGAGCCCCAGAGCACGAGCACGGGACAGCGAACAGCCTCCAGCTCTTGCCGCGGGTCGTCCCGCCGCAAAGCCTGCCATGCACTGTCGACGTCCGTGTGCAGTAGCTGCCCGGCGAGGAAGCCTTCCACCGCCTCGTTCGTCAGCGCGACCGGGTCCGCAACGGAAACGAAGCCGAAGACGAACCTGCGAAGCAGCGGCGATCGCGAGACCCACCCGCGGTGGCGTGCCGCGAGACGACCCGGGCGAACCGTGGTGAACACAGACAGCAGCTGCCGGCCCCAGACGTTGCCGATGCTCAGCCCGGCTGCACCGGCGAGCACGAGTGCCTGAACATCATTCGGCCGGCGCAGGGCGAGCCGCAGGACGACCATTCCGCCGAGCGAGTGGCCGACGACAGGCGCCGGCAACATGTCCTCTCGCTCCGCGACCAGCGCAACCCTGTCCGCGAACGGCTCGAGCCCGGAGACTGCGGGAAGTGGCGACGAGCCGCCGTGTCCCGGGAGATCGGGGACGAGCAGGCGATGGCGCCCGGCCAGCAGCGGAGCGAGCTCCGTCCAGTTGTTGGCCGCCCCGCCGAGGCCGTGGACGAGGAGCAGCGGGGGCCCGCTGCCGCCCACGAAATAGCGCATCCGGACGCCCTTGACGTCGGCGAAACGCTCCTCCAGGCCGGCCAGCTTTGCGTACGTCATGTGCGCCGATTATGCTGTGAGGCGATGAATGATTTGGGAGCGCCGGCCCGTTGAATCCGGCACATACATTCGGAGGTTCGATCTAGCCCGCTGAGCGCAATCGCGCCGGCGGGCTTTTTCGTGCAAAGGAGAGGAGTGTCTATGGCGAACCACCTCACGCCCGAAGAGCTGTCCAAGGAACTCGGGATCGATCGCCAGGAGGTCATCCGCGTCTGCGTCGAGGAAGGTGTGCCGATCTACCAGGGAAAGATCGACAAGACGCTGTTCCAGGCCCAGCTCGAGGCGCTAGGTGCGTTTCAGAAGCACTAGAAGCTAGGCAGATTTGCGCGCCGGCGCACGCCGGCTGGAAGAGCCGCTCTTCGGGGCGGCTTTTCGTTTGGAGGCGGCCGCGGTCGTCTTGCGGTCCTTGGCCTCCGCCACGCTGCGCTTCAGCGCTTCCATCAGATCGACGACAGGCGCCTCAGGCAGGGGCTCCGGCTTCGCGATCTCCTGGCCGTCGAGCTTGGCCTCGAGCATCTGGCGCAGGTTGCTGCGGTACTCGCTCACGAGCTCTGTCGGATCGAACTCGCCAACGAGGCTCTGCATCACCTGCTCCGCCAGGTCGAGCTCTGCTTTCTTCACCTCGGTGCCTGCGACCGCCTCGTCGATCTCGGCCTGTGAGCGCACGTCCTCCGCCAGGAAAAGGGTCTCGAGCACGAGCGCGTCGCCCTTTGGCCGGATGAATGCGAAGTATTCGGCGCCGCGCAGGACAAACCGCCCGATCGCTCCCATCTCTGCTTGCTTCATTGCCTCAAGGAGGAGCACGTAAGGCCGCCGCTGAGCGGGCGCCTGCGCGGGGGCAAGGTAGTACGTGCGGTCGAGATAGACGGGATCCACCTCGTCGAGCGGAACGAAACGCCTGATGTCGATCGAGCGTGAGTCGTCGTGCTGCTCGATCGCCTCGAGGTCGGCGTCCTCGACGACCACGAACTCGCCTTTTGCGACCTCCCAACCCTTGACGATCTCGTCCGGGCCCACTTCGCGATCGTGAGTCGGGCACCAGCGCTTCTGACGGATCGGTGTCTTGCACTCGCGGTGGAGCGTGCGGAAGCTGACGTCCGACTGCTTCGCCTTGGGCGTCGTCGCGAGGGCAAGGCCAACCGGGATGCTGACCAGGCCGAAGGAGATTGATCCGTTCCAGATAGTGCGCATGGGGCTGTTCCCTTCCAATTCTAGAGGGACCGGCCCCATTCGCCGCTGGATGCGGAGTTTCCTGCCTTCATGTTCGGAAAACCGCACCAACTACGATTAGGCGGAGTGGCGATCGAGACGAGAGCTCTGGCGCAGGAGGCCCCGCAGAGCGGAGAGCAGCGGACGATCGCGCGCCTCTGGCTCGACGCGGTGAGGCAGGGCCGGTCCGGGGCGGCCTACCTCACGCAGGAGGGCACGGAGTGGAGATCGACCTCCTGGGACGAAGCGGCCACCGCGGTGGACGAGCTGGCGCACGGTCTCCTCGCGATCGGCGTGCGGAAGGGCGACGCCTTCGCGATCCTCGCCTCGACGCGTCTCGAGTGGGTCCTCTTCGACTTCGCGCTCGGCCTGATCGGCGCCGTCGGCGCCCCGATCTACATGAACAGCTCACCGAAGGACTCTGCGTACGTGCTCGAGCACTCCGAGGCGATCGGCGTGCTCTGCGAGGACGACGAGCAGCGGGCGAAGGTGCAAGGCGTCGTGCTCGCGCACGTCTTGACGTTCGCCGACCTCGACGCACTGCGTGCCCGTGGCCGCGAGCACGCGGGCCGCAACCCGACCGCCGTGGAGGACGCAGCGGCGGCGATCCGCGAAGACGATCTCTTCACCTACATCTACACGTCGGGCACCACCGGCCCGCCCAAGGCGTGCATGATCACGCACCGCAACTACTACGCGATGGCCGACAAGACGCGGCAGATCAAGGACTTCACCGTCCACGCGGACGTGATGCTCCTGTACCTGCCGCTCGCGCACAACTTCGGCCGGCTGATGCATCTGCAGAGTCCGCTCGTCGGCTACACGCTCGCGTTCTGTCCGGATCCGTACGCGGTCGCGGAGGCGCTAACGGCGGTGCGGCCCACCGTCTTCCCGAGTGTCCCGCGCGTTTACGAGAAGATCCACACCGGCGTCACCGCGAAGTTCGCTGAGGCGACCGGTGCGAAGCGGCGGTTGATCGACTGGGCGCTGCGCGTCGGGCGGGAGGTGAGCCGCGTGCGTCAGGAAGGTCGCCCGGTACCCCGCTCGCTCGCGGTCAGGCATCGCCTCGCCGACCGGCTCGTGTACTCGAAGGTGAAAGAGCGGCTCGGCGGCCGCATCCGCATCTGCGTCTCGGGCGGCGCGCCGCTTGCGAAGGAGATCATCGAGTTCTTCCACGCGATCGACATCCTCATCCTCGAGGGCTACGGCCTGACCGAGTGCACGACGGCTGCGACCGTGAACCGTCCGACGCAGTTCCGCTTCGGCACGGTCGGCCCGGTGCTGCCCGGGGTCGAGGTGCGCCTGGCGGAGGACGGCGAGGTGCTGATCAAGACCAACACGATCTTCGGCGGCTACTTCAAGGACGAAGAGGCGACGAGGGAGGTGCTGCCCGGTGACGGCTGGCTGCGCTCGGGTGACGTCGGCGACCTCGACGAGGACGGCTATCTGACGATCACCGACCGCAAGAAGGACATCCTCGTCACGGCCGGCGGGAAGAACGTCGCGCCACAGAACCTCGAGAACGCGCTGAAGACGCACCCCATCGTGTCGCAGGCGCTCGTCGTCGGAGACCGCCGGCCGTACATCGCCGCGCTGATCACCCTGAGCGAGGAAGCCGACCGGAAGGGCGCCGAGGAGCAGATGCAAGGGATCGTGGACGACGTCAACCGCGACCTCTCCCGCTACGAGCAGATCAAGCGCTTCACCGTCCTGCCGCGGGACTTCTCGGCCGAGGAAGGCGAGGTGACGCCGACGATGAAGCTCAAGCGGCGTGTCTGCCAGGAGCACTTCGCGGCCGAGATCGAAGGCCTCTACTCCTGACCGACGTCTTCCTCGTCCTCTCGGCGTTTCTGGCGAGCGCTGTCGAGATGGTCGAGGCGCTGACGATCGTCCTCGCCATGGGCGTGACGCGTGGCTGGCGCTCGACGCTGGTGGGGACGACGGCCGCCCTGCTCGCACTGGCAGCCATCGTCGCCGCGCTCGGGCCGGCGCTGACCGTGATTCCGATCGAGACGCTGCGTCTGATCGTCGGCGCTTTGCTGCTCGTATTCGGGCTGCAATGGCTGCGCAAGGCGATTCTGCGGGCAAGCGGCTGGCGCGCTCTGCGCGATGAGGACGCTGCATTCGCGCGCGAAGCGGCCAAGGCGCGAGACGCGGTCTACGAGGAGCGCGCCGGCCTCGACTGGTATGCGTTCACGATCTCCTTCAAGGGTGTGCTGCTCGAGGGGCTCGAAGTCGCCTTCATCGTGATCACGTTCGGCAGCGCGCAGGGCAGCATTCCGCTCGCAGCCGCGGGTGCGGGTGCAGCGGCTCTGATCGTCGTCGTAGCGGGAGTGATTGCGCGCGGACCGCTAAGTCGCGTCCCCGAGAACACGCTCGCGTTCGGCGTCGGCGTGCTGCTGACGACGTTCGGAATCTTCTGGGGCGCTGAGGGTGCGGGCGTCGAGTGGCCCGGCGGTGACGCTGCACTTCCGGGCGTGCTTGGGTTCGTGCTCATCATGTCTGTGGGCTTCGTCACGGCGCTGCAGCGGCGGATGCCCGCGCCGGCGTGAAGCGCTTCGCGCTGTTCTGGTGGAACTTCCTCGTCGGTGACGACTGGCTTGTCGCGGTGGGTATCGCCGTTGCATTCGGGTTGACCGCACTGCTTGCCGCCACCTCCGTGCCCGCGTGGTGGTTGCTCCCGCTCGCGGTCGCGGCAGTGCTGTGGACATCGCTTCGCCGGGCAGCCCGTTGAACGCTGGGCTCCGACATCCCGCGAGAGCCGTCCATAGACTCTCACCCGTCCAGGTTATAAACAGAGTTTCGACCGTCAGTACGGCCGCGCGCCAGGGGATCCGGCCACTCGAACAAGGGGGAGAGAATGGTACGACGGCTGTTCGGCACATTCGTTGGAGCGTGTTGCGTCGCCTCGCTCCTCGTCACTTCGGCCGGGGCTCAACATGGGCCCTTGAGCGACCATTTGCTAGGGCCGGGTGCATTCGGGAATGTCCAGCTCGTCTCAAAGCTACGTGTCCACGACGCTGCACCCGACACGCTCGCTGACGTCTCTGTCTTCAAGAACTACGCCTATGTCTCGAGGTGGGGAGCTCCCGACTGTGCGGGCCCGGAGGCCGGCGGGCAGAACACGCCCGACGGCGGTGCGTACGTGATCGACATCTCGAATCTTTCGAGCCCGAGGGAGGTCGCGTTCATCGCAACCTCGCAGGACACCCTGGTCGGCGAAGGGATGCAAGCGCTCACGCTTACGACGGGCGCGTTCAGCGGCGACGTCCTCGTGATGAATCACGAGCAGTGCGGCAAGAATGGAAAGGGCGGCTTCTCGCTCTGGAACATCTCGGACCCGTTGAAGGCGTCGAAGCTCTCCGAGCATGCGGGCGACATCACAGTCGGCGGCGCGAGGAACACCCCGCACGACGTCAACCAGTATCACAGCGCGTTCGCCTGGGACGCCGGCGACCGTGCCTACCTGATCGCGAGTGACGACGACGAGCTCGTCGACGTCGACATCTTCGACATCACGAATCCGAAGCGGCCGACTCTCGCCAGCGAGCTGGACCTCAATGGGCACAACATCCAGCAGCCCGACCTTGGCCTGACCGACTCATTCCTGCACGACATGGTCGTGAAGCAAATCGGTTCGCGCTTCATCGGGCTGCTTTCCTACTGGGACGGCGGCTACATCTTGCTGGACGTGACGAACCCAAAGTCGCCGGTCTTCATCAGCGATACCGATTATCCGGCGGTTGACCCTGAGTTGAAGGCGCAGTTAGGCGTCTCGCTCACTCCCGAGGGCAACGGACATCAGGGCGAGTTCAGCCTTGATAACCGCTTCGCGATCACAACGGACGAGGACTTCGGTCCGTTTCGGGCAATCCTCACGACCGTAGACGGCTCATTCCGGGCCGGTATCGGGACACAGACGTCCATCGCACAGGCTCAGGCGATCAGCGGCCCGACAATCTTCGTCGGCCGGGCGTGCCCGGGTGACGCACCGGTTCCCGCCGCTCCCGCAGTCGGAACGATGCAGATCGCCGTCGTGGAACGCGGCGTGTGCCTCTTCGAAGAGAAGGCGCAGAACGTGATCGCGGCCGGCGGCTGGGACGCGATGCTGATCATGAACCGCGAGGGCGCGGATGCGTGCACCGGCGTCTTCTCGCCCGCGCTGGACGCAGCTATCCCGACGCTCTTCATGGGCCGGGACACCGGCTTCGCAATGTTCAACATCGCCTACGACCAGGCGGCCTGCACGGACGGAACGCTGGAATCCGCCCCGATCGCAATCGGAACAGCCGGGGACTCGATTCAGAAGGTCAGTTCTACTTTCGACGGGTGGGGCTATGTCCACTTGTTCGCGGTCAACGCGGGCGTGACGAGCCTGACCGAGGTCGATACATTCGCTATCCCGGAGGCGATGAAACCGGCGTTCTCCTCCGGCTTCGGCGCACTCTCGGTGCACGAGGTTGCGACAGAGAAGGCGGATGCAAGCCGTGCGTTCTTGTCGTACTACGCCGGCGGAATTCGCGCGATCCAGATCCGCTGCGCGAGCCCGAACAACGTGGGAAGCTGCCGCCTAGTGGAGACGGGCGGTTATCTCGATCCGAATGGCAACGAGTTCTGGGGGATCGAGACATTCGTCCGTGACGGAACCACCTACGCCGTGGGCAGTGACATGGACTTCGGCATCTTCATCGTCAAGAGGACGCCGTAATCAGAATCCGATCGGCGAGCGCGGGGCCGGGACCGGCCCCGCGCTTCCGACCTCGCGCTCGGCGCTAGACGCGCCGTGCGCCGTAGTACGTGGACGCGTACCAGCCGCTGAGGCTCGAAATCTTGACCACGTCGCCGCTATGCGGCGCGTGGATCATCTGGTTGTTGCCGATGTAGATGCCCATGTGGCCGAGCCCGTTGAAAAAGACGAGGTCGCCGGGCTGCAACTGATCACGCGAGACAGGGACGCCCATGTTGATCAGGGCGTATGTGCTGTGCGGCAGCGAGATGCCGATCTGGCCGAAGACGTACATCACGAGACCGGAGCAGTCGAAGCCGCGCGGGCTCGCGCCGCCCCAGACGTAGGGCACGCCGAGATAGCGCATCGCGATCCCGACGACGCCGCCATGTGTGTTCGGTGGCGCGACTATCGTCCCCTCCGCAGTTGCCGCGGCGACGCCCACGCCGTCGAAGGAGTTCTGGCCGGCGAGCCGTGACTGGGCCGCGGCCGCGAGGCTGCGCTGCTGCGCAGCCTCGGCCGCGCGCATCTGGACGATCTGGCCACGAATCGTGGAGAGCAGCGCCCGCCGGGCGGCAAGCTGCGACTGGATCCGCTGCTTCTGCGCGGCCTTCTCGGACACGATGCGCTGCTGTTGCGAGTGGGCCGTCTCGAGAGCGAGCCGGTTCTTCCTGATCGCAACCTTGAACGAGGTCACCTGCTTGACGATGCTCGCGTCTGCCTGCGAGGCGGAGTTCATCGACTCGACCCGGTTGAGCAGATCCTCGAAGCTCGTCGAGCCGAGCAGGACAGCGAGGGTCGAGTTATCCGGTGTCGACGACGTGTACGCCGCGACGAGCCTTGCGGCGAGCGAGTCCTGCGCGAACTTGAGGTTCGCGCGCGCGAGCTTCAGCTGCTGCCTGTTCTCCTTGAGGTCACTGTTGATCTGCCGCAGCTTCACGTTGGCGAGGTTGTACGCCTCGACCGCCGGCCCGAGGCTGCGGTCGATCTGATCGATCTGCGCGAGGACGTCCCGCGCCTGCGCCTGCTTCGCCTCCACACCCGGATCCGCAGAAGCCGATGCGGCGGCAACCATCACGCCAATGGCGACGAAGAACGCCTGCGCCTGTCGTCTCCGCCTGGGCAACAGCACGGAGCGTTCCTGCCGACGGCGCACCGGAGGGGGCCGGTACGTCACAAGTTCGGCACCCTAGCAACGACTTCGGATGTCTGCAACCGCTTTCCGAGCCTAAAAGTGCCCAAATCTCCCAAGTGGCGGGACCGCACAAAGTCCGAGATTGCTAGTGTCCTCCCCCGTGCGCTGGCGCAGGGAGAGCCGCCTGGCGCTCGGCCTGCTCGCAGGGGTCGGGCTGCTGCTGGGCGCCGCTTCAGTAGTCGCCCAGGGCGCGAGGTCCCAGCAGGGCGCTGACGAGCTCACGCGCCAGCAGAGCGCTTTGTCGGCGCGCTCCCACAGGGCCCTGCTTAGCCTCTATGCCCTCGACTCCCGGCTGGCCCAGGCCCGGAGCGAGCTCGAGCGGCTCACTGGCCGACTCGAGGCCCTCAGGCGCGAACTGGAGCTCGTCCAGCGCCGAGTCGAGGTCGTCGGGGGCAACCTCCGGGCCTCTCAGCGACTCCTGGGCGACCGCCTAAGGAGGCTCTACGAG
>Ga0209874_1000182_pt1 | contig 17145 bp, 15 predicted proteins | sample GWRWN1_20_30_FD_187216 | JGI IMG/M metagenome (GOLD analysis project Ga0209874, IMG submission 187216) | Riverbed sediment microbial communities from areas with no vegetation in Columbia River, Washington, USA - GW-RW N1_20_30 (SPAdes)... | ecosystem: Environmental > Aquatic > Freshwater > River... | reverse complement strand
ATAGATCTGTTCCAGCACCGGATTGGAGGGGAGCCGGACGAAACTAAATTTGCCGCCGAGTTTTCCGATAAAAGGCACAGGCGCTCCTCCCACAAAAATGACCGCGTCCAAACTGCCTTGCTCCATCTTCTTAACCGCTTCTTCAAAAGGTTCCTCGGAAACCGTCGCTTTGATGTCATAGATGTTAAATAGCACCGCGGCCGTAACAGCGGTCCCGCCTCCCGGAGGTCCCACCGACACCCGCTTTCCTTCCAAGTTGTAAAAAGTCTGAAGGTCTTTTTTGTTGGTGAGAATGTGGATCTCCTCCGGGTAGAGATTCAGGACGACTTTGATCTTGTCGAAGAGATCCAAACCTAGGTCTTTCTTAATCACGTCGGAAATAAATCGGAGGGCGTCCAGCTGAACGATCGCTAGGTCCACTTTGCCGCTACCTAGAAGCTCGAGGTTTTCAAGAGAGCCTTTGGTGGGCATCACCTGAAGGTCAATCCCATCCTTCCCGGCGACATTTTTGATGTCCTGGGCGATTTGAAAATAGCTACCGTCACTCGGTCCCGTGGCGACGGTGAGGGCCCACGCCGTGGGCGCGTGAAAAGAGAGCACCAGCGCCAATAATATTTTTTTCATATATTTTTCTCCTTTTGCTTTCTCCCTTCAGCTCTGCAACCGCTCCGAACACCCTATCCTTTTTCAAAATCCACCCGCGATTCCTGATCCGTCGCCGTTAGATGTTCGGTGGCTTCGGCCGAGGATTTCGAGCTGGCGCAGGCCGCTTACGTTCGCTTTTTCTTGCAGCTGGCGGCAAACTGGGCTTGGCTGGTGGCGCTGCGCTCACATTTTCTCTCGTCTCGATTTCCCTTGGCTTGATTTCCAGCGGCTCCATCGTCATACCGGAAGCCGGCGATGATACGGGCGGAGCATACCATGCAGATTTCGGCACCAAGACCGGCTTTTTCGGTTGCGATTCGAAATGCGGCGACATGATTTGGACACCGTACTCGTTAAAGGCGTCTTGGATCTGCGCATGCAGGTCTGAAAGCACCGCCGCGCGGCTCTGGCCATCTTCCAGGTGCGCCAATAAGTGGTACTGGACGTAGAAATCGGACAGCTCCCGCTGCCAGACTCGCGGCGGCGGCTCCTGGTAAATACCAGGTGTGCGCGACGCTGCCAAAAGTAAGAGCTCATGGACCTGACGCCAGGGAACATCGTAGCCGATGGCCAGGGAAACCGTGATCACCATTCCCTCCTCGCCTGTCAAACGGCTGTAGTTTGTCGTTGTTCCGCCCACCAGCAGAGAGTGCGGGACAGTAATCTCCTCCTGCTTAAGAGTTTTCAGCTTCGTTGCAAGCAAGCCTACGTTGAGGACTTCTCCCTCAACGTCCCCGATGCGCACATGGTCCCCGGGCCTCACCCCTTTAGAATAGGTAACGAATAACCCACTCATGATCTGGCTGATGAGGCCGGTCGACCCGAGGACGATCATGACTCCGACGAGAACGCTCAAGATTTTGAACGCTTCGGTTCCTGAGCCTGGTATATATGGATAGGCGACCACTAAAGCGAACAGCCAAACGGCAACGATCAACAACGTCTGCGTGGTGCGCGCCGTTTCCTTTTCCAACCAGGGCAGTGAGAGTTTGCCTTTCTCGACCTCCTTGAAAATAGTGTTGATTACCCGGACAAACCATGTGGCGATCAGGATGATGATTGCCACGGCGATCAGCCCCGGGATGGCTGCCAGCGCGCCACGGCCGAAATCAAAGAACAACTGAAGCAGAAATCTTCCGAGCTTCTCTCCTAGAGGCGCGGTGTACGGGAATTGCTCCAGGGAATAGACCAACCACCAATAGCCGAGCACCAGAACCACAAGGGCGGAAATAAAACGGATCGCAGCCCGGCCCCCTTGAAGGATATGCAAGCGCAGATCCACGGCAAAAAGACGCAGGTATTTCTCCGGCAATAAGGCCGTGGTTCCCAACGTCCTGAGGAGCCATATCTTCACCCGCCGCCAAAGCCACATCAGAGCCAATAGGAGCAAGGTCGCGATCAGTACACGAGCCACGCTCATCAAAAGGTTGCTCCACTGTCTTTGATCCACCCGCGCGCGCAAGGCCGCGCGCAGCGCCGTCACAGCCGCTTGAGCCTCGGCATTCAACGTCTGATTTGAGTCGGCGGCCAGATCCCCTGCGGTCAGGAAAAACAACGGATTGGAATTGACATTAAAAGCTACACCTTCTTCGGCGCCGATCTTCACCGGCTCGACTTTGATCTCGGCAGATTCGCTGCCAAGGGGCAACGCCTGAATGCGCTCCGCAGCTTGTGCCGCCCGCTCTTGGGCATTGAGTCCGGCGAAAGATGAGCGGAATACCGTGATGGCTTGGCTCCAGACCACCAGGGTCGCTTCCTTCGGCGCAGCCACTTTGGAGGCTTCTGCCGCCGGTTTCGTCGACTCGGCAGCCATCACGACGGAAGCGAAGCCGGAGATGACCAGGGCTCCTACCACTAACCAAAACCGGCGAAAGCAAGCCGGCTGCGTGGAGCGCCATAAAGCTGCACAAAAAAGACTCGAGAGCGCAGTGTGCTTGCTAACTTCCTCTCGCTTGAGAAACCGTGTCGCAATGTCATCCTGAGGCGCAGCCGAAGGATCTCGTCTTTTGGAACCTATTGCTAAGTCGAGATTCTTCACTTCGTTCAGAATGACACGTGTGGGGTTTCGAGCCATTACGACACAGTCTTTGGCGGGAGAGGAATGAGGTGAGGGTGACCAAGCTTGGTAGCGCCCCCTCACCCTAACCCTCTCCCACGAGGGGAGAGGGAATTGTTGCTTGGACCTTCGTTCGACTAACAGAAGGTTTTGTCCGATCTGGGTTAACCGAGAGCTATTTCCATTATCGCCTAGCATAGTCGCCCGCTTTCTGGGTTTCTTTGCTCATGCATTCGCCGCGCTCCCCGCTTGATTCCGAATGGCCAAGTGCTGCTCCGGAACCGGAAATCCCGCAGCGCCGAATGATTCGCGAATAACCCGATTTGGTGTCAAAGTAAACCTGCCAGTAATTGATCGGGTGTGACAGTAAGGACGCACCGCCAGTACCGGACCCGCCAGATTAAACTCCAGGATCTCTACATCCGGCGCGGGGTCCGTTTTCTCCGCGCTCAGATCTTGCTTTCTATCCTATTTTCAGTTCGAGACGCTAGCTCCTTGGCGTACGGACAACCCTTTTGCGTGCTCGATTAGAATGCGTTTGACCTCCTGGATCGTCTCGGGGTTTCCCTGAACCGAGTGACTGGAACGGACGACCTTTTCAGACGCGACTCCGTCAATGTGCGCGCTGACATATTTAACCACCCCATCTCCCCCCTCCTTGACGGGACCGTCGCCCTCCACGGCGATAATCGAGTGCGCCGTGACCCCATCCGCAATCGGAACAGAGGCTAGGTTCTTAATAAAAGGATTCCCAGGAGTCATATTGGTAATGCTCGTCGGAATGCCGCCGGCAGTGCCGAGGACGAGTCCCTTGGTTTGCAGCGTCAACAGCTCGACATTCATTTTTACGAAACGGCCTGGCAGATTTACGAACCATGAGCCCAGCCGGCCGAGGAAGCCGAGCGCCTGGTAGCTGCCGCCGTGCGGCGTGGCGATGAACACCACGCGTTTCACAAAGGGGAGGGGCTTGAAGATCAGCGCATGGGTTACCAGCTCCCGAGTTTCAGCGCTCACGGTGAGCTCCTCCGGCGGAACAGTAAAAGGCCATAGATGCGTCCCACTATCGATGACGGTCATCTTCGTCAGCAAACCTCCCTGGCTGTGTCCGATAACAACCATTTGCTTGAGACCGGGATCTTTTCCCTCGGGATCGAGCTCTGCCACCGCTTTCGCCAAAGCGTCGCGCAAAAGCATTCCCGAATAGGCGATAGGGTTTCCCGTGTTGTAGATAAAAAGCCAGATCTCGTAATTCGCCCAGAACCGGGGGTCATTCTCCAACTCGTTAACCAGTTCCGCCCATCGCGCTGGACTCGAGGCCGTTCCATGCACCAGCACGACCGGAATTCGGCCGGTTTGATGCGGGTGGAGCATGTAGAGTCCTAGCCTTTGCGCACCGATGGTGAAATCACCGGACCGAAAGCCCGCGATCTCAAAGTCCCAAACCGGCGATCCTTCCAAAGTCAAGGCAAGGGCAGAAGTTGTTTCGAATTCGATGGGGACCTCGACGCTATTGACCTTGAGCGATCTGACGGAGTCCGGACTATAGAATTCCAGCTTGCCGCTCAGTTTCCCGGACTTGAGTGCCCCGCGCGGATCGTCGAGGCGAAGAAAGGCTGTCACGGGAACCTTCAGCCGGGCCGGAATGTACTCGTACTGTTTGCTTGTGGCGGCCTCAACCGGCTCGATCGACGCAGCCAGCGTGGCCCCTATGCCTGGAGTGCGGTAACGATTACGCAGGCCGCGCACTTCAACGTCGGCGGCAGGAATAAAATTTTTGAGCCGGTAACCGGCCCATATCAAATCCTTTTCCTCGAACGTGACTGACAGCTCACCGAACGGCAATCTGAATGTGCCGCCCATGGGTATGGCGTACGCGCCGTCAGCCGACTTCGCCGCCTGGGTGAGAGACTGATTGTAGATATCCGCCGCCCATCTCAATCGTGGATCGATTCTTTCGGGAGGTGTGCCATGCTTGCCCGGAAACAAAAAAGCATAGGCGTACACAGCGGAGGCCAGATAATAAGATCGATCTCCGGTGTTATTGGCGTGGAAGAACGAAAGCTCCGCCAGCGCGAAGACGCGATCCTCGTCACCCTGGCGTGCCAAACCTGCATGCAGCTCGGCCAGCGCTTTCACGGGATCTTCTTCGAAGCGCTGATACAAATTCAGATTCATCAGCTCCCGCGCTGAAAAAGAGCTGGGTTTTTCGGCGGAAAGCACATTCGCCGTGAGGGAGTGATAGGCGACGCTCCGGTCCACGTGGTGGACACCAATCGGTGTGGCACAACCCGATGCGATGAGCGCAAGTCCGGCTATCCAGCTCGCCATGGTTGACCATTTGACGAGCCGGTCTACTAAGTCCTTTGCTATTTCCACAACCATCTTCATAGTTTGAAATTACTTGGACGGAACCGGTGAGCGATCGCGGGCAACCGCCGCCGCGAACTTCACGCTTTCCCTTCCAGTTTTAATTGCCGAGCAACCTGTCTCTCCGCTGGTTGTATTCTTGCTGAGAAATGGCTCCTCTATCGTAGTCGGCCTTAAGATCCAGCAGTTGTTGTCCCAGCGTTGGTGTTGTTGCTGTTGTCTCCTGTACGGTCCTTTCACCGCTTGAGATGGATATGCAGCCGGCCAAAAGCACCGCTCCGCACAATAGAAATATTTCTATTCGCATAAGAAAGCCTCCTGCGTTCTTCTCAATTCTTACTTACCCAGCAATTTGTCCCTTTGTCGATTATATTCTTGCTGCGAGATAATTCCTTTGTCGTAGGCGGCCTTGAGATCCTGGAGCTCTCGCTCAGTCGTCGTTGACTTCTGCTGGATAACCGTCTCATCTCCTCCTCTAAACGAGAAGCAGCCCGAAGTAATGCCCGCCACTAGCAAAGCGGCTACTGCCATCATGATTTTGTTCTTCATCTTCAACCTCCTTCTTGATCTGACACTATTCCGTCCCTATGGATTCCGCCCGCCGCTGCCAGCGCTTTGAAGAAATCCGAAAAACCTGATTGTTCCGAAAACCGCTCTCTGTTAGGAAAGAGTCATGAAATGGATCGCCCATGCAGTTCTCCTGCTGTTGGTATCCATTGTCATGGCGGCCATGACCGCCTGGGGCGCGCTCGCCATCTTTTACTCCAACTTGTCCGGCGAAGGGCTCCGCACAATGTTGGCTGCGCTCTTCGCTTTGTTTGGGGTTGCGGTGCTGGTTTGGTATCTCTTCTCCGTTAAACGAACCCGCGCTGGCTTTATTTTTTTGGCGGTGTTTCTTCTGCTCGTTGCCTGGTGGTCGACGATTCCCGCCTCCCAGGATCGCGACTGGGCGCCCGAATACGCCAAGCCTGCCTACGCGACGATCAACGGCGACTTGGTGACGATTCATAACATTAGAAACTTCGACTACCGGACTGAGACCGATTTCACACCCCGCTACTACACCAAGACCTTCGACCTCCGGCAGCTCGATTCGGTGGACGTGATTGCGTCTTACTGGATGGGAGATGCGATTGCCCACATTTTTCTTAGCTTCGGATTTTCCGGGAAGGATTTCATCGCGATCTCCGTCGAGACACGCAGGCAACGACATCAAAGCTACTCCTCCGTCGCCGGTTTTTTCAAGCAGTACGAGCTGTTTTACGTCGTTGCCGACGAGCGCGATCTGATCCGGCTCAGGACCAACTATCGGAAGGATCCTCCGGAAGATGTTTACTTGTATCGTGCCCGAGGGCCCACGGGCAACGCACGCCGCTTGTTTCTCGAATATATTCACAAAATAAATTCGCTCGCCGAACGACCCGAGTTTTACAACTCGTTAAGCACCAACTGCACGACCAGTATCCTCCACCACACGCATGTCAATCCAGGCAGTCTTCCTTTATCCTGGAAAGTTTTGCTGAGCGGCTATGTTCCCCAATACCTCTACGAACAAGGCCGCATCGATACGAGCTTGCCCTTCGAGGTGCTCAAGCAACGCTCCCATATCAACGCTGCGGCACAAGCGGCGGACCAGGCGCCGGACTTTTCCCAACGGATACGAGCAAACCTGCCGACACCGCCGAAACTAGAGTCCCGCTAGCGCTAGAGTACGGCAGTTCAAAGTTCCAGGTTCAATGTTCAAAGAGAACCACGGTCTGGTTTACGTTGAACCTTGAACTTTGACCCCTTGAACTTTTGCCGTAAGAGTCAGTCACTGTTTGACCGGCGTCCACGTTTTGTCCGGATTGAATTTGGTCATCGATTGGGCAACGGATGCTGTTTTTGCTCCTAAGTCTTTTTGATAGACGACGCCGTCATGGTTGACGATGAAAGTCATGATTCCGGACGATCCGTACTGTGCCGGATAGGCCACCATGCCGAAACCGCCCATCATTTTACCCCGCACCAGATAATCATAGGCACCGCCCGGTGCGTCTTTGCCTTGTCCCGTGAGTAATTTGTAATAGTAGCCGTGGTAAGGAATGGGCTTACCGCCAGCGCCCTTATATCCCTCCCCTCTGGCCCGAGCGACCAATGGACCGAGGGGACTCGGCTGCTCGTTTGGTTTTGTCTCCCAATAGAGACCATCGCGCTTTCCCTTCGTACTAATGAATTTTTGTGCATACTGAAGCAGCGAATCACCGTCGGGGTCGCGTCGATAGTACTCGCGCTCCGCATCCACCACCGCCAGACAGACCTGGATGACGTCCAGCTCGTTGCGTCCGATGCGCCGGTTGATAATCTCTTCTTTCCCTTCTTGGGTGTCGAAGCGCCAGCGATCATTTTCCTTTACGAGCGGAATCGGGAACGGCCAGTCGTCTTTTCCGGTTTGCAATACCATCGTCGAGTCTCCTGACTTCACCAGTTTGTTGGCTTCCTCATAAGACCCGACAAAGCGCTCCCGAGACGCACGATCGGAAACTTGGTCCCCGGATTCGATGAGGGATTTGGCTTCAGGACCCAGGATATTGAGAATCTTTTTCGTGTCGTTAGACTTTGCAGCGTCCACCAGCGCCCGCACTCCTTCCTCGGGGGAGGCAAAAGTCTGTTGTTTCGCAGCGCTGGCGCCCAGCGCTTCCTGAGCCGATGCTGATGCCAGAGCTATGACCAGAATAAGAGCGGGGCCGTGGTAATTTTTCATCATGAGATTTTTCAAGCTTTTGATTAAATGAAACATCTTCCTTCCCTCCGACACGAACATGCGAACGACAGCAGATAAATCAAGCACGCTTTTTACCGGCGTCGCCCACCACCACCACCACCGCCGCCACGTCCACCACCGCCGCCGCCGGCACGGGCGCCACCACCACCGCCTCCTCTGCTGGCACTACTGCTACGGCTTGCGGCACCGCGGGAGCTCGCGCTTCGCACGTCGCCTCCCCGGCCCATGCCTTGGAAGGCCTCTCCGCCCCCACCACCCCCCCCACGACTTCCAGGCCCTCCGCCACGATCGCCTACGCCGCCACCACCCCCACCTCGATCTGCTAGACCTCCTTGATCCCCGAGACCGCCGCCTTTGCTTGTCCCACCACGATCGCCTAAACCGCCCTTATCCCCTAAACCACCTCGATCTCCAACACCGCCTTTCTCTCCCAAACCACCGCGGTCGCCGGGACCGCCTTGGCGCGCCAATTCTTGCCGGCCGCCTTCCGCCCGACCGCGAAAATCTTCGCGCGCCTTGGTTGCTTGGGCATCGCTGCCCCGGTTGAACTTCTGCGCCGTGTTGTTATCTCTGTACCCGACGCCCTTGCGGTGGCTTGGGTCATGCTGCCACTGCCCCTGACCGCCCTGGCCAACTTTCTGGCTAAAGTTGTTGCGGTTGATAGTGCTATTAAAATTGGTGTTTCGGTTGATGTCGACGTCGACATTCCCGCCGCGCCAGTTGGCGCCTCCCCACGCGTATCCCCACGCAGCGCCGAGCGCCACACCTGCCCCAAAGGCGAACATAGAGCCGAACACGTACCCGGGCGGATACCAGGGATAGGGCGGGTAGGCCGGATACGGCCACGCTCCGTAAACCACTGTCGGATTATAGGTCGGGACATACACGACCTGCGGACTGGCAGGCTCGATTTTAATGACCTTCTCCTCGACGATGACTTTCTGTTGCTCTGTCGTTTTCAGATTACCGGCGGCTTGCGCCTTGTCGCGAAGCCTCTGAACGGCATCCATGACCTCTTTCTGCTGGGAAAGAAATGCGTCGCCCAATTTCTGGGTCCAATCGAGCTTATCGCTCATTTTGGACAGCACATCGGGGAAGTTTACGAGCGACCGCACGCTGGGGTCCCAGTCTTGTTTCTCCAGCGCCTGGGCTAGAGGATCGCCTTTCAGATTCTGGTTCTGTTTTGCCCAGCGACTCGCCTCCACCACTTCCAGGGGATAGGTGGACGCCATGAATATCTGGGAAAGCAGCGAGTCGGGATAGAGCGCGATGGGCGCGACAAGCTGCTCGATTTCCTCGGGCTTAATGGTTTGTTGCGCACTCTCAGCGGCGCTGAGCGGTGCCCCGGGTAGTGCAAGGAACCCAACGAGCACCCATATCAGGGACTTCCTAAGAGCGGTTTTCATGTTTCCCCCTGTCGACTGGAAAAATAGCGATGGTTGTGACGAATCCTGTGCGGATTTTCGTTTTCCTGCCGCACACCTGAATATCACCGAAAGATGGATGATTCCAGTGCAACCTATGTGAAAAAGGGCGGCAATCTGCTATCGGGTGTTCCCTGATTCGCGGCTTCCAAATGGCTGAGCAGAATGGAAACAGTTTTTCGCAAGACTTTACGAGGTGGAAGTGTAGAGGTGTGGATGTTTTTATGGAGGTTCCGAACGGCACGTCTCGATAGCTAGGCTCAGTCTTTCCTTAGTAGGATGATCCGCGTCGCCGAAATAACCTTGGGCGAGGAAGTTTCTGAATATGTTGATCCAGATGCGGCAATCCCAGCCGATTTTCTGCCAATACTCAATTGCTTTTTGATCCGCCGCCAATTCGAAAGTCCGTGAGTAATTGCGAAATGAAATATTACCGGGCAGACCTAAGTCCGATGTGGTTATACGGCTCGAGGAAGCCGACACTGAGCTCAGACTAGCCTCATGTTTACTGCTCTGATGCCCCAGCACATCATGCGCTATTTCATGGGCGAGGGCATGCCTCAACAACCAACGATAATATTTCTCCTCGTAGGCCAGCCGACTGAGCTCGTAGCTCATAAAAATCCGATGGTTGCCTAGACTTAGGCCCAAAATGTCCTTCCGGGGAAATTTAACCAGGCGGAATTCATAGCGACCCGCCGCATGAGCATTCCCGGAAACCTCCAGGATTTTCGACGCCTCTTCAACCACAAAACTTTCAAGTTTGTCGTCTCTGACCGTCGGGAAAAAAATGAATGGCGACGAACAAGAACAAAGCGTTAGAAGAAAAAAGACCCGAAAAGAAATCGTACCCATCATGTCGGAGAACAGCGCCCACTCCAAATCAGCTATCTGCTTTTCCGTGAACAGTATTCAAATGGCGGTTGGAATTGCCATCGAGTGTGCCCTGATTTTGGATTCTAAATGCCTTATAGACTTATTTTTGTTCCGGTGTCCAGGAGGGAACGGCGGCTTCTTGGTGCGAACCTTTTGAACTATTTGAACCGCTGGAACGCTTTGAACTGTTTCTGTCGAGCGGAGCCTGCTAAACGAGTAACAAATTCTCTAACACTTTGGCATCTGCCGGCTTGGTCAGAAAGTGGTCAAATTCTACTCCTTTATGGTGGCGAAATTCTTCGCCGTAGCCCGTGAGCGCTATTGATTTCGTATTCGCAAGAGTTTTCAGCTTCTTTAACTGCTCTAATAACTCGTAACCACCCATATCGGGTAACTCAAGATCTAAAACCACCACGTCGGCTTGAAATTCGCGCGCTTTTTCCAGAGCAGATTGACCGTCGAAGGCCACAGCGACTTCATGACCGGATATTTCCAACAAGCGCCCGATGGCTTTGCAAACCATCTGATTGTCATCCACCAGAAGGATTTTGCTTTTCCGTCTCGCCGCGGCACAGTTCACGCCATTGCTTGTTCCTGCAGTTGTAATCCGCGGGCAAGCGATCGGCATTCTTATGCGAAAAGTGCTGCCACCGTTTGGCACACTTTCAAAAGAGATCTCTCCTCCCAACATGCTTACCAACTGCTTCGTAATCGCCAGTCCCAAACCGGTGCCATCTTGTCCCCGGGTCGCGGCACTGTCCGCTTGCACAAAAGGCTGAAACAGCTTTCCCTGTTGCTCCCTTGAGATGCCGATCCCGGTATCCGCCACTTCGACCTCGAGCGCAGAGTCGTTGGGAAGAAATCTGGCAATAATCTCGACCTTGCCTTCCGCGGTAAACTTGATGGCATTACTAACAAGATTGAACAGGATCTGCCGCAAACGCGTGCGGTCGGTTTCTATGTTTTCAGGGATCTCCCCTTCGTAATGCAAAATCAGCGGCAGCTTCTTTTCCTTCGCTCGCACCTCCATCAATGAATGGACCTCATTAATCAACGTGGGGAGGGAGACGATTTCCCTGTTGATCTTGAGTTTCCCGGATCCGATCTTTGACAGATCCAGGATATCGCCGATCAATTCCAACAGGTGGTTGCCCCCTTGCTTGATGATCTTCACGCACTCGATATCGTCGGCATCCTGTAACTGACTCAAAAGGATGTCGGCGTAGGCGAGAATGCTGGTCATGGGACTGCGGATCTCATGGCTCATGTGGGCCAGAAACTGGTCTTTGCGACGGTCGTTCTCCCTGAGGGCTTCTTCGCGCCGCAACTCCATGCTCTTGCGCTCGGTGATGTCGAAGCAGGCGCCGGTCACGTAAATAGGCTGTCCATCTTCAATGATTGTTTTGCCGCGGCCATAAAACCATCGAACCTTGCCGTCGGGCCAGATAACACGGAACTCCGAATCGAAATCTTCCCCCTCCGAGCAGCAGCGCTCGCATCGAGCCATGACCTCTAGACGGTCGTCGGGATGCACCAGGGCAAGGAACTGATCCAGCGAGCGCGACGTTTTTGGCGATTGAAGCCCGAAAAGATGATCCAGCACAGCGTCCCATGTGATCGTGTCAGTGCGAATATCCCAGCGAAATGTCCCAGTGCCTGCGGCTTTGAGGGCGAGCATGACCTCGTCCTCCGCCTTCACTCTTGCTGCAGGACAAGCGACTGAAGATTCATCTTGAACCGCGCCAGTCACCGCCAAACGCTGGGTTACAGGGTATTGGCTTCGGCCATGACTGCGCCACTTTTTGAATTCTATTATCAGATCATCGAAGCTGGACTCATCTGTGTCGTTAATCATAATCTTGGCATCATTCATTGTCGGAAGGTTACATTGTTTCGAAGTTTTCTTGAACCAGTCGCCACCGTGGCCGGCCACGTGGCCGATATCGGCGAGCTTCGCAACAAGCTTCCGTTCTGCCATCGAATTTCCTTCCTGGGATTGGTTCCGGCCAAAACAGTCCGCCCCAATTGGCGGGCCAAAACAGTCCCTCCGAACCTGCCAGAGAACTTATTGATCTCTGTTCATTTTTTAAAGAAATATCCACAGCTTTACCATAGGGAATTACCGGATTATCGCTTCTATTTACCTTAGGAGGCTAAGTTGATTTATGATTGGGGGAGGGATTGAAAATCATGTCGCACATGGCCAACTTAGGCCATGTCTTGCCAATGTCGATGGTAAAACCCCCTTGTCTGTCCTAGTTGGCTCAAGCCGGATTTGAATGAAGCCACGATATGTCAGGCAACTCAACTTGTTTTGCCTAGCCCTTGCCTGTTGACAGCCAGTCTTTGCGAGCGCTAGATTGCCTCGCAAATATTAATAAAACTCTTCTTGGCTGACGGAGTTGGATGATTTGTTTTGGGAGAGCGCCTGCCTTTGGTTTGGATGAAATCAATGACTAAGATTCTCTGCGCTCTAGCACTTTTGATCTTTTCTTGGGCCACGCCACTTCCACTTTTAGCGGCCCCGGAACTCGTTATCGGCTACGCAAACATCAGTGCGCGTGTGAGTCCGCTTTGGATCGCTCAAGAGAAAGGTTTTTTTGCCAAGTATGGGGTCGCGGTACAGCCCGTCTATATGCCCGGCTCGCCCGTCATGATTGCCAGTTTATCCACGGGCCAAATCCAGCTGGCCAATAGCGGCGGCACTGCCGCGCTGGGAGCCGCGGCGGGCGGATTGGATTTGAAAGTCATCGGCACCTTCACCAGTCGTATTCCCTTCGACTTGGTCGTCAGGCCCACCATTAAGAGTGCCCAAGATCTTCGCGGCAAACGTCTCGGCGTCCAGGTCATTGGTGGAACGATCTGGATGGGGGCGATGCTCGGGCTCGAACACCTGGGGCTAGATCCGCGGCGTGACGCCGTACAGATTGTCGCAGCCGGCGATCAGACGATGCTGATTCAAGCGCTCGAGAAAGGGACCGTCGATGCTACGGTGGTCGATAGCGCTTTCAGCAACAGCCTCAAGCAACGCGGTTTTCCGATCCTGGTGGAGCTCTCCAAGACCAACATCCCCTTTGTCAGCAATGGCATCATCGCCAGGGCAAGCTATCTTCAACAGCAAACCGATGCCGCCAGAAATACATTGAAAGCGTGGTTGGAAGGGGTAGCTTACGCGCTCAGCCCCAAGATGAAATCTTCGGTTTTAGAGACCATCACGAGACGCCTGAAAATTAGCGACCCTGCGCTTGCGGCGCGAGGTTATGAGGATCTGCTTCAAGCCACGGACCGAAAACCTTTTCCCTCCCTCGAAGGTCTGCGCAACGTCCAGCGCTTGATGAAGCTGCAAAATCCCGCCGTGGCAGGACTGAAGACGGAAAACTTGATCGATGGAAAGCTGATGAAAGAACTCGATGAGAGCGGCTTTATCGACCAGCTTTACAGCACCTACGGAGTGAAAGATTAATCTTGTCGCCGGTCCGTGGTCTGGCAAGCGCAAAAAAGCCGCCCGTCGTTCCTTTTCTGATCCCGGACTCTTCGCATCCGGACAGCGTTTGTCCGGATGCGAAGCTAATCACTCGGGAAAATTTGGGCAAGCTCGAGTATCGGATTCGCCGAAAAGTATAAGTAAGCTCCCAATCAGCGGCTTACACGGGAGGAAAAATCATGTCGAGAAAGACGATGCTTTCGATTGTTTGCTTGCTTTGGATCTCCACTGCGGCCCGCGCGCAGTCTCCCAAAGCGTCGGTATTGGTCGACCTCGATCCCAACAGTTCAGCCCAAACGGTGATCGTCGAGAGCGTCGCCTCGGATCAGCAAGGCCTGCTCTATGTCTGTGATCGCGTTACCGGGAACGTACTGCGCGTCGATCCGAAAACCGCAAAGCCAGTGGTGGTGGGCCGTATCGAAACGCGACAGGTCGACGGAAAATCTGTAAGAGCCGACAGTTCCGGGCTCATCTTCAGCGAACAAGGCGATCTCTATCTCACGAGCGGCGCGTTTCGGGAAATCGTTCGTATTAAGAAGGCGGACTTGAATCCGCAAAAACCCGGCGTGGCCGAAACTTTCGCCACCGGCACCGAAGGCGCCAACGGCATCGCGTTCGACAAAAGGGGCAATCTTTATGTCTCGGGAGGCCGCAACGGCAAGATTTATCGTATCGGTCCCGCAGGCGGAGCGGCCGAGGATTGGGCGCACATCGAGCTCCATACGCGCACGTTGCCGGACGGGAAGACACAGCAGGCCCTTCCGGCGAATGGACTCGTCTTCGACGCCCAAGCAATGGTCCTTTATGTCGCCGATACCGCGCGCGGGGCGATTTGGAAGGTAGCGATCGGTTCCGACGGCAAAGCCGGCAAGCCGAACTTGATGGCGCAGAGCCCGCTGTTGGAAGGAGCCGACGGTCCTGCCTTCGATCCCAAGGGCAATCTCTGGGTCGCCGCCAACGAACGCAACGCCATTGTCGAGGTCACGCCCGAGGGTAAAGTCAGGGACCTCCTCAAAAACGATAGCAAAGGCCCGTTGGAATTTCCCACTGCCGTCATTTTCGTCGGCAACACCGCCTATGTCAGCAATTTCGACACGGCGCGGCGTGACAACCTCGCCGCGGACGGCAAAACATCTCTGGACGGAATCGGCGCATCAATTATCCAGATCACGCCGTAGGCAAAAATTCACTCGAAACTCGGCACCCGGAACTCTAAACTGAGAAAGCGCAGCCGCTCGCGTTTGCAACAGGCCAACGACGGCCTGGGTTACTTCTCGAAGTGTAAATGATGTTTTTCTATGAAGAGGGCCTAAGCAGTAAATCGTACCTTAAAGTAGCTTGTCCCTTTCCTCTCCCTGATAATAACGCGGCTGGCTGCTGATCGGGCAAACAATAAGGTCCGGTAGGTCACGGTGAAAGGCATCCGTGGAGATAACAAGCGCGGGCCGAGGCTTGATTCCGGTGTGGTTTGAAAATGGAACGTTAACCACAATGACATGCCCTCTTTTATAGGTAGTTGTAGAGGGCATCGTCCTCTCCTTCAAGTCTTCCGGAGGCGGCTCTGGGCAAGCTGGTCCCATCCCAACCCTTCTAGATCTTCCTCGGAGATTGTCTGGATCAGCGCGTAGGGTTTACCGTGATGAGTGACCATAATAGGTTCCTTCTTTTTTCTGGCCTGCGCCAGGTAAACCGTCAAACGATTCTTGGCCTCCGGCGGAATTGTGACTTGGAATTGGAATTGAATTGCTGCTGCTCACTTGAGTGACGGTCGTTCCTCGGTGATGACCAGCAGCTTGTAAGGTGCGGCGGCTTCCTCGATCTCCTTGAGCAAACGCTCCTGCTCCAGGTCGCTGATGGGGGAAACGTAGACGGAGACGGCATTCTGGCCGCGCCGGATTCCCACGGCGTGGATCCCGCTTCGCCCGAGGTACTGGGCCTTTATCTTTTCCTTCACCGCTTCGAGTGGTATCGACATTTGGTGAGACCTCAGAGGAGGGCGATCTCCAGTTGGTCAAGGACGTCCTGGATGCGGTTTGCGATGCCGTAGAACCCACTCTCGGGACCGGCAAAATACAGGCCCACCGCCCTTCTGCCAGTCGCCGTAACGATCAGGGAACCGCTGTCGCCTCCGAGGCCGAACGCGGGGAACGGAGCGATGACTTCGATGCGCATCTGGTTCTCAAACAGCGCGACGACGCTGGGGTCGTTGTGATCCATGCCAACCAGTGCGTCGTAGGACTCGTCGGTCACGACTCCCCTCGTGAAGCCGGTGGTCCGCCCGTGCTTCCGGACGCGCGTACCTTCCACGGCCTGTGCGGTTCCCGTCAGAGAGCCTACGCTGCAGATCCGGCGGCGGGACGGCACGGCTGCCCGCAACCGGCCGATCGCCGCGTCCACGCCGTTGGGCACCGCCCCTCCCAAGCGCATCGGGACAAACCGGTGCAGGTCCGCGAACCGATCCGCGTTGACGCCACCGTCGGCAGGACCAGGTTGCAGGAGTGCATCTCCAACCGCCCCGCGGTTGACGTCAGCGAAGACATGGTTGTTGCTGAGGACATATAGGCGATCGTTGGCATCTCCCGGCCGGGTCGAGCGGCAGAAACAGGAGATGGTGCCCGCCGTCACAGTGCGAAGGGCGGTGCTGATGCCAGCGATCACGGGCCGTTGGCGGTTCCGGCGAGCGACGCTGCAGGCATCGATCGCGATGAATGCCGGCGGTGACTGGATCACGTCCGTCGGGATCCCGTCGATTCGCCTGGGGAGTTGGTCGCGTTTCGCGAGCAGCGAGGGAGCGAGCTTCTGAACCACGTATAGACGTACACACGGCGTCGAGGTGGCCTTCCCGTTCACCAGCTTGCGGCCAACTCCCACCGCGTGCACGTTGGTCCGCGCCACTTTCGCGGCAACGGCCACCCGCATGACCGCCGCTTTGCCAACGACCTTCGCTTTGGCGCCGGCCGGGAGGAGCTTGCGGCTCAAGGAACTCTTTGCTTCCAGAACATCACTGGGGATCGTCATCACCGCCTCCCGTCAGATTGGCCGATTCCCTTTGGGTTGCAAGTTGGAAACAGTTCAAAGTAACCGCATCGGGGCTGCCTTGCAAGAGGTGCCGGCGCGCGCTCGAAGCCGCAGCTGCTTCGGAAGATTAAATGGGACAGGCTACTTTTTTGTCTCATCTCCTCATCTCACTTAACGTGGGTCGGCCCCGTGGACGCATGGTACTTTCAAGTCCAAATTGACTTGCGATTTTCGCCTGCCAGTCTGTTTCTCCAAAAGGTCTTTGGCGATTCACAGACTCACGAATGGCTCGTTGATAACTGATCGTCGACCGTCGTTTATCCAGTTTGCTTCGACTTCCACAGGACAGGGATCAGTCAAGTCGCTCCGACACCAACTTGACCATGGCCAATCATTTACCGACGCTGCCAAGCCTGATCTGACGGGGTTTTGCAGAACGTAGCGCAGCACCATCAGCAAATGTTCGTCGCGCTGCACTGGAAAACTCTTAAATCTGCCCTGCCACACGTGC
>Ga0209874_1000181_pt1 | contig 17191 bp, 13 predicted proteins | sample GWRWN1_20_30_FD_187216 | JGI IMG/M metagenome (GOLD analysis project Ga0209874, IMG submission 187216) | Riverbed sediment microbial communities from areas with no vegetation in Columbia River, Washington, USA - GW-RW N1_20_30 (SPAdes)... | ecosystem: Environmental > Aquatic > Freshwater > River... | reverse complement strand
GCGCATCGCCGACCGCGAGGAGGCGACGCGGCTCGGCTTTCCCGAAGTGAAGCTCGGCATCTTTCCCGGACTCAACGGCACGGTCCGCGCGATCCAGGCCGCCGGCCCCATGGATGCCATGACCGCCATGCTGACCGGCCGCATGCTGCGCCCCACGGCGGCCAAGGCGATCGGCCTCGTCGATCAGCTCGTGCCGACCCGCCACAATCTCCGCTGGGCCGCGCGCAAGGCAGTGCTACAGAAACGCCGCTCCAAGGGCGCGCCGTGGTGGAAGCGGCTGATGCTCAAGCAGCCGGTGCGCTCCATGCTCGCCAAGCAGATGCGCGCCAAGACGGCGGAGAAGGTGCGCGAGGAGCATTACCCGGCGCCGTTCCGCCTCATCGATCTGTTCGAGCGCTACGGCGACGACCCGGTCCGCATGAAGATCGCCGAGACGGAGATGTTCACCCCGCTGATGGCGAGCGAGACCTCGCGCAACCTACGCCGCGTGTTCAAGCTGTCGGAGATGCTGAAGGACGAGGCGCCGAAGAACGGCTTCAAGCCGCTCAAGGTGCACGTCATCGGCGCCGGCACCATGGGGGGAGACATCGCTGCCTGGTGCGTGGTCCAAGGCATGCAGGCGAGCCTTCAGGATCTCGACGAGGCTCAGATCGCCAAGGCGCTGGTCCGCGCCAACAGCCTGTTTAAGCGGCAACTTCGCACCCCGCTCGCGGTCGAGACGGCCGTAGCGCGCCTCATCGCCGATCCTAACGGCAAGCACATCAAACATGCCGACGTGGTCATCGAGGCGATCGTCGAGAAGCTCGACATCAAGCAGAAGCTGTTTCAGCAATTGGAGAAGGAGGTGAAGCCCGGCGCCGTGCTCGCCACCAATACCTCCTCGCTCAGGCTCGAGGAGATCGCCAAGCCCCTGGCCGACCCCGGCCGCCTCGTCGGGCTGCATTTCTTCAACCCCGTGGCGCAGCTTCCTCTGGTCGAGGTCGTGCGCGGCGAGCAGACGCGGGAGGAGGAGGTGCGCAAGGCCTGCGCCTTCGTCACCGCCATCAACAAGCTGCCGCTGATCGTGAAGAGCTGCGCCGGCTTTCTCGTGAACCGCGTGCTCGCGCCTTACATGATGGAGGCGGTTCGCCGCTACCAGCAGGGCGAACCGCGCGAGAAGATCGACCAGGCGGCGCTCAAATTCGGCATGCCCATGGGGCCGCTCGAGCTCATGGACATGGTCGGGCTTGATATTGCCAACCATGTCGGAAACGAGCTTGGTCTTGCGCCCAAGGGCGACAATGCGCTGGCGACGCTGGTCAAGCAGGGGAAGCTCGGCAAGAAGACGGGCGAGGGTTTCTATGTGTGGGAAGAGGGGAAGCCGAAGCGCGAAGAGGTCGCATACGACCAGGCCGAGCTCGAGCGCCTTGGCCGCGAGCTGGTGAAGCCCATGCTCGACGAGGCCGAGCGCGCGCTCGCCGATCATGTGGTGGCGACCGCCGATCACGTCGATGCCGGCGTGATCTTCGGCACTGGGTTCGCGCCGTTCCGCGGCGGCCCGCTTCACTACCGGCGCACGCAAGAGCACGCCGCTCGAACCGCTGCGGCGGCCTAACGGAAGATACGGGGAGCCCGAGGGGACACATGGCTGAGGCTTCGATGCGGCGCGTTGCGGTGCTTGGGGGGGTTCGCATCCCCTTTTGCCGTTCGCACACGGCCTACGCCGAGCTGTCCAATCTCGACATGCTGACCGCGGCGCTCGGCGGTCTTATCGATCGCTTCGCTCTGCACGGCATGCATATCGACGAGGTGGTGGGCGGCGCCGTGGTGACCCATGCCAAGGACTGGAACCTTGCCCGCGAGGCGGTGATCGGGAGCGCGCTTGCCCCCACCACGCCCGCCATCACCATGATGCAGGCTTGCGGCACGAGCCTGGCTGGTGCGCTCGGGATCGCCGCCAAGATCGCCACGGGACAGATCGAATCAGGCATCTCCCTTGGCTCCGATACGACGAGCGACGCGCCGGTCGTGTTCCAGCGCCGCTTCGCCCAGCGCCTCGTGAAGTTGTCCCGCGCCCGCAGCCTCGGCCAGAGGGCTGCGGCCTTCAAAGGGTTCACGCCCGCCGAGCTTGCCCCTCAGCCGCCCTCGATCTCGGAGCCGCGCACTGGGCTCAGCATGGGCGAACATTGCGAGCTGATGGCCAAGGAATGGGGCATTACCCGCGAGGCCCAGGACCTTTTGGCCTTTGAAAGCCATAAGAAAGCTGCCGCCGCCTATGACGAGGGCTTCATGGACGACCTCGTCATCCCCTGCGCCGGCGTCTTCCGGGACAACAATATCCGCGAGGACATTTCGCTGGAGAAAATGGCCGAGCTGAAGCCTGCTTTCGACCGCTCGGGCGCGGGCACGATCACCGCCGCCAACTCCTCGCCGCTCACCGACGGCGCCGCCACCGTCCTACTCGCCTCCGAGGACTGGGCGGAAAAGCGTGGAATTCCGGTTCAGGCCTATCTGAGCCTGGGCCGCACTTCTGCCGTAGATTTCGTGCAAGGAGAAGGACTTCTGATGGCGCCGACCATTGCCGTGAGCGATCTCCTCAAGCACACTGGCCTGGCGCTACAGGACTTCGATTATTACGAGATTCATGAAGCCTTTGCTGCGCAGGTGCTGGCAACTTTGAAGGCGTGGGAATCAGAGGATTATTGCCGCCGGCGGCTAGGACGGAGCCAAGCCCTGGGGTCGATCGACCGGGCGAAGCTGAACGTCAAGGGCTCGTCAATAGCTTTCGGGCATCCTTTTGCGGCGACAGGAGCACGCATCCTGGCGGTTTTGGCCAAACTCCTGCATAGTGAGGGGGGCCAAAGGGGTCTGATATCGATTTGCACGGCCGGCGGCATGGGCGTCGCGGCCATCCTGGAAGGGGTCGGGACACAGGCGTAAGTAGAAGGCCGAATCATCGGCCACAGATACGAATCAGCGCGCCACCGGGCGCAACAAGGGCCTCGTTAAGAGGCCTAATGGGGACAGGGGGCAAGATAAAGTGATCGCCATGGCGTCATGTGCGCCAATGGCGCGGCTCTTACGGAGGTCTCTTATGAGGCATCATGCTTTCGCTGCGGCGATGGGACTTTTGACCGCTGCTCTCCTTGCTCCCAGCAGCCAGTCCCAAGCGGCCTCGGCCGATCCCACCGGCTATTGGATGAAGCCGGATGCGGAGCGCGAGTCCAAGATTCAGGTTTTCAAATGCGGCCAGCGCAAGAACCTGCTCTGCGCCAAGATCATTTGGCTCAAAGAGCCTAGCGACAGCAGGGGCCGCCCCCTGCATGACGTCCGCAATGAGGATCCCTCGATGCGCGACCGCCCGATCGTCGGCCTCGCGATCTTCACCGGCCTCGCCCCGAGCGCTCCTTCGACGTGGACTGGCAAAATCTACAATCCCGAGGACGGCCACACCTATGCCGCCACGCTGACCGTCGTGTCGCGGAGACAAATCTTGCTCAAAGGCTGCAAGGCCTGGCTGCTCTGCGGCGAAAAGCAGTGGCTGAGGACCGCGGCGCCTGAAGAGATTGCACCTGCCGCCCCTGCCGAGGGGACGCAGCAAATCGAGGCGTCGGTCACGCCTTCAAGTCCGCCCTCAGCACCGTCGGCTGCGGAGTCTGTAGCGGCGGCCGAAGTCGTCGCAGCGCCGAGCGTCGAGGCGGCAGCCTCTGAAGCGCCGGGCGGCGCGGCTGCGCCGCAAGGCGAGATGCAGGCCATGGCCGAGCCTCAAGAATCGGCCGAGCCAGAGGCATTGCCGAAGCCGGCCGTTCTGGTCACTGAGGAGATCATTGTGCCTGCCGCGCCGCCCGCCGAGTACAATGCGCGCCGAGGCTACGGCTTCCTCAACGTCTCAGTGGGGCCCGAAACTGCCGCGCGGCTCTCGGGCGAGAACGTCTCGAGCATGTTCGTCATGACCAAGCCGATCGCCACCGAAGCTGTCGCGCCCATTTCGGGCGAGCCCGCTGCCCACGCTGTTCCGCCCCCGGAACAGAAACCTAAGGCGAAGCCGAAACCGATCGCCACCGCGGCCGCCAAACCGGCGCCGAACACCGCGACGCCGGCCAAGCCCTCGGAGCAAGGAGCGCCCGCGCCGCAAGACGGCGATACAGCGCAGGCGGATGTGGACGGCGCAGAGGCCTCGCAAGCAGCGACGGCCGAGGCGGCCATGGTGGAGGAGCCGCCGCTGACACGGAGACAAAAGCGCGCCTTGCGGCGGCAGCAGCAGGATGAAGAGTTCTTGCCCTGGTTGCGGTAGGACCGTCAGAGCTGGAGCTTTGAACATCGCAACGTCGCGCGATCGTCTAAGGGTCGCGTGCGCTGATTGACCCCGCCGAGTGGATCAGCGCTTCACTTCCGCGCGGAGTTCCTTTTTCGACAGCTTGCCCACCATGGTCTTAGGCAGCTGATCGCGAAACTCGATCTCTGCCGGCAGCTCGAGCTTGGAGAGCTTCCCCCTCAGGAACTGGAGCAATTCCGCCGTCGTTGCCTGTTTGCCTTCCTTCAGCTTCACGAAGGCCTTCGGCGCTTCGCCCCGATATTCGTCGGGAATGCCCACCACGGTCACCTCGGCGACGGCGCCGTGCTCGTAGAGCGCATCCTCGATCCGCCGCGGATAGACCTTGAAGCCCGAGGCGTTGATCATGTCCTTGATGCGGTCGACGATGAAAATGTAACCGTCCTCGTCCATGTAGCCCACGTCGCCGGTGCGGAAGTGGCGTCCCACGAAGCTCCCTTCGGTCTCTTGCGGCTTGTTCCAATAGCCGGTCATCACCTGCGGCCCGGCAATGCAGATCTCGCCCGGTTCGCCGCGCTTCATTTCGACGGCGGGATCGTCGAGCGAGCGGATGGAAATCTCGGTGGCGGGGAGGGGGAGACCGATCGAGCCTTCCCTTACGGCCTCGACCGGATTGCAGCTCACCACCGGCGACGTTTCGCTCAAGCCGTAACCTTCCACCACGCCGCAGCCCGATATGGCCTCGAAGCCGCGCTTCACCTCGATCGGCAACGCCGCCCCTCCCGAGATGCAATATTCGAGCGAGGAGAGATCGAAATTGGCGATGTGCGGATGCCGCATCATGGCGCTGAACAGGGTGGGCACGCCCGGCATCATGGTCGGGCGCAATTTGCCGATCAGCTTCAAGGTCGGGACGAGCTCGAACTTCGGCAGGAGAATCATCTCCATGCCGCTGGCGATGCCGAAATTCATGACCGTGGTCATGGCGAACACGTGGAACAGCGGAAGGATGCCGAGCATGCGGTCGCTCTCGGTCACCTGCCGATTCTGCCAGGCTCTGACCTGACCGACATTGATCGTAAGATTGGCGTGGGTGAGCATCGCCCCTTTCGGTGTTCCGGTGGTGCCGCCGGTATATTGCAGCACCGCGATCGCGTCTGGGGTGATCGCGGGCCTGTCATAGCGGCCGTCATTGGCAAGGAGCGCGTGCTCGGGCACGATTCTTTCCATTGCGGCAGACGCGCTCGTATTGGCGAGCTTGGTGCGTTGCAGGAGCTTGAAGCCGACCGACTTCAGGGGAGGCAGGAGCGAGGGGAAGCTCGCGACTACGGCTTTGTCGAGGGCCCCGCGCTCAAGCATCGCCTCGACCTTCTCGAAGGTCAGCGCAAGATCGAGCGTCACCATGATCTTGGTGCCGCTGTCGCGAATCTGAAACTCAATCTCGTCGAGACTGTAGAGCGGGTTGAAATTGACGATCGTGCCGCCGGCCTTCAGCACCCCGTAATAGAAGATCACGAAAGTGGGCGAGTTGGGGAGCAACAGCCCGACCTTGACACCCTCGCCCACGCCCATCGCCCGCAGGCCTTTGGCCGCCCGGTCCGAGAGCTCTCCAATCTCGGCGAAGCTCAACCGCTTTCCCATGAAATAGGTGCAAGGGCGCGTGCCGTAAGCCTGAACGGCTTGATCGAGCAGGCTCCCCACAAGCGCCGGCCTGAAGCGCGCATCCCAAGCGACGCCTTTTGGGTAGGATTTAAGCCACGGACGCTCGGGGGCTCGGGCGTCGCAAGGCGTCGTCCTCAAGGAGGGATTGGGCTTCCTCGCCATGGTTCTTGTTTTTTCGCTTTACGTTGCCGCCACTTAACGGGCCGCGATTCTCCCATCTGGAGGCGATTGGCCGCAGGCCCGTTCGGTCATTATATAGTAGCACGGGACCGGTTAAGGAGCATCGGAGCCCGCCCCATACGCGGCCGGGGGAATATGCTGAAACCATGGCGCAGCTAGGCGCAAAAACGCCAATTTTCTTGGCGATTAGAGCGTCGAGCAGGGAATGATTTGGGCAAGGTCGCGGGTAGACGCGACAGGTTTTTAAGTCTATTCCAATGCCCGACTTGCCCTCGGATTAGCTATGATTTAGCCAGGGACCATGACACACGGACCCCTTAACGGGGCAGGGAGAGCGATATGGACGAGGTGGCGACCAAGATCATCGAGATTTTGCGTAAGAACATGAAGGACCCATCGAAGCCCGTCGCGCTCGAAACCCCCCTCAGCGAGCTTGAGATCGAATCGCTCGACCTCGCGGTGATCGTGTTCGATATTGAGGATACCTTCGGTATCGAAATCCCGTATAATGCGAACGAAGAGGTGGAAGCGTTCGCGACGGTGGGGTCCGTCGTTGATCGGGTGAAGAGCATCATCACAGAGACGAAGGCTTCCGGCGCAGCAGCTTGAACCAGCCATTTCCGCTCGGGGGCCTTCCCGGGACGTCGACCAGGCTTGGAGTTACGGCTTAGCACTACATGACACACACTAATGGGCGCAGGCGCGTCGTGGTCACTGGCCACGGCGTCGTTACTCCTTTGGGCACGGGCGTAGAGAAATTTTGGGCGGCGCTCAAACGCGGCGAGTGCGGCATACGCCAGGTGCAGAGCTTTTCCACCGAGGATCTCTACATCACCATTGCGGGTGAGATTCCGGACTTCGATCCGAAGGAGCGGCTGCAAAGCAAGCCGCTGCTGCTCGCCGACAAATTTTCCCAATATGCCGGTTGTGCGGCGCAGGAAGCCGTCGCCATGTCGAAGCTCGAAACCCCGCTCAAGGACAATGAGGCCTATCGCGCGGCCTGCATCATCGGCTCCGGTGTGGGCGGGCTCACGACGCTCGAGTTCTCCTACAAGATGCTGTTCAAGGAGAACAAGCGCGCGACCCACCCGCTGACCCTTCTGAAGGCCATCGGCAGTTCGGCCTCGGCCCATGTCAGCATCGAACACGGGATCAAGGGCCCGACCTTCGGCGTGGTGAGCGCCTGCTCGACGGCCACCCATGCCATCGGACTGACCTATCGCATGATCCGCGAAGGTCTGGTCGATCTGGGCCTTGCGGGCGCGGCGGAGGCCTCGCTCAACTGGGGCGCAACCCGCGCCTGGCAGGCCATGCGCGTGCTCAGCCCTGATGGACTGTGGCCCTTCGCCAAGAAGCGCAACGGTACCGTTCTCGCCGAAGGCGCGGGCATCCTCATGCTCGAGGAGTTTGAGCATGCCAAGGCCCGCGGCGCGCCGATCCTTGCCGAGCTGATGGGCTACGGCATGACCGCCGACGCTGCCGACATGGTCAACCCCTCCATCGACGGGGCGTCAAACGCGATGCAGATCGCCCTTGACGATAGCGGTCTTGCGGCGTCGGACATCGACTATGTGAACGCCCACGGCACGGCAACCGCCGTCAACGACATTAACGAGACCCGCGCCATCAAGCGCGTGTTCGGCAACGCGGCTAACAACGTCTCCATCTCCTCCACCAAGTCAATGCACGGCCATTGTCTCGGCGCCGGAGGCGGCATCGAGGCCGTTGCCGCGATCAAGGCGATGGGTGACGGGTTCGTGCCGCCCACGGTCGGCCTCGACGAGCCCGATCCCGAATGCGACCTCGACTACACCGCGAATGTCGGCAAGAAGCGCGAGATCAACTACGTCATGTCGAATTCCTTCGCCTTTGGCGGCCTCAACGCCGTTCTCGTGTTCGGCCCGCCGCCGGCTTAAAGCCGCTTCGGCTGCTCCCCCCTTTCGTGCGGTCTCTCCGCATCATCGCAGGCCTCGGCTTTGCCTTCGCGGCCTACACGGTCGTGAGCTCGCCACCTAGACGATGGCAATGCCTGCTAGATCAGCCCGAGGCCGCGCAGGCTCGCGTGGCCCTGCTTGCCGACGATGATGTGGTCATGGACGAGAACCCCCAGCGGCTTGGCGGCGGCCACGATCTGCCTGGTCATCTCGATATCGGCGCGGGAGGGCGTGGGATCGCCTGAGGGGTGATTGTGCACGAGCACGATGGCCGTCGCCGATAGCTCGAGCGCCCGCTTGACCACCTCGCGCACATAGACCGGGGTATGGTCGACGGTGCCGGTCTGCTGCACCTCATCGGCAATGATCTGGTTGCGCTTGTCGAGGAAGAGGATGCGAAACTGCTCCTTGCTCGCGAACCCCATTGAGGCGCGGCAATAGTCGAGCACCTGGGCCCAGGACGAAAGCACCGGGCGCTCAAGCACCTCGCCGCGCATCAGCCTGAGCGCGGCCGCGCGCACGAGCTTAAGCTCGGTAATCGCCGCCTCCCCGATTCCGGGAACCTCGCGCAGGAGTTCTTCGGGTGCGTTCAAGGCTTCGGCGAAGGTACCGAAGCGCGCGATGAGCGCCTTGGCGAGCGGCTTGGTGTCGCGCCTTGGGGCGGCGCGAAACAGGATCAGCTCAAGCAGCTCGTAGTCGGGGAGGGCGTCCGAGCCCGCCCCGCGGAAGCGTCGCCTAAGCCTCTCGCGATGGCCGAGATAATGTGGCTTGCCCGCATCCTTGAAGCCCATTCAGCCTTCGCTCGGTTGACGCCCGTAAGGAGGCCGGTCCAGCCCTCGCGGCGAGACCGTGAACACCTCGCACCCCGCCTCGGTGACCCCGACCGTGTGCTCGAACTGGGCCGACAGCGAACGGTCGCGGGTGACCGCCGTCCAGCCGTCCGACAGAATCTTCACATGCGGCTTGCCGAGATTGATCATCGGCTCGATGGTGAACAGCATGCCGGGCTTGAGTGTCAGCCCCTCGCCCGGTTCGCCGTAGTGCAGGATGTTCGGCCGGTCGTGGAACACGCGGCCCAAGCCATGGCCGCAGAAATCGCGCACCACGCTGCAGCGCTCGCTCTCGGCATAGGTCTGGATGGCGGCGCCGATATCGCCGGTGGTGGCGCCGGGCCTGACGGCGGCCACGCCCCGCATCAGCGCGTGATAGGTGACTTCAAGCAGGCGCTCCGCGGCGCGGGGAATTTTCCCCACCGCATACATGCGGCTCGAATCGCCGTGCCAGCCATCGACGATGAGCGTCACATCGATATTGAGGATGTCGCCCTCCTTCAAGGCGCGCGGGCCCGGGATGCCGTGGCAGACCACGTGGTTGAGCGAGGTGCAAATCGATCTGGGAAAGCCGCGATAATTGAGCGGGGCGGGCACGGCGCCGCGGTCCATGGCGAACTCGAACACGAACCGATCGAGCGCCTCGGTGGTCACGCCGGGCCTCACCTCATCGACGAGGAGATCGAGCACCTCGGCCACGGCCTGGCCGGCCTTCGCCATACCGGCGAAGGCGTCCGCTCCGTGGAGCTTGATCTTGGTATCGCGCGCCTGGGCGCGGGCAAATTCGAGATTGGACATGGGAAGCGATTATAGGGAATTGACGTTCACTTAGGGGGAAATATGGCGATGTGCAACGGGAACCGCCCGACTTTCCGCTCTCCTGTGCAAAGGAGGACCCTAAGAAGCTGGTGGAACGGCGGCAAGGCGCTAGACTTTTACCTCCGCAACCGTTCCTACCTGCCGCCATGACCGACCAAGAAGGCTCCCGAAGCGTCACCGCCGCGCTTGTCGTGATCGGCGAGGAGATCCTGTCGGGACGCACCAGCGACGAGAACATCGCCTATATCGCGGCCTATCTCACCCGTATCGGCATCTCACTTCGCGAGGTGCGGGTCGTGGCCGACCTTGAGGCCGAGATCGTCGCCGCGGTGAACGAGCTCCGCCCGCGCTTCAGCTATGTCTTCACCACCGGCGGCATCGGTCCCACCCATGACGACGTGACCACCGATGCCATCGCCAAAGCCTTCCAGGTCGACGTCGTGGTCGATCCCGAGGCGGTCGCGGCCATGCGCCAGCATTTCAGCGAGAAGGAGCTCACGCCCGCCCGCCTCCGCATGGCCCGCATCCCCCAAGGCGCCAAGCTGATCGACAACGCCATCTCCCGGGCCCCGGGCTTCATGCTCGGGAACGTCATCGTCATGGCCGGGGTCCCACGCATCATGCAGGTCATGCTCGATGCGGTAACGCCGCGTCTTGCCAAGGGGCGGCCGATGCTAACCCGCTCGGTCCGCATCGACGTGGCCGAAGGCGACGCTGCGCCGGGTCTAGCCGAGCTCCAATCGGCGCACCCCGAGGTCCAGATCGGCAGCTACCCGTTCTTCGAGAACAAGCGTCTCGGCACTTATGTCGTGCTGCGCTCAACCGATGCGGCGAAGCTTGCCACGGCGCTCGATGCGCTGTGGGCACTTATCCACAGGGCAGGCTTCCACGCCGCTGCCGCTGAGGGCGAATGAGCAATTTTACACAAAAAATGCGAATCACCCCGCTTTGTTGCGGCGCGAGGCGAGCACGATGTCGGCGATCGCTTGCCGCTCCGCAGGTGATCGGCAACGCGCGAGATGGCGATCTCGGCAAGCCGGACAAGCGTCAACACGGTCAGCGCACGGGTGTCGTTTCCCGCTGCCATCGATCATCGGCAGAGCCGTCTTGCGTGGAGTTGGCGAAGCGACGGAATGTTCGGCGCGAAGCGAGAGGACGACTGGCGTCCGAGGCCGATGCGGGACGCGCAAAAACCCTGAGACCCAGATGAGGTCCGGCGCGCCCCAGTAACTGGTTGTTTTGGAAGGGAAATAAAGAAGGCGCGGGGACTAAGCCCCGCGCCTCTTGGCAACTATCTCTTCTTGGCGGTCTTGCGACGGGCGGTGCCCGTCTTCTTCGCCGACGATTTCTTCGCGGCGGCCGTCTTGCGCTTCGCTGGTTTCCTCTTCTTCGCTACTGCCATGATATCCCTCCTTCGGGCTGGCTGGCTGTTAATTCACTCTAGCTACATCCGCTCGTCGCTCCACACGTATCGCACTTGAGACACGTGCCGTTACGGACGAGGGTAAAGTTTCCGCATTCTCCACACGCTTCTCCTTCATAACCCTTAACGCGCGCTTCGGCCACAAGATCTGATGCGCCTCGTTCAGCGAGCGCTTCGACGGCGCGGGCGACGTGCTCGGCCGTCTCGGGTGAAGGAACTTGAGTGGACGCGGTGGCAAAGCTTGTGGTGCCCGGCTGCGCGTCGTCGTCGGCTCTCGCCTGCAACGCACGCGCATGACCACCAGTGCTCTGCGCTTTGCTCGGCGCAAGAAACTTTCGCTCGCTGAGGCGACCACGGGTGAAGCCTGGCGAGACGAGAGCTTCGGTGGAACGCTTGCCTTCGCCCGCGTCACCAGAGCCGAGTGTAGTGCTGCCGATCTCACTTGGATCAACATGAGCAAGCTCGTAGCGCCCAAGATAAGAAACTGCAAGCTCTCTGAACAGGTAGTCAAGGATCGAGGTGGCGTTCTTGATCGCCTCGTTGCCGCGCACCGGGCCTGCCGGCTCGAAGCGCGTGAAGGTGAAGGCATCGACGAACTCTTCCAACGGAACGCCATACTGCAAACCGACGGACACCGCGATCGCAAAGTTGTTCATGAGCGAGCGGAAGGCGGCGCCCTCCTTGTGCATGTCGATAAAAATCTCGCCCAGACGTCCATCTGCATACTCGCCAGTCCTTAAATAGACCTTATGACCGCCGACTACCGCCTTCTGCGTATATCCCTTGCGCCGATCAGGCAAGCGCTCACGATCGGCGCGCGCCCGCATCCGCTCGATCACGCGCTCGACGATACGCTCGGCGACGACGGCAGCGCGCTGCGCCTGCGGCTGGTCTGAGGCGACCGCAGCGAGCACTTCGTCCTGCTCCTCCTCCTCGTCGGCGAGGAGCTGCGCATTGAGCGGCTGCGACAGCTTGGAGCCGTCGCGATAGAGCGCGTTGGCCTTGAGCGCGAGCCGCCAGGACAGGAGATAGGCCTCCTTGCAGTCCTCGATGCTCGCGTCGTTCGGCATGTTGATGGTCTTGGAGATGGCGCCGGCGATGAAGGGCTGCGCCGCCGCCATCATGCGGATATGGCTCTCGACCGAGAGGAAACGCTTGCCCTTGCGCCCACAAGGCGAGGCGCAGTCGAACACCGGCAGATGCTCGGGGTTAAGCCCCGGCGCGCCTTCGAGCGTCATGGCCCCACAGGCATATTCGTTGGCCGCCTCGATCTCCCGCTTGCCGAAGCTGATCTCGGCCAGGAGGTCGAAATCGGGCTGGTCGAGCCGCTCGGGCGAAAGGCCGAGCGTTCCGGTCAAGAAGTCCTCGCCAAGCGTCCACTTGTTGAACACGAACTTGATGTCGAAGGCGGCAGCGACGGCCTTTTCGACGGCCGCGATTTTCTCCGGGGTAAAGCCCTTGGCTGCCAGCGTCTCGTGATTGACCCCAGGGGCGCCCACCAGAGTGCCGTGGCCGACCGCATATTCGATGATGCGCTTGATCGCCTCCTCGGGGTAGCCGAGCCCCCGCAGCGCCTCGGGCACCATGCGGTTGATGATCTTGAAATAGCCGCCGCCCGCGAGCTTCTTGAACTTGACCAGCGCGAAATCGGGTTCGATGCCGGTGGTGTCGCAGTCCATGACGAGGCCGATGGTGCCTGTCGGCGCGATCACCGTGGCTTGCGCATTGCGGTAACCATGGGTCTTGCCCAGTTCTAGCGCCCGCTCGAAGGCATGGACGGCATGAGCGAGCAGCTTGGGGTCGGGGCAGGAGGCGTGATCGAGCGGCACCGGCGCCGTAGCCAGGCCCTCATAGCCGTCTTTTTCGCCGCGGGCCGCGCGCGCGTGATTGCGCATGACCCGGAGCATGGCCTCGCGGTTCTTTTCATAACCGGGGAAGGGGCGAAGCTCGCGCGCCATCTCCGCGCTCGTGGCATAGGAGACGCCCGTCATGATGGCGGTGAGCGCCCCGCACAGCGCCCGGCCTTGCGCCGAGTCGTATGGAATGCCTGACGCCATGAGCAGGCCGCCGATATTGGCGTAGCCAAGCCCGAGCGTCCGGTACTCGTAAGAGAGCTGGGCGATGCGGCGCGAGGGGAACTGCGCCATGGTGACGGCGATCTCGAGCACGATGGTCCACAGCTTGATCGCGTGCTCATAGGCCTCGATGTCGAAGCTGCCGTCCTCGTTGCGGAACGCCATCAGGTTGACCGAGGCGAGATTGCAGGCCGTATCGTCGAGGAACATATATTCGGAGCAAGGGTTCGACGCCTTGATCTCGCCGGCCGCCGGGCAGGTATGCCAGTCGTTGATGGTGCTGTGGAACTGGATGCCGGGATCGGCGCAGGCCCAGGCGGCATAGCCCACCTGATCCCACAGAGCGCGTGCCTTCACCGTCTTGGCGACCGCGCCGTTCTTGCGAAACGTCAAGTTCCACTCGCCGTCGGCTTCGACCGCGCGCAGGAAATTATCGGTGACGCGCACCGAATTGTTGGAGTTCTGGCCCGAGACGGTGCGATAGGCCTCCGAATCCCAATCCGTGTCGTAGGTCGGGAACTGGATCGACGTGTAGCCTTGGCGGGCGAACTGGATCACCCGGCGGATAGAATTGTCCGGCACCTTGGCCTTGCGCGCGGCTCTCACCTCGCGCTTCAGCGCCGGGTTGCGCTTGGGATCGAAGCAATCGGCGCCCTCGCCCTCGCAATTGACGCAAGCCTTGAGGATGGCGTTGAGCCGCTCGGCCAGCACCTTCGAGCCGGTGACGAGCGCCGCCACCTTCTGCTCCTCGTTGACCTTCCAATTGATGTAGTCCTCGATGTCGGGGTGGTCGATGTCGACCACGACCATCTTGGCCGCGCGCCGCGTGGTGCCGCCCGACTTGATGGCGCCCGCCGCCCGGTCGCCGATCTTGAGGAAGCTCATCAGCCCCGAGGACTTGCCGCCACCCGACAGGGGCTCGTTCTCGCCCCGGAGCCTGGAGAAATTGGTGCCGGTGCCCGAGCCATATTTGAACAGCCGCGCCTCGCGCACCCAGAGGTCCATGATCCCGCCCTCGTTGACGAGATCGTCGTCGATCGACTGGATGAAGCAGGCATGCGGCTGGGGATGCTCGTAGGCCGAGGTTGAGGCTTTGACCTCTCCGGTGGCGAGGTCGACATAATAATGACCCTGGCTCGGCCCATCGATGCCATAGGCCCAATAGAGCCCGGTATTGAACCATTGCGGGCTGTTAGGGGCGCCCATCTGCATGGCGAGCATGTAGCGGAGCTCGTCATAGAAGGCGCGCGCATCCTCCTCGCTCGAGAAATAGCCGCCCTTCCAGCCCCAATAGGTCCAGGTGCCGGCCAGCCGCTCGAACACTTGGCGCGCGTCCGTTTCGCTACCGAAACGCTCACTTTCCGGAAACGCGGCTAACGCCTCGGCGTCAGGCACCGACCGCCACAGCCAGGCGGGGACGGTGTTCTCCTCGATCCGCTTTGCCTTGGTGGGAACGCCGGCTTTGCGAAAGTATTTCTGGGCCAGGATGTCGGCCGCGACCCCGCTCCAATGGGAAGGGACCTGGAAGCGTTCGAGCGAAAATACCACCGAGCCGTCCGGGTTACGGATCTCGCTTGCGCTCTCCCTGAAGGGAATAGCGTCATAGGGCGATTTGCCCGCCTCGGTGAATTTCCGTTCAATCCGCATCTTGCTCCCACCCCCGCTATTTTTCGCCGCTCGCGTCTGTCTGACGCGCAACGGTCGAAACTGAGGCGATTCGTTCCAACCATCAACATATATGCACTGACTTCCTAACGTACCACTAAACCCTGTGGGGGACTACAATAAGTGGCGGTGCAGAAGTCAGGGGATGGCATGTGGAAACCCTGTTGACGAAACGCAAGCGGAAGCCCGTCGGCGCCCCTGTCGTGGGGGACTTGACGGTCTGTTTACGAGCCTCTCACTACGTTGGCGCCGCACCGAAAGCATGGCGACACGGGCGCCCGGGATCAAAGTCGAATGCTCTACCATCGCGCCTTTGGCCGTGATCTCGATACGCTTGTCGTCGCCGTGATCGACAATCGCCGACCGATCCTTTCGCTGATGCGGGCCATGCTCGCGGCCATCGGTACGGGCCGCATCGAGACCTATGAGAGCCCAACCGAAGCCATCGACGCGATGGCGAAAAGCGTGCCCGACCTCGTCATTGCCGCCGCCTCGATGCAGCCTTTGGCTGGGCCTGCGCTCGTGAGGGCCATGCGCCGCTCAAGCTCGGGCCCGCTCGCTCTCGTACCCGCCATGATCATGAGCACCCGCGCCAAGCCTGCCCTCGTCGAGCAGGCGCTTAAGGCCGGGGCCCATCAGGTGCTCGTGCTGCCGACCACCGCGAGCACGCTGTTTCGCAGGCTCGATTGGCTGATCAACGACGACCGTCCCTTCGAGCTCAAGGGCGGGCATTATGTCGTCGCCGGCATGGAGGAGCGGCTGTCGCTCAGCTTTCAGCGGCCGGTCTACGTCCCGACCGAACCAGACCTTCCGTTTTATGCCGTGACGCCCGACGAGGAGACCGCTCCCACCCTCGACATCGCCAAGAAGGCGCGGGTCGCGCCGAACTAGGGCACCGGCCTGGACAGGGGACCCTCCTTGAGGCCATAGTCCCGGCGCAAGCAAAAAAGCCGAAACACGGACATGGGAATCTTCACCGAGCTCTTTGCCTGGTGGACGGGCAACACTATCGGCACGCGCCTCTATACCTGGCGCAAAGGGGAGCGCGTGGGCGAGGACGGCCTCGGCAATATCTATTATCGGGAACGCGGCGGCGAGCGTCGCTGGGTGATTTACCGCACCCTAGCCGAGCCGTCCCAGGTCCCGCCCGCATGGCATGCCTGGCTGCATCACACCGTAGACGTGCCCCCGACTGAGGAGAGCTATACGCCGCATGCTTGGGAGAAGGCGCATCGTCCCAATCTCACCGGGACCTACGAGGCCTATCGTCCGCCCGGCTCGACGCTCCGCCCGGGTTCCGTGAAGCCGCCTTTGGATTACGAGCCGTGGCAGCCCAAGTGACACGCGAGACGCTGTTGGACACCGCGCTGCCCAAGCCGGTTCAGCGCTGGTCGGCGTCGGACTATGCGAAGAACGGCCGCTTCGTGCAAGAGCTTGCCGGGCCGGTGTTCGGCATGCTTGGCGCCAAGCCCGGCGAGCGCATCCTCGATCTTGGTTGCGGCGACGGCGCGCTCACGGCGGAGATCAAAGCGGCCGGCGCCGACGTTATCGGCGTCGATCTGAGCGACGAGCTGCTTGCGGTTGCGCGGATGAAGGGCCTCAGAGTCCGCAAGCTCGACGGCCATGCTTTGGATTTCGTCTCAGAGTTCCATGCGGTGTTCTCCAATGCCGCGCTGCACTGGATGCGGAAGCCCAAATTGGTGATCGCGGGCGTAGCGCGCGCGCTTCGCCCGCGCGGCCGCTTCGTGGGCGAGCTCGGCGGACACGGCAATGTGGCGGCCCTCGCCACGGCGATGCGCGCGGCCGGCGCGCTCCGCAAGGGCGATCCTGCGCTGGTCGCGCCGTGGTTCTTTCCCACCGTGGAGGAATATGGCCGCCTTCTCGCCGAGGGAGGCTTCACGGTGAGAGAGATCGCGCTCGTGCCGCGCCCGACACCGCTCAAAACCGGCATGGAAGGCTGGCTCAGGACCTTCGGCAGGTCCTTTTTCGATCAATTCCCCGAGCCGGACAGGACCGCGGTGGTGAGCGAGGTGGTCGAGCTGTTGCGGCCCTCTCTCTGCGATACGCATGGCGTGTGGACCGCCGACCATGTGAGGCTCCGCTTCTATGCCGAGCGCGGCGCCTGAGCAAAGCCGCCACACCAATGCCCAAATCATGGACGAGGCGTTTGATGTTCAAGGAGCGCACCGGAGTGGTAGTCGAGAGGCCCGTTCACGAGGTGTGCGGCATGATGCAACGAAGTAATGCGCGCGCGGGCTATTCGGTCGGCGTGATTTCCCTATTCCTGGCAGCCTTCGGGCTGGCTTCGGGGCTCTGGTCGAGCCTCCTTCATGCCGAAGTCGTCAAAAACC
>Ga0209874_1000179_pt1 | contig 17238 bp, 15 predicted proteins | sample GWRWN1_20_30_FD_187216 | JGI IMG/M metagenome (GOLD analysis project Ga0209874, IMG submission 187216) | Riverbed sediment microbial communities from areas with no vegetation in Columbia River, Washington, USA - GW-RW N1_20_30 (SPAdes)... | ecosystem: Environmental > Aquatic > Freshwater > River... | reverse complement strand
CGCGGGGAGACACTCGAGGAGTCGATCCGCCGGCACCTCGCCGAGAAGGTGGACGTCCGCGAGCTCTCCCATCTCGAGCAGCTCGAGACCCTCAGCGATCCCGACCGCTCACCGCGCGAGTGGCAGCTCGCGACGGCGTATCTCGGACTCGTCCCCAGCGATCTCGATCCCGAGCTGCCGGGCGACACCGACTGGCATCCGGTCGACGGTCTCCCGAAGCTCGCTTTCGACCACGGGCAAGTCGTGCTGGCAGGCCGCGAGCGGCTGCGCGCGAAGCTGTCGTACACGAATCTCGGCTTCGCGCTCGCGCCTCCGGAGTTCGTCATCTCCGAGCTCAGAGATCTCTACGCGGCGGCGCTCGGACACGACGTCTCCGCGACGAACCTGCAGCGCGTGCTGCTGCGACGGAACGTGCTGGAGCCCACCGGCCGCCAGCGCTCCCCCGGCCCGACCGGCGGTCGGCCTGGATCCCTGTTCCGATTCCGGACGAAGGGTCTCGAGATCACCGACCAGTTCGCCGTGCTGCGGCCGCCCGGACCTGCGCGCCTACCTGTCGCGTAGTTCCTGGCATGGACCTCCCGAGGCCTCGCCCTCGTAGAGTGGGCGCGCGATGGCGGGCTCTCACGGCGACGAGCGCGCCTGGATCCGGGGCGCGCAACGAGGATCTGAATCCGACCTCGAGTCGCTGTTCCGCCACCACTGGCCGCGCGCCTACCGAGCCGCGTACCTCGTCGTCCACGATGCCGCTGCGGCCGAGGACATCGCGCAGGAGGCATTCCTTGCTGCCGTGCGCTCGCTCGACCGCTTCGACCGCCGCCGGCCGTTTGGACCGTGGCTGCACCGGATCGTCGTCAACCGGGCGATCGACTGGTCGCGCGCGCGGGCGCTTCGCCGGGAGGTCGGTGAAGAGGCCCTCGTGTCGGTTGCTGCCGGCGACCGTCCGGAGAACCCGCACCCGCAGACGCTCGCATCAGCACTGGCCGAGCTGTCTCCCGAACATCGCGCCGTGATCGTGCTGCGGCACTTGCTGGAGTACACACCCGGGGAGATCGCGGGGCTGCTCGGACTCCCACGCGGAACGGTCAATTCGCGACTTCGACGCGGGCTCGACGAGCTCGCGCAGCAGGTGGAAGAGGACGTCCGGTGAGCTGGCGAGAACCAGCGCCCGGCGAGAGCGAAGCCGGCGAGCGGAGCTGGCGGGTGGTCCGCGAAGCCTTCGATGAACGAATTCCTGCGCCACGGCCACGCAACTGGCGACCGCTCGTCGCCGTCGCCGTCGCCGCCGCGATCCTTGCTGCGGCCTTCACCCCACCGGGACAAGCGGTCCTCGGCTCCTTGCGAGACGTCGTGAAGGGGGAGGAGAACGCCAAGCCGGCCCTCTTCTCCTTGCCCTCTCCCCGATCGCGCTTGCTAGTGAACTCGTCGCAGGGAGCGTGGGTCGTGCAGAGCGACGGCTCGAAGCGTCTGCTTGAGGGCTATCGGGACGCTTCGTGGTCACCCCGCGGTCTCTACCTCATTGCGGTTCGTGGCCACGAACTGCGTGCGTTGGAGCCGAACGGGGACGTGCACTGGTCCATCGGACGCGCTGGTCTCGACGATCCGCGCTGGTCGAGCGAAGGAACCGGGGACGAGCGCATCGCGTATCTGGCTCGCCGCACGCTTCGTGTAATCGGGGGCGACGGGCGAGGCGACCGGGCCCTTGCGCGCGACGTCACGCGCGTCCCGCCAGCGTGGCGACCGCGGACGCACGTCGTCGCCTACGTCGACGGCAACGGAAGGATCGTCGTCCGGAGCGCCGACTCGGGCGCGGTCCAATGGACGGCAAGCGTTCGCCAACGCCCGGCCGCACTCGAGTGGTCTGGCGACGGGAGGTATCTCCTCGCCCGCAGTGCGAGCTCTCTCACGATCTTCAGCTCTACCGGCAGGCAACGGCTCGAGCCACTCGCACAGGGGGCGGCGCCGGTGGTTGACGCTGCCTTCAGGCCGCTGAGCCACGGAATCGCGTTTGTCCAGCGCGCGGCCGGGCGCAGCGTCCTATGGTTCTACCCGCAGCTTCTTCCTGACGCGACAGCAGCTCGGCGCGTCTTCGCCGGCGCCGGCAGCTTTGAAGCTGTGGCGTGGTCGCCGGACGCGCGTTGGCTCGCGCTCACCTGGAAGAGCGCGGACCAGTGGCTCTTCATCCGCTCGGCAGCTGTGCGAAAGGTCATCCCCGTATCCGGCATCGAGGAAGCGTTCGGCCCGAATGCCCGGATCGCGGGCTGGTGCTGTCCGTGACTGCGTGCTACGGTCAGCGTTCCCGGCGACAAGGAGGTCGAACAAATGACGATTGCGCACGCCTCCTTCCGAAGAGCCACGCGGCTCCTCGGCTAGCCGGCACCACTCTCTAGCGCGAGTCTCGTGAGCTCAGCCGCCTCGTAGGCGGCGCTTCGTCGTTCACCCATTCACAAGGAGACTCGCTTTGCATGTGTTAGAAGCGCTCGGCTGGAACGCCGAACTGGCGTCCGAGTTCGAGCAACTAGAGGAAGACAACCTGACTCCGGCTCGCGTCGCCGCGCAGCACCGCGGCTCCTACATCCTCTGGTCCGCGGGCGGAGAGCTTCGTGCCAAGACGGCCGGCCGGATGTTCTACGCGCACGAAGTCGGTGCACCCCTGCCAGCCGTCGGCGACTGGGTCGCAGTCGAAGGAGCCGACAACGGGACCGCCACGATCACGGCGATCCTGGCCCGCCGCAGCGCGTTCGTACGCAAGCACGCCGGACGCGACTCGAGCGAGCACGTGCTCGCCGCCAACGTCGACGCCGCGTTCCTGCTCGCCGGTCTCGACGACGACTTCAGCCTGCGACGGCTGGAGCGGTACATCACGACGGCCTGGGAGAGTGGTGCCGAGCCGATCGTGGTGCTGACGAAGACCGACCTCAGCCCGGACGTGTCTGGCGCGGTGCTCGCGGTCGAGAGCGTGGCGATCGCGGTCCCGGTCGTGCCCATCTCGAACGTGACCGGTAACGGCCTCGAGGAGCTCGTCATACACCTGCGTCCCGGACGGACGGTCGTGCTGCTCGGCTCCTCGGGAGTCGGGAAGTCGACCTTGCTCAACAGCCTCGCCGGCACCGAGCTGATGCCGACGGCCGAGCTGGCCGCCGACGGCACCGGCCGTCACACGACGACGCACCGTGAGCTCGTCCAGCTTCCAGGCGGCGCGCTGGTCATCGACACGCCCGGACTGCGGGAGCTGCAGTTCTGGGAGGGTGACCTCAGCGCCGCCTTCGAGGACATCGAGGCGCTCGCGGCGGACTGCCGCTTTCGCGACTGCGCTCACATCACCGAACCGGGCTGCGCCGTGCTGGCGGCAGTGGACAGCGGAGCGCTCGAGCTCGGTCGACTGCGGTCCTGGCGCAAGCTCCAGCGCGAGCTCGAGTCGATCGCGGCTCGCACGGACAAGCGCCTGCACCTAGCGCGCAAGAAGCGCTGGAAGCAGCACGCGCAGATAGCGCGTCAAAAGAGCCGGCAGTGAGCTAACGGCGTTCAGCCGGCGTTGCGGCCGAGGACGTCGACCGAGACGACCTGGCGGCCGTCGATGGTCGCGTCGCCGATGGCGACGGACCCACCGGCTTCCGCCTCGTCGATCACCCGCATGCCGATCGACTTCGCGTACTCGAAGTCGGAAGACTCGGCAACGAGGAGCGTGGAGCCACTGGCGAGGGTGACCTCAACGCGGTACGTCGGTGTGGCCTCGGGCGCCGGCACGGAAGCTATTGCAGCCGCGGCCTCCGCCATGGCCATTGCCATGATCGGCCCGCGCGGCTCGTGCACGCGCTCGATCGCATCCTTGATGTCCGAGCGTGCCGCCGTCACGACCCGAATGGGCCCGTGCAGCGCGTCGCGCAGACGCGTGAGATGCGAAGCGTTGTCGGCGTCCGGCACCGCAACGATCGTGCACTCGCCCTCGCGACGGAGCGGGAGCGCGCAGTACATCTCCGCGACGGAGCGCGACAGCAGATGCGCGACCTCATGGTCGATCGGATACTCCGCGAGGTCGACGAACTCCTGCCCGTGCTGGGCGGCGAGCAGACGCGTGAGCTCACGCTCGGGGAGCCCGTACTCGAGCAACACCTCGCCGAGCCTTCGGCCGCTGTCCTGCGCTTCGGCGAGCGCTCGGTTCACGGTCTCGAGCGGCAGCAGCCCAGCGCGATACACGAGCGTCCCGAGTGGATAGCTCCGCATCTCCGCCGAGCTGAACGGAGGGATCGACGGCGCAGCAGCCGCCGCCTGGCTGGTGTCGAGCATAGTCATCGTGCCGCAGTCTCCATCCACACAGTCGTCAGATGTGGGGCCTGCGTCTACCCCCCGAACGAGGTAGCTCTTTCGGTATGGCGCGCTCCCCTAGCGGATTCCGGCGTCCGTCAGCTGCTGGACGAGATCTGCATCGGCGGGAGTGACGAAGGTCGGGCCGCTCGGGACAACCGTGCCTGCGGCTGGAATCAGACCGTACAACTTGCGCTGCGCAAGGAACAGAACCGGCAGATATCCCTGGAGGTAGGGTTGCTGGTCGACGGCGAACAGCAGTCTCTTCGCACGCAGTGCTCGGAGGATGTCCGGGCCGAGATCGAACGTCGCCAGCTTCACCTTCGTGAAGAGTCGGCGCGACGTGAAAGCCTCGAGCGCAGGAATCGCTCCACCCGGGCCGAGCATGAGCACGCCGTCCACGCCACCTGATGCGGCTGCTTCCCCGATTCGCATCTCCGCCTGCGCTTGGGACTGCAGGTCGACAGTGAGCGTGCGAGTCCGCCCACCAACCTTCGCGAGCGCTGCCGCGAATCCACGGCAACGCTGGACGAGGCTCGAATTTCCCGCCTCGTGGTTCACGCAGATGGCGTTGCGTACTCCCTCGGCGGCCATGCGTCGCCCGGCGCCGAGTCCGGCGGCGTACTCGGGCTGGCCGATGAAGAGCAGCACGCCGAGCCCACGGTAGGCCTGCGCCCCGGCGTTGATTGCGACGACGGGGATGCCGGCCTGGACGGCCAGACGGATCGACGGTCCCACTCCGGTGGCATCCGGGATCGACACGACGAGCCCATCAGGTCTCGTCGCCACCGCGAGGTCGATGAGTCGCGCCATGCGCGTTGCGTCGAAGACGTCCGGCGCCTGGTAGGAGACGCTGACGCCGAGGTCGCGCGCCGCCTCGTCGATGCCACGCTTGACGACGGCCCAGAACGGATCGGACGCCTGGCCGTGGGTCACGATGGTGATGCGGACGTTCCGGGCGGGCGGACCCACAGGGGGTTGCGCGCTCGTCGTCGCGGACGTCGAGGTCGTCAGAGGGCTCGCGGACTTCTTGTCCTCGCCGCAGCCGGCGGCGATCAGGGCGAAGGCGAGCGTCGCCGCGAGCGCGACCCGGGCCAGCGGGCTCACCCTGGCCTGAACGGAAGCTTTGCGACGACCTTCGTGCCCTCGCCGGCCGGGCTGTGAATCAGTAGGGATCCGTCCAAAGCGGCGACGCGGTCCTCGAGCCCGCGCAGGCCCGACCCCGACCTCGGGTCCGCACCGCCTACGCCGTCGTCCGCGATCTCGACCTCGATGCAGTCTTCTCCGTGTCGGACCGTCACTGCCGCTTCCTGCGCACGCGCGTACTTCGCCACGTTGGTCAGCGCCTCGGCGACGACGAAGTAGGCCGCAGCCTCGACCGGCGGGGGCAGCCGATGCTCCAGCGCCACCTTGCACTGAACCTGGAACGGCGAACGCTCGACCAGGGCGGCGAGCGCAGCCGAGAGGCCGCGGTCGGACAGGATCGCCGGGTGAATCCCGCGTGCAAGCTCCCGCAGCTCGGCCAGCGCGGTTGCGAGCTTCTCCACCGATGCGTCGAGGAGGGCGACTGCGTCCGGATCGCTCGACACACGGTTCTTGATCAGCTGGAGATCGAGCGAGAGCGAGACGAGCTGCTGCTGCGCGCCGTCGTGAAGATCGCGCTCGAGTCGGCGGCGCGCATCCATGCTCGCCTCCACGATGCGGGCTCGCGATGCGCGTACCTCTTCCACGCGCGCGCGCAGCTCGGCCTTTAGCCGCTCGTTGCCGAGTGCGAGGACGGAACCCGCCGCCGCCGCTCGCACGAGCTCGGGCCTGGCATCGAGCTCGGCGTCGTGGATGATCGCCGCGACCCGTCGCCCTTCGTGCTCGACCGCGGTCCAGGTCCGGCCCGAGCCGGACTCCGGCAGCTCGACCGGGAGGCCATGCTCGTCCACGAATGATGACCGCTCCGGCAGCCAGTAGGCGATCGCGAGCCGGTCGTCGCCGATGCTCTCGGCGAGCGCCTCGCGCACGGCGCCGCCGACTTCGGTTTGCGAGGCGAGCAGCTGACGGACGACGTCGCGAAGCGGCGTCGCCAGTCCGTCGAGCACAGCGAGCGAGACGATCGCTGCGGGAACGGCAAAGAGCCACAGGATCAGACCGGTGGCGGCGTTCAAGCTCCACGGACCGACGTAGTCCCCGCTTGCCCCCGCAATGCCATTCGCTCCGTAGACGATCAGGAGAACGGTCAAAGTGATCGGCACGGCTGCGATCGCGAGAGCTGTTCCGGCTGTCGGCAATCTCAACGCGAGCAGCGCGAGCACGGGTCGATCCGGAGCACGTCCCGTGGCCAGCGGCGGAATGTGCGCGCTCAGGAAGCGGTTCGCCGCCTTGCGCTCGAGATCGGCGAGGCGCCAGACGTTCTCCGCTCGCAACGCAAGGAGCGGCAGCAAGAGAACGAGGTGCGTGATGCCGAGCAGGAGGCCGCTCACCAGATAGGCGGCGGTTCTCCCGGCGCTATCGAGGCGGGCACGCACTGCAAACGGCGTGCGAGCCCCGAACTCAAGGGTCATGGAGCTCATGGGCCAACCTTCGGCCCATGAGCCGGGGAAGGGGCGCAAGGGGAAACCGGGAGGTTTCCCCGCCTCTTCTCGTCAGCGCACGCGTCGCTCGCACCGGCGCGTGGGCTGAGGCGTTTCATAAAGAAGGGGGCTCGTGGGGGAAACATGGTTTCCCCCACGGGAGCGAGTCGAAGGCGAGCGACGCTCACGGGATGCCCAGCACGGTGACATTTCCATTGTTCGAAAGTGCCTGAATCGACCAGGGCGCGTCGTCGGCCGGCGTAACCCCCCGAACGCTCGCGGTACCGTTGCTGGTCGCCGCGTCGACCCGGTACCGCCCTTCGGGGACCGAGACCGCCACGTTCCCTGTGTCGCTACGAAGCTCGAGACGTTCCGGAGAGCAGGCTGCGCCCACGTCGATGTTTCCCGTCTCCGTCGTTGCTTGGAGGACAAAGCCGCAAAACGAGCCGACGGAGATGTTCCCGTCGCTGGTATCAAGCTGTGCAGAGCCGCGGTAGGACGAGACCCGAATGTCTCCGTGCGGTGCGCTGATGACGATGGGGACGTTGTCGGACACCGTCACGCGGTAGTCGGCGTAACACGAGCCGAGCAACAGATTCGCGCAGCTCGACCTGATGCGGATGACGCCGTCTTCGAGCGTCCGCACTTCCTCCGGCGCGTGGTCATACGCGAAGTGATCTGTGCGCCGCACCATCACCTCGTCGAGCCCGCCGCCCACGAGCTCCACGTTGCCCCTGCCGATGTTTAGCTCGACCCGCAGGACCTCGGCGGCGGCGAGGAACGATTCCGATCTCGTTCCTGCAGTAGCGGCCCAGAGCCCTGCCATCGAGCCCGCGGCCGCGACGAGCACGAAGATCGACCCCGCCACGAGCCGTGCCCAAGGCGAGAGACGGCGCCCGCGTCGCTCCTCGGCGCGCGAAGTCTCCAGACCCTCTCCTGCAGCGGCGTACCCGGCGGACACCGCCCTTCAGACTAAATCAGGCCAGGGCCGAGGCCAATGCATCGCCCGACAGCTCGTCCTTGAGGACGAAGGCGCTCGCGGCGCTCGAGGCGATCAGAGGGCCATACTCGTCGCGGCTCGACGTCAGGATCACGATCGGCGCAGGCTCGAGCTGGCGCAGTCGGTCTGCGACCTCGAAGCCGTCGAGATCGGGGAGCTGCACGTCGAGCAGCACGATCTCCGGCTTCAACTCGGCCGCCGCGCGGAGCGCCGCGACGCCGTTTTCGGCTTCCCCCACGACATCGAACCCTTCGCTCTCGAGCAGGCTGCGAGCGCTGTCGCGGAAGGGTGCGTAATCGTCGACGATGAGGATGGTCCTGGCCACGCGCGCTACCAGGACCCAGCTTAAGCGCTCAGCGAGCGTGCGTGACCTTGCTCAGACCTGTCGGGTGATCGGCATCGAGCCCTTTGACGTGGGCGAGCGCCGCCGCGAAGAGCTGGCCGGGGACGACGGAGAGGAGCGGGGAGAGGATCGGTAGCGGAGGCTCCGGAACCGGCAGTGCAAACGCGGCGCCCTCGATCTCGGTGGCAGCGTTGCCGCTTGCGACAACGGTTGCCCCGGCTTCGCGGACGCGCGTCGCCGCGTCCACGACGGCCGGCAGGCTCTGATCCCTGGACGCGATCGTCCAGACCGGAAACAGTGCGTCGAGGGCCGCGACCGGCCCATGGACGAGGTCGGTCGCCGTCAATGGCTCCGCGGCCACGCGGCAGGTCTCCGTGAGCTTCAGCGCGACCTCGCGCGCGGTCGCGAACTCGATGCCGCGACCGATGACGTACATCCGGCCGACATAGGCGAATGCGGCCGCGACGTTCGAGACCATGTGCTCGAGCGGACCGAGCGCCTCGGCCATCTGCTCGGCCAACCGCCGAAGCCCATCCGCGATCTCGCCGCCACGAAGGGCGGTTCCGCCCGCCAGCAAGGCGAGCGCAGCGAGCGTGTTCACGTAGGTCTTCGAGGCGGCGACCGCGCGCTCGGCCCCGGCGGCGAGCGGAAGTGTCGCGTCGGCCGCACGCCCGAGCTCGGACTCCGGGCCGTTCGTGACTGCAACGGTGAGCGCTCCGCGTGCCCGCGTCCGCTTCACGTACTCGACTACGTCCGGCGTCTCACCGGATTGCGAGAGCGCGACGACCACGGATCCCGACAGGTCGAGCTTGGCGTCGTAGTAAACGGTGAGCGAGATCGAGTCGCGCATCGCAGTCCAGCCGGGCAGGACGCCGAACGCGTAGACGCCGTACGAGGCGGCCGCGTCCGAGGAGCCGTGCCCGACCAGGCGCACCACGGTGGGCGCCCGCTCCACGATCGCCCGGGAAACCGACCCGAACTCGTCCTCGTGCTCGAGCAGACGGAGAATCGCCTCCGGCTGCTCGCGGATCTCGGCCAGGAACAATTCCCCGCGTCGCGGGTGAGGCTCCGGTGCTGCCGTCATGCCTGGTCCAGTCGCTCGCCGGTCGCGGGGTCGAAGAGGTGCGCCTCGTCGGCTCGCGGACGCAATGTCACCCGGTCGCCCTGCTTCGGCGCGTTGCGGACCTCGGTCCGGGCGATCAGCCTCGTCGTCTCACGCCCGAGCTCGGCTGTGCAGAACACGAACGCGTCGGCGCCCACGTCCTCGATTACGTCCACCTTGGCCGGAATGCCATCGGTCGCCACCTCGAGCGACTCGGGCCGCACGCCGAGCACGAGGCTCGTCTGGCCATTCGTGGAAGCGCCTTCCGGCAGCGGGACGTCGACGCCGCCGAACGAGGCCGTGCCGTTCCGTAGCGGCACGGTGCAGAGGTTCATGGCCGGCGAGCCAATGAAGCCGGCGACGAAGACGTTCACGGGACGCTCGTACAGCACGCGCGGCGGGCCGCATTGCTGTAGCCGACCCTCGTGGAGCACCGCGACACGATGGCCGAGCGTCATCGCCTCCGCCTGGTCGTGAGTCACATAGACCGTTGTGACACCGAAGTCGGCCTGCAGAGTGGCGATGTCCGCACGCATCTGGACGCGGAGCTTCGCGTCGAGGTTGGAGAGCGGCTCGTCCATCAGGAAGACGCTCGGCATGCGCACGATCGCGCGACCCATCGCCACCCGCTGCCGCTGGCCACCTGAAAGCTGGGCCGGCTTGCGCTCGAGGAAGTCGGACAGGCCGAGCAGGTTCGCGACTTCCTGAACACGTTCCTCGCGCTTGGCCTTCTTCACCTTCGCGATCCTGAGCGGAAAGCCGATGTTCGCGGCCACGGTCAGGTACGGATAGAGGGCGTAGTTCTGAAACACCATCGAGACGTCGCGTTCCTTGGGCGGGGCGTCCGTGACGTCCCGGTCGCCGATGAAGACGGCGCCGGCGTCCACTTCCTCGAGCCCGGCCAGCATGCGCAGCGCCGTCGTCTTTCCCGATCCGGAAGGCCCGACGAGCACCATGAACTCGCCGTCGGCGATGTGCAGGTCGAGCGCGTCGACGGCGGGCGCGTCCGTACCGGGATAGATGCGCGTTGCCTGTGCGTAGCGGACGTCAGCCAATGCTCGCCACTCCCTCCAGCTGTGAGAACGCAACGTTCAACTCGCGGCGGGTGCGGCCCTGCTCCTCATTTCCTGCGCCGAGCTGGTCGAGTCCGAGCAAGGCGGCGCCCACGATCGCAGGCGAGGCGGTCGGACGCACGCTGACCTGCGGCGCGGTCTCGCGCAAACCTGCGTCGATCGCGGCGAGCAGATCGCCGTCGACATCCTGCAGCACACCTCCGCCGAGCAGCACCTCGACGGGCTCGCTGGTGAGCGCGAGGCGGGTCAACGCCACGCGCGCGAGCGCGACGACCTCGAACGCAAGGCGCTGGACGATCTCCGCCGCGACCGCGTCGTCTGCCCCCTCCGCAAGCACGAGCGGAGCGAGCTCGATCACGCGCCGCTGCTCGATTCGTCCAAGGTGCATCGCCTCTGCCAGCTCGCTTGGTGTCGTCAAGCCGAAGTGAGCAGGGACCGCACGCTCGAGGCTGGTGCGCGGCCCGCGGCCGTCCTCGCTCCGGGCAGCGGCAGAGACTGCCGCAAGGCCCAGGTCGTAGCCTCCACCCCAGTCTCCGGTGATCGCGCCGAGAGCGGGAAAACGTGCGTGCCGGCCGTCCGGCGAGACGCCGACGCAGTTGATGCCCGCGCCGCAGGTCACGGCGACGCCCCAGCCACGCTCGGTGCCGGCGCGCAGGATCGCGAAGGTGTCGTTGCCGACATGGATCGATCTCGCCCACCCTCGCTCGGACACCGCCGCTCGGAGGGCGTCCTCCTCCGCAGGAAAGTCCACGCCGGCCATCAGCAGCTCGGCGACATCCGCCACCCTGCCGTTCGCTCCGGTGTCTCGCTTCGCCGTCTCGAGCAACTCCTCGAGCACCGAGAGGCAGCCCTCGACGCCGATGTGATGAGGTGAGCTCATCGGGCCGCGCACGAGCGCGAGCACGCCGCCGTCGGCGGCAACGAGCGCGAGGTCCGTCTTCGAGTTGCCCCCGTCGACGGCGATGACGGCAGACTGCTTCATACGGGCGTCTCGGTCCTGAACTGCGGGAGATGCTCCGCACCCGCGTCCAGCAGTCTCTCGACGAGTTGATCGGCCATGGGCTGCTGCCCGATCAGCGGATGGGTGAGGAGCGCCTTGTGCACGAGCGCCCGGTCGCCCGTGATTGCCGCGCGCGCCGCCAGCCGTTCGTACGCGGTGACGTGCTGCATCAGACCGAGCAGCTCGGGAGCCACCGGAGGCTGCGGCAACGGCATCGCCCCGCCGCGGTCCACGCGCGCGGGCACCTCGACGACGTCGTCGTCGGCAAGCCCATCGATCGTCCCGTTGTTGCGAACGTCGACGACGTGCACGTCGCCGGTATCACCGGCCAGCGACCCGACCAGGCCGATCGCGGCCTCGCTGTAGAACGCCCCGCCACGCTGCTCGAGCAACGCCGGCTTCTCGACGAGCGTCGGGTCGCGGTACAGCTCCAGGAGCCCTCGCTCGATCTCCGCCACGGTCGTCGCGCGTGGAACGCCGTCGAGTTGCTCCTCCAGTACCTGATCGTGGGCATAGAAGTAGTGGAGGTAGTAAGAGGGCCAGACGCCGAGTTCCTCGAGCAGCGCACGCGGCGAACCGGCCGTCTGCGCCAGCTCGTCGCCGTGGTCCGCGAGTAGCTGCGGCAGCAGGTCCTCGCCGTCGAGTCGAACGAAACGCGCCCACGAGAGGTGGTTGAGGCCGACCTGATCCACGACCACGCGCTCGGGCTCGACTCCGAGCAGCCGCGCCGCCTGGCGCTGGCAGTTGATCGCGACGTTGCAGAGGCCGACGGCACGATGGCCTTCGTCGAGCAACGCGCGCGTCACGATCCCGACGGGGTTCGTGAAGTCGACGATCCACGCTCTGTCGGCCGCCCGCTCACGGACTCGCTCCGCGATTCCGAGGACGACGGGCACCGTGCGCAACGCCTTTCCGAGCCCACCGGCGCCGGTGGTCTCCTGCCCGATGCAGCCGCAGGCAAGCGGCACCGTCTCGTCGGAGAGCCGCGCGTCCTGACCGCCGACGCGGATCTGGATCAGGACGAATTCGGCGCCGTCGACGGCGGCGTCGAGGTCGTCGGTGACCTCCAGCCGTCCCTCGTACCCCTGCCGCGCGAGCATCCGCGCGGCCATTCCGCCGACCACGCGGCGACGCTCCTCGTCGATGTCGTGCAACACGAGCTCGCGCACGTCGATCCGCTCCCGCTCGCGCGACAGCCCGGACACGAGCTCCGGCGTGTACGTCGAGCCACCGCCGATGACCGCGATCTTCACTATCCCTTCACCCCTGTCAGCGTCACGCCCTCGACGAACGCCTTCTGCGCCAGGAAGAAGACGATGATCACGGGTGCCATCACGAGCAGCGTCGCGGCCATGGTCAGGTTCCACTGCACCTGGTGGAGCGAGCGGAACTCGGCCAGCCCGATCTGCAGCACCCAGCGGTCAGGGTTCTCGCTCAGGTACAGAAGCGGCAGGAAGAAGTCGCTGAAGCAATAGAGGAACGAGAACAGGGCGACGGCCGCGATAGCCGGCTTCGCCAGGCGCAGCACGACGGTCGTGAGGATGCGCAGCTCGCCGCAGCCGTCGACCCGCGCTGCATCGAGATACTCCTCCGGAATCGTCAGGAAGAACTGACGGAGCAGGAAGATCGAGAACGCATCCCCGAGCCACGCCGGGATGATCAGCGGCGCGAGCGACCCGACGAGGTGCAGCTTCGCCCACATCACATACAGCGGGACCGCCAGAATGACCGGCGGCAGCATCATCGCGATCAGGACGAGCCCGAAGGCGATGTTGCGGCCGCGCCAGCGGATGCGCGACAGCGCGTACGCCACCGGGATGCTCGAGATCAGCACCCCGAGCGTGGCCAGGGACGCATACATCATGGTGTTCAGCGCCCAGCGCCAGAGCGGTGCTACGCGGAAGACTTCGATGAAGTTGTCCCACTGGAATGGACTCGGCCACAGGCGCGATGAGAGAGCCTGGTCGTTGGTCATCAGCGCGGTGAGCGTGATGAAGACGAACGGCAGCAGGAAGATGATCGCGGCCGCGATCAGCAGGCTGTGGTTCGCGATCGACAGCAGTAGCCGGCGCCGGCGGATGCTCCACGGCGGTTTCCTGCGGACGAGAGGTGCCGCAACCTCGACGCTCGCGGTGCTCACTTGACGGCCCCCGCGTAATGCACCCAGCGCCTCGAGTTGCGGATGATCAGGAGCGTGATCGTGAACGCGACCACGAGCAGCAGCATCGTCAACGCCGCCGCGTAGCCCATGTTGAAGTAGCGGAAGCCCTGCTGGTAGAGCAGCACGGGATAGAACAGCGTCGAGGCCTCGGGATACCCGAGGTTGTTGACGGTCTGGTCACCCGCCTGCGACGCCTGCCCCGAGGCCACGTTCGCAGCGACGTATGCCTGGGTGAAGTACTGCAGGCCCGCGATCACGCCGATGACGATCGCGAAGAGGATGACCGGGCTGATCGTCGGCAGCGTCACCCAGCGAAGGCGCTGAAGCGGCCCCGCGCCGTCCAGCTCCGCCGACTCGTAGAGCTGCTTCGGAACGTCGAGGATCGACGCCAGGAAGATGATCATGATGTTTCCGACGCCCCACATGCCGAGCAGGGTCAGCGACGGCTTCGACCAGCCCGTCGACTGGAACCAGAGCGGCGTCTCCTCGACGCCGATCTTGTCCAGCACCACGTTCACGGGCCCTGTCGCCGGGTTGAGGATGTAGACGAATGCGAGCGTCGCCGCGACCGGCGGCGCGAGCGCAGGCAGGTAGAAGATCGTGCGGAAGAACCCGCCTCCGCGCTTCGCGCGCGCGAGCATGAGCGCGACGCCGAAGGCGAAGATCACCTGCAGCGGCACCATGATCGCGATGATCCAGAGGGTGTTCCTCACCGCCGGGCCGACGAGCGGGTCGTCGTTGAAGATGAACCTGTAGTTCGCGAAGCCGATCCACTTCGGCGACGACAGCAGGTCGTAGTGAGTGAACGACAGGTACGCACTCATCACGAGCGGATAGCCGAAGAACACCGAGAAGCCGATCAGCCACGGCGCCATCAGCAGCAGGACGAGGCGGCGGCGGCGCCAGGCCGCCTTCCGCCTCGCCCGCCGCCTACTTAGAAGCGGGTCTGGTTCAGATCGATCGGTTCGACCGGTCATTTCCGACGGACGCGCGGGCAGAGCCCGCGCGTCCTGAGGGCGGCACCGCAAGCGGCGCCTTGGGACCTGACAGGCGCTGCTGCATCTGTCACGGCACTCCGCCGGCCTGGGCCTGCTTCAGCTGAGCGTCGATGTTCTTGTCGACCTTCTTCAATCCGTCGGACAGATTCCCGGCGTGCCCGGCCTGCCACTTGACGGTGAACGCCTGAATGAGCGAGCCGTACGCGTTGCCCGCCGCGGTGATCGGCGACGTCTTCGACTTCGGGTTCGCGAAGATCTTCAGGAACGTCTTGAAGTTCGCATCGGGCTTGATCTCAGGCGAGTTCAGGGACGCCTTCGTCGACGGAACGTTCCTGATCGAGTTCGACAGGAGCGCCAGGGCGTGTGAGTTCGTGGTCAGGTACTTGAGCAGAGCCCACGCCTCGTCCTTGTGCTTGACGCCTTTCGGGATGCCGATGATCGTGCCGTTGACGTAGCCCGCCCCGTAGAGCTCGGGATGGGCGTCGTCGACGGGCGCCGGTGCGGTCCCGTAGGAGAGCTCGGGATGCTCGGCCTTGATGAAGGCGACCCGCCATTCTCCGTCGATCATCATCGCGAGCTTGCCGATCTCGAATGCATGCGAGGCGGAGAACTCGTCGGCAGCTCCGGCATTGAAACGCTGCAGGTTCTTGTAGCCGTACCAGTCGACGAGACCCTTCTGCCAGCGCAGGATCTTGCCCCAGGCTGCATCCTTCGAGAGGCTCGACTTGCCCGCCCCGTCGATCCACTTGGCGCCGAACAGCGGCGCATAGGTGGACAGGTCCGGAGCATTGCCGGCGTAGAAGCCGAGGAACGGGTTGTAGCCGGCCACCTTGATCGAGCCGTTCGACCCTCGTTTCGTCAGCTTCTTCGCGTACGCCGTCAGTTGCGACATCGTCTTCGGCGGACCCTTGAGCCCGGCCGCCTTGAACATCTTCTTGTTGTAGTAGAAGCCGTAGGCGTCGGCGAGGAGCGGCAACGCGCATCGCTTCCCCTTGTACTGCGTGTAGTACTGCGACGTCTTCGGGAACATGCTGGCGCTGAGCTTGTCCTTCGACAGGAACGGCTTCAGGTCGATCCACGCTCCCGTCGAGCAGTACTTGCCGACGTTCGCCGACGTAAACGAGCTTACGACGTCGGGAACGTTGCCACTCCGGATCGCGGCGGTGATCTTGTCGTCGTCGATGCCCCCGACGACCTTGACCGTCACGTTCGAGTTCTTCTTGTCGTACTCCGCGACGGTGCTCTTGATCGCCCTCAGCTCTCGCGCGCTGAAGCCGACCCAGAGCGTGATGTTCTCAGCTTTGGCCGCATCGGTCCCGGCGCTCGCTGACGTCCTCATCGCACCCACGACGGCCGCGCTTAGCGCGAGCGCCGCGAGCAAGGCAATTGCCACGCGTCTCATACGGTGCCTCCCTTGGGGGTGATTGTCGTCTACCCCGCGTCCCTCCTCCAGGGCCGGCTTGCGCGGCGCCGGCCATCTGGAATCTAGTAAAGGTTCCGAACGAGAACTCTACGACTCTTCCGGTGAGAAAGTCAAGTCTGGCCTATTTAGGCGGAGTTGAGTTAATCTTCCTCACCAGATGGCACGATTGGCCCAACCTGCCCGTGCGACGCCGCCGCTCCTCAAGCACCTCAACGAGCGCACGGTGCTGGAGACGATCCGCGCCGCAGCGCCGATCTCCCGGGCCGAGATCTCGCGACGCGCAGGAATCTCCAAGCCGACAGTCTCGCTCGCGTTACAGTCGTTGCTCGACGCCGGGCTCGTACGAGAGGCGCCGCGCGGCCCGGACGGCCCGAGCTACGGAGCGGTGTTCTTCGAGCCCGTTCCGGACGCAGCGTTCGTGCTCGGGCTCGACCTCGGCGCCCGCTTCCTGCGCGGTGCGGTCTGCGATCTTGCCGGCGAGATTCGCGCGCGGCAGGACGTCGAGCTGCGCGGCGCCGATGTGGATGGTGTGCTGGAGGCAATCGCCGCGCTGCACGAGTCGCTCGTCGACGCGGCTGCACTTCCCGCCGAGCGAATCGACGGCGTCGTGCTCGGCGTGCCCGGCGTGATCGATACATCGACCGCAAAGCTGCAGCTGACCACGCCGAACATTCCCGGTCTCGAGGGCAGGCCGCTCGCCAGAGACCTGCGCGAGCGGCTCGGCGTAACCGTCACGCTCGAGAACGACGTCAACCTCGCCGCCGTCGGCGAACGGTGGACCGGAGTTGCCAGCGGCGTCGACGACTTCGCGTTCCTCTCGGTAGGAACGGGGATGGGCATGGGTCTCGTCCTCGGCGGAGAACTGCACCGCGGAAACCACGGAGCGGCTGGCGAGGTCGACTGGGCGCTTACCGGCGTTGCCGACGAAGTCGATCCCTCTGCCGAAGGCGTGGCCGCACTCGCCGCTCGACTGGCCGTCGAAGGAGGCTCCGAAACGACACTCGTGCCGCCGTACGACGCGCGTGAGATCTTTGCCGCTGCGCGCAGCGGCGATGCTTTGGCGCGAAAGGTCGTCGATGAGGTTGCAAGGCGGATCGCCGCGCACATCGCACCGATCGCAGCAGTCGCCGACCCCGCGCTCGTCGTTCTCGGCGGCGGTCTCGGCACGAACGGCGACCTGCTCCTCGAGCCCGTGCGCACGCTCCTCGATGAGTGGATGCCCTACCCGCCACGGGTCGAGATCTCGAGCCTGGGCGAGGCCGCGGTCCTCATGGG
>Ga0209874_1000177_pt1 | contig 17295 bp, 19 predicted proteins | sample GWRWN1_20_30_FD_187216 | JGI IMG/M metagenome (GOLD analysis project Ga0209874, IMG submission 187216) | Riverbed sediment microbial communities from areas with no vegetation in Columbia River, Washington, USA - GW-RW N1_20_30 (SPAdes)... | ecosystem: Environmental > Aquatic > Freshwater > River... | reverse complement strand
TCTTCGTGGCGAGGCCGGCGAACCGGCGGCTAGAGCACGTCGGCCAGCTGACCGTGACACGTTTCTTGCTCGCGCTCAACATCACGCTCATCGCGAGCGTCGTCGCCTTCGGCCTCGCGGGGGCCTTCTGGCTGGCCCTGCTGGCGATGCTCCTGACCAACGTCGCGCGGTCGCTCGCGATGCCGCTCTTCAGGAGTTGGCTGAACCAGAGCATCTCGGACTCGAGCGTTCGCGCAACGGTGATGTCGATCACGAACCAGGCGGACGCGGTCGGGCAATGGACCGGCGGGCCGGCGATCGGCGTGATCGGCAACGCGTTCGGCATCCGCGCGGCACTCGTCACAGGCGCATTCCTCCTCGCGCCCGCTGTCGCACTGTACGGCCGCGCGTTGCGCCACGGCGGACGCGAGCCCGAGCTCGAGAGCGCTGCGCCGGCCGGCGCCTAGCCCTCACGCTCGAGCGACGACGCCAGTCCCGCGCGCAGCCCTTCGCGCCAGTGAGGCAGCCGCGGCGCACCCTTCTCGCTCCGCAGCACGGAGTAGGCGGGACGCTGAGCCGGCCGGCCGAGCTCGTCGCTGGAGATCCGGCGCACACGAGTGTCCATCCCCGCCTCTTCGAAGACCCCCTCCGCAAACTCCGCCCACGTGCAATCGCCCTCGGCGGCCACGTGCCACACGCCGAACGGAAGCTCGAGCAGCTCCCGGGTCGCCGCGGCGAGATGGCCGACGTACGTCGGTGACGTGCGTTGATCGTCCACGACGGCGACCTCGTCGCGCTCGCGACCCAGCCTCAGCATCGTGGTGACGAAGTTCACTCCCGTCGGGGCAAACAGACCGGAGCTGCGCACGACCCAGGCCTGCTCGCCGGCTGCCCCTTCGCCGTACGACTTCGTTCGCCCGTACGCGGACAGCGGGTTGGGCGCGTCTGACTCGACGTACGGCTCTCGCTTCCGCCCGTCGAAGACGTAGTCCGTGGAGTAGTACACGAGCGGCACGCCCAGCTCCGCCACGTTGTGGGTCCCACCGACGTTGACCGCGGCAGCCTCCTGCGGATCGTCCTCCGCCCCATCGACATCGGTCCAGGCCGCCGCGTGCAGGACGAGGCCGGGCGGCGGATCGAGCGGTGGGGCGGGAAGAGTCACGTCCCACTCCGCATGGCCGAGCAAGGCTGCGCCCCGGAACTCCTCCGCAAGCGCGCGGCCGAGCTGACCGCCCGCCCCGGTGATCAGGACGGGTGTGTGTCCCGTTCCGACAGGATCGGCGATTTCGTGCTCCAGAGATCGACCACGCGTGGGTCGTCCCACGGCAGCCCGTGTTCATCAGGATCGGCTGGGTCGTACTCCTCGGTCACGTGGTAGAGCATCAGCGCGTCGGTCAGCGCCTCGAACCCATGAGCCAGAGTTCCTGGTATGAAGACCGCCGCAAAGTTGTCGTCGCCGATGTCCTCGCTGAACGTCCGGCCGCTGTCGCGATCGAGCGCAACGACGCGCGCTCGTCCCTGCAGGCACACGAAGAGGTCGTCCTGCCCTCGCTCGTGGTAGTGCAGGCCCCGAATCGTCCCCTTCCCGGAGAAGGAGATGTTGGTCTGACGAATCGGGAGCCGGCTCGCCCGCGCGAGCTCGGAAAACCAGCCCCGCGAATCGTCGAAGCGCTGCAGGGGGATGACCTCGAGCCTCTTCACAGCTTGTTGGCTCCATGCTTGCGGACGAAGTCGTTGACCTCGTAGTAGGCGTCGATGGACTCGCCGGCGTCGCCCCAGAATCCTTCCAGCACGTCGTACTCCATCGTTCCTCGATCCACGTACGCGTTGTTGACGTCCGTGATCTCGAGCTCTCCACGCCCCGACGGCTTGAGCGTCGGAACGACGTCCCAGACGGTCGCGTCATAGAAGTAGATACCGGTGACCGCGTATCCGCTGGGCGGTTCGTCCGGTTTCTCGATGATGCGAACGACCCGCTCTCCTTCCAGCTGCGGCACGCCGAGGTGGCGTAGGTGCTTCGGATCGTCGACCTTCGAAAGGAGAATTCGGGCACCTTCCTCCTGCCGCTCGAAATTGTCGACCGATGCCTTCAGCGAACTTCCGACGACGTTGTCCGCCAGCATGACTACGACTCGATCGCGGTTGACGAAGCGTTCCGCCAAGGCGAGAGCCTCCGCGATTCCCCCGGCCTGGTCCTGGTAGGCGTAGAACAACCGGTCGATCCCGTGGTCGTGCCCGTTGCCAAGCAGCCGAAAGAACTCGCCCGCGTGGGTCCCGCCCGTCACGAGCATCAGCTCGGTGACGCCGGCCTGGACGAGGGCCTCGATTGCGTAATTGACCATTGGGCGGTCGTAGATCGGCAAGAGATGCTTGTTGGTGATGCGAGTCAGCGGGTGGAGACGCGTCCCGCTGCCGCCGGCGAGGATGACGCCTTTCATGACGCCGGATGCTACGGGAGCCGAGAACGCGGCAAGGTCAGCTTCGAGGCCGCGAGCTCCAGGGAAAGCAGGACAACGAGCCAGAGACCCAGAATCGGCCACCGAAGGCGCACTGCCAGCGAGTCCAGCGCGCCACGTCTCAACCCTACTGTTCGGGGGTACCTTTAGACGATGGACAAACCCCGCCGGGACCTCGAAAACGCTGCCGAGGAGATCGAGCAGCTCTTTGCCGACCTCTGGCAGGTCTTCCCATTCTCCAGAGGGCTCCGGCGCGGCTACAGACCGGAGGTGGACGTCTACCGGGCCGAGAGCCCGCCCTCGCTGATCGTCCTGGTGGAACTGCCCGGCGTCGCCCCCGCCGAGGTCCAGGTGATCGCATCCGCACGTGCGCTCCTCGTCGCGGGTGAGCGGCGCCGGCCCAAGGACTGCGGGCACTACCAGCAGATGGGGATCGAGTACGGGCCGTTCCAGCGGCAGGTGACGCTGGCCGAGGACGTGGACCCCGAGGAGGCGACCGCGACTTACGAGCGCGGCATCCTCATGATCCGCCTACCGATCGCACCGAAGCCCATGCCGGCAGAGAGCATTTCGATCGAGGTGACGCTCGGATGAGCGTCGCTCGCCTTCGGCTCGCTCCCGTGGGGGAAACCATGTTTCCCCCACGAGCCCCCTTCTTTAGGTCACGCCTCAGCCCGCGCGCCGGGTCGTGCGCCGCGCGCGCTGAGGAGACAGAGCGGGGAAACCTCCCGGTTTCCCCTTACGCCCCTTCCCCGGCTCATGGGCCGGAGATCAGCCCATGAGCGAGACCCTCGTCGACGTCGAAGAGCGCCAGGAGGAGATCACCTTCCCGGCGACACTGCCCGTGTTGCCGTTGAAGGACACCGTCGTCTTCCCGGAATCGGTGACTCCCCTCGCAATCGGGCAGGAACGGTCGATCAAGCTCGTCGAGGACGTCGTGTCGGGCGACCGCGTGCTCGCCCTCGTCACGGTCAAGACCCCGGAGACCGAGCAGCCCGAGTGGGACGACCTCTACGAGGTCGGCACGGCCGCGGTGATCCACAAGATGATCAAGGTGCCCGACGGGACGCTTCGCATCCTCGTCCAGGGTGTCAAGCGCATCAAGCTCGAGCGGCAGGTGCAGCACGACCCGTATCTCGTCGGCGAGTTCGTCGAGCTACCGGACGAGCTGACGGAGACGCCGGAGGTCGAAGCGCTGACGCGCAACGTCCAGAACCTATTCGCACGCGTCATCGGCCTCGTGCCGTATCTCCCCGAGGAGCTCCAGGTCGCTGCGGCCAACGTCGACGACCCCAGCGCGCTCTGCAACCTCGTCGCGTCGACGCTGCGCCTGAAGACGGCGGAGAAGCAGCAGCTGCTCGAATTGGTCAACGTCGAGGCGCGCCTGCGCGAAGTCTCTGCGATCTTGAACCGCGAGCTGGAGGTGTTCGAGCTCGGCTCCAAGATCCAGTCGCAGGTGCAGGAGGAGATGGAGAAAGGGCAGCGCGAGTTCTTCCTGCGCCAGCAGCTCAAAGCCATTCAGGAGGAGCTCGGCGAAGGCGACGCCGACCAGGCCGAGATCAACGAGCTCCGCTCTCGGCTCGCCGAGCTCAACCTGCCGGAGGACGTGCGCAAGGCGGCCGAGCGTGAGCTCGGGCGCCTCGAGAGGCTTCCGTCCGCAGCCGCCGAGTACGGCGTCATCCGCACGTACCTCGACTGGCTCGTCTCGCTGCCGTGGAATCAAACGACCGAGGACAACCTCGATCTCCCGCACGCACGGCGGGTCCTCGATGAGGACCACTTCGACCTCGAGAAGGTGAAGGACCGCATCCTCGAGCACCTCGCGGTCTCGAAGCTGAAGAACGACCTCTCGGGCCCGATCCTCTGCTTCGTGGGCCCGCCCGGTGTCGGCAAGACTTCGCTCGGCCAGTCGATCGGACGTGCGCTGGGGCGCAAGTTCGCGCGCCTGTCGGTCGGCGGCGTCCGCGACGAAGCGGAGATCCGCGGTCACCGGCGCACGTACATCGGCGCCATGCCGGGAACGATCATCCGCACGTTGCGGGACGCCGAGTCGATGAACCCCGTGATGCTCATCGACGAGATCGACAAGATGGGGTCGGACTTCCGCGGAGATCCGGCGAGCGCGATGCTCGAGGTCCTCGACCCCGAGCAAAACAAGTCGTTCCGCGACCACTACCTCGATTTGCCGTTCGACCTGTCCAAGGTGCTCTTCATCTGCACGGCGAACACCCTCGACACGGTTCCGAGCGCGCTGCTCGACCGCATGGACGTGATCCAGCTGTCCGGCTACACGGAGGACGAGAAGTTCGGCATCGCCAAGCGCTACTTGCTGCCGAAGCAGCTCGAGGCGCACGGCCTCGACGAGGAGCGCGTGAAGATCACCGACAACGCGCTGCGCCGCATCATCCGCGAGTACACGCGCGAGGCCGGTGTCCGCAACCTCGAACGCCGCCTGGCGGACGTCCTCCGCAAGGCTGCACGCCAGATCGCGGAGGGCAAGACGCGCGCGAAGCAGCTGCGCGTCGACGACCGGCGCCTGCGTGCCTGGCTCGGGCCGCGACGGTTCGAGGGCGAGGTGCGCAAACGCACTTCCGACCCCGGCGTGGCGACCGGCCTCGCGTTCACTGCGGTCGGCGGCGACGTGCTGTTCATCGAGGCGACGGCCTATCCGGGGAAGGGACGGTTGACGATCACGGGACAGCTCGGCGACGTAATGCAGGAGTCCGCGCAAACGGCGTTGTCGTGGGTGCGTGCGCATGCAGACGAGCTCGGGATCGACCCGAACTGGTTCCAGGAACAGGACGTCCACTTGCACGTGCCGGCGGGAGCGGTTCCGAAGGACGGACCGTCCGCCGGAATCACGATGGCGACCGCGATCGCCTCGCTCGTTCTCGACAGGCCCGTGGCAGACGACGTCGGCATGACCGGGGAGATCACGCTCACCGGCCAGGTCCTACCGATCGGCGGCCTGCGCGAGAAGGTGCTCGCGGCCCAGCGCGCCGGACTGAAGCGCGTGATCCTGCCGAAGGACAACGAGCCGGATCTAGAGGAGCTGCCGGCGGAGACGAAGCGCGAGCTCGAGTTCGTTCCGGTCGACTCGATCACCCAGGTCCTCGACGCCGCCCTTCACGGTGCCGTGCGCAAACAGGAGCGTCAGGTCAACCTGAAGGTCGCAAGCAGCCGGTCGCAGGCCCGCGTGTCGCCCCCCAGCTCGTAGCGGCAGAGCAGCAAGTACTCGTTCTTCCCGCGCAAGACAAAGGCGATGCGCTGGACGAGCGCCTTCCCGCTCCCCTCGTAGCGGATGTCGTAGCGCCGCGCCCTCAGGCCGGCGATCGTCACCGTCCGCGGATCGGTGACCTCCCCACGCTGCTGCGTGGCGACGGCCTGGGCGGCCCGGTCGAGCTCCTTCACGACCTGCGACCAGAGCGCGGGCTTGAACGCCCGCGCGAGCTCGAAACGCGCGACCGAGACCACGTTCACGCCACTCTCGGCGCGAACCTCGGGCGCTCGCCGTGAGACGGACCAGTCCCCCGGCGCGGCAAACGCGTAACCGGGCCCACGGATCAGGCTCTCCTCCGTCGAGCCTCCCCCGCCGCAGCCCGCCAGCAACAGTAGTGCCACCCCGACAACGGCTTGTTTGCGAGGATTGGGGCAGGGTACCAACCGAGAGGCCAACCAGCGAAAGGAAAATCGAGGCATGGGCAAGACGAGGGACAAAGTATTGGACCGGGCGGGCAGCGCAAAGCCTTACATCGAACGTGCGATCACGGATGAAGACCTGCGGGACAACGTGCGCAGCGCCTTCGAGTCTGCACGCGAGGTCTACAACGAGCTGATCGGCGGGCGAGGGGCCATCCCACTCGCGACTCGCGTCGCAACGGACAAGGAAATCCAGGAGCGGCTGAAGGATGCGATCGACGAGCTCCGCGAAGCCGCTGACCGGGTCCAGGGCAAGAAGGACCACGGAGCGCGCAACACGGTGCTGCTCCTGACCGGCATCGCGCTCGGGATCCTCTTCAACCCGGTCTCCGGTCCGCAGACGCGCAAGTGGCTGTCCGACTCGCTCTTCGGACCGAGCGACGACTTCACGTACCAGGGCGGCGGTAACTCGGGCGCGTCTCCGGGCTCGAGCTCGAACTAAAGGCTACTTCCCGGCAAAGTTGTCACGGCGCGCGGCCGGCGGCCTGATCGCGCGCTGCAGCGATCCCGGAACGAGACCGTCTGCGCTGGAGATGTCGGACGCTGCCAGCAGGATCGCTCCCGGTTTGGGGGCATCTCCGATGCTGTGCGCCGGCGCCCACGCATCTCCGCCGGCGAAGCTCACGTCCTGAAGCCGCTTCCACGCGAGCAGATATGACGTCGGGTTCACGACGCCGTCGTAGCCGAGCCCGAGCAGTCCGACCGGATGGATCTCGAAATGCAGATGCGGCGGCGTGCCCTGTGCGTCGCCGGTGTTGCCCACGAACCCGAGCACGTCGCCTGCATTGACCTTGTTCCCGTTGATCGCGAGCGGCGTGAACGCCGAGAGGTGCGCGTAGTAGAAGAGGTTCCCCTGGCCGTCTCGGAGCCAGAGGCGGTTGCCTCCGACGGCGTTCCAACCGACGGAGAAGACCGTCCCCGATGCGCAGGCGAGGACCGGGGCTCCCAGCGGCGCGAAGACGTCGTCGCCGTGGTGCCAGCCGCCCGAAACGTGAGCGCGCTCGGCCTGGAACGTGTCGACGAACGACGACGGGCCGTAGACGGGGAACACATAGCCGCCCGCAGTGAGCTTCGGCGTGATGTCGGGCGGCAGCAGAATCCCCGGGAAACCCGGCGCCGGCTCCGGAGCCTTCGACTTCGGTCCTTTCTTCCCCGCCGCCGGGCGCGAAGTCTGGATCGGTCGTTCCGGTGGCTCGGCCTGCGCCGCGACTTCCGCGTAACCGACCAGGATCGTCGTCCCTGCCGGCAGGCCGCCATGCTCGACGGTGAGGCGGATCTCGAGCGCCGTCACGCTGCCGCGGTAACCCGTTGCAGGAGAGCCGCTGGCACCGCCCGCAACCGCGTTGAGGGAGCCCCAATCCGCCAAGGGGATCGCGCCCGCAGCCGTCTCCGGGTGGCCGAGCACGACCAGTCCGGTCACCGCAGAGCCGGCAATGTCCCCTTTCGCTGCGCCTGCACGAGCCTCCGCATGCGCCTGTGCGACGACACTCGCGGCGGTGATCTCGCCACCGAAGACGCTCAGGCCGCTGACCTCCGCGGACGCGGTTGCGTTCGCGGCCGTTCCCGCCACGGCGGATGCGCTCGCGTTCGCGGAGCCGGTCGTGACGATGTTCTGGTAGTTGAAGCTGCCGCTGAACACGACCGCGTCATCCGGAGCCGAGACGGTCGGCGTCGCTGCGCCCGGCTGGTCCGGGACGACGACGCGAATCGCGAAGGCGCGTGCTGTTGCGCCGGAAGCCTGCGCGCTCTCCCATTCCGCGCCGGCCGACGCGGTGGCGAACAAGAACAGGGCGGCGAGCAGGGCAACTTGCGCACGCTTGAGCACGAGGCACCCCATTATGCAGCGTCCGCTGGGCACGGGCACCGCCCGGCCCGCTCACTGATCGGAGCGGACGGCCTGCGCCGAGAGGCGACCGCCGTAGATCTCTTCCTCGTCACCTCCGAGACCGCGCGTGTCGATCCACAGCGCCTGGGCGATTCCGTTGCGAACCGCCAGGCCCGGATAGCCACCGTAGCCACCGGAATCGCCGAAACCAAAGATACGGGCGTCCTCCCACAGGACTCCTGCGTTCGCCGAGGCGGGAGAAGCCCGTACCGGGGTCGACCAGCGCCGCCCGTCGCGCGACACCGTGCACGAGAACCAGGCGTGCTTCCGCTCGCTGTCGCCGCTCGTGTCGTAGAAGCATGCCCAGACCTCGCCGCCCCGCGGGTCGGTCGCAGAGACCGGCCAGAACTGGTCGGACTTCTTCTTGTCGGGCGGCCCGACGCGGCCACGAAAAACCGGACGGAGCGCCGAATCGAAGACTGCGACGGCAACATCCTGCGTCCCGTTCTTCCCCGGCTTTGCGTAGGTGACGAACACGCGGTCCGTGCCGACGGACACGGTCGGGTTCGGGCCGAGGCAGCGGACTGCCTGCTGCGGGATGAGAAAGTCCCCGAAGACGAGGCAGGTCGCAGCCTGATTGCCGGGGAGCGGAGCTGCCTGCTTGATTGCAAAGCGGCGTCCACCGTCAGTCGAGCGTCCGACCCAGATGCCGTGCTTCGCGTCCACGCCTGCGATGTACAGCGTGCGTTCCGCGCCGGCAGCGAGCGAGACGAGTTGGGGCTGGTCGAGCTCGCGGCTCACCGGCTGCGGCGGCGACCACGTCTTGCCTCCGTCTCCGCTCGAGCTGAGCACCGTCGTCTGGTATGCGGGACCCAGCAGCCGCGACCAGGCGACGTACACGCGACCGTCGCGTCCCACCGTGAGCGCCGGCTTGTCGTCGAAGCCGAACTTCACCGCCGGCCGCGTGAGCCGGCGCGTCACCCACTTCCCGGTCGGCCCGGAACGGGAGGCGACGACGAGGTATGGAGCGAGATCCGGCCCCCGAGTGCAAACCGACTTCTCGGTGAAGGCGACGTACTGCCGTCCGTTCGGGCCGACCGCCACCGACGGATCGCCCCACGCGCAGGTGTCGATGCTGAACAGCGGTCCGCGACGCGAGGACCACGTCCTGCCCGCGTCGGTCGACGTGTAGACGCGAATCTCGGACTCGAGCGTCTCGTTCGACGCTGCGAAGAGATTGAGCTCGTTCTCCGGGTCGAAGGCGACCGAAACCTCTGTCTGGATACCCGGTGCACGCGAGACGTTCTGGACCTGGGTGGCCGCCACCCGCCAGGGGCTCGCGACCGTCTCGGTGGTGAAGATGTAGATGGCGCCGATCGCGGCCGCCGTCACTCCCAGCACTGCCGCCGCCTCCAGCATGAACCGCCGGCGCGCGCGGCGGCGAGATCGACCTTCTAGTGCATCAGCGGTCGCCATTAAAGGGACACCCTGCCCTTAGACGCTCGCGCGTCGTCCTGGTTTGAAGTCGTCGGCTCGCTGAGACGTCAGTCGCCCGCGAGCCGTTCGCGTGCGAAGTCCCGGAAGCGGTCCCGGGCCGCCTCGTCCGGGCCCAGAGGCTCCTCGTCGGCGTACTTCGGGTCGGCCGCGATCTCCTCCGCGACCGCACGCACCTCGCGCCGAAGTGCCGCATGGTGCTTCGGATCCTTGAGGAGCGCCTCGACCCAGGTCTCGTCGGCGTCGGCGGGGGTGCGGTCCTGCTCGAACAGGAGCTCACCAAGGAGGATGCCGACGCGGATGTAGGCGAACGTGCGGAAGGCGAGGATGCGGTGAGGTGACCCCACCAGGCGGTCGATGTCCGGATCCTCGGCCTGGAGCCGCGCGACGATGTCGCCCACCGGCTCGTCGACGAGGGGAAGCCAGACCTCTTCGGGGCCCGCCATGCACGAAGGATAGGTCAGGCCTCGCGGTGGCGCGCCCGCCAGGCGATTTGTGCGGCGACGAGCACGAGCAGCCCTGCGAATAGCCGCCGCAGCGTTCCGTCCGAGAGCGACTCGGCGAGTGCAACGCCACCCTGGGCGGAGGCAGCCGCCACGAGGCCGAGGATCACCGCCGCGCGCACGCGGACGTTGCCGTAGCGCGCCTGGCGCCAGGTCCCGATGAGCGCCGTCGGGATGATCGCGAGCAGTGACGTGCCGATCGCGTCGTGCTGGTCGAGCCCGAGCGCAATGAGCGTCGGAACGAACAGGATTCCGCCGCCGACACCGAACATCCCCGCGAGCACGCCGGCGGCCAGGCCGAGCAGCACTGCCAGCACGTACGTCATTTGACGAAGAGCCAGATCGCGACTCCGAACAGGAAAGCGGCGAAGAGCAACTCGATCGTCCGCGTCTTCAGACGCTGCTGCAGCGCAGTCGCGCCGACAACGGAGACGGCGGCTGGGAGCCCGACGAGCGCGGCGTACTCGACCCGGACGTCGCCGTGCAGGGCGTACGCGATCACGCCCGACACCGCAATGACTCCGATCGCGGCCAGCGACGTCGCCGTGGCGCTGCGCGCGTCGAAGGCGCAGTACAGCAACAGGAGCGGGACGATCACGATCCCTCCGCCGACCCCGAGCAGCGCGCTGAAGAAGCCCGCCGTCAGGCCGATGAGGACGAGCCGCACGGGCCTATTCTTGCAACGTGGACCTCGCAACCCGCCTAGCGGCCGAGCCCGGGCGGGCAGGGGTCTTCCTCGACGTGGACGGAGTGCTCGCACCGATCGTCGCCCGCCCCGAGGATGCGAGCGTGCCAGAGGCGACGCGGGCCGAGCTGCGCAGGTTGAGCGGGAGGTACGCGCTGGTGGCCTGCATCTCGGGACGCGCGGGGGACGACGCCCGTCGCGTCGTCGGCGTTCCGGAGCTCGTTTACGTCGGCAACCACGGGCTCGAGCTCCAACCAGAGGCCGGCGAGTGGGCTGCGCGGCTTCGCGACTTCCTCACCGGCATCGACTGGCCAAGGGTCGAGAACAAAGGCGTCACCGCCGCGCTGCATTACCGCGGCGCCGCGGACGAGGAGGCCGCGCAGCGGGAGCTCGAGGAGATAGCCGAGCGTGCGCGCAAGGCCGGCTTCATCGCCCGCTACGGGCGCAAGGTCCTCGAGCTCGTCCCGCCTCTCCGTGCGGACAAGGGAACGGCGGTGCAGACGTTGCTCGCTGACCGCGGTCTGCACCGGGCGCTGTACGCGGGGGACGACACGACGGATCTGGATGCGTTCCGCGCCCTCGACGGGCTCGAGCTTGCGGTTCGCGTTGCGGTTGCGTCGGCCGAAGGCCCTCCCGCACTACTCCAAGCTGCCGACCTGGTCGTGGCCGACCCCGGCGAGTTGCGTGACCTCCTTCGACGGCTTTGAGACTACTACCGCATGCGCTGCTCGGACTCGGCGTCGAAGAGGTAGACGCGCTCCCGCGCGATGGAGAAGTCCAACTCCGCGTTGTTGTCGATCTTCCGATCGACCGGCACCTTGACGACAATCGGGTGGTCGCGGAGGGCGATGTGGGCGAGTTGCTCGTCGCCTAGATACTCGACCACTTCGACGATGCCACGGAAGCGGAGGCGATCGCCTGAGCCATTGCCGACCTCGACGTGCTCCGGGCGGAACCCAGCGATGCGGTCCGCGCCCCCGGCGCCGATCACGGTGGCCGGCAAAAGGTTCATGGCCGGCGAGCCGATGAAGCCGGCCACGAAGAGGTTCGCCGGCTCTTCGTACAGCTGCTCGGGCGTCCCGACCTGCTGCAGAATGCCGAGGTTCATCACCGCAATCCGGTCGCCCATCGTCATCGCCTCGACCTGGTCGTGGGTGACGTAAATCGTCGTGGTGCTGAGCTCTTGCTGGAGCTTGAGGATCTCCGCGCGCGTCTGGACACGAAGCTTCGCATCGAGATTGGAGAGCGGCTCGTCCATCAAGAAGGCCGCAGGCTCGCGAACGATGGCACGTCCAAGCGCAACGCGCTGACGCTGGCCGCCGGAAAGCTGCTTCGGCTTGCGCTTGATCAACGGGTCGAGGTCGAGGATCTCCGCCGCCCTGCGGACGCGGCGGTCGATCTCCTTCCTCGGCACTTTCTTGTTACGAAGCCCGAACGCGAGGTTGTCGTAGACCGTCATATGCGGGTAGAGCGCGTAGGACTGGAACACCATGGCGATGTTTCGCACCTGCGGTGCGACGTTGTTCACGACCTCGTCGCCGATCAGGATGCGGCCGTCCGAGACCTTCTCGAGCCCTGCGAGCATCCGCAAGGCCGTGCTCTTGCCACACCCGGAGGGCCCCACGAGCACCATGAACTCGCCGTCGGCCACCTGAAGTGTCAGATCCTGCACGGCGATCGTGCCGTCGAAATTCTTCGTGACGTGGTCGTAGGTGACGTTCGCCATGCGCAGCCTCCTTGCCGAGCGGATCGTACGACAGAATCCCGCTCGTGGACTACGCACTGGAGCGGATCGGCGTGGTCATGGAGCCAGATCCGAACGATCCGCGAGAGGCCTGGGGAGTGCTAAATCCTGCCTCCGCGCGTGGTGCCGACGGCGACCTCTACCTCTTCCCGCGGCTCGTCGCGCAGGGCAATTACTCACGCGTCGGCCGAACCCGGGTGGTCTTCGGCAACGACGTCCCCCTGAGCGTCGAACGGCTGGGCATCGCGCTCGAGCCCGAGGAAGAGTGGGAGGCAAGGGGCGTCGAGGATCCTCGCATCACCTTCATCAACCGGCTCGGGCTCTACCTGATGACGTATACGGCGTTTGGGCCAGAAGGCCCACGCGTTGCGATTGCGGCCTCGACCGACCTCGAGCACTGGGAGCGGTACGGCCTCGTCGAGTTCGGCGGGAGCCTCGACCCCTACGACAACAAGGACGCCGCCTTCTTCCCCGAGCCTGTTCTGACACCGGACGGACGAAGCGCATACGCGCTCCTACACCGGCCGGCGAACGAGCAGAGACCGGGGATCTGGATCTCGTTCGCGCCTGCTGACGAGGTCGAGCGCGATCCGCGCAAAATCGTTCAGGTGGAGGATCACCGCCGCGTCGCAGCTCCGCAGGAACCGTGGGAGGAGCTCAAGATCGGTGCCGGGCCGCCACCGGTCCGCACGGACGAGGGATGGCTGCTGGTCCACCACGGCGTCTCCGGCCGGCTCGAGGACGGCGTGGAGCTCCAACCGGCCGTTCGCTACTGCGCCGGCGCGATGATGCTCGACCTGAAAGAGGTGTGGCAAGTGGTCTCGCGCACGAGGGAACCTCTTCTGGAGCCGGAGACCGGTCCGGAACGCGAGGGCATCGTTCCGAATGTCGTCTTTCCGACCGCACTCGACGAGCGGGGCGACGGAAGCGCCGACGTCTTCTACGGCATGGCGGACTCGCGCATCGGCGCGGCTCGGCTCAGCCGGTCGACGTAGCGCCGACTCTCGGAACAACGCGCTCGAAGAGGCGCAAGATTGCCTCGCCACAGTCGAGTTCGGCGTCTCGGTTCCGGGGTGGTGGGAGCCCAGCGAGCAGCGCTGCCAGAACCTCGCCGGCTTCGGGTTCGTACTTGCCCCACCGCGTGGCGAGCTCGCTCCAGGTGGCGAGCCACACCACTGACGGAGATTCACCTCTCTCGACCAGCATCGCTCGCACGGTCTGCTTCAGCCGGGTCATCAGAAGACGGATAAGCCGCTGTCGGCGGGCAGAACCCGCAGCGACCGACCAAGCGGCCTTGTCCTCGGCAACCAGGTCGGGCAGCGCTCGCAACCACAACTGGCTTGAGTTGCGAAGAGACCGATCGTCATGGAGGTAGTCCGTGAGGTTCGGGATGGCGCCCCAGAAGACCCGAAGATTCCCTGGGACGATCGTCCGCTGAGGGTTCTCGTCGACGTCTACGAACTTCGCTTGCACGTAAACAAACGGCCGAAGATCGAGATCGCCGAGGTTGCGCTGAACCGCGGCCGCATCGGAGACTGAGAGCACACCGTGCAAGAAGACGGCGAGGTCGAAGTCCGAGAAGCCCGGAATCGAGGAGTCGTCGACCGAACTGCCGTATGCCGCAAGCGCCACGAGCCGGTCCTTGAGCGTTTCGCGAAAGGCCTGGCCGACCGCCCTTTCGATCTGGATCGCTGCAGGCACGGGCTCTCCTAGGATTGCTCGCTCAGCGGCTCCCGGAGCGGGCTGCGCGGCAGGGCAAAGTGAGCGGCTGCGAGAAACGAGTACGCGATCGTGAGCGTGAGGAAGGGCATGACTGCGGCGACAAGACCCAGCGTATTGACGATCAAGAGCGCTAGGGCAAACGCAAACGTCCTCACAGGGCGACCCAGGAAATCAGTCAGTGCATCCCTGAAGACTCTGTGCAGAGGCTGTTCGCGCTGATGCACTGCCCGGGGCCAAGCCAGGAGCTGCACGACAGCGAACACTGCGAGCACGTCACCGGCGAGCACCGAGAACAGCCACTGGTCGCGTCCGTAGAAGCGGAATGCGATCACTCCGAGCCAGACGACCAGCAGGATCACGGTCGCCAGCACGGCGCCTCGGCGCCAATGCAACCTTAGGCCCGTTAGCGCATCGCGGAAGCGCAGCTCGTCGTCCTGTGCGAGTAGGACGGCGCAGTGCATCAGCGCTGCGGCCAGCGGACCTACGAGCACGACTAGCAGCAGGAAAACCGGGTGGACGAACAACGTGAGATACAGAACCGCGAGGGCGACGGCCGACAGCACCGTGTTGAAGACCGCGAGCCGCCAGGACTGGTGATAGAAGTCGACAGCTGCGGTGCGCAGGGCGCTGCCGGCGGTCGTCCGAGACCTAACCAATTGTTCCAACGGCTCGGCTCCTACCTCCGACATTAACGGAGGCGCGGGCAAAGCCCGCACCTCCTCCTAGACGACATCGCAAGCGATGTCGAGTCAGCCCTTCACACCGGCAGCCGTGACGCCCGCGACGAAGTAGCGCTGGAAGAAAACGTAGATGAGCGCGATCGGCACGATCGCGATCACGCTCGCCGCCATCAACTCCGGCCACTGGGTGTAGAACTGCGTGCGGAACTGAAAGATCCCAAGCGGCAGCGTGTACTTGGTCTCGTCGCCGAGGAAGATGATCAGCGGCCAGAAGAAGTCGTTCCAGGTTCCCTGGAAGGTGAGGATGGTGACCGCTGCCAACGCAGGGCCCGCCAGAGGCAGCATCACGCGCCAGTAGGTCTTGAAGTACCCCGCACCATCGAGCTTCGCCGCCTCTTCGTAGTCCTTCGGGATCGTCAGGAAGTACTGGCGCATGAGAAACAGGCTTGTCGCGGTCACCAGATTGATCACGAAGTAGCCCTGGTAGGTGCCGAGCAGGTTGACGTGGGCGACCGGAAAGTCGATCAGCATCTGGAAGACCGGCACCAGGCGAAGCTCGTTCGGGATCATGAGCGTCGCGAGCACGAGGAAGAAGAGCACCTCCCGTCCCGGAAAGCGAAGACGGGCGAATGCGTAACCCCCGAGCGACGCGAGGAAGAGCGTCGACAGCGTCACGACCGATGCGAGAAAGACGCTGTTCAGGAAATACCGGTCGAAGTCGTAGGCCGAGAGGGCGCTGCGGTACGCCCTGATGCTCGGGTTGTCGGGCAGGAGATCGAAGCCGACGCTCTCGGGAAGCGTTTTCAGGGAGGTCGTGACACTCCAGAAGAAGGGAATGAAGAAGAGGAGCGAGACGAAGAAGAGCAGGACGTAGACGATCACGCGCCTGACACGTTCCGAGCGCTCTTGCCCGGGAATCCCGGCCGGCGGTGCGCCGATCGCAACCTCTCCCTCGGCCGCTAGCTGCTGGGCAGCGGCGACTGGGGGTGCCGGCGGAAGATCATGTCCGGGCTCGTCCGCCATCACGACACCTCGGCACGCCCGAAAAGGAGACGCAGGATCAGCGTTGGCACGACGATGATCGCGAACAGGACGATGCCGAGCGCAGACGCATAGCCGAACCGAAACCCTTCGATGGCGGTGTTGTAGAGGTAGAGGACGATCGTCATGGTCGAGTAATTGGGCCCGCCGCTCCCGGCAGAGACGAAGAACGCCTGATCGAAGACCTGGAGGGCGCCGATCACGGACACGACCGCGACGAAGAAGTGACCCGGCTTGAGCAGCGGAAAAGTGACCTTCCAGAACGTGCGCCACGGTCCCGCGCCGTCGATCGCGGCCGCCTCGTAGACATCCGTCGGGATCGACTGGAGTGAGGCCAGGTAGAAGAGCATCATCGTCCCCGAGGTCGTCCAGACGTTCAGCGCCATGATCGACTCGAGTGCGGTGTCCGAGCTGCCGAACCACGGATGGTTGTACTCGCTGCCGCGAACACCGCTGATCCCGGCATTCAGCAGGCCGTCGGCGCTGAGGATGTACGCCGCCACCGCCGTGATAGCGATGGAGCCTGCAACAGCCGGGAAGTAAAACGCAGCGCGAAAGAACGTGCGGAAGCGAAGTGCCTGGTTGACAATCACCGCGAGACCCAGGCCGAGCGCCATCTGTGCGGGGACGACGATCAGCGCGTAGCGCAGCGTGTTCTTCAGCGCCTTGCCGAAGAGGAAATCATCAAGGAGATCGCGGTAGTTGCGGAGCCCGACGCTTTCGATCTTCCCGAGCGCGCCCCAGTCGAAGTAGCTGATGTAGAACGCGTTCGCGAGGGGATACATGAAGAAGATCAGGAAGCTCGCGATCGGCAGCGCAACGAACGCATAGCCAACGAGCGCCTCACGGACGCTCTCTCTGCCGAGCGTAGCTCTGCGGGTCTTCGCGACGGTGGCCACGGCCTCGCCCCGGATATTGACGGACTCCCCCGCGCTTAGCGCACGGGGGAGTCGCGTCGAATGTCGCTTACCTCGCGGACTGAGCCTCGCTCTGGATCCTGGAAAGCATGCCGTTGACGGTCTGCTTTCCTTCCAGCACAGCGCCGAGCTCGTTGTTCGCGATCGTCCAGACCTTGTCCCAGCCGTCGGGCCAGAGCCAGACGTGCGCGTATGCCGCCTCGTTGAGCAGCGGCTTGCGGCTCGGTGCCGGGAAGTTGACCTTGACGTCGGAGCGGGCCGGTAGAGCCAGCCCCTTGCTCGTCCACAACCTCATGCCGGCCTGGCCGGTCAGGTAGCGGATGAGCTCCCACGCGGCGGCCTTGTTCTTCGAAGCCGGGCTCGTCGAGTACGAGACGGTGAAGGCCAGCGTGCCCTTCACCTTGCCCTTCGGCATCGGGAAGAACCGCCAGCGCACGTTCGGGAACGTCTCGGGCAGGTACGGATAGGCCCAGTTGCCTTCGAACGCGATTGCGGCCTTCTCCTTGCCGATCGCCTCACCGCACCAGCCGACACCCAGCTTCGCCGGGGT
>Ga0209874_1000176_pt1 | contig 17297 bp, 18 predicted proteins | sample GWRWN1_20_30_FD_187216 | JGI IMG/M metagenome (GOLD analysis project Ga0209874, IMG submission 187216) | Riverbed sediment microbial communities from areas with no vegetation in Columbia River, Washington, USA - GW-RW N1_20_30 (SPAdes)... | ecosystem: Environmental > Aquatic > Freshwater > River... | reverse complement strand
GACGCCTGCTTCGCCTGCTCGAACAGGTCTCGCACGCGCGACGCGCCGACGCCGACGAACATCTCGACGAAGTCGGAGCCTGAGATGGAGAAGAACGGCACACCGGCCTCACCTGCGACCGCACGGGCCAGCAGCGTCTTACCGGTGCCAGGCGGCCCGTACAGGAGCACGCCCTTGGGAATGCGCGCGCCGAGGGCCTGGAACTTCTTCGGGTTCTCGAGGAACTCCTTGATCTCCTGGAGCTCCTCCACCGCTTCGTCCACGCCGGCGACGTCCTTGAAGCCAATCTTCGGCGAGTCCGGCGTCATCCGCTTCGCGCGCGACTTGCCGAAGGACATCACCTTCGAACCGCCGCCCTGCACCTGGTTCATCAGGAAGATCCAGAAGCCGAACAGCAGGACGAACGGCAGCAGCGAAGTCAGGATCGACCACCAAGGCGACGAGCCGACGCCCTTGGAGTCGAACGTGACTCCGTGGTCCTCGAGCGTCTTCTCGATCACCGGCACCGACTGTTCGCTCGGGTAGTGAACTGTCGCGGTTCGCTTCTCTGCGCCCTTGAACTGGAGCTTCAGCTCGTGCTTGTTCGGATTGAAGACGACTTCTTGGATCGGGCAGTTGGACCGCGCGCCCGGGTTGCACTGCTCGATCCTCTGCAGGGCGGTCGAGTAGGTGATCTTCTCGCTCTTCTGGGCGTTGCCACCCAGGGTCTGCAGCGCCAGCCAGACGAGCGCCGCGATAATCACGAGCGGGAAGAGCGCGCTGCGGAAGAAACGATTCACTAAGCCTCTTTCGGCAGGGTACCAGCCTTGGTTTGAGCTACAGCGCCCCCAAATGGGGGGAAATCGCGAAGATCAGGCGCCTTCGGGGAGGATCTCGGGATCCAATACGCCCACGTAGGGCAGGTTCCTGTATCGCTCGGCGAAATCAAGGCCGTAGCCGATCACGAAGCGGTTCGGGATCTCGAAGCCGATGTAGCGGACGGGCACGTCGATCTCGCGCCGGTCCGGCTTCGTCAGCAAGGCGCAGACCTTCAGGCTCGCCGGCTCCCGGGCCTCCAGGTTCCGCATCAGGTACGAGAGGGTCAGGCCGGAGTCGATGATGTCCTCCACGACGAGGACGTGACGACCCTCGATGTTGATGTCCAGGTCCTTGAGGATGCGGACGACCCCGGAGGAGTCAGTCTGGGCCCCGTAGCTCGAGATGGCCATGAAGTCGATCTCACAGGGGATGGTGAGCGTCCTCATCAGGTCGGCCATGAAGAAGACGGCGCCCTTGAGGACGCCGATCAGCAGCAGGTCCTGGCCGGCGTAGTCCGCGGAGATCTCCTCCCCGAGTTCGACGATGCGCGACCGCAGCCGGTCCTCGTCGATGAGGATCTCGGAGACACCGAGCTCGAGCTCAGCCTGCGACACGCTCGGCGCGTACTCCTTCCGCTTCGACGATTCCCGGAACGGCGACGACCTCGTCACCGCGCACGACCAGCGGCCACGACTCGCGGGCCGAACGTGGGATCTTGGCGTCGACGAACACGTCCTGGATCTTTTTCGACCTTCCTGCGAGCCGATCGCCGGCGCGCCAGGCTCGTACCTTAAGGCCTGGGAGGTCCGAGGCAATCCGCCACTCCCCCCAGCTCACTTCGCCGTCCAGCGCGATTGCGGTCCGCTCGAGCCAGACGTGCTCGTACTCGCGCGCGACGGTGATCCCGCCGCCGAGCTCCAGGCGCCGAGAACCGGCCGGCGACGCCAGCAGCTCGTCGAGCGCCGAGGGCTCGCCCGCCGCGAGCCGCAGCAGGTTCTGCTCCGCAGCTGGATGGAGCTGCCGCAGGCGCGGCAGGATCTCCTCGCGGATCAGGCCCCGCTTCGTGTCGCGGTTCGTCGCGTCGGTTCGGAACTCGAGCCCTTCGGCGCGGCAGTAGGCCTCCGTCTCGTCACGCCAGACGGCGAGCAACGGGCGCACGATCCGATCCTCGCGCGCGGGCTTGATCCCTTTCGCGACGCCGCTGGCGGCAAGCCGGTAGAGCACTGTCTCGACCTGGTCCGACGCCGTGTGGCCCGTGGCGCGTAGCCGGTGGGTCGCAAACGAGTAGCGGCTGCGGCGCCAGTCGTCCTCGGTCTCTCCGCCGCTGCCGTCGACGACTTCGGCCTCGAAGCGCTCGAGGCAGAAGCGCGCGTCGGCCTCGGACTCGGCCCCGCGGAGCCCGTGGTTCACGTGGAGTGCCGAGACGCGGTAGCCGAGCTCGCGGAGGGCATGCCAGAGACACGTGGAGTCCGCCCCGCCGGAGACGAGGCACGTGACCTCACCGCCCGCCGGGATCAAGTCATGCCGGCGGATGAAGCCCTCGACTCGACCTCGCAGCTCCGCGGCATCCATCCGCACAGGGTAGACGCGCGAGGGATTGCCGGAGACTCCCCGGAGGCCGATGAGTCGGGCATGGCGACGTTCTTTCAGGCCTGGCGGAAGCGCCAGGCCGACCGGCAGGCCGCGGAGTGGTCAGACGAGCGCGACCGGGCCCTCCGGACCGCCGACCGCGCTCCGGCCGCGATCCGCCACGACGTCCGCCGGGTGATGGAGACGCTCATCGAGGGCGCGGACGAGGAGCTCGAGGGAGCCCTGGCCGAGCTCGACCAACTGCTAGAGCCCTACCCCGATCTTCGGGCGAGCTTCTTCCGCCTCCGCGTCGTCGACGACGCAGTCGAGTTCCTGAAGTAGAGCGCCTGCTTGGCACTGGGCCCCATCACCCGAACGGGTGATGGAGCCTCACCGTCGCGTCCGCCGAAGAGAGGAGCGTGAAGCCCCGCTTTACTGCGGCCGCGGGACTCGCTGTGGCGATCTTCGCCGTGGCGTCTCTGGTCGTCCTGATGGACGGCAAGGGTCGTGCCGCCGTCGTGCACACGTGCTCGGCCACCGACCGGCAGTTCATCGGCGTCGCCCAGCTCAACATGGCGGCACTCGGCTCGCTGTCCGAGGATTACCTGCGCGGCGATGCGAAGGCTGACGACGTCATCGAACTGACGAGGTCGTCAGTCGTCGTCCTGCACAACACGAACCCGAGCGACCCGTCGCTCTCCAAGACTCGCGCGATCCTGCGTGCGATGTTCGTCGAGTACGGACGCGCGATCCGCGCCGATGAGCAGAAGAAGGATCCGGGCAAGTACATCTACCGGGCATACGGGCTCGCGAACTTCGCCCACGACATCCTCCAGGGCGCAAAGCCCGCGCTGGCCAAGCGGGGCTGCGATGTCTCGCCACTCCTTTAGCGTTCGTGCGGCAGATCCACCGGGCCGGAGACTCGGCGAGGCGAAAGCGAAGCTTTCGGCTCGGTTCAAAAGATCAGGCTGCGGTACGAGCCGTGGCGCTCCATTCCGATCTTCTCGTACACCTTGATCGCCGGCGCGTTCTCCGGCCGGACGAACAGGCAGACCGTCGGCACCCGTTCGAGGAGCAGGCGGCAGAGGTCGCGCATCCCACGCCGCCCGTAGCCGTTGTTCCGTGCCGGTGGGTCGACCCAAACCTGCTGCACCTGGACCGCGGAGGGCGTCCACGCCGACGCCTCGGCCTTGAAGAGGATCGTGTCGTCCTCCACCCAGAGCCACGACCGGCCCTCCTCGATCTGCGAGCGCGTGCGCCAGCGGAAACCATCCGGATCGCGTGCCATCGGGTCGACGCCGATCTCCTCCTCGTGCGCCGCCGCGCACGCGGGCAGCAGCAGCTCGAAGTCTTGCTCGGTCGCGGGACGAAGACCGGTGTCTCCCGGCGGCGGCGGCTCCGAGAGCGCGTACACGGGCTGGCCGGGCCGATCGTCCCGAGGGCGCGGCATGCGCGCTTCGAGGTGGTCCCAGAGCTCCGCGACGGCGCGCTCGTCGCCGATGATCATTCGTGCACGCCCTCGCGCGGCCGCAGCTGCAAACCGTCCGCAGTCGGCCCCGGACGGAACGACGTTCGCTCCGACGTGGCACAGGGCCGTGAGCCGCCCGTTGTCGGCGAACCCCGTGAACCGGCCGAGCCCGCGGCGCGCAACGTCCTCCAGGAACACGCGCTCGACCGGATCCTCCGCACAAAACTCCAGGATCTGCTCCAGCTTCGGCTCGATCACGTTCTGCATGGTCGCACGGGTTAGGCTCCCCGGCCATGCCTATTCACATTCGCGCCGAGCCAGGCGAATACGGCGAGGCCTGCCTCCTCCCTGGTGATCCCCTGCGGGCCAAGTACATCGCCGAGACGTATTTCGACGACGTCGTCCAGCGGAACTCCGAGCGCGGCCTCCTCGGCTACTACGGCACGTACGAAGGCAAACCCGTCTCCGTGCAGGGCACCGGGATGGGTTGTCCCGGGGCGACGATCGTCTTCGAGGAGCTGATCCAGCTCGGGGTGAAGAAGCTCGTGCGCGTCGGAACGTGCGGTGGTCTCCAAGCTCACCACTCACTCGGCGACCTGATCGTGGCGCTGTCGGCCGTCGCCGACGACCGGACGGCCGACCACCTCGTGGGCTACGAGCCGCATTGCCCGACTGCGAGCTGGGACCTGATCCACGGCGCGGTACACGCGGCCAAGCAGATGGACCAGGGAATGCACGTCGGACCGATCGTCTCGAGCGACGTCTTCTACAACCCGGACGAGAACCAGTACGAGCGCTGGTCGAAGCGAGGCGTGCTCGCCGTGGAGATGGAGGCGTCGGCGCTCTTCACCGTCGCCGCGCTGCGCGGCGTGCAGGCGGGCTGCCTCCTGACCGTCAGCGACATCATCGTCGAAGGCGAGTTCACGCGCATCTCCGACGATGAGCTGCGTGCCGCGGTCGATCGCATGACGCGGGTCGCGCTCGCGACCGTCACGGCCGACGAGAAGCACTGACACGCTACGCGTCCAAGTTACGCCGAAGTGACGTGGAGGCTTATCGGGGCGTTCCGGCCCGCGGGAGCCGGCAAGTGATGGTGTGACGAAGCTACGAACCGTCTTCCTCGTCAACCCGGCGTCGGCGAACGGCTCGACAGGCCGGCGGTGGCCCGAGATCGCGCGCCGCGCGACGGCGGCAGGCCTGAACGGCGACGCGCTCTTCTCGCGCGCGCCTGGCGAGTTGACCGACCTTGCGCGCAAGGCGGCCGAAGACGGCGCCGAGCTGCTGGTCGTCGTCGGCGGTGACGGCTCCGTGCACGAGGTCGCGAACGGCCTTGCGCAACGCAACGGCGTCGAGATCGCCGTGATTCCCCGCGGCACCGGCTGGGACTTCGCCCGCTCGCTCGGGCTCCCGCACTCAGTCGACGCCGCAGTCCGGGTTGCGCTCGAGGGTCGGACGCGCACGATCGACCTAGGGCGCGCTTCCTATCGCTCGTGGGCGGGAAGCGACGAACAGTCGTGGTTCGCGAACGTCGGCAGCGCCGGCATGAGCGGTGCGATCGCGCAGCGCGCCAACGACACGACGAAGGCCTTCGGCGGCAAGGTCTCTTACGTCTGGGCGACCTTCGCCGTCTTCGCGCGCTGGAGCAACACGGAGATCGACGTCACCGTCGACGACGAACGCCGACGTGCCCGGATGCACGACGTGATCGTCTCGAACGGCGCCTTCCTCGGCGGCGGCATGAAGATCTGTCCGGACGCGCAGCCCGACGACGGCGTGTTCGACGTCCTCCTGATCGGCGACCTCTCGAAGCGCGACCTGCTGCTGACAATGCCGAAGATCTTCCGCGGCACGCACTTGCCGCACCCCAAGGCAGAGCTCCTGCGCGGTTCGCAGGTCACCGTCGATGCATCCGAGCCACTCCCGATCGAGGTCGACGGCGAGCAGCCGGGCACGACTCCCGCACGCTTCGAGCTGGTCCCGCAGGCGCTGCGCGTCCGCGTGCCAGGCTAACTCGAGCTCTTCCGCGTCGTTGAGCTGGTCTTGCGCTTCGACGTGGACGAGGTCTTACGGGAGGCCGATCCCCCTTTGCCCTCGAGCTTGTCCACGCGGCGCTCCAGAGTCTTCAGGCGCTTCTCGAGCTGCTCGAGCCCGCGCACCCTCTTCTGCAGGTCGTCCACACGCTCGCGCACACCGCCGATCGCGCCCAGGAGCTTGTCCGCGCCGGGGGCGCTGCCGATGCGCTGAATCGCCTCTTCACCGGCGTCGGCGAGCCGTTCCACGATGTTCTTCTGTCTGGGACGAGCCATCTTCCGTGATCCTCCTCGATTGCGGTCGGTTCTCTTTACCTGCCGGTACCTGGGCGTAACCCTGCCAGGTTAGGCTCCGGACGTGAAAAGCGTGGCCCTCTGCGCCGCAGCCCTCGTCCCGGTCCTTGCCGTCGCAGCCGCCACCGCCGCGGACGCGAAGCGGACGCCGATCACCGTCCGAGTGATGACGCGCAACCTCTACCTCGGCGCGAATCTCGACAAGATCGTGCAGGCGAAGTCCGTCCCCGAGGCGTTCAAGGCCGTCGAGGAAGGCTGGGCCGACGTGCAGGAGAACAACTTCCCCGCGCGAGCCCGTGCGATCGCACGGGAGATCGCGACGGCACGGCCAGACATCGTCGGCTTCCAGGAGGTGTCTCTCTATCGCACGCAGGCGCCGGCCGACCTCACCGTAACGCGCGCGACCACAGTCTCGCTCGACTACGTCCGCGAGCTGAACAAGGCACTTGCCGCCCGCAAGCTGCGCTACCGCTTCGTGGGCATCAGCTCGGCGACAGACGCCGAACTGCCCAGCGGCAATCCGCCGACGATGGACATCCGGCTGAACATCCGCGACGCGCTGCTCGTGCGCGTGGACAAGAAGATCAAGGTGAGGCGTGTGCGCACTGGCCTCTACGCCACGACGACTCCGCTCTTCGCCGGCTTCGTCATCGCGAAGCGAGGCTGGGTGATGGCTGACGTGACCATCTCGGGCCGCACCTTCCGCGTCATCGACACGCACCTCGAGTCGTTCAACGACGCCTCGCAGGTCGCGCAGGGCCAGGAGCTCGCGGCGGGCCCTGCGAACACGTCGCTGCCGACGATCCTGCTCGGCGATCTCAATTCCCGCGCGGACGGCACGGGCACCCCGACCTACGCGAACCTCCTCGCCTCCGGCTTCCGGGACGCGTGGCCGCAAGCACACCCGAACGACATCGGGCTCACCTGCTGCCACGGCGACGACCTGCGCGAGCTCGGCGGCGCGTTCTACAGCCGCATCGACTACGTGCTCGTGAAGAACGGCTTCCGGGCGGCGGCCGCCGGCATCGTCGGGGAGGAGCCCCGGGACCGACTCTCCGGTCTGTGGCCTTCGGACCACGCGGGCGTTTGGGCACGTCTCCGCCTGCCCTAGCGGCTGCCTCAGTCCCGGATCACGACCGGCGTTCCGCCGAGCGCCTGTGCGAACACCCGGCGCAGCACCGGATTCCGGAGCCGGATGCACCCGTTCGAGACCGCCTTCCCGATCGACCACGGTGCGTTCGTCCCGTGGATCGCAATCGGGCCGCCCTGCGTCCAGCCCGTGAGGACCTCGGAGAACGCCGAGATCCCGACGGCGCCGGGCCCGAACGGCCCTTGTGGGTCGGACGGGATCAGCCGCTGGTTCACGTAGAACCGCCCGGTCGGCGTCGGCGTCGCAGAAGCACCTACCGCGGCCTGGGCGCTCAAGAGCTTTCTGCCGTCCTTGTAGAGCGTCACGCGCCTCTCCGACAGGTCGACGAGGATCCGAGTGCGTACGGTCTCGACGTCCACCTTGGCGGCAGCCACCCAGCCGGTGACGCCGTTCGGCCGCTTCGGAACCTGGACGAGGTACGAGCGTGGGTTGCAGTTCGCATCCACGATCGCGCCGCGGATCGAGAAGACCGTCGGGACGCGGTTGACATTGCGCCTGCCGAAGCTGGCCAGCCGGCGCCCGCCGGGCCGGTAGAGAACCGGTGCGCGGGAACGGACGACGGCGGCGTAGGCAAGCCTGAGCGAGCCGAGCCTGTGAAACGAGCCGTCGGCGCAACGCTTCGACTGACTCGCGATCGTGGCCACGACCCTCGCGTTCCGATCACCGTCGCTCCCTCCGCAGCCGGAGAGGAGCAACAGGGCGAGCGCCGCAGTGACGGCCGGGCCACGCACGGCCTTCAGCGTAGTACGTGGAGAAGGTGTACAGGTCTGGTGACGATCTGCCGACAACAAGTGGGAACGACCGGACGTCTAACTACTCTGGGTAGGCAGGATGACGCTCAAACGGCCACACAAGCACACGACGGTCACGGTTCACGCGATCCGGCAGCGCGCAGGAGTGCCTTACCACGTCGAGCGAAAGGTCTGCTCCAACTGCAGCAAGACGCTCGACGAGAAGACGATCAAGCGCGCCGCCGCCTAGCCGAGCACTAGCCAAGAACTCGGAGCATCGCGGTGAGGGTCTCGCCCGCGCCGGCCTCGATCCTCGTCGATGCCAGGTGATCGACCGGCGTCGGCCCTCGGTTCACGATCGCGAGCTTCGCGCCGGCTGCCACGGCCTCCTCCGGGAGCGCGGCAACCGGGTGGACCTCGAGCGACGAGCCCACGACGAGCAGAAGCCCCGCTCTGTGCGCAAGCTCGAACGCGCGATCGATCGGCTCCACGGGCAGGAGCTCTCCGAACATCACGACGTCCGGCTTCAGAATCGAGCCGCAGCTCGGGCATGGCGGAGCCGGCGCGTCTCGTAGCGCCGAGACGACCTGCTCGAGGGGAACCCGCTCGCCGCACTCGAGACAGCGGGCGGTCCGGATCGACCCGTGCACCTCGACCACGTCCTGCGAGCCGGCGCGGTCGTGCAGCCCGTCGATGTTCTGTGTGATCAGCGACTGCACGAAGCCGCGGCGCTCGAGCACGGCCAGCGCCAGGTGGCCGGGGTTCGGCTCGGCCCAAGTCAGCGCCTCGAAGCGCAGCGCGTAGAACTCCCAGACTTTCACGGGATCGCGGCGGAAGGCCTCGATGGTCGCGTACTCCATCGGGTCGTACTCGGCCCAGATACCGGTGGGCGAGCGGAAGTCCGGGATACCGCTCTCGGTCGAGATGCCGGCGCCGGTGAGGACGACGCACGGCTTGTGCTCCTGCACGAGCGCCGCCAGAGTGCTGACCCGCTGCTCCACCGTCGTAGAGTGCCGCGGATGAGCGGCTTTCGCTTCAGCACGGACGTGATCGTCCGCTTCTTCGAGACCGACGCGCAGGGCGTGGCGCACAATGCGAACTACCTGGTCTGGTTCGAGGTCGCGCGCGTCGCCTATCTCGCCGAGTACGCCGGCGGCTATTCGTCGATCCGCGAGCAGGGGCTCGAGTCGCTCGTGTTGGAGTCCCACGTTCGCTACCAGCAGCCGGCGAAGTTCGATGACCGGCTGAGCATCCACACCCGCGTCGGTGAGCTGCGCGGAGCCCGCTTCCGCTTCGATTACGAGATCACGCGCGAGGGCGAGGTGATCGCGGAGGGGTGGACGTCACACGCCTGCGTCGACGCGCAGACGCTGCGCCCGACGCGGATTCCCGCGGCGCTCGCAGACGCGATAGCTAAGGCCGAGAGGTCGTAGTAGTCGTCGTGGTGGTCGGCTTCGAGGGCTTCTTCGGCGTCGTCGTGGTCGTGCCGGTCGTGGTGGTCGTCGTCTGCGTTGGGTCGCCCGGACGCGGCTTCTTCCCGACGCGGAGCACAGTGGGCTCGCCGCGGTACGACGAGTAGAAGACCGTGTCGTACAACAGCGTGCCGTCGGCGTCGTAGACCCGCCGGCGCACGCTCGTCGAGCGCGGCGGCTCGCCGGTCTCCTCGACCTCCTTCTCGCCGACGAAGAGCTTCGGGTCGGGGATCTTCTTCGTCGGGGGCGGGCCCTTCACGACCAGGGGCTTCGTCTCGCTGACGACGCGCCGATGCACCGGTGTTCCGTAGAGCGCGACCGTGAGCGACGAGGACCCGACCCACGTGCGCAGGAGGAGCCAGTGGTCGGTGTCGTTCCTGAACTTGAGATCGAGGTCGGGATAGTTGACGGTCGCGTCGCGGCCCTGCGGGTAGTGGCTGATGTAGAGCGCGTGGTTCGTGCGCGACACGATCGGCAGACCGGCCTCGTACGCCGCGTTGAACACGGTCGTCGAGACCTGGCAGACCCCGCCGCCGAGGCCTGTCTGCAGCTCCCCGTTGATGATCACGGGCGCTTCCCTGAACCCCTTGTCGGCCGTGCGGGCGCCCGTCGCGCCGTTGAAGGAGAACGTCTCGCCCGGCGCGATCACGTGCTTGTCGACGAGATGGGAGACGAGCTGGACGTTGTGGATCCTGTTCGGCTCACCTCCGTAGAAGGTCTGGTAGCTCGCGACTAGGCCGTTGATGTTCATGGCCCTCGCTTCAGCAGTCGACCGCTCGGCTTCCGCACGCTCGACGATGAGCTCGGCCTGGCGCAGCTCCGGTGCCGTCACGAGTGCGGCACGCAACACGACCTCAGCGCTACGCGGGACGTCGAGCAAGTACCCCGGACGGTCCGGGATCACGCGGATCCCGCTCGAGCTGATCGCCCAGTCGGCGTCCCCCGGCTCCTTGTCGACTCGGCTCGCAAGGGCCTTGAACCACTGGGTCGCGCCCGCGCCGCCGATGCGCAGGTCGCGGCGACCATCTGCCGGTAGCTGCAACAGGCGCGCGATGCGCGCGGGCCTCAGATTCCACCGCGTCGTCGCGAGCGTGAGCTTGAGCGGCGCCGCCAGCGCCGTCTTGACCTGTGCCTCGGCGACCTCGAGATCGCCGGCCGTCACCTTCGCCTGATCCACGCGCACGGGCAGCCCGACCGGCTCACGCTTGAGGCTCGCGAGCGCGCGCACGATCGTGGCGGCTGCAGCCTGGCGGTCGAGCACGTGTCCGGTGCGGCTGGGGGTGATCCGAGGGGTGAGCCCGCGGAGCACGATCGCCGCCTCCCGATGGGGTGAGTTCACGGCGGCCGAGATCTCGTTCAGCTTGTTCTCCAACGCGGCGTCGTAGACCTGCGTCGCCGGAGCGACGTCGGCTCCGAAGAACCGCAGGTCGAGCCGGCGAAAGCCGCGGAGCGGTCCGAAGCCTTCGCCCTGGCGGCGAACGGCGTCGACGGCGGCACTCCAGTCCACGCGGATGCCCAGGCGCCGCGGCTCGAGCCGCCAGGTGCGGGAGCCGACCCGGAAGACGACGGGCACGGACGCCAGCGCCTTGGCCCGCCGGTCGAGAGCCCTTCGCGCCTCGCCGGGCGTCTTCCCACCCACGTCGACACCGGCAATCTGCACCCCGTCGGCGAGGCGGCTCGGAGAGCCTGCGAACGCGAGCCCCAGCACCATTGCAGCGAGTGCCGCCAGGACCGCAACGATCGCCGCGCGCTGCAGGACCACGCGTCGCTGGGCGCGCGTCCTCGGTCGGCGACGCCTCGAACGGACCAGAATCGACTTCCGCCGGGCAGGCAAGGCGAGAAGTGTAGCCTCGGTTTTGGCTCGCGCCCTAGAAGGTGAACAGCTCGATGCCGCCGCTGACGTTGAGCCCGATGCCGGTGATGTACGAGGCGAGATCGGAGCACAGGAACGCGATCGCGTTCGCCACGTCCTGCGGCTCGCCGGCGCGCCGCATCGCCGTTCGCTTGACCATCCGCTCGTTCATCTCCGGGCTGCCGAAGTTGAACGCCTCCGTCCCGATCACCCCCGGCACGATCGCGTTGCACGTGATCCCGTGCCGCGCGCCCTCGAGGGCAAGCGTCCGGGTGAGCCCGAGCAGGCCCGCCTTCGTCGTGGCGTAGCTCGCCTGGCCGAAACCGCCCAGCGTCCCGGCGACCGAGGCCATGTTCACGATCCGCCCCCACCCACGTTCCTTCATGTGCGGCCAGACCACCTGCGCGCAGTTGAAGGAGCCGGTGAGATTGACGCGCAGGTCACGCTCCCAGAGCTCGGGGAGCTGGTCGGGCAGCTGGGCAAGATGGTCGAGCGTGCCCGCGTTGTTGACGAGGATGTCGATCGAGCCAAACTCATCGACGGTCCGCCGCACGGCCTCATCCACCTGAGCCCGATCGGTGACGTCGCACTTCACGGCCGCGGCGCGCCGCCCCATGTCGCAGATCTCCTGCGCCGTCGCTTCCGAATAGACAAGCCCTTGGGCGCGAGCCGCCTGCGCCATCGGGCCGTAACGCCCCGCGTCCTCACCAGTGTCGGACTCGATCTGGATGTCCGCGATCACGACATCCGCGCCCGCACGGCCGAGGGTCAGGGCGTCCGCCCGCCCTAGCCCGCGAGATCCTCCGGTGACGAAGGCGACCCGTCCCGATAGATCGATCTCGACCGCCATCGTGGCTCATCATGACGTCTATGCGGCACGATCTTCCCTCGGGAACAGTCACCTTCCTCTTCACCGACATCGAGGGCTCGACGAAGCTGCTCCACGAACTGGGCGCCGATGGGTATGTCCAGGCTCTCGGCCAGCATCGCCGGATCCTGCGCGAGGCCTTCGGCGCCCACGGCGGCGTCGAGGTCGATACGCAGGGGGATGCCTTCTTCGTCGCGTTTCCAACTGCGCCGGGTGCGCTCGAGGCGGCGCTCGAGGCACGCGATGCGCTAGCCCGAGGACCGATCCGCGTACGCATGGGTCTACACACCGGCACTCCCCACCTCAGCGAGGAGGGCTACGTCGGGGAGGACGTGCACAAGGGCGCGCGCATCGCGGCGGTCGGACACGGGGGCCAAGTGCTGCTCTCGAAGGAGACACGCGAGCTCGCGGAAGTTGACCTGACAGATCTCGGCGAGCACCGCCTGAAGGACTTCGAGCAACCGGTCGGGATCCTCCAGCTCGGTTCCGAGCGCTTCCCGCCGCTCAAGACGATCTCGAACACGAACCTGCCACGCCCCGCCAGCTCGTTCGTCGGCAGGGACAAGGAAGTGGAGGACGTTACGGCGCTGCTGCAGGACGGCGCCCGCCTGCTCACGCTCACCGGCCCGGGCGGCTCGGGCAAGACCCGCCTTGCGCTCGAGGCCGCGGCGGAGCTCGTGCCGGAGTTCAAGGCGGGCGTGTTCTGGGTTGGGCTCGCTCCACTGCGCGATCCGGCGCTCGTCGCCGAGACGATCGGCCAGACGCTCGGAGCGAAGGACGGTCTCGCCGAGCACATCGGTGAACGTGAGCTGTTGCTTCTGCTCGACAACCTCGAGCAGGTGGTCGAGGCGGCACCCGAGCTCGCTTCGCTCGTGGAGACCTGCCCCAATCTCAACTTGCTCGCCACCAGCCGCGAGCTCCTGCGCGTCAGGGGCGAGGTCGAGTACCCGGTCTTGCCGCTCGCCGATCCCGAGGCGGTCGAGCTCTTCTGCGCTCGCGCCCGGGCAAGGCCGGACGACACCGTCCACGAACTCTGTCGAGCGCTCGACAACCTGCCGCTCGCGCTCGAGCTCGCCGCCGCCAGAGCGAGCGTCCTTTCGCCGAAGCAGATCCTCGAACGGCTCTCGGAGCGACTCGACCTGCTCAAGGGCGGTCGCGACGCCGATCCCCGCCAGCAGACCCTGCGGGCGACGATCGAGTGGTCCCACGAGCTCCTCTCGGACGCGGAGCAGCGGCCATTCGCACGCCTGGCCGTCTTCGCCGGCGGCTCCTCGCTCGGCGCCGCCGATGAGGTCGCAGACGCCGAGCTGGACATCCTCCAAGCACTCGTCGACAAGAGCCTCCTCCGCCACACGCAGGAGCGCTTCTGGATGCTGGAGACGATCCGCGAGTACGCGACCGAGCGGCTCGAGGCCTCGGGCGAGGCCGAGGAGCTGCGCCGCCGCCACGCAGCGCACTTCCTCGCGCTCGCCGAGGAAGCGGAGCCGCATTTGCCCGCGTATCGGCGCGAATGGCTCGAGCAACTCGAACAGGAGCACGACAATCTTCGCGCGGCACTCGACTGGTTCGAGATCTCAGGTGAGACGCAGCTCGCTCTACGACTGGCGGGAGCCTTGTCGCGGTTCTGGATGCTAAGAGGCAATCTGGCCGAGGGTGCACGTCGTCTCGAAAGCGCACTCCGCGCCGACGAGCGACTTACGGCAGCCCGCGCCAAAGCACTCAATGGAGCCTCCATGTTGGCGGCCGATGATGCGACATCGAAGCTGCGGGCCGAAGAGGGACTCGCACTGCATCGCACACTCGGGGACGCGTGGGGCATCGCCCAGTCCGAGCTGATGCTCGCCTCGGCCGTCGCAGGGGAGGTTATGGCCCGCGCGCAGCAGCTCTACGACCAGAGCGCATTACACTTCACCGAGGTCGGCGATGAGCACAACGCGCTGATAGCGACTCGCGGCCTCGCGTGGGCATGCATCACCCTTGGCGAACGCGAACGCGGCCGAGCATTGCACGAGGAGAACCTCCGTCGAGCGCGCGCGCTGTCCAACGAACGCATCGAGGCGATTACGCTGGGCGCCCTGGCAATGCACGCCCTCGAGGAAGGTGAGGTCGAGGACGCCGTCTCGATGTTGAAGGAGAGCCATCGTCTCCATAGCGGCCTCGGCGATCCCATTCAGACCGCGCTCGATGTCTTCCGTTTCGCCGCGCTCCTGGCCGCCAAGGGAAGAGCGGTGACCGCAGCGAAGGTCTTTTCCAGCTCGGACGCCCTCTGCGAGGAAATGGGCTTCAGCTTGAGCGGATGGGATCCAGAGTTCGTCGAAGGAACCCTGACAACCATCCGCGCTCAACTCGATGAAGCCGCCTTTACAGAGGCGTGCGAGCGAGGTCGAACGCTGACCGCCGACGAGGCCGCCGCGCTGGCGCTCGAGTCGCTGGAAGCTAGTCCCGCGGCATGAGCAACTCGCGTGCGATCACGAGCCGCTGGATCTGCGAGGTCCCCTCGTAGATCTGGTAGAGCTTGGCGTCCCGCATCAACTTCTCGACCGGGTACTCCTTCATGTACCCGTAGCCGCCGTAGACCTGCACCGCATCGGTCGTGACCTCCATGCAGATGTCGGCGGAGAAGCGCTTCGCGTACGAGGACTGGAGCGTCGCGCGCATACCGTTGTCGATCATCCACGCCGCTTGCCAGCAGAGCAGCCGCGCGGCCTCGACCTTCGTCGCCATGTCGGCGATGAGGAAGCTGATCCCCTGGTTCATCGCGATCGGCAGTCCGAACTGCACGCGCTCCTTCGAATACTGCGCGGCGTACTCGAACGCGGCCCGCGCGACGCCGACCGCGCCGATCGCCGTACCCGGCCGCGTGAAGTCGAGCGTCTTCATCGCGATCTTGAAGCCCTCGCCCTCCTCGCCGAGCCGATTCACTGCCGGCACCCGCACGTCTGTGAACGACAACGCCGACGTGTCGGTGGAGCGCTGGCCCATTTTGTCGAGATGCTTGTCGACGACGACGCCGTCGAGGTCTGCCGGGACGATGAACGCCGTCAGACCGCGGTGCCCTTTCGACTTGTCGGTGGAGGCGAAGACCGTGAACCACGCCGCGTAGCCCGCGTTCGTGATGAACATCTTCGAGCCGTTGAGGATGTAGTCCTCGCCGTCGCGCACGGCTGTCGTCTGGATGCCGGAGACGTCGGAGCCAGCATTCGGCTCGGTGAGGGCGAACGAGGTCAGCAGGACCTCATCCACGAGCGGCGGCAGCCACTCGCGCTTCTGGTCGTCGTTGCCGGCGATGATGACAGGACCGTGGCCTAGGCCGTTCGCCGCGATCGCGGTGCCGATCCCGGAGCAGCCCCAGCACAGCTCCTCGCCGATGAGCATCCCCTCGAACGCCCCGAGCTCCAGGCCGCCGTAGGCCTCCGGAATGTGAACGTTCATCAGGCCGAGCTCGTGCGCCTTGGCGATCACGTCGGCCGGGTGCGTCGAGTGCTCGTCGTACTCGCGCTCCTTCGGCCTGATCTCCCGCGTAGCGAAGTCACGCGCGAGGTCGCGAAGAGCCTTCTGCTCGTTGGTGAGGCCAAACGAGACGCCGGCCGCGGTGCGCTCCTCGATCGTCGCCATCTTCAGACCTAGAGTAGCTTGATTGACTGGTCAGTCAAATTGCTCTCGCCCACTAATTCCGGTTGGATTGGTCGGTGAGCCAACCGGCACTAGCTGCTCCAGCGATAGAGCGTCGTTCGTACCGCTGGGTCGCGCTGCCGCTCCTCATGTTCGCGCTCTTCTCCCTGACCGCGGGCCTGCTGGCGGCCCACGACCCACGCTCGAAGGGCTACTTCCGGCTCTTCTTCGAGGACCCGATCCACCTCAAGGCGGGCTTCGCCAGCGTCGCAGTTGCGCTGGCCTGCTTCCAGCTCTTCTCGGCCGCCTGGATCTTCGGGAAGCTGCCCTGGCGCAAGCCGGCATGGGTGAACCCGGCTCACCGGTGGTCGGGACGCCTCGCCTTCGTCTTCACGCTGCCGGTCGCCTACCACTGCATCTTCAAGCTCGGCTTCGAGAGCCCGGACACGCGCGTGCTCGCGCACTCGCTCCTCGGATGCGCCGTGTACGGCGGCTACGCGGCGAAGGTGACGATCGTGCGGCTGCGGCGCTTTCCCGTTCCCGTGCTGCCGATCGCGGGCGGAACGCTCTTCGCGGTGCTGATCGGCGTCTGGTACACGAGCGCCGTCTGGTTGTACACGCGCGACACACCTGCCGCAGCGACGCCCGTGGAGGTCGTCGTTCCCGCCAACGCAGACGCCACAGCGGGTGAGGCCGTCTTCGCCGACGCCGACTGCGGGGCCTGCCACACGCTCGCCGCTGCCGGGACCGCTGGCCAGATCGGACCGAATCTGGACAGGGTCCGACCGGGCTACGAGCAGGCGCGGTCGAAGGTCGAGAACGGCGGGGGTGTCATGCCGTCCTTCAAGAACGATCTGAGCGCGCAGCAGATCCGAAACGTCGCGGCGTTCGTCGCGACTCGAGCGGGTTCACCGTAGGGAAGCGCGAAACTGCAGCACTCGCCGCACGTGTTCGTCCAGTTCGCCGCGGCGCGCGAGCGGCTCGAGCGCGCGAACGACGCGCCTTGCATCGGCCCCGCTCGTGTAGAGCAGTAGGTCGGCTCCCGCTCTCACAGCCGCGAGGCCCCACTCGACGGCATGGCCGCGGACGACATCGAGGGAATCGGTAATTGCAACTCCCTCGAAGCCCAGCCCGCGCAGCAGCTCGTAGCTCTCCGGCTGGAGCGCCGCCCGGCGAGGGCCGAGCCGCGAGTAGACGCCGTGACCGACCATCACACAGGGCACCCCGCCTTCGATCGCTGCGCGGTACGGCTTGAGGTCGACTTCGCGCAGGCGGCCGCGAACGTAGGGCTGTTCGTCCGTCGAGAAGGGCAGGGAGCCGAGCCCGGGAAAGTGTTTGACGCACGCTCCCGCCCCACCCGCCGCGAGACCGCGCGCGAACGCGACACCGAAGGACGGGGAGCGGAACTGCCTGGAGCCCAAAGGCCCGTCGGGCAGGTCGAGCACCGGCGCAA
>Ga0209874_1000175_pt1 | contig 17322 bp, 20 predicted proteins | sample GWRWN1_20_30_FD_187216 | JGI IMG/M metagenome (GOLD analysis project Ga0209874, IMG submission 187216) | Riverbed sediment microbial communities from areas with no vegetation in Columbia River, Washington, USA - GW-RW N1_20_30 (SPAdes)... | ecosystem: Environmental > Aquatic > Freshwater > River... | reverse complement strand
GCAAAGACACCTCGCAGCCGAGGGTCAGTCAGACCCTGAGTCACGCGCGTGAAGCATCGACGCCAGACTGGAGAGCGCTCCGGACAGAGCACTCATCCACTCTCACAGTCAGACCCGAAGACGGGTCCCGTGGGGACACCCCGGGGACACGTCCGTCTTGGCTACTCCCACTCGATCGTGGCGGGGGGCTTCGAGCTCAAATCTAGGGCGACTCGGTTGACGCCTGGGATCTCGTTGATGATTCGGCTCGAAATCGTTTCCAGCAGGTCGTACGGCAAGCGCGCCCAGTCTGCTGTCATCGCGTCCTCCGACGTCACCGCGCGAATGACGATCGGGTACGCGTACGTGCGCTCGTCACCCTGCACGCCCACCGAGCGGATCGCGGGCAGCACGGCGAACGACTGCCACAGCTCGCGGTAGAGACCCGCGCGGCGGATCTCCTCCTGCAGGATCGCATCCGCAGAGCGCAGGATTTCGAGCCGCTCCGCGGTGACCTCGCCGATGATCCGGATCGCCAGCCCGGGCCCGGGGAACGGCTGGCGCCAGACCAAGCGCTCCGGCATCCCCAACTCTTCACCGACGCGGCGCACCTCATCCTTGAACAGCATCCGCAGCGGCTCGACCAGCTGCATGCGCATATCCGCCGGCAGGCCGCCGACGTTGTGGTGCGACTTGATCTTCGCCGCGACGCCGTCCTCCCCGCCGCCCGACTCGATCACGTCCGAGTAGAGCGTGCCCTGGACCAAGAAGCGAACGTCGCCAAGCTTGCGCGCTTCCTCTTCGAAGACGCGGATGAACTCTTCGCCGACGATCTTGCGCTTCTCCTCCGGGTCGTCGACGCCCTCGAGACGCGACAGGAATCGCTCCTGCGCTTGGACGTGCACGAGCGGCACGCGGAAATGCCCGCCGAACGTCTCCACGACCTGCTCGGCTTCGTTTTCCCGCAGCAGCCCATGGTCGACGAACACGCACGTGAGCTGGTCGCCGACGGCCTTGTGCACGAGCAGCGCGGCAACCGCTGAGTCGACGCCGCCCGACAGGGCACACAGCACACGCTCCCGGCCGACCTCGGCGCGAATTCGCTCCACCTGTTCCTCGATCACCGCCGCGGGCGTCCACGCGGGTGGCGCTGCAGCGACGTTGTAGAGGAAATTCTTCAGGAGGTCGGTGCCATGCGGTGTGTGCATGACTTCCGGATGGAACTGGACGCCGTAAAGCCGACCCTCGGGCTCTTCGAAAGCGGCAATCGGCGTGGAAGGTGATCCGGCGACGACGCGCGCACCTTCAGGCGGCGCGGTGACTGAGTCGCGATGCGACATCCAGACGGTCTGTTCGGCGGGAAGTCCGGCGAACAGCTCCGACTCGACCGCCGTCAGCCCCGTCTTCCCGAACTCCGACACACCCGTGCGCCGAACCTCCCCGCCCAGATCGAGCGCCATCAGCTGCATGCCGTAACAGATGCCGAGCGTCGGAATGCACAGCTCGAACAGCCCAGGATCAACGCGCGGCGCTCCCTCCGCGTAGACGGAAGCAGGTCCGCCGCTGAGGATCAGCGCGTGCGGGTTCCGCGCGCGCACCTGATCGGGTGTCACGCCGTGACCGACGAGCTCCGAGTAGACGCGGCACTCGCGCACCCGCCGCGCGATCAGCTGCGCGTACTGCCCACCAAGATCCAGCACCAGCACCGGCCGCTCCTCCGGCGACCGCTCCGGGAGCGGGAGGATCTCAGCGCCGATAGTTCGGTGCCTCCTTCGTGATCGTCACATCGTGGGGATGGCTCTCGCGCAGCCCAGCGGCCGTGATGCGGACGAACCGTGCCGACTTCATGTCTTCGATCGTCGCCGCGCCGCAGTAGCCCATCGCTTGCCGCAACCCACCGACGAGCTGGTGCAGGATCGCCGCCAGCGGGCCCTTGTACGGGACGCGGCCCTCGATCCCCTCGGGCACGAGCTTCTCGACGTCCTCGACGTCGCCCTGGAAGTAGCGGTCGCGCGAAGAGCCGCGTGCGCGCATCGCACCGAGCGAGCCCATGCCGCGGTACTCCTTGAAGCGCTCGCCTTGATGAAAGATGACTTCCCCCGGAGCCTCGTCAGTGCCAGCAAGGATCGAGCCGGTCATGACCGAATCTGCGCCCGCGGCAATTGCCTTCGCGATGTCTCCCGACGACGTGAACCCGCCGTCTCCTATTACCGGTATTCCATGTCGAGCAGCAACCTGCGCGCACTCGTAGATCGCAGTGACCTGCGGGACGCCCACTCCTGCAACAACACGCGTCGTACAAGAAGCGCCTGGACCGACTCCGGTCTTTACCGCGTCGGCGCCCGCTTCGATCAGCGTTTCTGTTCCGTCCGCAGTCGCGACGTTGCCCGCGATCACTTCGACGTCCCACTCGGACTTGACCCGCCCGACCATCTCGGGCACCGCAGATGAGTGGCCGTGGGCCGTGTCGACGACCAGCACGTCCACGCCCGCATCGACGAGCGCGCCCGCGCGCTCCCACGCGTCCGGCCCCACGCCGACCGCAGCACCGACGCGCAACCGTCCCTGCGAATCCTTCGTCGCCTTCGGGAACTCGATCCGCTTCTGGATGTCCTTGACGGTGATGAGCCCCTTCAACCGTCCGTCCGGGTCGACGACAGGAAGCTTCTCGATCTTGTGCCGGTGCAGGATTGCCTCCGCCTCTGCGAGCGTGGTCCCGACCGGAGCGGTCACGAGATTGCGCGACGTCATCAGCGCCGAGACCGGTTGAGTCGCGTCGGGGGCGAAGCGCAGATCGCGGTTCGTCAAGATCCCAACCAGGATGTCGCCTTCGGCGGTGATCGGCACGCCGGAGATGTGGTACGTCGCCATCAGCTCGAGCGCGTCCGACACGAGCGCGTCCGCCGGCAGTGTCACCGGCTCGACGATCATGCCCGACTCCGAGCGCTTCACCTTGTCGACCTCCGCGACCTGCGCGCCGATCGAAAGGTTGCGGTGCACGACGCCGATCCCGCCCTCGCGCGCGAGCGCGATCGCGAGCCGCGCCTCGGTGACCGTGTCCATCGCAGCCGAGACGAGGGGGATCTCGATCGTGATCCCGCGCGTCAGCCGTGTGGCCGTGGAGACGTCGTTTGGGAGAACGCGGGACTCGGCCGGAACAAGCAGCACGTCATCGAACGTCAGCCCTTCCTTGCCGAATTTCCGGTCCAGCTCGAGGAGGCGCTCTACCTGCTGAGGCTCGAGCTCGACTCCCATCGGTTCACGCTAGCACCCCGCCCCGACATCAGCCGGCCACCGGCTCGAGCTCGCGGACGTCCACTGAGCTCTGCAGCCTGCCGGCCTCGCGCGGCTCGAAGCGGCCTGCCCCCACCTCGAGCGTCGACGCGGCGCCGGCCGCGACGGCGTTCCGCAGGGACTCCTCGAGTGACCGGTCGGCCAGCCGGGCAGCGAGGAAAGCGGCGAGCAGGACGTCGCCCGAGCCCACCGCCGAGACCGGCTCGACACGCGGCGCGATCGCCCGGAAGAGAATCCGCTTTCGATCCTCGCGGAAGAGGCCGAACGCGCGCGTCTCCTCGGTTACCAGCACGTTCCGCGCGCCCATGTCGGCGATGCGGTCGACGGCCATCAGGTAGTCCTCGTCGTCGTTGAACTCCTGGCCGACCAGCCCTTCCGCCTCGCGCTGGTTCGGCGTGACGAGGAACGGCTCGGCCTCGACCCCGAGCCGTAGCGGCGGGCCTTCGGAATCGAGCACCGCACGAACGCTGCGGCGGTTGAGCTCCCGAATCGCCTCGGCGTAGAAGGTCTCCTCGACTCCTCGGGGCAGCGTGCCGGCGAACACGACCATGTCGGCGCCGCGCGCAAGGTAGTCGATCTTCTCGAGCAGCATCCCGAGCTCCTCGGGCGTGACGTGCGGGCCCCACTCGTTGATCTCCGTATAGGTCGCAGTCGTCGGATCGACCACCGCAGTGGAGGTGCGCGACTCATCCGCGATGCGCACGAAATCGTTCAGGATCGCCTCCGAGGTGAGCTCCTCGACGATCCGGGTTCCCGTGCGCCCACCTGCGAGCCCTGTCGCCACAACCGGGACGTCGAGCCGCTTCAGCGCGCGTGCGACGTTGATGCCCTTGCCGCCCGCGAGCGTGAGGCCCTGGCTCGCGCGATGGCGCTGGCCGAGCTGGAAGTTGGGGACTGTCAGCGTCCGGTCGAGCGCGGCGTTGAGAGTGACCGTAACAATCACTTGAACCAGTCTCCTACGTGCTCGAAGGTCCGGCCGGCGTAGAAGCCCACCCGTCTCGCGAGACCTGGGCGCTCGGCCGAGCGCCCTGCGACGAGCGTCTGCCGCGCAACGAGCTTCTTGCCGGAATAGACACGCACCTGGCCGACACGCTGGCCACGCTTCACGGGCAGGTCGAGGGCTGTCGGTGCGACCACCCGCTCGACGAGTGGCCTGTCGACGCGGATGGGCCGCGCGACCGCACGCGCCGCGACGATCGGCACGGCATCCTTGCCGTAGCCGACGGCGGCGCGGAGGTACACCCGGCCGGGTTGCACCACCCACGTCTGGCGGTAGCGGGAGATCCCCCACCGCATGAGCGACGCCAGATCGCTGTTGCGCTGCGACCGGCTCGGGCTTCCGAGTATGGTCGTGTAGAGCGTGACGCCGTAACGGCGAACCGCCGCGACCTCGCACCAGCGCGCGGCTGCCGTATGTCCTGTCTTGACGCCGTACAGGCCGGCGAACTGGCCGAGCAGGTCGTTCCATGTGTGCAGGCGCCGGCCGCCGGCGATCGAGTCGGTTCGCCGCCGGACGATCGCCCTGATTCGCGGGTTACGCATCGCAACTTCGGCGAGCGCGGTCACGTCACTCGCCGTCGAATAGTGACCGCCTACGTCAAGACCGTCCGGACGGACGAAGTGCGTGCGCTCGAGACCGAGCTCCTCCGCCTTCTCGTTCATCAGCCTGACGAATGACTGCCGGTCGCCGCGGCCTACGTGATCCGCGAGCGCAACTGCCGCGTCGTTCGCACTTTGAATGAGCGCCGCCTTGACGAGATCGCCCACGGTGATCCGCTCTCCGACGCGAAGGTTCACGGTTGACTCGCCGACAGTAGCTGCAGTCGCGCGCACGCGTACCACGTCATTCCAGTCGGCACGTTCCAGCGCGACGAGGACGGTCATCAGTTTTGTGATGCTGGCAATCGGAACGCGTGCCCAGGCACCGCGCTGCGCGAGCACCTCTCCCGTCGTGGCGTTCTCGACGAGGAAGGCGCGCGCCGACACCGGCGGTGCGCCGGCCTGGGCAGACGCGGCAAGAGCGAGCGCCGTAACGGCGGCGGCGACCCAGATCCGCACGATCACGGGGGCGAAGGCTAGCTGTTAGCTGACGCGTATCCGCTGACCGGGCTGGAGAGCGGTCGGGTCGACGTCCGGATTGAGGCGGACGAGCTCCTCCACGGTCGTGTCGTACTTCAGCGCGATCGAGCCCAGCGTGTCGCCGGCCTGGATCACGTAGTACTGCCCTTCCTCGGAAGTCGTGGTCGTCGCAGTCGTCCCGGTGAGAACGAGCTTCGTGGTCGTCTGACGCTGGGTCGTCGTCGGGGCCGTTGTCGATGGTGTGGCCACCGTCTTCCCGCCGTCCCCGCCGCTCAGCCCTGCCTTGATCAGAAGAACGGCGATCGTCGCCGCCGCGAGAAACGCCGCCGGCGCGCCGTATCGCGTCAGTTCCCGGCGCGTGCGCGGATCCATATCCCCCCAGGCGCCGCTCGTCGGCGCCGCTTAGAAGGAGGCGCGGGCTTGGCCCGCGGCTCCGTTTCCATTACCAGCCGGAGACGGACCACACTTCGCGGGCGTACTTCGACGCCTCTGCTGCCGCCGCGCTCCGCCAGTCCATGCCGGACACCCGGAACGCGTAGATAACGTCCCGCGAGACGTTCACGAGAGCGCTTGCGGGTCCGCTAGTGAACGCGCGCGCCACGTCCGCCGGCGTCGCTCCCTGCGCCCCGACGCCCGGCAGGAGCAGGATGGCGCGCGGCAACAGCCGCCTGGCTTCACCGACCGCGCGCGGATGAGTCGCACCGATCACAGCCCCGACAGCGGAGAGCCCGTGCTCGCCGACGAGATCGGCACCCCACTCCGCTACGAGCTCAGCCACCTGATGCCAGACCTGCCGGCCGTCCGAGAGCACGAGATCCTGCACGTCCGCACCGCCGGAATTCGACGTCTTCACCAGGCAGAAGATCCCGGCGCCGTCGCGACGGCACGCGGCGAGGAACGGCTCCAGCGAGTCGCGGCCGAGATAGGGACTCACCGTGAGCGCGTCCGCGAGCGGCCCCTGTCCGTTGGCCGGCTCGAGGAACGCCGTGGCGTAAGCACGCGCCGTCGACCCGATGTCACCTCGCTTCGCGTCGGCGATCACCTGCAGACCCGCGGAGCGTGAATACGCGCAGACGTCTTCGAGGGCGCGGATGCCGTCCGCACCCAGCGCCTCGAAGAACGCGACCTGCGGCTTCACGCCCACCACGTACGGCGCCACGGCGTCGACGAGCCCGCGACAGAAGCGCGCGCAAGCATCGGCTGCCTCCGCCCGGCCGCGATGCGCATCCCCTTTCAGCTCGACCGGCAGGAGGTCCGGTCGCGGATCGAGGCCGACGACTAGTTGCGAGCGCTTACGTTCGACCGCCGCGGCGAGGCGGTCGGCGAAGTGCGTCGTCGCGACGGCGGCCACTGCGGTGAGACTACTTTCCTCGAGAGACGGCGAGGGCCGCGTTTCCGCGGCCCTCGCAATTCAGTTGGAGGAGAGGCTCGGGCTAGGCGCCGGCGGCGCCGGTCTTGACGGCCTGCTTGAGCTGGCTCCCCGCCGTGAACTTCGGCACCGTGGCTGCCGGGATCGTCACCTTCTGGGACGGATTGCGCGGGTTCACGCCCTGACGCTCGGCGCGACGCTGCGTCGTGAACTTCCCGAAGCCTGTAAACGCGACCTCTCCGCCACCCTTCAGGGTGTCTGTAATCGAATCGAGGAAGGCGTCAACTGCCCTCGCCGCGTCTCGACTGGAAAGGCCTGCTTTCGAGGCGACCTCGTTTACGAATTCCTGTTTCGTCAAGTCCCTCTCCTCCTGTCGACGGTTGCGACCTCGGGCAAAGACCCTAACAGTCCCATCGGACTGGCTCAACCATGCGGTTTTGCGGGTGTTTTTGGCGTAACCAAGAGGTCGGAGGCGCGGAAAATCGGCCGGAGGCGGACGGCGTGGCGAGCCAGGGCGTCGGCGCCACCCTCCTCCCGGTCGACCACGCAGATCGCTGTTCGCACGGTGAGACTCGCCTCCCGCAGCGCCTCGACGGCCTCGAGCAGCGCGCCACCGGAGGTCACGACGTCCTCAACGAGGCACACGCACTCCCCTTCCTCGTACACCCCCTCGAGCCGCTTGGACGTCCCGTAGTCCTTCGCGGCCTTCCGCACGATCAGGAACGGCAGGCCCGACGCCAGTGAGCCCGCCGCGGCGAGCGCCACGGCGCCAAGCTCGGGCCCGGCAAGCCTGGTCGCCTCCGGCTCGAACTCCCCGGCAGCCCTTGCGATGCGCTCACCGAGCGCAGCGAGGAGGTCCGGCCGCGTCTCGAAGCGGTACTTGTCGAGGTAATAGCGCGAGCGCTTGCCCGACCGCAGGACGAAATCGCCCTCGAGGTAGGCGTGCTCGCGCAGGGCGAGCCTCAGTTCGTCGTCGGTCAACTGCCGGTCAAGTACGACTCTTGCGGATCACTTCACGCGCCAGCGGGAGCAGCCGCTCCGCGCCGGGAGAGCCGTTCGTTAGCGAGAGCATCGAGCCGTCTTCGTAGTAGAGGTCGGCACGGTCACGCTGCGCGCCCTGGCGGCGCAGGAACGCCGCGCCCACCAGCGCGCCGCCGAGGATGCCCAGGATCGCCGCCGCGCTACGACGCATCGGGCTTCTTCCGCGCCGGCGGCTTCCGCGCGGCCGTCTGCTTCTTCGCCGCCGTGGCCGTCTTCTTCCGGCCTGCCGTGGGTGGTCGCTTCGTCGGCGCGGGTTTGACGTTCCGCAGTGTGGATTTCAGGTCGTAGAAGACCAGCCCCACGGTGGGGTTGCTCCCGGTCGTGGCAGCGATGCGGTTCTTGCCGTCGCGCACGACGAAGACGCTCCCCTCAGCCGTGGCGACCTCGAGCTGCGTGAGCGCAGTCTCTCCGGGTTTGACCTGGTCGGCGGCCGCGAGCAGCTCCGCCGCAGCCCGTGCCAGCCCGCCCGCCCGGCCCGGGTCGGCGAGCGTCGAGCCGGCGACCTTCCCTTTCTCGTCGAAGACCACCGCAGCCTGGATCTGCGAGGAGATCTCGGTCAGGTCGGCGAGTGCCTGCTGCGCGTTCATGGCCGGAAGCATATGGATACTCCGGCCTCATGCGGGTGCGCTGGCGGGATCTCTGGCGAAAGTTCTTCGCTGACCGGGGAACCCATCTGGCCGCGATGATCGCCTACTTCGCGCTGCTCTCCTTCGTGCCGCTCACCTTCCTGTCGCTCTCGCTGCTCGGTCTGACGGGGCGCGCCGACGAGTCGTCGTTCCTCGTCAAGGAGATCAAGCACACGCTTCCGGGCACGCCGATCGACAAGATCATCGACCTCGTCCAGACCGTGCAGGACAACGCCGCCGCGCTCGGCATCGTCGGCGGCGCGTTCCTGCTCTGGACGTCGCTTTCGCTCTTCAGCGTGCTCGAGTCGGCCTTCAACCTCGTCTACGGGCGCCCGAACCGCTCCTTCCTGCTCGGGAAGGGGCTCGCGGTCCTGTTCATGCTGGGCTCGCTCGTGACGCTGTTCGTCGCGCTGCTCGCGGGCTCGCTCGGCGTCTCCGCGCTGAAGGAGTATGCCCCCGGCTTCGTCGGGAACTCCGCCACCGCCTACGTCGTCTCGATCGCGGTCTCGCTGCTCGGCGTCTTCGTGTTCCTCGTGTCCTGTTACTACTTCCTGACGAACGAGGACCTAACGGAGCGCGAGGTTCTCCCCGGCGCGATCCTGGCCGCGATCCTCCTCGAGGCGACGTTTCAGGTGCTCCCGCTCTACCAGCGCTACGCGGACGTTAACCCCGCGCTGCGCGCGTTCGGCGCGCCCGCGATCCTGCTCGTGTGGCTGTACGTGATGTCGAACGTGATCGTGTTCGGAGCCGAGCTGAACTGGTGGGTCTCGCGTCGCCGGGACCAGAAGGCCGTCGAGGAGCTAGCCGGGCTTGCGTAACTACGCGGCGAGGATCGACACGCTGTAGCGCGGGATGTTCGGATCCCGCGTGACGATCGTCAGCCCTTCGAGTTGCGCTTGCGCGACGAGCATGCGGTCAAACGGATCACCGTGATGGAGAGGCAGTGCGCCGGCTTGAACTACGTGCTCGATCGTGATCGGGAGCGGCGCGAATTGGTGCCGCTCCATCTGACCGACGATGTCCTCGGGAGCCTCGAGTTTTCTGAGGGCGCGCTTGATCGCGATCTCCCACGCCACCGCCGCGCTCACCGCGACGAACGACTCCTCGGCAGCGATCGACTGGCGGGCGTCGGTATCGAGCTCGGGACTGTTGCCGGCCCACCAAAGGAAGACATGCTATGTCGAGCAGGAGCCGCAATCAGTCGTCCTCGTGCATGCCGAAAGCCTCGGCGATGTCCGGAGGAAGCTCATCGAAGTCCGGGGCCATCCAGACCCGACCCTCCCACCCGCCGGGCTTCCTTCGGCCCCGCGGCTTCTCATACGAGACGAGCCTTGGTCTCACCCAAGCCGTCGAGCAAAGACCTGGCCGCTCTCGCCCGGTGTGACTGTTCGGCTTTCCACTCGTTGCCGAGCTCCGCAACTGTCCGCTTCTCCCCGGCGGGGATGAAGATCGGGTCGAAGCCGAAGCCCTCGCTGCCGTGCGGCTCCTGGGCGATGCGTCCCTCGAGGGTGCCTGTGCCGCGGAACTCCTGCGAGTCGGGCGTGAGGCAGACCAGCTCGCAGACGTAGCGCGCGCGACGGCCTTCGCCCTCGACGCCCTCGAGCTCCCGCAGCAGCCAGCCGACCTCGTGGCCGGCTGCGCTTCGCGACGACTGCACCCCGGGCCCACCGCCGAGGCCCTCCACTTCGAGCCCGGAGTCCTCGCCGAGCATCCAGACGCCGGCCGGGCCCACCTGCCGGCCGAAGCGTGCCTTCGCTCTGGCGTTGTCGTAGTACGTCTTGCCCTCTTCGGGCGGGAACTCGAGGGCGTCCAGCTGCTCGATCTCCCAGCCCGGGAGGAGGCGCTCGAGCTCGCGCGCCTTGTTCGCGTTGCGCGAGGCGAGCCTCGCCCGAACCTCTAGTCGGTCCATCGCACCTCGGCGACGTGCTCGACGTCGGCGATCCTTGCAACCAGCCGTGGCGCCGGCGTGTCGCGAGGCAGGACGACGTCGAGCTCAAGTCGCCGGCGGTCTCCTTCCTGGCTGACGTCCACCGAACCGATGCGCGCGCCCGCGCGCTCGATCTCGTCGATGACGGCACCCGGCGGCTGTCCGGCCGGAAGCTCGATGAGCAGGCGACCGTCCTCCGCACGGTAACGGCGGAGGATCTGGTACGCCATGATCCGCAGTGGGTAGAGCGCGATCAGCACCACTGCGGTCGTGATCACGGCGGCGCTGTAGTAGCCCGCGCCCGCGGCCAGCCCGACCGCTGCGACGACCCAGAGCGTGGCGGCGGTCGTGAGTCCACGCACGGAGAAGCCCTGGCGGATGATCGCTCCCGCGCCGAGGAAGCCGATGCCCGTGACGATCTGCGCCGCAATCCTCGTCGGGTCGGCCCGGACGACTGACTCTCCGGACTCGAGGAAGTCGTGGAAGCCGTACGCCCCGACGATCGTGAACAGCGCGGAGCCGACGGCGACGAGCAGATGCGTGCGCAGTCCAGCCTCCCGCTCGCGCAGCTCACGCTCGACCCCGATCAATCCACCGAGCACCGCGGCGAGCGCAAGCCGCAACAGCGACTCGTCCCAGTTCAGCGACGGGAGGCTAGACGCGAACTGCAGCAACCGCTTCCTCTTGTACAGCCGCCAGCTCCTCGACGCCGCCGGCCGCCAGCTCCAGCAGCTCGTCCAGGCGCGCGCGGCTGAACGGCGTGCGTTCCGCCGTTGCTTGCACCTCGACCAGTGCGCTGTCGCCGGTCATGACGACGTTCATGTCCACCTCGGCCTGGGAGTCCTCGGAGTAGTCGAGGTCGAGCAATGCCTCACCCTCGACGATGCCGACCGAGACCGCGGCCACGGAGCCGGTGAGCACGCGCGAGAGACCGAAGTGATCGAGCGCGCGCCGAGCGGCGACGTAGGCACCTGTGATCGCGGCGCAGCGCGTGCCGCCATCCGCCTGCAGCACGTCGCAGTCGATCCAGAGCGTCCGCTCGCCGAGCGCCTCGAAGTCCGTCACGGAACGGATCGAGCGCCCGATCAGTCGCTGGATCTCGATCGTGCGTCCACCCTGTCGGCCGCGCGACGCCTCGCGCTCCGTGCGGTCCCCGGTCGAGGCGGGCAGGAGCGAGTACTCCGCGGTCAGCCAGCCTCGGCCCTTGCCGTAGAGCCAGCGCGGAACACCTTCCTGGATCGACGCGGTGCAGAGCAGCTTCGTCCTGCCCTGCGCGTAGAGCACCGAGCCGTGGGGTTGCTCGAGGAAGTCGGGCACGAGCTCCAGCGGACGGAGCTCGTCGGGTCGGCGTCCGTCCGCGCGCGTCAAGCAGCCGCCACGTCCAGCGACGCGAGCTCGACGTGCTCCACCTCTGCGATCGGCAGCTGCAGGAAGCGCGCGCCCATCTCGCGGAATGCGTCCGGGTCTCCCGTGGTGAGGAAGCGGTACGAGCCCTCACGCTTCGCGTCGTTCTCGTAACCCTTGCGCGCGAGCGTCTCCGCGACCTCGCGCGCCGTCTCCTCCGCCGAGAAGACGAGCGTTACGTCGCGTCCGAAGACGCGTTGGAAGATCGGACGGACGAGCGGGTAGTGGGTGCAACCCAGGATGACCGTGTCGACGCCTGCCTCCTTGAGGGGCGCAGCATATTCGCGAACGGCCTCGGTCGTCTCGGCGGCAAAGGGGTCGTCGCTCTCGATCAACGGTACGAGCCGTGGACACGCGACCGGGAAGAACTCCACTCCTGCATCGAGCGCGTGCACGAGCTCCGCGTAGCGGCCGGCCGCAACGGTTCCCTCGGTTGCGAGCAGGCCGATGCGCCGGTTCCGGGTCGCCTGCACGGCTGTGTGCGCCTCCGGCGTGATCACGCCGACCACCGGAACGGCCAGTTCTTCTTGCAGCTGCGGCAGCGCCGCCGAGGTCGCTGTGTTGCACGCGTTGACGACGAGCTTCACTCCCTGGTGCTCGAGGTAGCGGCCGATCTCGCGGGCGAACCGGCGCACCTCGTCGAGCGGGCGGGGGCCGTAAGGAAGCCGCGCGTGATCCCCCAGGTAGACGAAATCCTCGTGGGGCATCGTCACGAGGCACTCGTGGAGGACGGTCAGTCCGCCCACCCCGGAGTCGAACACTCCCACCGGCCGCGGATCCACACGGCGATCGTATCGCCGGGATACGCTATGCATCTGGTGCGACGCCTTCTCCTGTTCGCCTGGATCTTCGGAATCGTCCTTGCAGCTCCGGCGCTTGCTCAGGCGAAAGAGATGTCGCTGACGATGGACGACGGCGTCCGGATCGACGCCGCCCTGCTCTTGCCGGACGGGGAACTACCCGCCGGTGGCTGGCCGGCGATCATGATGTTTCACGGCCTCGCGGGCAGTCACAGCGGCCTCCTCGCGCTCGCGGAGGCCTACGTCGCCAAGGGGTACGCCGTCTTCGTCCCCGACGCGCGCGGGCACGGGACGTCCGAGGGCTTTGTCTCACTCGACGGCCCGCGCGAGGTGGCCGACATCCGCACCGAATTCGAGTGGCTCGCGGCGCTGCCGCAGATCAGCGACACGCAGATCGGCGCTTGGGGAATCTCCCTCGGCGGAGGGGCGGCCTGGAACTCGGTTGTCGCTCGCGTCCCGTTCAAAGCGCTGGAGACGTTCGAAACGTGGAGCGACCTCTACCGCGCGCTCTATCCACAGAACCTCGGCAAGGCCGGCGCAATCTTCCAGTTTGCGCAAAGTGTCCCGACCGACCGGATTCAGCCGGAGCTGCGCGCCTACGTTCCGCAGATGATCGGCAACGACAACCTGCCCGGCGTGAGGCAACTGCTCGGCACCCGTTCGAGCCTGCAGTTCATGTCGGCCGTGACAACGCCGAGCATCCTGTTCCAGGGCCGGCGCGACTTTGCCTTCGACATCGACCAGGCAGTTGACGCCTATCGTCGCCTGGCGGGACCAAAGCGGCTGTACGTCGGCAACTTCGGCCACTCGCCTTCGAAGTTCCCGGGCCCCGACCTCGCCTATGTCCTCGACCTCTCGACTCGGTGGTACGACCGGTTCCTCAAGGGTCTGCCGAACGGCGTCGACAAGGAGAAGCCGGTGCAGGTGGCGCCCGACCCTTGGAGAGGAAAGCCCGCCAGCTTTGCGAAGCTGCCGGTCGTCAAGCGCTTCAGCCTGCGGTCGAGCGGGCCCGCCGGGATCGGGCCGCGCGGAAAGATCGTCCGGACATTTCCGCCGTTGAAGCGAACTGTCGAGCAGTTCGGCGCACCGACCGTCCGCATCATCGCATCGACGCAATCGCAGTGGCCCCATTTGGTCGCCGTCGTTACTGCGGTCGATCGCGGAGGCAAAGAAACCGTTCTCAGTGAGGGCGGAACCCTGACAACGCTGAGTCCAAAGTGGCGAGGCGTCTCCTTCCGGCTCATCTCCGACGCGAACCTCATCCGACGCGGCACACGGCTCCGGGTCTATCTGGGCGCGACCTCGACGGTGCAGAACCTCGCGAACTTGCTCTACCTCAAGCTCGTCCCGGACAACTCAGTGCTCGCGACAGGCATGGTGAGCGTGACGATGCCGGTCTTGCAGAAGCCGATCTCGCGGTGATCGCCCACATCGCGGCCGCCGCGCTCGCGCTCGGCGCCCCGACCGCAACACCCGGCGTGACGCCGACCACGATCACGATCGGGGGCACGATTCCGATCAGCGGCCCGGCCGCCGCGTACGGATCGGTCGGAAGGGGAGCGGACGCGTACTTCAGGTACGTCAACTCGCGCGGCGGCGTTTTCGGCAGGAAGATCGCCTACAAGTACCTCGATGACGAGTTCCAGGTGGCGAAGACGATCCTGCTGACGCGGCAGCTGGTCGAGCAGGACGACGTGCTCGCGATCTTCAACAGCGTCGGCACGGAGCATGCGCTCGCGATCCGTTCCTACCTCAACGACCGCAAGGTCCCGCACCTCTTCATCGGCAGCGGCGTCTCCAAGCTCGCCGCCGAGCACAGGAAGTACCCATGGTCGATGGGCTACTTGCCGAGCTTCGCGGGTGAGGGTGTGATCTACGGCCGCTACATCGCAGCGAATCGCCCAAAGTCGAAGATCGCTGTCCTGTACGAGAACTCCGACTTCGGCAAGGACATGCTGAACGGCCTTCGCCGGGGGCTGCGCGGCAAGGGCAAGATCGTCGCGACACAGGCCTACGAGGTCACCGACCCCAGCATCGACTCCCAGCTGGCCCGGCTCAAGGCCTCACGCGCCGACACCCTGATGCTCTTCGCGACGCCGCAGTTCGCGATCTTCGGCTACATCGGCGCGTTCCGGCTCGGCTGGCATCCACGCGTTTACGTCACCTCGGTGTCGATCTCTCCGGACATCATGAGGATCGCGCGGTTCGGGACCAGCAAGAAGCACATGGAGAACTCGGTCTCGATCGCGTTCGTCAAGGACCCGACGTCGACGGAATGGGCGAGGGACAAGGCGGTGCGCCTGTACAAGTCGATCCTCAAGCGCTTCCTGCCGAGCGCGAAGGCGGACGACGTCTTCTACTACTACGGCATGGCCGTGGCCTACACGATGGTGGACACGCTGCACAAGGCGGGCCGCAACCTGACTCGCGCCACCGTGCTGCGGGCCGCGACGCACCTCAAGGAGACGAATCCGTTCCTGCTGCCGGGCGTGCGGATCCAGACGTCGCCGAGCGACTACTACCCGATGGACAAGGTCAAGCTCGCCCGTTACCGGGGCACCCACTGGCAGTTCTTCGGGAACCTTGTGAGCGCCCAGGGTTAGTGTCAACTCTTGCGGGAATCGCGCGTCTAATGGAGGGGCTTTTCTTATTTCGAAGTAGGAAAGGAAGGGGTATGAAGACAATCCTCAGGCTGGCCGTGCTCGCAATCGCGGGCACTGCGGCGCTGGCGCTCGCGGGGAACGCGCTGGCGACGCAGAAGCTGAGCGTCCGTCAGAGCGCCACGGCGCTCACGATCAGGGTCACGCAGGCGCAGGCCGACCCGCAGCCGGCGAGAATCGTGATCTACGTCCCGACCGGGTACACGATCAACGCCTCGGCCGCGCCGGGGACCAGGATCGGGTCGACGACCGGCAGCGTCTTCGCGCGTGACGTGAACATCTCGCTGCCGCTCCAGGGTGACGTGATCGCTGAGGCCCCGGGCTCGGGCGTAGCCGCCTGCGACCCCGGGACACACCTAGCGGTCTGGAGGCTCGCTCTAACGGTTGCAGGGCAGAGCATCAACATCCCAGTGCACGTCGATGCGACCGCGGGCGCGGAAACGGCACTCGGCGCCTACAAGCTCGTCGTGTGCCTCGCGCCCGATGACGTCCCACAGGGAACACCGGGTCGGTCGCCGAACGGAGCCCGTTTGCTGGAGGCGCTCTTTACCGTCGACAACATCTTCACCGTTCCGGCAGGACAGAGCATCTGGAAAACGATCACCACGCCCTACGCTGCCGGCACCGGCGCGCCGAACGCGGCAGGAACGGTCGAGACGCGCGCCTATGTCTCCCCAGGCACGCTCACGATCGTTTCAAGGGTGACGAGTGCCGCGAGGCGGATCGTTAGGTTCACCGGCAGGGTGACTCAGGCAGGCGCCGCGGTTGCAGGCTCGCAGGTGAGCATCCTGATCAACGGGAAGGCGCGCTTCCGGGCGAGGACGAACGCCGGTGGCAACTACAGCGTCGTCTTGAAGAAGACGGGCAAGAAGACGACCGCGCGGTTCCAGGCTCGCGTGACCGTCGCCGAACGCGACATCACGTCGACCGGCTGCGCCTCGCCCACCCCAAACGTCCCTGGCGGCTGCGTCAGCGCGACAGCTTCGGGCTTCACCGCGGTCAGCCGCGTGCTCCGGATCCGCCTCTAAGGCCGGGTCTGACACCTGACGTTCGAGACGGGGCCCGAGGGGCCCCGTCTCGTATGCTGGGAGCGTGGCGGACGTGCGCGTCGGGACTTGCTCGTGGGCCGATGAGGCGCTCTCGAAGCACTGGTATCCCAAGGGCACACCTGCCGGCGAGAGGCTGGCGTACTACGCACAGCACTTCGACTCGGTGGAGGTCGACTCGACCTACTACCGGCTTCCGTCGGAGGAGATGGTGCAGCGCTGGGCGGAGCGCACACCCGAAGACTTCGTCATGCACGTCAAGGCCTTTGGTCTGATGACTCGCCACCCGGTGAAGCTCGAGGCGCTTCCGCCCGACCTGCGGGACGAGGCCCCGGTCGACGACCGCGGGCGCGTCGAACGTCCGTCGCGCGAACTTCGCGGCGAGGTGTTCCGCAGGTTCCTCGAAGCGCTGGAGCCGCTGCGTTCGGCGGGCAAGCTCGGCGGCATCCTCTTCCAGTTCCCCTCCTACGTCGTCTACAAGGACCGCTCGCTGGAGTACCTGCAGTGGGCGCGCGAACAGCTCGGAGACGATGAGCTGCTCGTGGAGTTCCGGCACGTGAGCTGGCTCGACGAGGAACACCGCGACGACACGCTGCGCTTCCTCGAGGAACTCGGCGCCGGACACGTGATCGTGGACGCACCGCGGATCGAAGGTGCGAAGAACCTCGCGCCAACCGTACCTGCGCTGACGAGCCCAACCGCCTACGTCCGCTTCCACGGTCGCAATGCCTCGACGTGGAACAAGCGGGGCGGCAGCGCGGCGGATCGCTTCGACTACCTGTACTCCGACGACGAGCTGCGCGAGTGGGTCGGCCCCCTGCGCGAGCTCGCCGAGGAGGCGGAGCAGGCCTACGCGTTCTTCAACAACAATGCCACGAGCCCAGATGGGCAGGGCGGTCGGATGGCTCAGGCCGCTGCGAACGCGAAGGCCCTGCAGCGCCTGCTCCAAGCTGAGAAAGTCCCCGTGAGCACACCGGCCTGAGATGGACGTCCTTGCTGTCATACACGGGGAGAGCGTGCGTGCCGGCGTCTTCGCCGACGCTGTCACGGCGCGCGGGCACCGGCTCGAAGAGTGGAGCCTCGCCTGGGAAACGCCG
>Ga0209874_1000174_pt1 | contig 17325 bp, 19 predicted proteins | sample GWRWN1_20_30_FD_187216 | JGI IMG/M metagenome (GOLD analysis project Ga0209874, IMG submission 187216) | Riverbed sediment microbial communities from areas with no vegetation in Columbia River, Washington, USA - GW-RW N1_20_30 (SPAdes)... | ecosystem: Environmental > Aquatic > Freshwater > River... | reverse complement strand
GCTCGGGCTGGACTACCTGCCAGCGGCGCACGTTCGGCGCTTCCCAGAACGCCGTCGTTAGCCCCGGAAGCGAGAGCTCGGTCCCATCCGGGAGCCGCAGCCGATCACCGGTGCGGCCAGCATCGGGCTCGCTCACCTCGCCGACGTGCGGGTGGGTACCCACGCTGGGTATGACCGCATCGTCTTCGAGTTCATCGAGGACGGGACACCGGAGTTCCGGATCGAAGCCGCTGAGCCGCCGTTCAGCATGGATCCAAGCGGTATGCCGATGGCGGTCAACGGGTCGGCGTTCCTGCAGATCGTCTTCAACGGCGGCACGAAGGTCGGCGAGGACGGGAGTCCCACCTACACCGGTCCCACCGAGTTCGGCCCCGGCTTTGACCAGCTGGTGGACCTCATCGAGCGGGGCGACTTCGAGGCAATCAATAACTGGTACGTGGGAATGGCCGGCGAGGGCTGCCTGCGCGCCTTCGTGCTCAGCGATCCAAGCCGCATCGCAATCGACCTTGAGCACTGATTCGCTCGCGCGCGGGATCCCGCCTGCCGCACGAGTTTCGGCAGTGAGTAGGGACCACGGCCGACGAGCCGCCATCCTCCTCCTGACAGCAGCGGCCTTCGGGCTCCTGGCCCAGCTGCTCTTGTACGGGGTTGGCCTCGGCCTCAACGTCCCGGTCACCATCGCGGTGGCGCTCACCGCCGGCTGGTTGGCTCGACCGTCGACGGCTCCCGCCCTGCGAACGGCCGATGCCTGGCTGCCGACAGCCGCGCTGATCCTGGCGGCGTTCGTCGCCCTGCGCGGGGATCCCACGCTGATCGCTCTCGATGTGCTGGGCAGCCTGGCACTCACCGGCGCGGCGCTGGCGAGCTTTGCGGGGGTGCGTGTCGTCGAGCAATCACTCGACCGGCTCGCCGCCCTGGGCCGACGGGTCATCGGCGCTGCCGCCTGGGGAGCCGCAGAACCCCTGGAAACCGTCGCCAGGTCCATCCCGCCGGGTCGCACGCGGGGCAACCTCGCGCGGGCCACGCCGGTGCTGCGTGGTCTGCTGATCGCCATCCCGCTGCTCCTCGTGTTCGGCTTGCTGTTCTCGGCAGCGGACGCCGTCTTTTCGCGCTACGCAGGCGACTTCTTCAGCTGGCAGGTGGACTGGGACAGCCTGATCGGACGATTGATCACCGCCTTCATCGCCGCGTGGCTGGCCGGCGGGATGCTGGCTTTCATCTCGTCCAGCCGCGCAGCCGGGTCGGAGCTGGCCGCGGGTGCGTGGATGGGCCGGCCCCGCATCGGAACCGCCGAATGCCTGACCGTACTGGTTGCCCTGAACGCGCTGTTCGCGGTGTTCGTCGCCTTCCAGGCCACCTACCTGTTCGGTGGGCTCGACACGCTGGATGCCAGCGGCCTGACCTACGCCGAATATGCCCGGCGCGGCTTCTTCGAGCTGCTCGCGGTCGCCTTCGGGGTGGCGGGGGTGATCCTCGTACTCGAGGCGTTCGTCACGCGCCGCTCGCGATGGTACGTAGCGGCCGCGGTCGGCCTGGTGGCCCTGACCCTGGTGGTGCTGGCCTCGGCCTACCTCCGGCTCCGCCTGTACCAGGACGCGTATGGCTGGACCGAGCTCCGCTTCTACGTCCTGGCGGCCATCCTGTGGCTGGCCATCGGCGCGCTGGGCACGGCGGTCGCGCTGGCCACCAACCGCACCCGGTGGTTGCTCCACGGCATGATCGCGCTCTCGGTCGTCTTCGGCCTCGCCTTCAACCTGATCGGCCCGGTTCGGTTCATTGCCGAACGGAACGTGGAGCGGGCCGTGGACCCCTCCCTCGTACCGCCCGACGGCCGGACTGGACTGGACGTCTACTACCTGGCCAGCCTGGGTCCGGACGCGGATGTCGTCCTCGCGGAGGCGCTTCGCCGCCTGCCCGCCCAAGCAGCCCGGGAGACGCAGAACGCACTCAATCTCAACGCGGACGCGCTGGCGGCTGATCGGGCCGGCCAGGCCTGGCAGGCCTGGAACTATTCGCGCGAGCGTGCGCGGGCGTTGCTGGGCGCGCGGTAATGACCGAGCGGCCGGCACCCCCCTCCGGCGCCCTCGACAGCTCGAAGTCGTACTCGGCGCGGTTCGTCACCGAGCGGGGCGAGATCGTGTGTGAGCTGTACGCCGGCGATGCGCCGCTCACGGTGGAGAACTTCGTGAACCTGGCGCGGACGGGCTTCTACGACGGGACGACGTTCCATCGGGTCATCCGCGGATTCATGGCCCAGGGTGGGGACCCGACCGGGACGGGTCGCGGTGGCCCCGGCTACCAGTTCGGCGACGAGTTCAGTCCGCGACGCCACCATGACGCGGCGGGAGTGCTGTCCATGGCCAACGCCGGCCCGAACACGAATGGCAGCCAATTCTTCATCACCTTCGCGCCGACGCCGCATCTGGATGGGAAGCACACGGTGTTCGGTCGGGTGACCGATGGCATGGACGTGCTGCTCTCGCTTCGAGAGCGCGATCCATCCCGCGACACGGCCCCCGGGGACCGCATCGAGCGCATCGAGATCAGCGAGGAGCCGAAGCCCTAGCCGATTCGTCGCGGTTCAGGCGGCCTCGTACAGGAGCGCGTAGGTGACGGCCGGGTCGGGCGCGAAGTCGAAGCTCGTTCCACAGGCGCTGCACAGCAGCTCGTCGGAATCTCGGTCGACTTCGAAGGCGACCTCGTCCTCACACCAGGGGCAGATCAGGTGAACTGTCATGCCAGGAGTGTCGGCGCCCCCCGCGACACCTCTCCTGTCGCGAATCGCGGGAAGGTTGGTGGCGACGCGTCGGACCTGCCTTTTCCTCGCACCCATTCATGGTAGGTGCACTTGCGCGATTGCGCAAATACTGATACAGTCCGTCCGTGATCGCCACATCCCTGCCGACCGATGCACGGCGCGACCGCTCGGCCGCCCTGGCCCGCGCCCTGGCCGACCCGAAGCGGTTGTGCGTTCTCGAGTATCTCGCCGATGGCGGCGAGCGCTCCGTCGGCGACCTGTCCCGATGCGTCGGGTGCCAAGTGCCGAACATGAGCCAACACCTCGCCGTCCTGAGGACAGCAGGCATCGTCGCCAGTCGGCGCGATGGCAGCACCATCCTGTACCGCATCGCCGATCGCAGCGTCCTGGACCTGGTCGGCGCCTTGCAACGGGTCGCCGGCTGAACGGCGCTCCACCAACAGTCCACGAAAGGAACCGCTGAGCCAATGTCGTCCAACGTCCCCGAGGTCACCGATGCAACCTTCGACGAGCTGGTGACCCAAAGTGAGCGCCCGGTCATCGTCGACTTCTGGGCCGCCTGGTGCGGTCCGTGTCGTCTGGTCGCGCCAGAGATCGACAAGATCGCCGAGAAGTACGCCGGCCAGGTCGACGTCTACAAGCTCGACGTCGACGCCAACCCGCATATGGCGTCCCACTTCGGGATCATGAGCATCCCCACCGTCGCCTACTTCCAGAAGGGTCAGCCACCCAAGGCCGCGGTCGGGTTCCGCCCCATGGCGGCACTGGAGTCGGCGTTCGGCCTGGACAGCCTGGCCGCCTCGGCGTAAGCCTCAGCCTCCAGTCCTGCCCCTACCAGCGCCCGGGCCGCCGCCTGGGCGCTCTGTATGCTCACCGTATGCGGGCATTGACCCGGGGCGCATTGCAGGCCGCACCGCGGGCCGCGACTCTGGCCCTCGTCCTCGCCGCGCTGGCCGCGGCCGTTCCCATTGGTCCAGCCGGTGTTCGAGCCGGCGGAGGCCTGGTCACCATCACCGACGCGACCTACCTTGTCCAACCCGACCTGGCGCGGGTCCACGTGACGATCGACGCGGTGTCGACCTCGTACGAGGCCGACACGCCGGAAGGGCAGATCTACTACTCCGGCATCACGATGTCCGTGCCGCCCGGCGTGAGCAACGTGGCCGTCACCTCGGGTGGGTCTTCGCTCCGGGCAAGCGCCTCAGCCGCGGCCGACGTCACGCGGATCGAGATCGAATTCGGGACGGCGGTCTTCTACGGGCAGAGCTACGGATATCGGATCATGTTCGACATGGTCGACCCGGGCGGGACAGCGGACCGCGACTTCCGGATCGGCCACAGCGTGGCCGCCTTCCCCGTCTGGGCCTTCGGCAGCGACGGGGCCTCAGGCATAAGCGTGGTGGTCCTGCTTCCGCCGACCTTCACCCCCAGCGTGTATGGCGGACCGCTGAGCGAGACCATCCAGGGCGACGGGTCGGTTCGACTCGCCGCCAACGTGAGTGACGCATCGATCTGGTTCGCGTACGTCACCGCCGAACGGCCCGGCCTGTTCACTAGCATCCCATTCACGCTGACGGTGGGCGAAGCGGAGGCCAGCGTGATCATTCGGGCCTGGGACGACGACCCGGATTGGGCCGCTCGCACGCAGGATCTGCTGACCGATGGCCTGCCGGCACTGGCCGAGCTGATCGGGCTGCCATGGGCGGTGTTCGGGGACCTCAAGGTCGAGGAGTCCGCCAACCGGCTGGGCGACTACGCCGGGATCTACAACAAGTTGACCGAGAAGATCAACGTCCGCTACGACGCCGATGCCACGGTGACCCTCCATGAAGCCGCCCATATCTGGTTCAACGGCGACCTCTTCCGCGACCGATGGATCGGCGAGGCGTGGGCCGAGTTCTACGCCGTCCAATCCGCTGCCGCGATTGGGGTCACCGGAGAGACCTTCACCCTGACCGATGACCTGCTGGCAGCCCAGATCCCGCTCAACGACTGGGCGAGCATCGGGACCGAGGGCCCCGATGTCGAGGCGTTCGCGTACGCGGCTTCGTACCACCTGGCGGGGCTCATCTTCGAACGGACCGATTTGGACGGTCTTCGGGCCGTGTGGCGCGCCGCCAACGACGCCGAGATGGCCTACCAGCCCCTCCACGCCACGGCGGCGCCGCGAACCGGGGTGGCCATCACCCAGCAGGGCTGGCAGCGGCTGCTGGACCTGCTCGAGGAGCGGACCGGACCGGCCTACGTCGACCTGTGGTCAGCCTGGGTGGTGAACGACGCCCAGGCGGCGCAGCTGACCGAGCGCGCCGAGACGCGCGCGCTCTACTTCAAGGGCGTGGCAGCGGCTGGAGACTGGGACCTGCCCGAGTTGATCCGATACGACCTGAGCAGCTGGCAATTCGAGGACGTCGTCGCCGAGCTCGACCAGGCCGACGAGGTGCTGGCCAAGGCGGATGCGATCGCCGATCTCGCGGTCGACCTGGAGCTCACACCGCCGGACGACCTGCAAAAGGCGTTCGAAGGCAACGATGGACTGGGAGCCGCGCTGGATGAGGGGGAGTCCGAGCTGGCCGCGGTCCAGGACATCCAGGAAGCCACGACCGCGCTGGCCGCCGATCCCGGCTTCGTGGCGTGGGTCGGTCTTCTATTCGCCGATCCCGGTCTCGAGCTGGCGGCCGCCCGCGATGCCTGGGAGGCGGGTGATAGCGAAGCAGCCGCTTCAGGGGCTGGCTCGGTCATGGTGACCCTGGGGGATGCCGACGACCGCGGCGCCGAGCGGCTGGCGGCGAGTGGTGGCGTCCTGTTGGTCGTGGGGAGCGGGGCGGCCTTCGTCTGGCGACGGCGAGCCCGACGTGGGCCGCCAACCGATTCAGCGGGGGGAGACGAAGCGCCGGCCGCTGGCGAGACGTCTGCGCCAGAGGATCACGCCTCGGACCCGGAGGATTAAGGGACTAGGCCGCCGACTCGTCCGCCTGCAGCATCCCGAACGGGTTGCCCTCGGTGTCGGTGGCGTAGGCCAGCCACCCAACACCCGGCACCGCGTGCTTGGCGTTGGTAATGGATCCCCCCGAAGCAACGACCTTGTCGACGGCAACGTCCAGGTCGGCCACGTCGATGGTGTTGGTGGTCTGGTCATCGGCGTGCTGCCGACGACCGATGCCGCCGTCAATCCCCACCTCGGGTGCCTCGCCGGTCGTGACCAGCCAGTAGTCGGTTGGGCCGCCCCACTTTTGGATCTTCCAGCCGAAGGCATCGGCATAGAACTGGGCGCAGCGGTCCGGATCGTCAGCGGGGAGCTCGAAATGGACTACGCGGGAGGACATGGGCGAATTCTCCGATGCGGCTGGAGGGTTCGATTCTCCTACTGCCGCCTCCCGTAGACTCGTTCATCTTCGTGACCGGATCGATCAACGCCGTCCTGCTGGGCAACTTCACGCTCCGCTTCTCGACGGGGCTGACAGGTGCCCTGCTGCTCTTCTACCTCACGGACCTGCCGAAGTTCGACCCTGACATCGTCGCGGTGTCGGCGTTCACGGCGGGCGTGCTGGGGGCGCTGTACTTCGCCGCTGAGCTGATCCTGTCCCCGATTTTCGGGATGTTGGCCGATCGGTTCGGCACGCACCGCCTGATGCAGCCGGGCCCGATCATGGGTGGGGTGGCGGTCATCGCCACGGCCCTGACCACCAGCGTCCCGCTGCTGGGGGGGTTGCGCTTCCTTGAGGGGGCGGCCGCTGCGGCAAGCGTCCCCGCTGCGCTGGGCTACATCGCCATCGCCACTTCCAGCAGCCAGGCGCTGCGAGGCCGCGTGGTTGCCCGCTTCGAGGTGGCCACCCTGGGTGGGGTGGGCATCGGGGCGGCAGCAGCCGGCTTCCTGTACTCCGCCATCGGCCCGACTGCCTTCTACGTCAACGCCGTGATCTACGGGATCACGCTGCTCATCCTGCGTTACGGGGTCGAGGACCTGTCCGACCGCGTGCCCACCGTGCCCGGCGAGGAGACCGTACCGGCCTCCCTCTTCCACCTTGGGCGCTACCGAGATGTGCTCCGCAGTCGTCCAGTCTGGCTATTGGCCCCGACCTGGATAGCGCTCAACGCCCTCCTCGGCTCGTGGGGGTCGCAGGCGTTGTTCCAGCTGGCCCAGGACCCGTCGGTTCGGTTCCCGGACCAGGTCCTGATGCGAGGCTTCGAGCCATGGCAGGCCGGTCTCGGATTGAGCGTCGGTCTGCTGGTGCTGTTCAGTGGACTCTTGTATTGGGGCAATCGGTTCGCAGGTCTGCGGCGGACGACGATCATCGGGATAGGGCTGGCCGGCGGCGGCGTCTTCGTGGCCGCCATCCTGGCCGTCAACCACTCGGACAGCCTCTCGTTCTGGCTCGTTGTCGGCGCACTGGTCGTGGCCGCCGCCGGCCTTTTCGTCCTGGCCGGCGCCACACCGGCGGCGGTGGGCTTCCTCTCCGACGTCAGCGAGTCGTTCCCCGGCCGCCGGGGCGTCATTATGGGCCTGTACTCGGTGTTCCTGGCCCTGGGCCAGATCATCGGCTCCATCGTCGCCGGCGTTGCCGCCGAATGGGCGGGCATCGACGGCCTGCTCATCGCGAGCGGCGGCCTGCTCGTCGTGGCGCTCATCCCACTCGGACAGCTGCGCGCCGCGGAGCATCACATGCCCGTACATCCGGCCGCGGCGGCTGAGGGGTTTGGCAGCGGGGAGTCGCTATCCTAGGCGCCCAATGCGCCTCTCCCGGCTCTTCTTCACGACCCTGCGCGAGGATCCCGCGGATGCCGAAATGGTCTCCCACCGGCTCCTCGTGCGCGCCGGGTATGTGCGGCAGCTGGGCTCTGGGATCTATACCCTCCTGCCCCTCGGATTCCGGGTCACGCAGCGCGTGGAACAAGTCATCCGCGAGGAGATGAACGCCATCGGCGGCCAAGAAATGGAGATGCCGGTGGTCCACCCGGCCGACCTGTGGAAGGAGACCGGGCGCTACCAGAAGATTGGTCCGGAGCTCTTGCGTTTCAAGGACCGCGCCGGCCGGGACATGGTGCTGGCCATGACCCACGAAGAGGTGGTCGCCGACCTGGTCCGCGACTTCGTGCACAGCTACCGCCAGCTGCCGGCCATCGTCTATCACTTCCAGACCAAGTTCCGCGACGAGCCCCGGTCGCGCGGCGGGCTGATCCGGGTCCGCGAGTTCGTGATGAAGGACAGCTACACCCTCGATGCCGATGAAGCTGGGCTGGACCGCGGCTACGAGCTCCACCGAGAGGCGTACGTGAAGATCTTTCAGCGCCTGGGACTGCCCACCGTGATCGTGGGAGCCGACGTGGGGATCATGGGCGGTAGCCTGGCCCAGGAGTTCATGGTCCTCAACCAGCGCGGCGAGGACACGTTGGTCATCTGCGATGCGTGCGGGTACGCCGCCAACCAGCAGATCGCGGTCGTCGCCCGGCCGGACCCACCACCGGAGGAACCGTTGGCCGCCGAAGAGGTGGCGACCCCTGCCGCCGACACGATCGCGTCGTTGGCCGAGCAGCTCGGAATCGGCACCGATCGCACAGCCAAGGCCATGTTCTACGTCACCGGCGACGGCCGCCTGGTGACCGCCATCGTGCGCGGCGACTTCGAAGTCAACGAGACGAAGCTGACCAATGCCGTGAAGGCGGTGGGTGGCATCCGGCCGGCACACGTCGACGAGATCCGGGCCGCCGGCATGGAGCCCGGCTACGCCTCGCCGATCGGCGCCCACGACACGGTGGTCGTCGTTGACGAGCTCGCGGCTCGCTCTCCGAACCTGGTGGCGGGCGCCAACAAGCATGGGCACCACGTGCTGAACGCGAACTACGGCCGCGACTTCAGCGCGGACCTGGTGGTGGACATCACGAACGCGCAGGCAGGAGACCCTTGCCCAAATTGCGGCAAGCCGGTGGTCCTGCGCCAGGGCATCGAGGTGGGCAACATCTTCAAGCTGGGCACCGACTTCACCAAGGCCCTGGGCGCCATGTACCTGGCGGAGGACGGCAGCCGTCAACTGGTGGTGATGGGCAGCTACGGGATCGGCCTGGGGCGCAACGTGGCTTGCATCGTCGAGGAGCACCACGACGACAAGGGGATCGTCTGGCCGCGCGAGGTGGCCCCCTACCCCGCGCACCTGGTCGCGCTGGGGGCCGGCAAGGACCCGGCGGTGGGCGAGGCCGCCGAGGGGCTATACCAGCGCCTGGCCGATGCCGGGGTCGAGATCCTGTACGACGACCGTGACGAATCCCCCGGCGTCAAGTTCACCGATGCCGAGCTGCTGGGCATGCCGACCATCCTGACCGTCTCGACCCGGTCACTGGCCGCCGGCGGCGTGGAGGTCACCGATCGCGCCAGCGGCGAACGCGGGGTCCGGCCGATGGCCGAGGTGGAAGCCGAAATGGTCGCCCACGCCTCCTAGACCGCGCGCAGCTGGGGGAAGACTTCGGCGCCGAGCCGCTCCAGGTGGGAGGTGTCGTTCACGCCCCGGACGCTGAAGATGACGTGCTGGGCGCCGCCTTCGGCAAGCGCACCCCATCGGTCAATCAGCTGAGCCGGCGAGTCCCGCTCCCAGTCCACGCCCTTGAGAACGCTCCGCTCGATCTCGTCGTACGGGCGACCAATCCGCTCGCAGTGCTCGCGCAGGACCGCGTACTTGTGCCGCAGCGTGTCGGGGTCGCCGAATATGTTCGAGGCGTCCGCGTACTGGGCCACCAGGCGCAGCGTCTTCCGCTCCCCGCCCCCGCCGATCATGATCGGGATGCGCGGCCGGCTGATGGACTGGGGCGAGTTGAGCAGCCGGGTAGCCGTGAAGTGCTTCCCGTCGTGCCGTCCCTGGGTGCCGCTGCCCTCGGACCACATGGCGTGGGCCATCTGGAGGGTCTCTTCGAGCATCTCGAAGCGTTCGCCGAGCGACGGAAACGCCCAACCCAGCGCCCGGGATTCGTACTCGTTCCAGGCGGCCCCGATCCCGAACCAGGCCCGGCCGCCAGATAGCACGTCCAGCGTGGTGGTGGCCTTGATCCAGACGCCCGGTGGCCGGTAGTGGATGCCGCCGACCATCAACCCCAGGCGTGCCCGCTTGGAATGGGCGGCCATGAAAGCCAGGGCGGTCTGGCCGTCGAGCATGGGCGCCTCGGGCGGACCGAGGCCTCGGATCTGGAAAAAGTGGTCCATGACCCAGATGGAGTCGAATCCGACCTCGTCGGCGGTCTGGACAACCCGGGCCAGGGTGGGACCGATGGCGGCTGCGCCGCCAGGCCAGGTGAAGGAGCTGATCTGGAGGCCGAACTTCACGCGGCGGTGGGGGCAGGCATGGCTGCCCCGCGCAACCTCATGACTCGACCGTGACGCCCTTCCAGAAGGCGACGTAGCCCTCGATGTTCCTGGCCGCGTCCGAGGGCTCGGGGTAGAACCACGCGGCGTCGCGGTTCTCGGCGCCGTCGACGGCCAGGGTGTAGTAGCTGGCCTCGCCCTTCCAGTGACACGTCGTGTGGGTGTCGCTCGGCTTGAGGAATTCGGATTTCACGGTGTCGGGCGGGAAGTACACGTTGCCCTCGACCATCTCGAAGCGGTCGCTCTCCGCGATCACCGCCCCGTTCCAGGTTGCGCGTGCCATGTCGGTAGGGTACTCCGGATCGCAGAGCGCCAACCGAGGGGCAAAGTGGTGCGTCGGGGCACCAGGGGCACGGCACCCCGACGCTGCGCTCGCGAAAGTCCTACGCCACGGCCTCGGCGGTCGCCATCGCCACCGGCTCGTACTCGACATCGGTCAGACCGCCGGCCAGGTACTGGTCGTAGGCCGCCATGTCGAAGTAACCGTGCCCCGACAGGTTGAACAGGATCACCCGCGCCTCGCCTGCCTCCCGGGCCTCAACCGCCTCGTCGATGGCGGCCCGGATGGCGTGGCTCGACTCGGGGGCGGGAATCAGCCCCTCGGTCCGAGCGAACTGGATCGCCGCCTCGAAGCACGTGTTCTGGGCGTAGGCCCGAGCCTCGATGAACCCCAGCTCGTACAGGTGCGACACCAGCGGCGCCATGCCGTGGTAACGCAGGCCACCGGCGTGGATGGGCGCCGGCCGGAACTCGTGGCCCAGGGTGTGCATCTTCAGCAACGGGGTCATCCCCACCGCGTCGCCGAAGTCATACCGATACTCCCCGCGGGTCAGGCTCGGACACGAGGCGGGCTCCACGGCCAGGAACCGGGTCTGGCTCTTGCCCGCCAACCGGTCGCGCAGGAACGGGAATGCGATGCCCGAGAAGTTCGAGCCGCCTCCGGCACAGCCGATGACGATGTCGGGCGCGTCGCCGGCCAGCTCCATCTGCTTGATCGCCTCCTGACCGATGACCGTCTGATGCAGCAGGACGTGGTTGAGGGCGCTCCCGATCGAGTACTTCGTGTCCTCACGGGTGGCGGCCTCCTCCACGGCCTCGCTGATGGCGACGCCCAGGCTGCCGGTCGAGTTCGGATCGGCGGCCAGGACCTGCCGGCCGGCGTTGGTTTCTCGAGATGGGGACGGAACGACCGTCGCGCCCATGGTCTGAATGAAGCTGCGCCGATACGGCTTCTGCTCGTATGACACGCGCACCATGAAGACCTTGGTCTCGATCCCGAACAGCGCCCCGGCCAGGGCGAGGGCGCTCCCCCACTGGCCGGCTCCGGTCTCGGTCACCAGGCGCGTCACGCCCTCGGCCTGGTTGTAGAACCCCTGGGCGATGGCCGTGTTGGGCTTGTGCGACCCGGCCGGCGAAACGCTCTCGTTCTTGTAGTAGATGCGCGCCGGTGTATCCAGCGCCTGCTCCAGGCCCAGGGCCCGGATCAGGGGCGAGGGCCGGTAGATGCGGTACGCCTCGCGGACCGGCTCGGGGATCTCGATGAGCCGCTCGGCGCTGACCTCCTGGCGGATGAGCTCCATCGGGAACAGCGGTGCCAGGGCCTCCGGACCGATCGGCTCTCGGGTCGCCGGATGCAGCGGCGGAGGCAGTGGCTCCGGAAGGTCCGCGGCAATGTTGTAGAAGTGCGTCGGGAGTTCGCTCTCTGGGAGCACGAATCGACGCTGCTGACCTGGGGACATGACGGTGGCCTCCTGAGAACAACTCGACCCCTCCGTCTCAAAGGACGAGGGGGTCGTCTCGTGGTGCCACCTTTGTTCCCCGGTGTTCTCACCCGGGCTCGTTCGACCACGGCTCGCCTGCTTGCGCCCGGCTCACGATGGCCTCGGCCTCGATATCGGTGCCTCTCCGCCGACCGCTACTGGCGCCTGACCGATGTCCGCGCGTTGGCTGCCGGAGCTCCCGGGTCCATTTGCCGATCGCGCCGCCGCCGGGGTCTCACTGCTCCCGACTCCCTGGAGGCTCGCTTGACCGGGTACTCGTCCCGATCGTCGCCATATTCAACTGTGGCGCGGACGCTACCGACTCGGCGCGCCCGCTGTCAAGAGCGGGCCGCCGCCAACGGCCGGAGCCCGACCTCGGACAGCTCGGCGCGGGCCAGGCGGTCGTATCGCCCCGAAAGCCAGTCGCCGAACGGATCGGGCGAGAACTCCAGCAACTCGTCGTATTCGAGCCGATGGACGGCGCGCGAAGCCAGCAGCTGCTCGATGCGGCCGGCCTCCACCCCCGCCGGAGCGCGTCGGATGACGCGGGCGCCGGCTCGCAGCCGGCGCAGGCGGCCGATGCGCCACGGCAGGTACCGGTTGAGCCATGGGATGAGTGCGGCGGCGACGAGCAGCAGCGCGATCAGGAGGGCGATGGCAAGCAGCAGGCGCTCGAGATCATTTCCGAAGCTGATCAGGGGATTCGCGGCCGCGGCGAACGCGCCACCCACGGCGTCTGCCGCCCCTTCGCCGATCAGCGGGATGCCGCGTATCGCCGCTGCCACCTCTCGCCCGGCTGCGCCGAGGCTGGTGCCACCCTCTGCCACGAAGCGGCCCGCGCCGGCGAGGTCGGCCAGAAACGCGTATAGCCGCAAGCCCAGGCTGCCCCACAACGCAACCCAGCCCAGGGTCGCGGCATCGGCCAGCATCTCGCCGAGGCGGGCCCGCGGCAGCTCGCTCCAGATCATCATCGCGATTCCTCCTGATCGGGTTTGAAGTTGCATCGTTGTTGAGGCGGGGCCATCATTGCGCCAAGGAGGGCGTCATGACCGAAGAAGAACGCCGAACCACCGTCACCCAGGAACCAGCTGAGACCGCAGGGGGAGCCGCCCAGTCCACCGTCGTCCAGCGGACAAGCCGGCCGAGTGGAGGGGAAACCACGCGCCGCGTGCTGATCCTGATCTTCGGGATCATCCAGATCGTGATCGGGCTGCGCTTTGTGCTGCTGCTCATCGATGCCGACGAAGCGAACGGGCTGGTGAGCGCCATCCTGAACTTCAGCCAGCTCTTTGTGGGGCCCTTCGAAGGGGTGCTCCGCACGAACGGGCTTGCCGCCCAGGGCTCCTACCTCGACTTTGCGGCCATCGTCGCGTTCATCGGCTGGAGCATTCTCGAGCTGATCCTGCTGTGGGCCACGAACATCTTCCGCCGAGAGCCCGCCTGAAGAACGCTTCGCTGACGGTCTGCTACGACGGCGAATGCGGGGTATGCCTCGCCGCCGTCGAGCGCCTGCGCAACCTCAACGGCGCTGAGCGGCTCCGGTTCGTGGCCGCCCAGCGGGTCACGACCGAACTGCCTGAATTCGCCGCCCGGATCGAATCCGGTGCTCTGTCCTGGTCTCTGCACGTCGTAGAGCCAGACGGCCGCTGGGTCTCCGGCGCCGAGGCCGTACTCCGGATTGCGGAGACCATCCCGCGCCTGCGACCCATTGCCCAGCTCGGCCGGCTTCCGGTTGTGAATCGGCTCGTCGAGCCGCTCTACCAGTTGATCGCCCGGCATCGCCATCGGCTCAGCCGGCTGCTACCCCCGGCAAGGTAGGCGGGAGGACGACCTCGAAGCAGGTGCGCCCCGGCGCCGACTCGACGTCCAGGGTGCCACCGTGCTGAACGACGATGTTGTGACTCAGGTGGAGGCCCAGGCCGGTCCCCATGCCGAGTGGCTTGGTGGTGAAGAACGGCTCAAAGATCTTGGATAGGGTCGCCGGCGGGATACCTGGTCCGGAGTCGCAGATCGTGACGTAGACCCCGCCGGCATCGGTGCGCTCGACCTGAATGCTGATCTCGCCTTTGCCGCCCATCGCATCCGCCGCGTTGTCGAGCAGGTTGGTCCACACCTGGTTCAGCTCGCTGCCCCAGCCCTCGATCTCGGGCAGGTCCGCGGCGTAGTCGCGGGTGACCGTGATCCCGGTCAGCTTGTGGGCCAGGATGAGCAGCGTGTCGTCGATGCCCCGGCACACGTTGAAGCGCTGAACCGGCGCCTGGTCGAGGTACGCGTAGCCCTTCACCGCCCCGACGATGGCACTGATGCGCTCGGCGGCCATCTGGATCTCGGCCAGCAGCTCGTCGGCGGTGGCCACGCTGGCTAGCCAGCGCACGGCGGGTCCCACCGCCCCCGGCTCGAATCCTGCCAAGGCCCCTTGCACGTCAGCCGCGGTCCAGCCGGCCGCGGTGAGCTGGCCGGCGGACTGCTCGGGGCTGGCGGAATCGGGCAGCCCGGCGCTGCGCAGAACGGTCGCGATCTCATCGGTCCGGTCGGAGCGCGTCAACGCGTCGAGCGGCCGCCCTGCCTCGGAGGGCGACGCGCCGATCAACGCTGCCATCTGCGGGTCTCCGGCCGCGATCCCCGCCGCGGCCGCATTTCGCTCGCGTGTCACCTCCACCAGTGATCCCGCCGATCGGCGGATGGCCGCCGCCGGGTTGTTCAGCTCATGGGCCAACCCGGCCGCCAGCGTTCCGAGGCCGGCCAGCTTTTCGCGTTGCCGGAGGGCCTCCTCCATCGTCCGCAGCCGCCCGGTGATCGTGCGAATGAGCGCCAGGACCGCCTCCGGACCGGCGGCCAGGAGGTCGCCCAGGGCGGCGTACGGGATCCGCAGCACGTCCACCTCGTCGACGGCCCGGACCGACGCCATCCGTTGGCCCCGCTCCAGGCCGGCGATCTCGCCCTGGATCGTCCCGGGGCCCACCCGGTTGAGGTAGACATCGGCGTTGCCCGAGCGCTTCGTGATCTCCAGCTCGCCGGCGACCACGACGTACAGGTCCTCGGCCGGATCGCCCTCTCGGATCAGGTACTCATCCGGACCGAGATGCAGTGGCTCGGTGTGCTTGGCCAGTCGCTCGAGGTGCTCCTCGGCGAGCTCGGCGAACAGGGGCGTCGCCCGCAGCTGCTCGGCTCGGGGGCTGGCCACGGCGCTACAGGGTGGCGCGGTAGTGGTGGACGAACTGGATGGCCATCGCGCCCTCCCCCACCGCGCTGGCGATCCGTTTGACCGATCGGGCCCGGACGTCGCCGGCGGCGAAGACGCCGGGCACGCTCGACTCCAGCAGGAAGGGCTCTCGATCGAGGCCCCAGCCCGGAGGACGCTTCCCGTCGCGGAGGACGGCCGGACCGGTGGCCAGAAAGCCGGCCTCGTCCCGCTCCACCTCGTCCGGCAGCCAGTCGGTCCGCGGTTGCTGCCCGATGAACACGAACAGGGCGGCCACGGGAAGCGTTTCCGAGGTCGGGCCGGTGCCGTCGCCGCGGTCGCAGGTCAGGCTGGCAGCGGCCAGGTGGCCCTCGCCCGCGACGGCGCTGACCGCGGTGTGGTAGCGGACCTCGATGTTCGGGATGCCCGCGATCTGATCGATGAGGTACTGGCTCATCGCCGACAGCTCAGGGGTGCGCACCATCAGCAGGACCCGCGTGGCGAATTGGGCCAGGTAGACGGCCGCCTGGCCCGCGGAGTTGCCGCCGCCCACGACCCCCACCTCGAGGTCGCGATACAGGACTGCCTCGGTGACCGCCGCCCCGTAGTAGACGCCGGCACCCGCCAGCTCCGCGGCGCCGGGGATCTCGAGCTGGCGGTAGCTGACCCCGGTGGCAATCACCACCGTCTGGCAGCTGATCTCCGACCCGTCGTCGAGGGTGATGATCCGATACGGGTCGGCGCGGCGGATAGCCGTCACCTCGCGCGGGGACAGGATCTCGGCGCCCAACCGGCGGGCCTGGGTCAGCGCCCGGCGGGCGAGGTCGCCGCCTGACAATCCAGCTGGGAAACCGAGATAGTTCTCGATGCGGCTGGTAGTTCCGGCCTGCCCGCCGGGCGCCTCGCGCTCGATGAGCACCGTCTTCAGCCCCTCCGACGCCCCGGTCACCGCGGCCGCCAGGCCGGAAGGGCCGCCCCCCACAATGACCACGTCGTAGAACGGCAGCGCGGCCATGGTCTGGATCCCGACCTTCTCCGCGATCTCGCGCGTGGTCGGGTCACGGAGCAGCGTCCCGTCCTCCAGGACTACGAGCGGAACCGCGGGATCGATGTCGGCCTCGGCCAGCCCCGCCCCCAGCGCCATGCGCCGTCCTTCGGGATCGGCGACCGGATCCAGCCACTGGTACGGCACCTGGTTGCGGGTCAGGTAGTCGCGGATCTGGTGGCCGCGGGCCGCCCAGCGACCCGCCACCAGGCGCAGTCCGCTGAATGGCGGGCGGTAGTTCGCCGCCCAGTCCGCGAGCAGCTCGTCGAGGATCGGGTACAGCTTGTCCTCGGGTGGATCCCACGGCTTGAGCAGGTACTGGTCGAGCCGGATCTCGTTGATGGCGCGGATGGCGACATCGGTGTCGGCATAGGCGGTGAGCAGGACGCGCCGGGCGTCCGGCTGGAGGTCGATGGCCTGGGCCAGGAACTCGATCCCGGTCATGTTCGGCATCCGCTGGTCCACCACGAACACGGCCACCGGGTCGCCCCGGACGGTCAACTCACGAACGGCGTCCAGCGCCTCCGCGCCGGCGCTGGCAGCCACGATCCGGTAGTCCTTCGCGTAACGCGTCCGCAGGTCCCGCTCGATGGCGCGCAGGACCGGGATGTCGTCATCGACACAGACGATGGTGGGGCGGGTGGCCACGATCGGAGTCTAGCCGTCGCGGATCACGCGCGGGTCAGGATAGGATTCGGCTCATGAGCCCCGCCCTGCAGCGCGCCGACGTCGTCATCGTGGGCGGAGCGGTCATGGGTTCGGCGGTCGCGTCGTTCCTGGCCCGTGATCCCGATTTCTGGGGCAGCGTCCTGGTCATTGAGCGCGACCCGACGTACGCCACCGCATCGACGACCCTGTCAGTGGCATCGGTCCGCCAGCAGTTCTCCACTCCGGTGAACATCCAGATGAGCCAGTTCGCGGTGCAGGTCCTCAAGCACCCGAACCTGTGGTTCCCCCTCCTCGACCCGGTCCCGGAGGCGAGCCGTGATCTCGCCCATCCGGTACGTGTCGATGCGCACGCCCACGTCCTCCATCGCCGCGAGGACGCCGGAGAGCGGGAGCTCGATCTCGTCGTACAGGCGCTCGAGGCCGCGCTCCCGCACGCGCTCGCGTAACACGGGCGCGAGCCGGCGAGCGGTCTCCGCATGGCGGACGAGCGCGGCGGTCGCCTCTTCCGCAGCCGGATCCGGCTCGAGCTCGAAGCCGTTCTCGGCGGCGAGGTCGTCGAGCAGATAT
>Ga0209874_1000173_pt1 | contig 17382 bp, 20 predicted proteins | sample GWRWN1_20_30_FD_187216 | JGI IMG/M metagenome (GOLD analysis project Ga0209874, IMG submission 187216) | Riverbed sediment microbial communities from areas with no vegetation in Columbia River, Washington, USA - GW-RW N1_20_30 (SPAdes)... | ecosystem: Environmental > Aquatic > Freshwater > River... | reverse complement strand
GCCCAGGCCAAGGAACGGGTCCGGTAAACGAGAAAGTCACTAGGCCAGTGCCAGCGACTGACGAGATCTACGAGAAGTACCTCCAGAAGGCGATCGTCGAGATCAACGACCTGGCCCACGAGGTGGCACAGGTGGGCGGGGCGAGGGTTCCGGTGGCCGGATCGGGCCATCCGCTCGCGGACGTGATGCTGCTCAAGTACCGGCCCCAGCCCTCGGAGGTCCAGGAAGGCGTGGCCTTCTTCGGGCGCGCCGGCAAGGCGATCCTCAAGTCGCTGCAGCGGCTGCACGTCGATCCGATGGCCGTGTACGGCACGAACTGCATCAAGTTCGCCGACGGCGACGAGGACGAGTCGAAACCGTTCCTCACCCGTGAGCTCCACATCGTCCAGCCGAAGCTCATCGTCGCGATGGGCGAGGCCACGGTCGGGTTCCTGAACTCGATCGAGTTCCCGCTCGCGGACGTGGTGGCGTTCAAGCCGGGAGAGCTCCAGCGCTTCACCGCTACCGTTGAGGTGCTGGTCGTGCCCGACATCGACACGTCGCTCGACGAGGCTCCGGCCAAGACCCAGTTTTGGAACGCTTTCAAGCCACTCGGCCAATGGTGGGCCGAGCTGCCGCCCTACTAGTGCCCCTGCCAGTGATGCCGTCGAGCTTCTGGGTCGCGAGCGCCAAGCCAGAGGCCGCACTCGTCCGCAGCCAAGGCTAGAAAAGCCTTGGTAAGGACGAGGGTGGACTCTGGCGCAGTGCGATCGCGGGCCAGAAGCCGGCATGTATCGCTGGCAGGGGCACTTGCGTTCGGGACGGCGCTCGGGCTCTACTACTCCTTCCACGAGCGGCTGTGGGAGGTCTCGACGGGTTGGGACATCGCCTTCATGGCGCTCGTCCTCATCCCCGCGTGCTTCGCGCTCGTCTGGCTCCTCCTGCCTTTACGCACCTGGCGCTGGCTGCTCCTCTCGGCACTCGCGCTCGGCTCCATGGCAGTGCTCTTCCACCTCGCCGGCTGGAGCACGCCGGAGAACTTCTGCAAGCTCTTCGCGCTGTCGGCGATCGGCTTCTGGTTCCTCGGCTGGTTCGAGACGCTCTCCTGGGTCGTGCTGGTCGCGCTCATCATCCCCTTCGTCGACGCGTACTCCGTGTTCTCGCCGCGCGGCCCGACCAATCTGATCGTGAAGGAGCACGAGCACGTGTTCACGGGCTACCTCTCGTTCGTGTTTCCGGTTCCCGGCGAGCCGGGCTCCGCCAACCTCGGGCTGCCGGATCTTCTGTTCTTCGCGCTGTTCCTAGCGGCGGCGGCGCGCTTCGCGCTCAGACCGGGGCTGACGTGGCTTCTGATGACGCTCTCGTTCGGAGCGACGCTCGCCGCCGCCGCGTACTGGCGCGGCGTACCCGCGCTCCCGCTCCTCGCGATCGGTTTCCTCGTCCCAAACGCCGACCTGATCTGGACGCGGCTCAGGCGGGGGGCGGAGCCGGGACGACACTCCGTGGAAACCGGAACACGTTCTTCGGGTCAAAACGACGCTTGACCATGCGCAGCCGTGCGTAGTTCGACCCGTAGTAGGCGATGTTGGGGTGCGGCAGATCCGGATCGGCGTAGTTCTGGTACGCCTGCCCTGAGACGTACGGTCCCATCGCCGCGCGGAAGCCGCGCAGCCAGGCGAGGTCGGCCGGCGAGGAATCCGCCGCGACGTACTGCACGGAGAAGAGCTGGTCGCGATGCACGAACGCGGTCGCGGTCTTCGCGACCCGATTGATCGCGCCGCCGTACGCGTCCATCAGGATGCTCCCGCCGCCGAGGGCCGGATCGTTCTGGCGCTGGGCGATCCACTGGATCATCGCCTGGATGCCGGCGGACGGAAGAGGCGTCGCGACGTAGTCCGACTTCGCGAGGAAGTCGGAGCGTCCGACCTCTGCGTTCGGCACCGAACCGACGAGGTGGCAGCGCGCGTACTCGGAGCAGTTGGCCCAGTCGAGCGCGGCGTTGACGAAGGAGCGCGTGCGGATCACCATCGTCTGCGGCGTAGCCGCGCTGACGAGCGGCTGCAACAGCGTCTGCAGCGCGGCCTCGCTCCCGAAGTACTGCCCGTTCGAAGCGACGATCGGCCCGCCGGGACCGTCCGTTGCGATCAGGTCGCACATCGAGAAGAGGTCGTCCGGTGCGTTCGGCGCCCACGCCTGCCACGCCGCAACGACTGTGGCTGCGTCGTTCCAGTTCCACGTCGCACGGTACGTCACGACATCGCTCGCGGGATGCGTGTTGAAGACGAAGCTCGTCACGATCCCGAACTGGCCGGCACCGCCGCCGCGGCAGGCCCAGAAGAGACCTGGATGCTGCGTCGCGCTCGCGAGCAGCGCCTGCCCGCTCGCGGTGACGATCACGAGCGAGCGAACGTTGTCGCAGGTGAGCCCGTACTTGCGGCCGGAGAAACCGTGACCGCCGCCAAGCGTCAGCCCCGCGATGCCGACCGTCGGACAAGAGCCGGCCGGAATCATCCTCCCCTGTTGTGCCAGCCCCTGGTAGATGTCGATCAGCAATGCACCGGAGCCGATCGTGGCAGTGCCGGCGGCGGCGTTGACAGCGACACCGTTCATGCGCGTGACGTCGACGACGACCCCTTTACAGGTCGAGTAACCGCCGTAGCTGTGGCCGCCGGCCCGCGGCACGATCCGGATGGAGTGGCGACGGGACCAGCGCACCGTGCGCCAGACGTCCTGCGCCGACTCGCACAACACGACCGCCCCGGGGCGGACGCTGTCGTAGCGCGGGCTGAAAAGCCGCCGCGCGGTGTCGTACGAGGCGCTAGCCGGCGTTACCACGTCTCCCTGAACCAGCCCGGCGAGCTCGACGAGGCGCGGGTCCGCGCTCGAGTGCGAGCCCACGAGCCGCCAGCCCGGCAGAGCGGCGAGCGCACCCGCGCCGGCTACCACCTGACCGGCTCGGACGAGAAAGTCGCGCCGGCCGAGGCTCTGGCTCACGTCCGTTCGAGCAGAGCGACGCACTCGACGTGCGGTGTATGCGGAAACATGTCGACCGGTCTCGCCCGACGGAGCGTGTAGCCGAAGTCGTCGCGGAGTCGTTTGGCGTCGCCTGCGAGGGTCGTCGGATTGCAGCTGACGTAGACGATGCGGGGCGCGCCGATCTCGCCCAGCCGTTTCAGCGCCTTGCCGGCGAGGCCGGCACGCGGCGGATCGACGACGACCACGTCGGGATCGCCGGCTCGCTCGTGCAGCTCCTCGAGCACCTGCCCGACGTTCCCGGCGTAGAAGGCGGCGTTCGCGATCCCGTTCAGCTCCGCGTTCTCCACGGCGCAGGCGATCGACTCTTCGGAGACGTCCACGCCCCAGACCGTGAGTGCGTCGCTCGCGAGCACGAGCCCGATCGTTCCGATCCCGCAGTAGAGGTCGTAGACCGTTTCCTCGCCCTCGAGCGCGGCAAACTCTTGCGCAACTCCGTACAGCCGCTCCGCCATCCCGGTGTTCGTCTGCAGGAACGCGTTCGGACGCACGCGGAAACGGAGGCCGCACAGCTCTTCCTCGATCGCCTCCTCGCCCCACAGCAGCTTGGTCGGCAGGTTCGTCACCTCGGCCTGGCCGTCGTTCACCGACCAGTGGATCGAGCGGACCTCCGGAAACTCGCGCAGAGCGTCAACGAAGCCGCCGGTGTCGAACTTCTCCCCCGCCGCCGTGACGAGCTGCACCAGCACCTGGCCCGTGTTCCGCGCTTCACGCACGACGAGGTGCCGCAGGTACCCGGTGTGCTCGGCCTGGTCGTACGCGACCAGGCGGTCCTCGCGTGCCCAGTTGCGCACAGCGTTGCGGATCGCATTCCCGAGATCCGTCGTCAGCCAGCAGCGCTCGATGTCGAGGATCTCGTCCCAGCGGCCTGCCTTGTGGAAGCCGAGCGCCGGGCCGTCATCGGTCTGCGTGAACGAGTACTCGAGCTTGTTGCGGTAGTGGAAGATCTCCTCGGCCGGCAGGATCGGCTCCAGCGGCGGCGCGGCGATCCCGCCGATGCGGCGCAGCGCGTCCGCGACCTGCGCCTCCTTCGCTTCCACCTGCGCCTCGTAGGCCAGATCCTGGAAGCGGCAACCTCCGCACTCCGGATAGTGCTTGCACGGCGCCTCGACGCGCAACGCGCTCGGCTCGATCACGTCGGTCGCGAGCGCCTCCGCGTGGCGCCGTTGCACCTTCGTCACCCGCGCGCGCACCTTGTCGCCCGGCAACCCGCGGCGCACGAAGACGACGAAGCCGTTCAGGCGTGCGACACCGTTCCCGCCGTACGCGAGCGATTCGATCTGGAGCTCGAGCTCCTGGTCCTTCGCAACAGGCGCGGCCACGAAAGACCAGGGTATGCGAGCGAGCCTGCCTAGGCCGCCTTCCGGAGTCGTGCGGCCGGGAGCCGGACCGGATGGTTCGAGCGGAACACATCCTCGGGGTCGACCTTCCCCTTCACGGCCTGCAGGCGGCGGTAGATCATTTCTCCGAAGAGCCGCTCGCCCCGCTCCCGCCGCTCGGTGAAGTTGAGGTAGTCGCGGCCCGCATCCCACGGCGCCATCGCCGCGCGGACGACCTCTACGTGCGCCTCTGCGGCGCGATCCGCAGACCGGGTCCGCGCCCAGCGCAAGACGGCGGCGACCTCCTCGGCCGACTCGGGCAAGGCGACGGCTGCGGGGCGCTGGTCGACGGCAAGGTTCCAGGCCCGACGAGCTTCGTTCCAGGTTGGATCGTGCGGCAGTACGAGGCATTCGGCTTTCATGGCGTCCTCCTCAGGCGTTCCGTTGTCATGCCTAGGCGGTGGCAGCCGGAGGTCGACCGGAGAAGGTAGCCCGCTGGTGTGTCGTGGTGTGGAAAGCCGTACGATCGCCGCATGAACGCCGACGTGGCCGCGCACGCTTGGATCGACGCTTGGAACCGCGCTTGGCGCGCGAAGAACCCAGGCGTCCTGGCCGATGTGTACGCCGGCGACGTCGTCTTCCGTTCGCACCCGTTCCGCGAACCGCAGGCTCCGATGAACTATGCGCAGGACGCCTTCGAAGAGGAAGGGGAGGAGTTGGATCTTTGGTGGGGCACGCCGATCACAGGCGGCAATCGCGCCGCCGTCGAGTGGTGGGCCGTCCTAACCGAGAACGGAGAGCTGGTGACGCTCGCCGGCACGTCGATGCTCGAGTTCGGGGCAGACGAACGTGTCATCGACCAGCACGACTATTGGACGACCACTCCCGGCCGGATCGAGCCCTGGCCAGGGTGGGGCGCTAGCCAAGCGGGGTGACGTAAACCTTTCGCTCGCGCGGGCCGTCGAACTCGCAGAAGAAGATCCCCTGCCACGTCCCGAGGGCAAGCTTGCCGTCTGCGAGCGGCACCAGTGTCTGCGGGCTCATGAGCGAGGCGCGGATGTGGGACGGTGCGTTCGGCCCGTCCGGGTCCTCGACGTGCTTCCAGTCCCAGCCGTCGTCGACGACCTTCTCGAGCGCCGACTCGAGGTCCTGGGCGACGGCGGGATCGGCCCCCTCGTTGATGGTCACTCCGGCGGTCGTGTGCGGGACGTAGATCAGCGCGGCAGCCGCCCCGTTGGCCGTGCCGAGCGCCTCCTGCACCTGCTGCGTGATGTCCACCAGCTGGGTGCGGCGGTCGGTCTTGAGTCGGATCTCCTGCACGGCTTCCATATCCTATGAAACCGATGACGCCAGTCCCGCCCTCTGACCGGGAGCTCGACGCCTACCGCGACCAAGCCGACCGCTTCATCGCGGAGCTGGACGAAGAGTTCTACCTGCATTACGCAGGACTAAAGGACTCTTTCGACCTCGTGCCGATCTACCAACGGCACGCGAACCTGACCGAGCTCGACCAGGTCAAGTCGATCGGCCTTGCGGTCAACGGCGGCTCGCGCGTGCGCGAGCTCTGGCGCTTCGCCTGCGAAGGCTACTTCGGCGATCTGACCCGTGATCACGCCGAGAAGCTGGCCGAGCTGGAGTCCGAACTCCAGGTGTCGGTGAACGGCGAGGAGATCCCGTACCGGATGGTCCGCCCCGCACTCGCGAACGAGCCGGACCGCGACAAGCGCCGTGAGCTCGACCAGCGCGCGAACGAGATCCTCGACGAGCACATGAACGCCCTGCACCTCGACGCCGCCCAGATCGTGCAGCAGGGCGCGCGGGACCTCGAGTTCACGAACTACCTCGAGCTGTACCGCAAGGCGCTCCCTTCGTCCGCGCTCGACGACCTCGCCGATCAGTGCCGCGTGTTCCTCGATTCGACGGAGAAGCTGTACGAGACCGCGGCCGACAAGTTGTTTCGCGACCGCGTCGGCGTGTCGCTCTCGGAAGCGGAGCGCTGGGACGTCCCGCGCCTCTTCCGCGCGCCCGAGTGGGATCCCATGTTCCCCGCCGACCGAATGGTTCCGGCTCTCGAAGGGACGCTCGCCGACCTCGGGATCGACCTCAAGTCCCAGGTGAACGTCACGCTCGACCTCGACGAGCGCCCGAACAAGAGCCCGCGCGCCTTCTGCGCGCCGATCGAGGTGCCTGACCGTGTCGTCCTCGTCATTCAGCCGATCGGCGGACCGGACGACTGGCGCGCACTCTTCCACGAGGCCGGGCACACCGAGCACTTTGCACACACGTCGCGCGACCTCTCGATGGAGGAGAAGCGCCTCGGCGACAACGCCGTCACCGAGGGCTGGGCCATGCTGCTCCAGCACCTCACCGACGAACCGGCGTGGCTGACGCGCCGGCTCGACTTTCCTCGCCCGGCGGAGTACGCGGTCGAAGGCGCGACAGGCCTCCTCTACTTCGTACGGCGCTACGCGGCGAAGATCCTGTACGAGATCGAGTTCCATGCAGCTGAGGACGTCACAACGATGCGAGACCGCTACACCGAGTTGCTCTCGGATGCCTTGAAGATCGAAGTCACGCCGGCGAACTACCTGGCCGACATCGACTCCGGCTTCTACGTGTCGTCCTACCTGCGCTCGTGGGCCTTCGAGGCGCAGCTGCGCGCATACCTCAAGGAGAAGTTCGGCTCCAAGTGGTTTGCGACGCGGGACGCCGGCTCGCTGCTGCGCGAGCTCTGGGGCGAGGGCCAGAGGATGCGCGCCGAAGAGATGTTGAAGGAGGTAACGGGCTCCACGCTCGAGATGGAGGCCGTCGCCGACCGGGTTCGGGAGGTTCTGCGCTAGCCGAGCGCTGCCGACGCGGCTCTGAGAGTCACGTCGATCGCGGCCTGGAGGTTCCTGGCAGTCACGCGTGCAACCGTGTCGCAGGCGGAGTGCCAGCAGCGGTCCTCACGCCGCTGCAGCCAGGCGGCGGGAATCCCCGCTCGCGTCAGCTCAGCATGATCGGACTGACCGAGCGGATCGCGCAGGTAGGAGGCGGCGGGAATCAGCAGGCGCGCGGATCTGTTGGGTCTTGGCTCCAGCCCACGCACGCGCAGACGCGAGCCGACCCCGAGCATGTCCAGGGAGGCGGCAAAGCGAATGCCTCGCCTCTCCCGTGGCACCAGGCGGCGAACGAAGTCAAGGGAGCCGAGGTGGTAGCGCGAACGGGTCTCGATGCGCTCCTCCGCACCGAGTGCCGCGACGACCACCCCGTCGTGATCTCGCAAGGCCGCCGCAAGCGCGACCATCGCAGCCACCCCCGACGCGTTGTCATTCGCCGCTTTCGTCCCGCGCACGCCGTCGGCATGCGCGAGGATCACGACCCGCGGCGGCCCGGCCGTTCGGCCGACGACGTTTCGGGAGGCTCCTCCCCGCGGTAGCGTGAACGGCTGGATCGAGATCTCGTAGCCGAGCGCGCTTAGGCGTGCTTCGACCAGCCGGTGGACCTGCAACTCGGCCCTCGAGCCTGCGGGGCGCGGCCCGAAGGAAGCGATCTGAGCCACGGTCTGCTTGGCCGCCGTTCCGGGCGTCGTCAGCGCGATCGCGGTGGCGAGGACGGCTCCCAGCACGGGTCGGAGCCTAGCCCCCTACCCGACGTCCTCGCCGGTGAATAGGCTTTATTCATGGCCAGGACCCGGGTTCTGATTGCGGGCGCGGCGGGCCGCGACTTTCACAACTTCAATCTCGTCTATCGCGACCGGCCCGAATACGAGGTGGTCGCGTTCACCGCGACGCAGATCCCGAACATCGACGGTCGCCGCTACCCGGCCGAGCTCGCGGGCTCCTTGTATCCCGACGGGATCCCGATCCTGCCGGAGTCGGCACTCGAGGAGCTCGTCCGCGAGCACGAGATCGACTCCGTCGTGTTCGCTTACTCCGATGTGACGCACGAGCACGTCATGCACGTCGGCTCGCGCGCGCTGGCGGCCGGCGCCTCGTACCACCTGATCTCACCACACGACACGATGCTCGCCACGCCGAAGCCCTCGGTCGCGATCTGCGCGGTGCGGACCGGCTCCGGGAAGAGCCAGACGACGCGACACGTGGCGGCGCTCTTCCGGGAGGCGGGCAAGCGCGTCGCGGTTCTGCGCCATCCGATGCCGTACGGCGATCTCGCGAAACAGGCCGTGCAGCGGTTCGAGAAGTACGAGGACCTCCACGCTGCGGACGCCACGATCGAGGAGCGCGAGGAGTACGAGCCGCACATCGCGGAAGGCAATCTCGTCTTCGCGGGCATCGACTACGAGCGAATCCTCCGGGCCGCCGAGCAGGAGGCCGACGTGATCCTCTGGGACGGGGGCAACAACGACACGCCCTTCGTCAAGCCCGATCTCCACATCGTCGTGCTCGACCCGCACCGGCCCGGGCACGAACTGCGCTATCACCCGGGCGAGACGAACCTGCGCATGGCCGACGTCTGCGTCGTCAACAAGGTCGACACCGCGCCGCAGGAAGGCATCGACGCGGTGCTGAACTCGATCCACGAGCACACGACGAACGCACGCGTCGTACTGGCGGCGTCCCCGTTCCAGATCGAGGGCAACGGCCACGAGATCAGGGGCAAGCGCGTCCTGGCAATCGAAGACGGGCCGACGCTGACCCACGGCGAGATGACGTACGGCGCCGCGGTGCTGGCTGCGAAGCAGCACGGCGCCGCCGAGCTGGTCGACCCGCGCCCGTTCGCGGTTGGGTCGATCGCGGAAACGTTCGAGAAGTACCCGAACGTGGGAACCCTCTTGCCCGCCATGGGTTATGGCAAGGAGCAGATGGATGATCTGCGCCAGACGATCGAGCGCAGCGACGCCGACCTCGTTCTGATCGGGACGCCGGTCGATCTTCGCCGCTTGATCGATCTCGACAAGCCGGCCTTGCGCGTGACGTACAAGCTTCAGGAGGTGGGCGAGCCGACGCTGAAGGACGTGCTCGCCGAGAAGGGACTGCTGGAAACAGCATTGGTGTGAGTACGGTCGTCGCCCTCGGCGGGAACGCCCTGATGCGTCCCGGCGAGCGTGGAACCGCAGCCGAGCAGCTCGCCAATCTCAGTCGCGCGGTTACGGCGCTGCAGCCGTTGCTGCGCGAGCCCGGACTCGTGCTCACGCACGGGAACGGTCCGCAGGTCGGGAACGAGCTGATCAGGCAGGAACGAGCGGCGGAGGAGGTCCCGCCGCTGCCGCTCTGGCTGGCCGTTGCCCAAACGCAGGCGGAGATCGGTGCTCTGATCGCAGCGGAGCTCCGGCCGGCGCTCGCAGGCCGTACTGTCGCCTGCGTGCTCACCCACGTCGAGGTCGCGCCCGACGACAGGGCCTTCGAGCGTCCGACCAAGCCGATTGGGCCGTTCTATTCGGCCGAGCAAGGCGAGCAGCTGGAACGCGAGCGCGGCTGGGCGATGGTGTCCGATGCCAATCGTGGCCATCGGCGAGTCGTGCCTTCGCCCACTCCGCTCGAGATCGTCGAGCTCGACGTCATCCGACAACTCGTCACTAGCGGCACTGTCGTGATCGGGTGCGGCGGCGGCGGCATCCCGGTCGTCCGTCGCGCCGAGCGGCTGGTCGGCGTCGACGCGGTGATCGACAAGGATCGGGCGTCGGCCCTGCTGGCCCGCGGCCTCGGCGCCGAGCGGCTCGTGATCCTCACAGAGGTGCCCGCGGTGTATCGCAACTTCGGCAAGTCGAATCAGGAGGAGATCCGAGAGCTCTCGGCCGCGGACGCGGAGCGGCTGCTACCCGAGTTCGCCGAAGGCTCCATGCGCCCGAAGGTGGAGTCGGCGCTGAACTTCGGCGGCGAGACGCTGATCACGAACTTCGATGCACTCGAGTCCGCGCTCGCCGGCAGCGCGGGAACTCGGATCCGCTGACGCATGCGATAGTCGCTCGATGGCGACTGTCGGACTTCTGCATCCCGGTGAGATGGGAGCGGCGCTCGGTCTCGTGCTGCGGAACCGCGACCACGACGTCCTCTGGGCATCCTCCGGTCGAAGCGAGGCCACCATGCAACGCGCGGAGTTCGCCGGGCTGATCGACGTCGGCTCGGTGGAGACGCTTGCCGAGCGCAGCGACGTGATCCTCAGCGTCTGCCCTCCGCACGCCGCACGAGAGGTTGCGCGATCGACTGCCGGCGCTCCCGGCCTCTTCGTCGACGCGAACGCGATCGCGCCTGCCACGGCTCGCGGCATTGCGGCAGAACGCGACGACTCGAACTTCGTGGACGGCGGGATCATCGGCTCTCCACCGCGCCAGGCCGGTACGACTCGGATCTACCTCTCCGGCACGAGCGCGGCCACCGTCGCGGAGCTTTTCGAGGCGACGCCTGTTGACGCGCGCGTCCTGTCCAGCAACATCGGCGACGCTTCCGCGGTCAAGATGACGTACGCGGCGTGGACGAAAGGGACGGCTGCGCTGCTCCTTGCGATCCGTGCAGTCGCGGAGGCAGAGGGCGTGCTGGAGCCGCTCGTCGAGGAATGGCGCTTGTCCCTACCCGACCTCCCGGCAGCTGCGGACCGGGCCGCCCGCTCGGCACACGCAAAGGGCTGGCGCTGGGTCGGCGAGATGGAAGAGATCGCCGCGACGTTCGCCGCGGCGGACCTCCCCGACGGCTTCCACCAAGCGGCCGCCGAGATGTTCCGCCGCGCGGGTTAGCCGCCCTCCCAAGGGCGAACACCCGAGTAGCATCGCGGGCCATGGTCGCCGTCGCGGACAGCCTCAAGGGCCGCTCGTTCACGAGAGTCGCCGACTGGAGCCGTGACGAGCTCGTCGAGGTGCTCGACTTGGCGGATGAGCTCAAGCGCCTCCAGCACGCCGGCGAGGAACATCACCTCCTCCCGGGCCGGACGCTCGGAATGATCTTCCAGAAGCCGTCCACGCGCACCCGCGTGTCGTTCGAGGTCGGGATCTACCAACTCGGCGGCAGCGGCCTGTATCTCTCGGCCGGCGATCTGCAACTCGGCCGCGGCGAGACGATTAAGGACACGGCGCACGTCCTCTCCCGCTATTTGGACGCGATCATGATCCGCACGTTCGAGCAGTCCGACGTGGAGGAGCTCGCAGGGCACGCTTCGATCCCCGTCATCAACGGGCTTACCGACAGCTCGCATCCGTGCCAGGCGCTCGCCGACGTGATGACGATCCGCGAGCGATTCGGACGCTTCGATGGGCTCAAGGTGGTCTATCTCGGCGACGGGAACAATGTCTGTGCGTCGCTGATGGTCGCGTGCGCGAAGCTCGGTCTCGACTTCGTGGCCGCGACACCGCCGGGTTACGCGCCCGAGGAGGAAGCGGTGCGGATTGCGCGTGAGGCGGGTGGCAACGTCGAGCTCACGAACGACCCCAAGGCCGCGGTCGAGGGCGCCGACGTTCTCTTCACCGACGTCTGGACGTCAATGGGACAGGACGCTGAGCGTGAGCGCCGCCTGACGGATCTCGCCGGCTACGGCATCGACGCGGATCTCGTCGCTCGCGCGAAGGAGAGCGCGATCGTCCTCCATTGCCTCCCGGCGCACTATGGCGAGGAGATCACGGAGGACGTTCTCTACGGGCCGCACTCGGTCGTCTGGGATCAGGCGGAAAATCGCCTCCACGCCCAGAAGGCGCTGATGGCGCTCGTGATTCGGTAAGACTCCGCCGCATGCTGCCGATCAAGGACAACGTCCCCACGCGGACGTTTCCGATCGTCACGGTCTCGATCATCGCCGTGAACGTGATCGTCTGGATCTGGGAGTTCACCGGTACCTCCGTCGAAACGGACGTGATCCATTACGGCTACTACCCGTGCAAGATCGACGGCCCTTGCCTCGGGCCGGCATTGCAGGCCGAGATCCCCTGGTACGAGAACACCTTCACCTCCATGTTCATGCACGGAGGCTGGCAGCACATCATCTTCAACATGCTCTTCCTCTGGATCTTCGGCAACAACGTCGAAGACGCGCTCGGGAGGGTCCGCTTCTTCCTCTGGTACATCGTGGGCGGGCTTGCAGCTACGGCCCTGCAGACATTCGTCACGCTTAACTGGGGCAACGCACAGGACGCGAGCATCCCGAACATCGGTGCCAGCGGCGCGATCGCGGCGGTCCTCGGCGCCTACTTCGTGATCCTGCCTCACGCGCGCGTGTTGACAGCGATCTTCATCATCCTGATCTTCTTCCAGGAACTGCCGGCCATACTGTTCCTTGGAATCTGGTTCTTCTTCCAGCTGTGGCAAGGCGGGTTCGCCATCGTCCAGCCTGAGGCCGGCGGCGGGGTTGCCTTCTTCGCCCACATCGGCGGCTTCGTCTTCGGGCTGGCGACGGTGAAGCTCGTGGCGAAGCGCCTGCCGCTCCAACCGACCTACTGATGACGCCCTTCGAGGAGCACGTCCAGCGCGCCCTCGATGCGCTCCCACCGGACCTCGTCCGCGGCCTCGAGAACGTGGCCGTCGTCGTCGAGGATGAGAACGCCGAGGAGCCCGAGCTCTTGGGCCTGTTCGAGGAGGCCCCGTACTTGCCGGCCAAGGTCACGATCTACCGGCGGCCGCTGGAGGAGGACTTCGGGCACGACCCTGAGGAGCTCGAGCAGGAGATCCGGATCACCGTCCTTCACGAGCTCGCCCACTACTTCGGGATCGACGAGGCCCGGCTCGACGAGCTGGGGTATCGGTGACGACCGCCCTGAACGTGATCGCCGTCGCGGCGGCAGTCGTGGGGGCTCTGGTGCTGATCGGCTTCTTCGTCGGCCCTCGGGAATGAGGAGTGCCCGGAAGACGTTTTTAGGGACATGACCATGACAGAGATTCACGAAGACATCGAGCAGACCAGCGAGCGCCGAACCGAGCTGTGGCGGATCCTTTCCCAGGGTCACGACCCGGCAGCGGCCCAGGAGCTCAAGAGTCTGAGCGAGCGCCTCGACCGCCTCTGGGACGAAGAGCGCACGTTGCGAGCGGAGCTCCGCTTCGGCGAGCGTGCCCACATCGTCGCCCGAGCCAGGGTCGAAGAGCGTCTAGAACGCGCCGCGTAACGCGAGTACTCCCTCCCTCCGGTGCGATCGAGCTAGGCCGGGCACAACCCGGCCTAGCGGCGTCTGAACCCGGATGAGGGATGCGCTCGGCGGTTTCCTGCGCCGAGAATCGAGAGTGAGGGATCTGCGGCGGACACTGCGGCTCGAACCGAAAGGAGCCGTCATGCCGGGGTCACACGCAGCAGAGATCATCGAGCTCTTCCAGTCTTCCGAGGACTGGCCGCCGTCCGCAGAGGACGAGGCCGAGCCGGAGCTCGATCTGCCACCGCTGCCACCGCCGCGCCCGAGCGCAGCCTGAGCCGTGGCGACCCTGCTCGGGGCTTAGCTCTTCGAGGTCTCGGCGGTGGTTGTGAAGCCGATTCGCCGATGGCTGCCATCGCAAAAAGGCTTGTTCTCCGACGCACCGCAGCGACAGAGCGCGAGGCGGGTGTCTTCCCGAATCAGCCCGCCGTCCTGACCGACGATGCGGACGAGGCCGCGGACGAAGAGTGGCCCGTTGGGACGCGGCTCGACCATCGTGTCCTCCTGCGGCTGCTCCTCGCGTCCGCCATCGAGACGGCGGTAGTGGAGCGCGCCGGTTGGACAGGTCTCGATCGTGGCCGCGACGGCGTCAGCGTCGGCCGCGTCGACGACGACCCACGGCCGCGCCTCTGGATCGAACACCTGCGGCAGCGCGCGCACGCAATTGCGCACGTGAATGCAAAGCCGAGGCTCCCACTGGACCTCGATCGCACTACCGGCGTACACGCGCGACGGGCCCCGCTCCTTCTCTGGGGTGGGCGTCAGTCGGACACCTCCCGTACGACGAGATCCGCGTAATCGGGGTGGCGGCGGATGTACGAGCTCACGAACGGGCAGACGGGCACGACGTGCAGCCCGCGCCCGCGGATGTCGTCGAGCGCCCCGGCGACGAGCCGCGCCCCGAACCCCTCGCCCTCGAGCGACGCCAGGACCTCGGTGTGAACGAGGAAGACAGCATCCGGCGTCAGCCGGTAAAGGATCTCGCCGACCAGGTCGTCGCCGTACAGCAGTTCGTAGCGCGACGCGGTCGGATTGTCCCGCACGGCCACGTTCTCGGCGCTGCCCGTGCTCATCTCGTGCCCACCGAGGCGCGCGCTCCGAGTGACGGAAGGTGGGTCGAGCTCGCGATCGAAGTCATCGTTCTCCTCCTTTCTACCGGGAAACCGATGGGCTACGTAGCCGGCGGGCTGGAGAGCGCATCACTCGACATTTGGCTCTACGATGCAGCCACGGGGCGTTAGCTCAGCTGGGAGAGCGCCGGCTTTGCAAGCCGGAGGTCACCGGTTCGATCCCGGTACGCTCCACTGAACTTGGCGGTGCGCAAACCGCGGGCGTGACGACGCGGTAGGTCGGGAGGATTTCCGATCTGGCGTTGACGCGGAGGTCTTTGATCAGCAGCCGGAGCAGGGCCTTCGCCTGCCGCGGCTCGGCGCTGGCGATGGTGTTTTCGAGGTTGTCGGCGACGGCTGCGAGTTCGGCCGCGTCGGGCGACGTCGCGGCTTGTGGGGCGAGTTGTTGGGCGAGGTCGGCGTCTTGCTCGCGTAGGGCGTCGAGGCGCGCCTCGAGGGTGGACACGCGCGTCTCGAAACGCGTCGCGTCGAGGTCGCCGGCTTCGAAGGCGGTGTAGTAGCGGGCGAGTGCGCGTTCGGCGCGGCGTGTCTCGTCGGCGAGGGTGCGGCGCTGTTCCTCGAGCGCCGGCTGCGCCTGTTGGGCCTTCGCCGCCGCTGCTTCGAGCGCGTCCACGATGAGGGTCCCGTCACGGTAGAGGACCGCGAGTTGGTGGATGACGGCGGCCTCGAGTTTGTCGCGGGGGATGCGGTCGCCGTCGCAGCCTTTGCGACCGAGCTTCTGTCGGCCCGAGCAGGCGTAGTAGTGGTAGAGGCCACCGTTTCCGCGCGCGCTTGCGCCGACGTAGGCCCGGCGGCAGCGGCCGCAACGGACGAGTCCGGAGAGGAGGTAGTCGCTCGGGTTGCTGCGCCGCAGTGCCATATCTTCGCCGCGTTCACGCAAGAGTCGTTGCGCGCGCTGGAAGCTGAGTTCGTCGACGAGCGGGTCGTGCAGACCTGGAAAGCTTTCGCCACGCCAGAGCACGCGACCGAGGTAGGCCTCGTTCTGCAAGACGAGTTGGACGACGGCGGGCTGCCAACCCGAGGGTGGCGCCGCTGCCTGCTCGTCGGTGAGTTGGCGCGCGATCGCGGCGGTGCCGAGCCTGCCCGACGTGTACAGCTCGAAGATCCGCTTGACAGTGGGCGCCGTGCGCTCGTCGGCGATCACGTCTTTTGCGTCGTTGCGGCGGTAGCCGAACGGCAGTCGCCCCGTCGCCCATCTGCCCTCTTTCGCGCGCCGTTCGATGCCGGCGCTGACGCGGTCGACGATCGTGGCGTGCTCGAACTCGGCGAACACGCCCAGCATCTGCAGCATCATCCTGCCCGCGGCCGAACCGGTGTCGAACGGCTCGGTCGCCGAGCGCAGCACGACGCCGATCCGGTCGAGCTCCTCGGCGAGCTGGGCGAGCTGGCGCACCTTGCGCGAGAGCCGGTCGACGCGGTAGACGAGCAAAAGGTCGACCTTGCGCTCGCGCGCCAGCTCGAGCGCCTGGGTGAGCCCGGGCCGGTCGAGCCTGGTTCCGGTTGATCGGTCTTCTTGGTGGGCGACGATCCGCCAGCCCTCCTGCACCTGGCAGAACGCCTCGAGGCGCTCACGTTGCGAGTGCAGCGAGGTTGGTTGGTTCTCTTCGTCGGTTGAGATGCGGGTGTAGAGGCAGACGCGTGTCATCGCCACTCCTCGGGGTTGGGCTCTTGGTCGGGGTCGAGCATGAGACCATCGATCCCCGAGGAAGTCCAGTCCGCGGCGCCCGACCCGGCCGCGGCCCGCTCGAGGTCACGGCGCGCCTCGGCCAGCAGCCGCTCGCGCATGCGCTCGACCGGGCTCGGCCCCTCCGGGAAAGGCACGTTCGACTCCTCCAGGTCCGGCGCCGCCGGTGTCGGAGCGGGGTTGCTCGGGGGGATGCCGAGCGGTGAGAGTGTCTGCCAGAAGTGGGGTTGCTCCTTGCGCCAGCGGCGTCCGAGGCAGCGCCCGAGCTCGATCGGCGCCAGCCCGGTTCGTGCTGTCGGCTCGCACAGCCGCAGACGCCGTCCAGGATCGGCCAGTGATCGCCAGACGCGAGCGAGCGGGCCCTGCTCGTTGAGCTCGGCCGTGAGCGCAGCCGAGAGTGGCCAGCTTGGCGTGAACCAGTTATCGCGTGTTTTGCGGCGGCGGTCGTTGTCGGCGGCGACGGCGTCGACGAGCGCCTGCAGCCGCCGCTCGCTCGGGACGACGAAGAGCACGTTGACCGGCCGGAGCTCGCCGCACTGCACCTCGGCATGGCGGTACAGCGTCAGCTTGTGGGTGAGACGGGCGAGCGTTTCAGTTCCGCGGTCCCACTCGAGGTAGCACTCGCTCGGCCCCGCCGGTGTCTCGAGCAAGAAGCCCGCGTCGGGAATCGGCCGCGAGCGCTGCGAGGCATCGGTCAGCCGGGCGGCGGCGCTCCGGCTTCCCCACCACTCACTCACCCCGAGCGAGCCGTCAGCGAGCGTCGCGGCGATCAGCTCGGTGACGAAGCGGTTCGCCTCCAGCCGATGCACAAGCTGCGGGTGCGAGCCCCAGTCGTCGCGGCGCTGCCAACCAAGCCGCTTGCGCTCCCGGCCCAACGAGGCGGCGACGAGATCCTGTACCTCGACTGCCAGTTTTAGGCCACGTGGCCGCCACAGCGCGTCGAGTACCTCGGCGGCAACGTACGTCGATACCCTCCACGTGCTCAGCAGCGGAGCGAACGACGCCGCGCTCGTGGCACTGGCACGTCACTGGAAGGCCGACTCGATCCGGTGGGTGTCAGGCAGGGCTGCGGGTCGGCTCCTCGGGACGAACGGTCACTACAGAACCCCCGAAGTCTGGTAGGACTGAAGCTGCGGGTGGGTGGGATTGATACTGCGAGGCGGGGAGGCACAGCTGGCCTGCGCGAGTGTTCCG
>Ga0209874_1000172_pt1 | contig 17434 bp, 18 predicted proteins | sample GWRWN1_20_30_FD_187216 | JGI IMG/M metagenome (GOLD analysis project Ga0209874, IMG submission 187216) | Riverbed sediment microbial communities from areas with no vegetation in Columbia River, Washington, USA - GW-RW N1_20_30 (SPAdes)... | ecosystem: Environmental > Aquatic > Freshwater > River... | reverse complement strand
TCGCGCGGACCCCGACATCATCCTGATCGGTGAGATCCGCGACCGCGAGACGGCGATGATCGCGGTCGAATCCGCGCTCACGGGTCACCTCGTGCTCTCCTCGCTCCACACGAACGACGCACCGTCGGCGATCACGCGATTGATCGAGATGCAGGTCGAGACGTTCCTGGTTGGCTCGGCCATCGACTGCGTGGTCGCCCAGCGGCTCGCGCGAAAGCTCTGCGAGAAGTGCAAGCAGGCGTACGCGCCCGAGGGGTCGGAGCTGATCGAGGCGGGGTTCGCCGAGTCCCGCATCCCCGAACTCGGTTTGTTCTTCCGAGCGTCAGGGTGCCAATCGTGCTCGAACACCGGGTACCGAGGGCGGATCGGCCTGTACGAGGTCATGCCCATGACCGAGGAGATCGAACGCCTCACCGTCGAGCGCGCGTCGTCGGAGACCGTGAAGCGGGTCGCGATCGAGCAGGGGATGTACACGCTCCGCGACGACGGGCTCTACAAGGCCGCGTCGGGTCTGACCTCCATCGAAGAGATCGCAAGGGTGGTGAAGTGATTGAGTCCGGAGGGGCGAGAGGACGAGGTCCAGATCCCGATCCCCGAGTTGCTCGAAGCGATGGTGGAACGCGGGGCTTCGGACCTCCACATCACGGTGGGAACCCCGCCGACGATCCGTCAGTTCGGCGACCTCGTTCGCCTCGACGGGTACCCCGTCCTCGACAAGCGGGGCATCCAGGGCATGATCTACGCGATCCTGCCGCAGAAGATGCGCGAGCGTCTCGAGCAGGAGCTCGAGCTCGACATGTCGTACTCGCTCCCCGGACGCGCGCGCTTCCGCGTGAACGTCTACTACCAGCGCGATTCCCTGGGGGCCGTCTTCCGCCTGATCCCGTACGAGATCCGCACCGTGCAGGACCTGGACCTGCCCAGCGTCGTGGCCGACCTCGCGAGGTCGCCGCGCGGGTTCGTCGTCGTCACGGGGCCAACGGGTTCGGGCAAGTCCACGACCCTGGCCTCGATGGTCGACATCGTGAACCACGAGCGGCAGGCACACATCATGACCGTGGAGGACCCGATCGAGTTCCTCCACAAGCACAACAGCTGCGTCGTGAACCAGCGGGAGGTCGGCGCCGACACACAGTCGTTCGCGCAGGCACTCAAGCACGTCCTTCGTCAGGACCCCGACGTCATCCTCGTCGGAGAGATGCGTGACCTCGAGTCGATGTCGACCGCGATCACGGCCGCCGAGACCGGGCACCTGGTCTTCGCCACGCTCCACACGCAAGATGCGCCGCAGACGATCGACCGCATCATCGACATGTTCCCGCCGCACCAGCAGCAGCAGGTGCGAGTGCAGCTCGCCACGACCCTGCAGGGGGTCGTGACCCAGCAGCTGCTGCAGACCGTGGACGGGCGTTCGAGGGTGGTGGCGGTCGAGGTTCTCATCTGCACGCCCGCGGTCCGGAACCTCATCCGGGAGGGAAAAGTGCACCAGATCTACTCGATCATGCAGGCCGGTGGTCGTTTCGGGATGCAGACGATGGACCAGTCGCTCGCCAACCTCGTCAAGAGCGGGAAGGTGAGCCAGCAGCTCGCGTTCGAACGCTGTCACGACGCCGAAGAGCTGAAGCGCCTGATCGGCAGCGGTGGCGGCGGTTTCGACGGTGGCTACGGTGTGGCCACCGCGGCCGATGTGGTCCTCGGCGGCAACTACTGATCGAGGGCGGGTAGGACGGACCGATGCCGGCAACGTTCGATTACAAGGTTCGCGACAAGACGGGTGCCCTCGTCTCGGGGCAGCTGGTAGGCGACAGCGAGGCCCTCGTGATGAAGAGGCTGCGCGAGATGGGCCTGACGCCCATCCGCGTGAAGCAGGCCTCCACCGGTCTCAAGATGGAGATCCATCTGCGGCCGGGTCGCGTCAAGCTGAAGCAGATCGCGGTGTTCTGCAGGCAGTTCGCGACGATGGTGAACTCGGGACTGCCGATCCTGCGAGCGATCTCGATCCTCACCGATCAGACCGAGAGCAAGGAGCTCGCCAAGATCCTGTTCGCCGTCCGGGCGAGCGTCGAGAACGGCTCCTCGCTCTCGGCCGCGATGGCCGAGCATCCCAAGGCGTTCAACAACCTGTTCATCTCGATGGTCAAGGCCGGCGAGACCGGTGGCGTCCTCGACGACGTGCTCCTGTCCCTCGCCGATCAGATCGAGAGGGAGGTCGAGCTGCGCCGTCAGATCAAGTCGGCGATGACGTACCCGATCGTCGTCGTGGCCCTCGTGACGCTGATCCTTGCCGCCATGCTGCTCTTGGTGGTCCCGCAGTTCGAGACGATCTATTCGAGCCTCGGGGGCACGCTTCCCCTTCCGACGCGGATGCTGCTAGGCGTGTCCAGGGCGGTGCGCAGCTACTGGTACGTCTTCGTGGTCGGGGCGGTGGTGGGGTCCTTCCTGTTCCGCAGGTACAAGACGACCGACGCCGGACGGGCTCGCGTCGACGCGGTGAAGATCAGGATCCCGATCTTCGGTCCCCTGTTCCACAAGGTCGCGTTGGCCCGATTCGCCTCGACGCTCGGGATGCTGCTCAGGTCAGGCGTGCCGATCCTCCAGGCACTCGACAACGTGACCGAGACGGTGAACAACCGGGTGATCGGGGACGCCGTCGATGACGTGAAGACCAGCGTTCGGGAGGGCGAGTCGATCGCCAAGCCGCTCGGGCGGCACAAGGTCTTCCCGCCCATGGTCGTCCAGATGATGGCGGTCGGCGAGGAGACGGGCGCCGTCGACACGATGCTCGACAAGGTGGCCGAGTTCTACAACAGCGAGGTGACGGCGACCGTCGATGCCCTGACGGCGCTGATCGAGCCGCTCCTGATCGCCGTGATCGGCGGTCTGGTGGGCGCGGCCGTCATCGCCCTGTACATGCCGATGTTCAACGTGATCAACCTGCTGGAGTAGTCGAGAAGGCCGATCGACGACGGCGGAAAGCGGCATCGCCGACCTACGCGGCGGCCGGGTTCCAGGTGACTAGTTCGTTCGAGTCATTCCCCCCCAGACACCTTCCGGAAGGTAAAGCCGCCCCTCCGTGCGACCGAAACCCCAGGTAGATGCGCGTCATCGGGACGCGCATGCAATCAAGAAGGGGAGGTGACTCCATGCTCGAGCGTTTCTGGCAGCGTCGAAAGGACGACGAGGGCTTCACCCTCATCGAGCTGATGGTGGTCGTTCTGATCATCGGCATCCTGATCGCCATCGCTCTGCCGACCTTCCTCGGCGCCAGGACCAGGGCGCAGGACCGGGCCGCGCAGTCGGACCTTCGGAACGGCATCGCCGCCGCCAAGACCTACTTCACGGACGGCGACGTGTACACGGGCTTCGACACGACCAAGGCAGAGGCCATCGAACCGTCCCTCGTGTGGACCGCGGCGGGAACGCCGACGGCGGGGCAGACCGTGATCCAGGTCGTGGGCGCGACCAGCGTCGTCTTGACCGCGCTCAGCGGTTCGGGGACGTTCTTCTGCATCGCCGATAACTCGGCGGCGGGCGGCGGGACGTTCTACAACTCGAACACCGCGTATGCCAGCGTCGACACTCTTGCGGAGTGCAATCTGGCGAAGTGGTAGGCGAACCAAGGTAGTGCAGGAAGGGGGCGGCCCTGGAGCCGCCCCCTTCGACGTTCGATCTGATCCGTTCGGCGACCGATCGACAGGTCGAGAGGACGAACAGGTGAACCCACGAGCTTGCAGGATGGGCACGCACGACGAACGAGGGTTCTCGCTCGTGGAGCTGATGATCGTCGTCCTCATCATCGGCATCCTGATCGGGATCTCATTGCCGATCTTCCTCGTCGCCCGCCAACGGGCTCAGGATCGTACGGCCCAGTCGAACCTTCGCACGGGTCTGGCTGCGGCCATGACTCATTGGGCCGCGGCCGGAGACTACGATGGCTTCGACACCGCGACGGCCGAAAACATCGAGTCGAGTCTTGACTGGGAACCGGCCGGGACTCAGCCCGCGGGCGACCAGATCACGATCCAATCCCCCGATACCGGAGACCCGGTCACCGAGCTGTTACTCGTCGTTCGCTCGGACAGCGGCACGTTCTTCTGCCTAGGACAGCTGCCCAACAGCCCCGTCTATGTGAGAGGGCAGGGCGACTGGTCCGACGTGAGCGCCACCGCCAGCTGCGATCAGGGCTGGTAGGAGTCCACAGCCGAGCCTCAAGGGGCTCCGCCGAATGGCCGACACCCCTACAAGAAGGCCATCGATGACGACAGGGAATCCGTTCAGGCATCGCCGCCCGGGGGCGCGAGGCATCCTTTGCCGTATGCGCTCCGACGAGCGCGGCTTCAGCCTGCTCGAGACCGTCATCGCCATCACGGTCATCTTCGGTGCGCTCCTGACGCTCTCCTATGCGGCCACGATCGGGTTCCGGTACGAGTCGCTGGCCCGGCAGAAGCAAACGGCGACCGGGATCGCCGACCAGATCATGGAGCAGACGCGGGGACTCGCGTGGGACCGGATCACGGCCGGGCACCTGAGCTCGGACCTCGCGGGGGACCCGAACCTCGTGACCTCGTGCTCCGGTGACGCCGCCGGCGTCTATCGGCTCCTGTCCTGCACGGTACAGACCGGAAGGCCGGGCTCCGGCGAGCGGGTCGTCGCAGGCGCGTCTTCGTGCGCAAGCGGCTCGCCCGATTGCGTGTACCCGCTGGTCCGCCACACGGGGCAGATCACGCAGAACAACATCGCGTTCACCTGGAGCACCTACGACACGAACAACTGCCCGACCGCCACGAGCGCGGGCTGCGCCGCGACCACGCCCTATCGCGTGACCGTGATCGTGATGTGGACCGGTGGGGCCGCGGCTCCGAACAAGATCGTGCAGGTCCAGAGCCTGTTCTGGTCGCCCGCCGGTTGCCGAAGCACATCGACCCACCCGTTCGCCGCACCGTGTCAGCCGTTCTTCCTCGGTGTCTCGAGCGTCGCACAGGGCAACATCAACCTCGCGGGAACCGTGGTCGGGACGACCTTCGAGAGTGGCGATCTCTACACCTCGGGCGTGCAGTCCAGCGTGCAGCAGGAGCAGCTGTCGCGGGCCGAGGGCAGCTTCAGTCAGTCAGGGGTTCGTCTCGTTGACTCCCTCGGAGCGGAGACGGCGGCCGGAGACATCGCGGCGTCGTCGGCCGCGGACACGGATCCCGGAACGGGAGCGAACACCTGGTCCGAGGTGACCTGTGGCACGACCGTCGTCTGCGCGGGCGGGTCGGTCTCGACCGGCTCGTCGAATTCCGTGGTGTTGACAGCCCCGGCCGGCGAAACGGCCCGGAGCGACAGCACGACGGCGGCGGGCGCAGCGAACATCTGTCCTCCGCCGCCGGACACGGGTCAGACGGACGGCAAGCCGTGCTCGGGATCCCGCATCCAGCAAGGCGGGACGCTCTCGGCGGTCTTGACGCTGGACGGAGCGGCGACACCGCTGGGCAGCACCACGCTGGCAAGTATCCTCGCGGCTACCGGCAGCCCGAACAAGACGTTCTCCGACCGGGTCCAATACAGCGCGACCGGGCTCTGCTCGCCGATCACCGGCTCCGACGGATGTCTCGAGCAGACCACGACCCGCGCCATCGGCACCGTCAACGTCGGCGCGCTCCCCGCGAACGTTCCGGCCACCGTGCCGTGGACCGGTCCCAACGCGTGGAACGGCTACTACTTCTCGATCGTGGGCTACACGGACAGCGCGACGGCGGCGGTCGGAACGAACAGCAGCAGCTCGGCGGCCGGCGGCAACGTGCCGGCCCCGACGGCCTCCATCGGTGTAGCCGGTACCGTCCACTGCTGGAACGGGCTCGGCTACACGTCGGTGCCGGCGTCATCGGCGACGGCCGTGACCTGCGCGCCCTTCGATTTCACCTGGACGATCGGCGGTCACCTGGTCCGGATCCAGATGTCGGGGACGACCAGCCCGGCCGTGATCACCCGGTCACCCCTGGCAGCCGCCACGTCGCAGACCGACGTGACGGCGCAGATCACGCCCCCCGGAGCCACCATCACCTACGTCGTGTCGGTGGATGGAGCCACGGTCGCGGATCTGACCATCACCGTGAACCTGAACACGCTCGAGGCGAGAGGATCGTATGCGGCCGCGCCGACCCCGTGAACGGAGGCTCCGTCGAGCCCTCGCCCCTCTGCGGCGCGTTCGCCGCACCGAGGAGGGTATGACGCTCGTCGAGCTGGTCGTCGCCATGTCGATCCTGGGCGTCGTGCTGTTGGTGTTCACATCCGTGCTCGCCTCGGTGCAGCGCGGCGTGGTCCGGCAAGACTCGCTCAGCCAGACCCTCGACAGCGCCCGGCTCGCCATCCAGCAATTGGATCGCGAACTGCGCTCGGGCAACGTCCTGTACGACCCCGCGCTCGAGAACGCCCCCGTGGGGACGCCGGGAAGGATCGCCTCGTGCACCGGATGTCTGCCCGGGTACACCCTGCGTGTCTACACGCAGACGAACGCCGACACCCGGGGCCCCACTCCGTACCGGTGCGTCCTGTGGAAGATCGAGGACCAACAGCTCATGACACGGTGGTGGCCCCCCCTGGAGCCGACGTCGGCGAGCGGGTGGCGGATCGTCGCGGAGGGCATCGTGAACCGCGATCTGAGCCCGGCGACGGTGGCCTTCGTCCTGGACCCCGATCCGCTCAAGGGCGGCCGAACGCTCAACGTCATCTACGCGGCCAACGCCGATCTCGAGCGCTACCCGACGCAGACCGTGAAGGTCCAGGCGTCGCTCACGGGACGCAACACGTCGTACGGATATCCCGGGAATGTCTGCCAATCGACACCGACCGGCTAGGAGGATCCGATGCTGGGCCACATCCGAGATGACGAGCGAGGGGTCGCCATGGTGGTCGCCGTCATGGTGGTGTTCGTCGTGATGCTCCTCGCCACGGTCGTGTTCTCGCAAGCCGTCCACAACAGCACGGCGAGCGGGTACGACCGCAAGCGCCTGCAGTCGGTCGACGCGGCGGAGGCGGGCCTCAACTACTTCTTCAACTACCTGGAGCAGACACCTCCGTGCGCTGCGCAGCCGAGTGGCAGTTGCAGTTCGGCATCCCTTTCGGCACGGTGTGGGACCGTCACGGCGGGCATCTGCGCCTCCAACCCGCTCGCGGTGCCGCAGCCCATCGGCGTCGACGTGGAGCCGGGGACCGCCGCCTTCACGATCACACCCACGTGGTACGACGCAGCCGGCAACCTCTTCAACGGCGCGATCTCCAACGTCTCGTATCCGCGGGCCGTCAGGGTCGTCTCGGAAGGCACCACGAACGGGACGACCCCGAGGAGGATGGAGACGTACCTGACCATCGCACCCACGTTCGGCGGGTTCGCGGGTGCGGTCGTGACGAACACGTCGCTCAACCTGGTAAACAACTTCACGATCAACGGCAACAACATCAACGACGGAGACATCTACGTGACGACCGGGAACGCCTCGATGACATCGGGCAACCAGGTCATCAAGGGCAACGTCTACGTCCCATTCGGTTCCCTGAACGTCTCGGCGCAGGCCCATATCTACGGCACGGCATGGGCGAGGGATTCGGTGACGATCAATCACCCGCAAGCGTTGATCGACCAGGCCGCGATCTCCTCGACGTCCTCGCTCACCGTCTCGAACGGCACCGTCATCGGCGTCGGCACCTACTGCACGACGGTGTCGGGAACCTCGAGGATCCAGGGAGGAACGGTCGCTCAGTGTCAGGGGCCGCCGCCGACCCCGTCGTTCTCGCGCCTCACCTACGACGACGCCGTCGCCCCGAACGCGGACCCGGCCTGGCGGGCGAACTGCGGTTCGAGTGGAACCCTCGACTGCTACTACCTGAAGCAGTTCACCGACTGCACGACCGCTCGCGCCTACGTGGAAGGGACCGGCGCGGGGAGCTTCGCCGGTGGGGCGGGCGTGCCGAGCGGGTACAGCGGCGTTGTCGTTCGCATCCTCGCTACCTGCACGTACTCGCCCAGCAACAACGTGACCGTCAGCGTGGGCAAGGATCTGGCGATCATCACCAACGGGACCCTGAACTTCTCACAGCAGTCCACCTGGAACGCGACGGGTGGGACCCACAAGGTGTTCCTGATCCGTCCATGGCCCGCCGACAGCAATCTCGGCTTCTGCTCGAGCTACGGCAGCATCACGGTGGGGAACAACACGAACTTCGGCTCCACGCTCAACGTCGGCCTGTACACGCCCTGCACGGCCACGATGAGCAACCAGAACGCGTTCTTCGGCCAGGTGGTGGGCGGCAACGTGGTGATCGGGAACAACTGGTCCATGAACTACAGACCGATCGTGATCCCCGGGGCTCTCGTGACCGGGTTCACGGAGGATGTGGCGTACATCCGCGAGGTCGCGTAGCCGCCGACGACGTCGAGGACGGGAGGGTTCGCCGCTATGAGCTGGTTTTCCATCGCGATCGCCCTGGTGCTGGGGTTGGCGTTCGGCAGCCTCATGACCGTTGCGATCTACCGCGTGCCCGCGGGGGAGTCGCTCATGCGTCCTCGTTCTCGGTGTCCGGACTGCGGCGCGCCGATCCGCATCGCCGACAACATCCCGGTGATCTCGTGGCTCATGCTGAGGGGCCGGTGCCGTGCGTGCGGTGCTCGGATCTCGCCCGTCTACCCACTCACGGAGCTGGCCAGCGGTGGCCTCTTCGTAGCGGTAGTACTCGCGTACGAGGACCCGTGGCGAGCGGTCCTCCTCGCTCCCTTCGCCGGGCTCATGGTTGCCATCTCCGTGATCGACATCCGTCACCGCCGTATCCCGAACCGTCTCGTCTACCCGGGGTTCGTGATCGCGGGCGCGGTCATCATCGTCAGCGCTCTGGCCGGTGGTGGACTGGACGCCCTGGACGCGGGGATCGGGCTGTTCGCCTATGGGCTCGGCTTGATGATCATCGCTCTGATCTCGCCGAAGGGCATGGGGATGGGCGACGTGAAGCTCGCCGGCCTGATCGGTCTGGTTCTCGGTTCGATCGGCCTCGACCTCGTCGCGGTCGCGGCCGGCATGGGGATCCTGCTCGGGGGAGCGGGGGCCATCGTCGCCCTCCTGGGCGGAGCCGGTCGGAAGTCGGCGATCCCGTTCGGACCGTTCCTCGCCACCGGGGCCGTGATCGCCATCTTCGTAGGTCGCCCGATCGCCGATGCCTATCTGAACCTGCTCACCTGAGCCACACGCCCCGAGCCTGCACGTAGCGCCCTCGACGATCGGGCCCCGCTCATCCCTCGTCGGCACGGGTGTCCTGTGACTCCTGTGACTCTTGGGAAGAAGAGCTAATTACATCTATGTAATTTAGTCTACCGTGTCGAAAGTAGGCATATGGGGTGATTGACGACAGATGTTGCACTTGTTACGGTGCGCAGCCCTGCGGATCGGATGGGTCGGATGAGGCGGATGTGGAAGGTGTGGAACATGAGGCAGATGTGGGAGATGCGCTAGATGAGCAAACGGAGGCCCTTCGTGGGTGACCGGCTCCTCACGGTGGGCGAGGTCGCGGCGACGATGCGCGTCTCGAACATGACCGTGTATCGGCTGATCAAGAGCGGTCAGCTGGCGGCGATCCGCGTGGGGAAGAACTACCGGATCCGCGAGTCGGACGTCGATCGGTATCTCTCGGAGCGATCGGTGTAGGTGGGAACGATGGCCAAGCGGTCGCAGAGCGGTTGGGCGGGTCGACAGGCGGGAGACCGCTTGCTGACCGTCGCCGAGGTCGCGGCCACCATGCGGGTCTCGAACATGACCGTCTATCGCCTGATCAAGAACGGCGACCTTCCCGCCCTGCGAGTGGGCAAGAACTACCGCATCCGCGAGTCAGACGTGGACGTCTACCTCTCGGATCGGTCCGTCCAGGTGGAGGGCGCGTAGTGGCCAGGACCAGGATCGGTGTGGACGTCGGGTCGACGGCGGTGCGCGTCGCCGAGGTCGCCGCCGGGGACATCCCGGTGATCGTTCGGGCGGCCCAGGTGCCCCTCCTGCCCGGTGTCGTGGAGGCCGGCGAGATCCGCCAGCCCGAGGCCGTGGCCGAGGCGCTACGCGAACTCTGGTCCAAGTCCGGGGTGAAGAGCAAGCAGGTCCACCTCGGCGTGGGGAACCAGCGCGTGGTGGTTCGCGAGGTAGTTCTGCCCTGGCTGCCCGAGAAGGAGCTGCGGGACACGCTGGGGTTCCAGGTCCAGGAGTTCATCCCGATGGCCTCGGACGAGGCCGTCCTGGACTTCGACTTCCTGGGCGAGCTGGATCAGGGGGGACGGCGGATGATGCGGATCCTCCTGGTTGCGGCGCACAAGCCGATGGTCAATGCCTTGGTCGAGGCCGCCCTGGCGGCCAGGCTCGATCCCCAGGGCATCGACCTGTCCCCATTCGCGGTGATCAGGGCCGTGGGGACGGAGGACACGGGCCTGGATCTGAACTCGAGCGGCGACGAGGCCATCGTCGATATCGGCGCCCAGGTGACCTCGATCTGCGTGCACGACCGCGGAGTGACCAGGTTCGTGCGGATGCTTCCGTCGGGCGGTCGAGACATCACGCTCGCGCTCGCGTCCGGTTTGGGCGTCGACGACGAGGTGGCAGAGCGGCTCAAGCGAGGCGAGCGGTTCCCCGGGATCGCGGACGCGACTGCGGCCGTCGAGTCCCCCACCGAGGAGGCGCCGGCCGTCCAGCTGCCCGCACCCGCGGACGCCCTGCCGACCGACACCCCGCCGGTCGAGTCGCCGCGAGTCGTCCCCGGCGTCCCCTCGGGTCCGACCCGGGTTCGCGACCTCGCGCTCACACGGGCGGGGAGCTTCGTTGACGAGGTTCGGTCCTCGATCGAGTTCTACGCGGCGCAGATGCCGAACGCGCAGATCGGACGCGTGCTCGTCGTCGGAGGAGGCTCCCGGCTGGACGGCCTGCTCGAGCTCATGCAGGAGCGGCTGCCGGTGCCGGTCGACCGCGGTCGCCTGTTCGAACGAGCCAAATCCGAGATCGAGCTGTCCGCGGAGGCGTCCGCCGAGGCCGAGGCCGTGCTCTCGGTCGCCGTCGGCCTGGCGATCCCTACCCGGAGCCTCGCGTGAGCCAGGTCAACCTCCTTCCCCCCGAGCTCCGAGAGCGCCAGGCGATCCGTCGGACGACGTCGCTGGTGGTGGCGGCCGGTCTCGTGGTGCTCGCCCTGATCGGGGTCTTCTACTTCTTCCAGGTCCAGCGGCTCTCGCAGACACAGTCGGACCTGGAGGCGCAACAGAGCCGGAACGCGAGGCTCGTGAGCCAGATCGCCTCGCTGCAGGAGTTCGCGGACCTGCAGGCAGAGCTGGCCTCGAAGGAAGCGCTTCTTGGCGAGATCTTCGTGAACGAGGTGTCCTGGTCGAGCGCGCTCCTGGACGTGTCCCGGGTGATCCCCGACGCGTCCTACCTGACGAACCTGACCGGGCAGATCACGCCGACGGTGGTGGGCGAGGTCGCCACGGAGCCGACGGGCGGGACGCCCGAGACCGCGCTGATCGGCAACATGACCTTCGCGGGCGTGGCCAACCAGACCGAGACGATCGCCACCTGGATCACGCGGCTCGAGGACGTCCAGGGTTGGGTCAACGCCTGGGTGAGCAGCGCCCAGGAGGATGCCCCCTTCTCCCGGATCTACACCTTCTCCAACGGGCTCGACCTGACGCAGGAGGCGGCGACGGCGCGCGGACGGGGCGTGGCGCCGTGAACCGGCGCGCGCCCGTCATCGCCGGCGTCATCGCGGTGGCCGTGGCGCTCCTTGCCGTGTTCCTGCTCGTCCTGCCCAAGATGGGCGACGTGACCACCGCCGAGGAGGAGCTCCAGACCGCCGAGGACGAGGAGGTCGCCCTGGCCGCTCAGTTCGACGCCCTTCAGGAGGCGCAAGCCGCGGCGCCGAAGACCGAACAGGAGATCGCCACGATCGACGCGCAGGTGCCGCCGACCGCCGACCTCCCGAGCCTCTTCCGCCTGCTCCAAGGCGCGGCCGACCGCTCGGCCGTCGACTTCTTCGCCTTCACACCGGGCACCCCCGCGCCCAACGCCGCCGGGACCTACTCGAGCATCGCCTCGCAGGTCACGGTGAGCGGCGGGTACTTCGCGATCGATGAGTTCCTGTTCCTGCTCGAGACGCTGCCGCGGGCCGCGAAGGTCACGACGCTCGCGGTGACGCCGTCGGGTGCCGGGAGCGGCGAGATCACGACCTCGACCGGCACCCTGCAACTCCTGGTGACGGTCGAGTTCTACACGACGGACCTGAGCGCCGGGCCCGGTTCGATCCCGGGCCCGAGCGAGATCACCGGTACGGGAGCGTAGCCGTGCAGATCACCCCCCGAGACAAGAGGATCCTGCAGATCGCCGGGGTCGTCGTGCCCCTGCTGCTGCTCGTGTACTTCTTCGTGCTGCGACCGGACGGCGACGAAGATCTCGCGCTTCCCAGCGGTCCCACGGGCATCACCGGGAGCACCGGCGCGCCCACGGAGCCGCCGAGCGTGACGCCGTCCCCGACGCCCCGCGAGACGCTGCCGCCCGTGTCGCTGGCCGGATCCAGGGATCCCTTCTCGATCCCTCCCGGTCTCGAGACGTCCACGGGCGGCAGCGTCAGCCCCACCACGACGGGGGCGACCGGCACGACGACGACGATCCCGGGAACGACGACGTTCCCGCCGCCACCGCCACCGCCACCGCCCCCGACCACCTCGACCTTCCCGCCGCCACCGCCACCAACCACGACCACCACGTCTCCACCCGGGGGCGGGGGAGGCGGTGGCGAGCACCCGGGGAACAAGATCCTGATCGGCGGGCACAACGTGAAGCTGATCGGCGTGGCCGGCGGGGGGAGGAAGCTCGACGTGGCGGTCGACGGCAAGGTCTACACGGTGCAGCCGGGGGCCACGTTCGACGACAACTTCAAGCTCGTGAAGATCGACTGGAAGTGCGCCACGTTCCTGTTCGGCGACCAGAGCTTCGAGCTCTGCGAGAAGTAGGACCTCGACACGCCGGCGCCATACGCCGGCGTTCGGGTTCGAGCCGACGGGTCGGGGAGCGCTGCCGGAGGCACCGGCGCCGCGCACGGGGGAGCGGACGCCGGTCCGAGAGGGCGGCCTCGGTGACGGGGCCGCCCTCCACCTATCCCGACACGCCGGGCCTCGAGCCGTTCCGTCCCGGTCCGACCGGCGGTGCCGAGGAAGCGGTCTCCTATGATGAACACATGTTGCGCCTGCTCACGGCCGGTGAATCCCACGGACAGGCGCTCGTCGGTGTGCTCGAGGGCCTGCCGGCCGGCATCCCGGTCTCGCCCAAGGAGATCGCGACCGAGCTCACGCGGCGGCGTCACGGCCACGGGCGGAGCGGGCGACAGAAGCTCGAGGGCGACCGGTTCGAGATCGTGTCCGGAGTCCGACACGGCCTCACGCTGGGCAGTCCGATCGCCGTCACGATCGAGAACGCGGAGTGGGACGTGAAGTACCGAGACCTGATGTCCGTCGAGGGCGAGGCGGATCCGACGGAACGCCTGACGCGGCCTCGGCCCGGACACGCGGACCTGGCCGGCGCGCTGAAGTACGGTTTCGATGACGTCCGCAACGTCCTGGAGCGTGCGAGCGCACGCGAGACGGCCATGCGGGTCGCGCTGGGCGTGTTCTGCAAGGCCCTGCTCGCCGAGCTCGGGATCGCGGTGGTCTCTCACGTCGTTCGGATCGGCAAGGTCGCGGTGCGCTCGACACGCGTGCCGCGCCCCGAGGACCTCGAGACGATCGACGCGTCGCCGGTCCGATGCCTCGACGAGGTGGTCGCCGATCGGATGGTTGCCGAGATCGATCGCGCCCGGAAGGCCCGCGACACCGTCGGAGGGGTGTTCGAGGTGATCGCGATCGGGTGCCCACCCGGGCTCGGCTCCCACGTCCAGTACGACCGCAAACTCGATGCGCGTCTCGCCCTGTCGCTGATGAGCATCCAGTCGGTCAAGGGCGTCGAGGTGGGGGACGGGTTCGCCGCGGCGTCCAAGCCCGGCTCGCGCGCCCACGACGAGATCGTGACCGGCCGCGGCGGGCTGCGGCGGAAGAGCTCGCGGTCGGGCGGGATCGAGGGAGGCATCAGCACGGGCCAGTCGATCCGCGTTCGGGCGGCGATGAAGCCGTTCTCTACCGTGCCGAAACCGCTGGCGACGGTCGATCTGGCCACGGGGAGACCGGAGGTGGCGATCACGCAGCGGACGGATGTCTGCGCCGTCCCCGCCGGCGCGGTGGTCGGCGAGGCGGCGGTCGCGTTCGTGCTGGCGCAGGCGGTCCTGGAGAAGTTCGGCGGCGACGCCCTCCCCGAGACACGCCGCAACCTCGACGCGTTCGTGGCCGGTCTGCGGTGACCGCCACACACGGCAAGGGGGGCCGATCGTGATCGTCTATCTCGTCGGGATGCCGGGGTCGGGCAAGTCGACCGTGGGTCCCGAGCTCGCGCGGCGGCTCGGCGTCCCCTTCGTCGAGCTCGACGAGCGGATCGAGCGCGCCGCGGGCTCCTCGGTCCGCGACATCTTCGAGCGTCACGGCGAGGCCCGCTTCCGCGAGCTCGAGGCGGCCGCCCTCGTCGAGGCCGCGTCGAGCGACCCGTCGGTCGTCTCGTGCGGCGGCGGGGTCGTGCTCGAACCGGCCAACCGCGTCTCGCTTCGGGCCACGGGCGAGGTGGTGTTCCTCTCAGTCCCGCTCGAGGTGCTCGCGGAGCGGGTGCGGCCCGGGGCCGACCGTCCACTGATCCGCACCGAGGGCGACCTCGAGCGCCTGTTCCTTGACCGAGAGCCGCTCTACCGCGAGTTCGCCGCCCACGTCGTCGACGGGAGCGGGCGCGTGGACGACGTGGCCGCCGCGATCGAGAAGGAGCTCCTTCGATGGAGCGCGTGAGCGTTCGGATGCCCGGGCGGGCGTACGAGGTCTGCATCGGGTCGGGCGTGCTCGCACGCGCCGACGAGCTCGTCCCGGCGCTCGCGGGCGCCGAGCGCGCGTTCGTGATCGCCGACGCTCCGGTCGCCGAGCGCTACCTCCCCGCCCTGTCGGACGGACTCTCCGCCCGCGGCCTGGGCGTGGTGCACCTCGGCGTGCCCGAGGGCGAGGAGGCCAAGTCGCTGCAGGTCATGAACGCGCTCGAACGCCAGCTCGCCACCCAGCGGGCGCACCGGGACGACCCGATCGTCGCGCTGGGGGGCGGCGCGGTCGGCGATCTCGCCGGGTTCGTCGCGGCCACCTACATGCGCGGCGTTCCGTTCGTGCAGGTGCCCACGACGCTCACGGCGCAGGTGGACGCGGCGATCGGCGGCAAGACCGGCGTGAACATCCCCGAGGGCAAGAACCTGGTGGGCGCCTTCCATCAACCCATCGCGGTGCTGGCCGACGTGGGGACGCTCGCCACGCTGCCCGATCGAGCGTTCCGAAGCGGGCTCGCGGAGGTCGCGAAGTACGCGCTCACCCTCGATCCCGACCTGCTCGAGACGCTCGAACGCGATCCATCGCGCCTGCTCGAGCGGGAACCTGCGCTCCTCGAGCAGGTGGTGACCCGATGCGTGCGCGCCAAGGCCGCGGTGGTCGCGGTGGACGAGCGCGACGAGGGCCGCCGCCTGCTCCTGAACTACGGCCACACGCTCGGCCATGCGCTCGAGCGCCTCGACGGGTTCGCCGGCCGGACCCACGGCGAGGCGATCTCCGCGGGGATGGTGTTCGCGGCGCGTCTCTCCGAGGCGCTCGGCCGTGGCCCATCGGGCCTCGCGGTCCGGCACGTTCGGCTGCTCTCGTCCCTGGGGCTCGAGGCCGACGGAGGGCTCCCGCCCACCGAGGAGGTCCTCTCGGCCATCGGGATGGACAAGAAGTACCGCGGCGGGTCGCGCTTCATCCTGTTGGAGGACGTCGGCCGCCCGTTCGTGGAGGATGCGGTCCCGCAGGAGCTGCTGCGCGCCACGCTCGACCGGTCCGGCTCGGGCGCGCAGGCGATGGGGGGTTGAGGGTGCGGGTCCTGTTCCTGTTCGGCCCGAACCTCGGGGCACTCGGACGCCGGGAGCCCGAACGGTACGGCACGCAGACGCTCGAGGAGATCATGGACGAGGTGGCCGAACGCGGCACCAGGCTCGGCCACGAGCTCACGTGGCGTCAGACCGATCACGAGGGCGAGCTGATCGGGTGGCTGAACGGCGCCGCGGCCGAGGGGTTCCAAGCTGTCGTCGCCAACCCCGGCGCGCTCTCGCACACCTCGTACGCCCTCCGAGACGCGGTCGAGGGCTGCGGGCTGCCGGTGGTCGAGGTCCACATGACGAACATCTACGCGCGCGAGGAGTTCCGCCGGCACTCGGTGATCTCGGCGGCGTGCCGCGCGACGATCGCCGGTGCGGGTGCGGGCGGCTACCACGTCGCCCTGGAGGCGCTCCCGTGGATCACGGGCTGAGACGCTCGCACCTCGGCGCACGCCTCACCGAGCTCGGGGTCGACGGGCTGGTCCTCACGCGGCTGCCCAACGTTCGGTACCTCACGGGGTTCACGGGGTCCAACGCACAGGTCGTGGTCGCGGCGGACGGCTCGGCCGTGTTCCTGACCGACGGCCGATACGGTGCGCAGTCGAGTCACGAGGTGCCCGACCTGCCCCGGACCGTCTACCGGCAGGGGTACCCGCAACCGCTGGTCGACGCCTGTCGGACCCTCGGGATCGGACGGACGGGGTTCGAACGCCACGCGCTCACCTACGAGGGGTGGGAGCAGCTCACGGACCGGGCCAAGGGCATCGAGCTCGTGCCGGTCGGCCCCGAGGTCGAACACCTTCGCCGAACCAAGGACCTCGAGGAGATCGCGCTGATCGACCGCGCGCAGGGGTGCGCGGACCGGGCGTTCGAAACGGTGGTCCTGGGCGGCGGCCTGCGTGAGGGCGTGACCGAGCGCGCGTTCGCGCTGGTGCTCGAGACCGCGATGGTCGAGGCCGGCGCCGAGGACCGCGCGTTCGACTCGATCGTCGCGTTCGGCGACCACGCGGCCGAACCACATCACCACCTCACCGACCGGGAGCTCGCCCGCGGCGACATGGTCAAGCTCGACTTCGGCGCGCGTGCGGACGGGTACCACTCCGACATCACGCGGACCGTGGCGTTCGGCGAGCCCGACCCGCGGTTGCACGAGATCCGAGACGTCGTCGCCGCGGCGCAGCGGGCCGGGATCGAGGCGGTGCGCCCCGGGGTCTCCACGGCCGAGGTGGACGCCGCGGCTCGCTCGGTGATCGTCGACGCGGGCCACGGTGACGCGTTCCCGCACGGGCTCGGTCACGGGGTCGGCCTCGAGATCCACGAGGCGCCGTCGCTGCGCTGGGACGGGGGCGAGGAGCTGGTCGAGGGGATGGTCGTCACGATCGAGCCCGGCGTGTACATTCCCGGGCTCGGAGGCGTCCGGATCGAGGACATGGTC